>JAABUO010001651.1_pt1 | contig 28488 bp, 29 predicted proteins | sample 5559291 | NCBI WGS metagenome assembly JAABUO01 (sample SAMN10711878, study PRJNA513372) | rock metagenome | isolation source: Antarctica rocks | place: Antarctica: Victoria Land, Finger Mt sud | reverse complement strand
AACCGGATCAGCGCACGCCTGTTGACCAGACGATCGTGCCAACGAACTGTCAAAAACCAGCCACTCCAACGGCGGTCGAGCAATAACCGAACAGGCCCTAGCCGACCAGTCCTAGGTAGTTACCCAGCGGGTCACTATGTCTCCCGCCTGGCGCGGGAGGCGACGTTGATCGTGCCGGACGACGACGCGCGGGGCCGCAGTGGGCGATCGAACCCGACGCGGTGATCGACGAGATGGTGGCGCTGGTGGGTACGACGCGGAGCCGGTGGAGAAATGGGGGGACGCGGTATGACGTCGCGATGGTGGAGCGGACGACGTGGGGGCATAGCTCTGCTGGCCGTGCTGGTCCTGCTGGTCGTGCACCATCCGGCGATGGGCGCGATGTCCATGACGCCCCTGTCAGGCCACGGAGCGCCAATGGCGCTGATGTTGCCAGGCCATACCCACATGGGGTTGCCGGGCGCGGCGGCTCGGCCACGTCTTGCCTGTCCGACGTTCCTTGACGTGTGCCCCATGCGCGCCGTCGCGCGTAGTCGCCCCACGTTACTCCTCTCGACCTCGCCTGCTTGGACTCCCTTTTCGTCGGCCGGTGGCGCCGCCCACGCCGCGCGTCTATCCACCATCGGCGTTATCCGGGTGGAGCGCTACACCCCGACCGCGCGGGCGCGGCGGGCGATCCTCCAGGTGTTCCTGTTTTGACACTCCCACTCCCATAGCTTCAGCCGTGGGCTTTCTGGACGGTTTATGTAAGCCGAGGGCCCGAACGTACTATCGATGCGTCCGCAGCGCAGACGCGCCCCTCATGACAGATACAGATACAGCAAGAAAGATTATCAGGAGGACTCCCATGTTTAGGCCCACACTGTCCATGCGCCGCGCCGTGCAGACTCTCGGCGCGGCCCTCGCGCTGGCCCTGCTCGTCGCTGTCGCTGCCACCAGCCCGCGCGTCGCCCCTGCGTCGGCGGCGGCGCATCCCGCCGCCCATGCCGCAGCCATGTCGGCCCCGTTCGACCGGCAGTTCATCGACATGATGGTCCCGCACCACCAGAGCGCTGTCGCCATGGCGCAGGTCGCGCTCACGCGAGCACAGCACCCCCAGATCAAGAGCCTGGCGCGGTCCATCATCGCGGAACAGAACAGCGAGATTAGCCAAATGAAGACCTGGCGTCAAAAGTGGTACGGCAGTTCCACCACGCCCAGCATGGCCACCATGCCGATGTTGCCCGGCATGAAGATGAGCATGAGCGGCATGATGATGGTGCATGACATCGCCAGCCTCAAGACGGCCACCCCCTTCGACAAGGCGTTCATCGACGACATGACGCCGCATCACCAGATGGCCATCGACGCCGCCACGCTGGAATTAGCGCGCGGCTCGCACCAGCAACTCAAGGACCTTGCCCTCTCGATTATCAAGGGTCAGTCCCGCGAGGAAGGGCTGATGCAGGCGTACCGCGCGCTATGGTACGGCAGCGCCATGGGCGGCATGAGTGGGATGGGCCATTAATAGAAGCGCCGATTGCCACGCCGCCGCAGGCAAACCCTCATGCCATGGGTGTCGGATGTGTCAAACGACGTGCCAGGGCGCACACCACCTGTCTGCCCGTCACCCTCCACCGCCACCTGGGTGCGTGGAGCATCTCCTATCCTACACCACATCGTACACCTACGTCAGCGCGCCGCCGACATGCGAGGTGGGCGCGGGCGACGCTATCGTCCGCGCCCGTCCGCTCGTTTCTCCGCCGCACCTGACATGCTCGGGCGCACCGATAGCGCCGCGCTCGAGCGACTGTTCTCGCTGACGACCGAGCAGGAGCGCGGGCCAGGATGGCGGGCGGGCGCCGACTGGCGTATCGACATACTTAAGGACACGACACATGAATCAGAAAGTTGTGCGCGGCGTGGTCGCCGTGGCCCTCGGTGGCACGGTGGTTTATACGATCGCGAGCGCGGTCGCCATGGCGCGGCCGGCCTCCCCCGCGATGGGTGGTATGCCCATGCCTGCGTCATCATCCGCGTCGCCAGCCCCGGCCGCGCCCACCTCCGCCACAGACATCCCCGCGTCGCGGACGCGCACGGTAACACTCGTCGCCGCGCCGGGTCACCTGACCATCCGGCGCGGGCAGACGGTCCCGGTCTGGACCTTCAACGGAACCGTCCCAGGACCCGAGATCCGGGTTTATCAGGGCGACCGCGTGCGCGTCACCCTGGTCAACCACCTCCCGTGGGCGACGACGATCCACTGGCACGGCCTGCTCGACCGCAACAGCAACGACGGCGTGGCCGGCGTGACGCAAGACGCCGTCCTCCCCGGCCATAGCTACACCTACGATTTCGTGGCCCGCGACCCCGGTACCTATTGGTACCACCCGCATCAAAAGAGCGACGAGGAGGTAGACAAGGGGCTCTACGGCGCCCTCGTCGTCCTGCCGCACCGCGCCGCCGTGTCCCCCACCGTCGACCGGACGCTCGTCCTCGACGACTGGCCGCTCACGGGCGCGAGGGCGCCGGGCGCGCCAGGTATGCCGATGCCGACCGCGACCGCGACGGGCATGGGCGCCATGGCGATGCCCAGTGCGACCGCGACGGGCACGGGCGCCATGGACGCGGCGTCTCGTCCCTCGGTCGCCCTGCGTCCCTACCTGGCCGACCCTGGCATGGGCGCCTATCAAACCTTCACGATTAACGGCCATGCCTATCCGGACACCGCTCCAGTCCAGGCCCCGCCCGGCGCCCTGGTGCGCCTGCGCCTGATTAACGTTGGCTACCTGACCCACGCCCTGCACCTGCACGGGACGGCCTATCGCCTGGTGGCGACCGACGGCAGCGACGTCAATCGGCCCTGGGAGACCACGGACCTCCTGCCCATCGCCGCCGCGCAGCGCATGGACATCGAGTTCCGCACGCCGCGTGGCGCGTGGTCCCTGCACGACCACGACACCCTGGCGGGTGCCAGCGAGATGCGCGTGATCGTGGGACAGGGGGCGCGCCCGAGCGCCGCGGACGAACGCGCGATGCGCGCCGCGGCGCCGCCGCTGCTGGACCTCGCCCGCTATGGGGTGGTCGCCCCGGCGCCATTCACCGCGCGCGGCCGCTTCGACCGCGTGTTCCGCCTGGTCTTGAAAGGGGCGAAGCCCGCCATGTCGATGAGCGGCACGAGCGGCATGACGAGCATGTCCATGGATACCTACACCATTAATGGTAAGCTCTTCATGCAGGGCGCGCCGCTGGTGGTGCGGCGCGGCCAGCGCGTCGAGATCAGCTTCGTGAACAAGAGCGTAGCGGCGCACCCGATGCACCTGCACGGCCACCGGATGCAGGTGCTCTCGCTCAACGGCGAGCCGGTGACGGGTGCGCCGCTGTACCAGGACACCGTGATGGCGCTGCCGGGCAAGACGACGACGGTCGCCTTCACGGCCGACAATCCCGGCGTCTGGATGCTGCACTGCCACGAGTTGCACCATGCGGCGGCGGGCATGGACACCCTGCTGCAGTACCAGGGGAGCCCGCGCCTCGCCCAGTTGGGCGGCGCCGCAGGGAACAATCCGGAGTAGTCCAGATCGCCACGCGCCCCGGTTCCCATCAATCTTGATACAGGGAGGCGGTGGACACGACGCCCCGGCGCGTCCGCGCCGTACCGCGCGCTCCGTGTCCTGGTTCTGGGAGGCGGGGCGCGCGGGCAAACGGGCTTTGGCGACGGTGGATGATTACATCATCGCGACGCTTTCATCGACCACGTAGCGGGTGAAGCGTCCGGTCGCGTTGAAGAACAGCCGCACAGTGAGGTAGCGTTCACCCCATAGGGCGCCATTGCCCCCGTTCCAAGCCCCCGCGAACAGGACCGTCCCGCGCGGATATACCTGCGACTCGTCCAGGGCTCGGTCGAACGAGGGCACGGAGTGGAACGACGCATCGGGCGTGAGCGGGCCGAACCCTCGGCTCGCTATGAGAGCTACGACATCGTGGGAACGCAGCACGGCCCGCGCCCGTCCGATGGTCGATCCGGTGGGGAGAGAGGTCGCAATGAGGCTCTGCAACGGGCGCACATCAGCAACGTGGTCGTGGTCATGGGCTGTATGGAACATGGCCCAATAGGACACGCCGATCCAGACGGCGAAGCCAAGGAATCCAACGCCGAGCACGCTGATCCCGATGACCAGCGCGCCGAAGACGCTGTGGGGCAACCACACCCGACGCCGTGCGCGTACCTGACGCATGATCGCCCCCTCACCCTGCGCACCCCGTCCGCGCCTGTAGATACAGGGCATTAAACGCCGCCGTCAGGTGGTCTCCGGGTTTCCAGTCGTCAACTCAACGAGTCGATCGCCAGCAACACAGGAAACCCACCTAGACGCCCGATGCCGAGGCACTGCGACGGGACTGGCGGCAGCACGGCCCGAATCGGCGCGGAGGCCGGGCTACCGCTGGCGGCAGCGTTCGTCGTCCTCCGCCTTGACGAGCTCACCTCGGTGGCCTGCTGGCCGAGCGCGCTATGCTCTCTGGAAGCCGCCGTGACGGCGGCGCGCAACGTCACCGGTGAGCACGAACAGGCCCGCAATCACGATAAGCGCGGTCCCTGCGGCCGCGACTTGCGGCGTCTGGACTTGCGTGGCGGCAGCGAGCGTGGCGCTCGAGAGCGACTGCATCCCCTGCATGCGCGGCGCGTAGTACCACTGGTTGGGGATGGACGCGATCAGTCCACGCGCCGTCGTGCGGGTCGGATCGAAGAGGATCTGGGCCACGCCATGCTGCCAGTCGACGGAGGCCGCGTGGACGCCGTGCAGGCCGAGGAGCTTGAGGCGCAGCGTCGCGGCGCACCCGCTGCAATTCATGTAGACGTGAATGTTAGCTTGACGCAACGGGACAATCTGCCCCGCGGCGCCGATCACCACGCCGCCCGCCGCGACCGCCTGTTGGTCGCGCGCCACCAACGGTTGGTACAACCGCGGCGCGACTACGGCGTTCAGAAGATTATAGCCCCCGAGGAAGCAGACGGCCATGATGAGCGGGGCCATCCACAGGCGGCGTAAGGAGGGCCTGCGAGCGCACGCCGCTCGCCTACCTATGAGCACGAGACCACCGATCAGGAAGAGCGCCGCCACCGCCAGGAAGAGCGGGCGCAGCGAGAGCCACGCGACGAGGAACGCGGCGCTCCCGAGGCCGAGGAGAGCCATCACCACGGGGGCGACGCAGCAGGTGCTGGCCAGAATAGCTCCACCAACGCCCCAGAGAACCGGTGTCTTCGCATCGACGTTCATATCGAATCCGCTCCTTCCCGCGCTGCCCACGCTATCTACCGCGACATCGCGCGACACAGTAGTTGTTCCGCGACGATCCATGATCCTGTAGGTCGCCACGGCTTATCGGGGCCCCCCCCGTTACATCGACGACATCATCCCCTTGAACACGATGCGTGCGGGCATCGTCTTGTATGCGACAGGATACTGCGTGCCGGCATGACAAGATAGGTCATGCACCAGCAGTTGCACCATGTAGGTTCCGGGGTGGATCATGGGCATGGTGCGCTCCGTGAGCGTCCCATTCCCACGGCTGTTCACCGCCAGATCGCCCACCGAGCTATCGTCGCGGACGGCGTTCCCCTGGCGCATGATCGTTTCCAATTCCCAGCGCGCCGCTCTGCGGCTCTCCGTGAGCCCCACCTGCAGGATCATGTGCGGACCGTGCATCTTGCCGGCCACACCTGGCATGAAGAGCGCGTATCCCGTGCCGGTCGCGGCGTGGCCGCATGTGGCCGCGAAACGCAGCAACGATTGACGTACCGCGTTACCCGTCTTGGTAAAGCCTTTATAGGGATCACCGGCCATACCGTGCGTCGCCGTGCGATCACTCTGTGGCGCTACAATAATGGGCGGGCGCGAAACGGCGCGCTGGGGGGAGCGCGCCAGGACCGGTCCGGATAGGGTCAGGGGGACAAGCGATGCAAGGACGAGCGCGGTTGCGGTCTGTTTCATAGCTAGGGTTCCTTCCACGACGGTCGGTGATCTCCATGATGGCTACCATCCATCTTAGCACAGGACGGGCGCGCTGTCTAACGCCTGGCGCATCCGCGCATCCGTTGATAGGTCTCGTATCACCATACGACCGCGACACATCCACCCTGCCGCCGTTCGTGGTAAGCTTTCCTCTCGCACGCGTCCGCGGTGTATCCTGTGGCCCTGGGCGCCCACGTCGTCGGCGCCCAGAGTTATAGAATGGTTATAGAATAAAGTTCAGGAGGAGACAGAGATGGCGATCGAACTCTATACCTCGGCCGGGTGTCCGTACAGCGCGGCCGCGCGGGAGGACCTCGAATGGAGGGGCCTCGCGTTCGTGGAGTACGACGTGGAGCGGGACCGGGAGGCCTACCAACGGATGGTCCAGCTCACAGGAGGGTCCTCGGTGGTGCCCGTGACCGTCGAGGAGGGCAAGCCCGTCACCGTCGGCTGGATGGGCCAAGGTTGTATGGTCAGCAACGCCGACACCGCTCCCTGACGTTGGCGGCGTCCTCTGCCGCCCTGGCCCGCCCTAGGGCTTCCGCGCGTCCTCGATCAACCCTCGCATGACGTGATACACGGAGGCTTGCACCTCCTGGATGCGCGGGATGTAGTCCGAGCGCACCACGACGGCGTGGTCCACCAGATGCTCGGCCACGATCCTCCCGCCGTCATAGCCCACGAGTCCCACCGTCAGCAGGCCGCGCTTGCGCGCCTCGGTGAACGCGGCCAGGATGTTGGCCGAGCCGCCGCTGGTGGAGATGCCGATGGCCACGTCCTCCGGCCGGGCATGGGCGATGAGCTGGCGGGCGAAGATGGCCTCACTGCCGATGTCGTTGGCGATGGCCGTCAGGGTCGCCGCCTCCGTAGACAGCGAGATGGCCGGGACGGGCGCGAGGCCCGGCGGTGGGGCAACGCAGTCCGCGACCAGATCGTTCGCGTCGGTGGCGGAGCCGCCGTTGCCGAAGGCGATAAGCGCGCCCCCCCGCTCCAGACGCGCGGCGATGGCCACGGCGGCCTGCGCCATGGCGCGCGCCTCCCGGCCGGCCACCGCGGCGCGCAAGCGATTCACCTCAGTCACCTTCTCCACCATAGAGCCCGCGACGTCCTTCTCGACCGCATCGAGCGGTTGCTCCTGGTTGCCCAGGAACGGATAGAGGAAAGACGAGGCGCCGACGTCGTGCCCCTGCTCGCGGTGCTCGAAGTACACATGCACCGTCTCCCACAACAGATGATAGAGGATCTCGAAGACTTCCTGGCAGACGAAGGGGTCGGTATCGGGGGCGGCGAAGGCGTAGTCTCCGGCCTCTCCCGCCAGGGCGAACGTGAGCGCCCCCCGCGCCTGCGCGCGCCGCAACGTCCGCTCGACCGCGACGTCCCCGGCGGGGGCGGAGAACCCCATCACCATGTCCTCGGGGCGCAGGATGATCGGCAGGCGCCCCTCGAAATCTAGCCCGATGTCCTGCGCGGGCAACGCCCGCTTCCCCACGATGACCGGGTGCACGAACTCGACGGCGACGTGCGCGGCGTCCGTGCCGCACGCCCCCTGGCCAACGGCCAGCAACCGTCCCCCGGCCAGGAAACGAGTGGACATCTCGCGGCAGGCGGTCGCTAGGCGGGGCGCCTCCGCCATGAAGAAGGTGTCGCAGACCCTATTGCGCCGGAGTAGCGCCTCCGCAACCTGGGCGTCAAGCCCGTCTGTTTCGGCGCCCATCGCCACCGCCCTTCCCATCGCCATCGCTCCTAGCAAATCCGCGGCAGCGGGTCGCCGACCAGCATGTCGATCATGCGGGCGCCGCCGAACTGGGTGTGCATCAGAACCATGCGCGCCGGTTCCGCGCGCACCTCCCCGATCACCGCGGCATCCTCACCGCCGGCAACGCCGCGCAGGGCCTCCACGGCAACATCTGCTACCTCCGGAGCCACGACAGCGAGCAGCTTGCCTTCATTGGCCACGTAGAGCGGGTCGAGGCCCAGGATCTCGCAGGCCCCGTGCACGACATCGCGGATCGGCAACATCTCCTCCCAGACCGCCACCCCGTATCCCGAGTCGCGCGCCAGTTCGTTCAGCACCGTGCCCACCCCGCCGCGTGTGGGATCGCGCATGAAGCGCAACCCTCCGCCGCTGTCAGCCCCCGGCCCTGTCGCCTCTTTGAGCGCGGCCACCAGCGGAGTCAGCGCGCGTGTGTCCGAGATGATCTCCGCTTCCAGTTCCAGATTGCCCCGAGCGATCATGATGGCCATCCCATGGTCTCCTATCGTCCCCGAGCAGATGATCTTGTCGCCCGGCCGCACTGAGGCCACGGACAGGGTGAGGGCGGGGTCCGCGACTCCTAGTCCTGTGGTGACGATGTAGAGCCCGTCCCCCTTGCCGCGCTCGACCACCTTGGTATCACCCGTCATGATGCAGACGCCGGCCCGCGCGGCCGCGCCCGCCATCGCTTCCACTTCGCGACGCAGCACCGCGGTGTCCAGCCCCTCCTCGATGATGAGAGCTGCGGAGAGACCGAGCGGCGTCGCTCCCGCCATTGCCAGGTCATTCACCGTCCCGTTGACGGCCAGCTCCCCGATCGAGCCCCCTGGAAAGACCAGCGGATGCACCACGAAGGCGTCGGTGGTCAGTGCTAAACGGGCGTCGCCAAAGGGCAGCAGCGCGGCGTCGCCGAGTGGGGCGAGCGCCGGGTTGGTCAGCGCCGGCAGGAGCAGGCCCTCGATCAATTTGTGGGTCGCTTTCCCTCCGGCCCCGTGACTCATGTCAATCCACGGCGCGGTGAACGCCGGCGGCCGGCGACGGCCCTGTTCGAGCTGCTCCAGCACCTGCTGTTCCCGCTGGTCGTTCATACCCCTGCCTCCACCGTCTCCGTCTGCTCCATGGGCGCGTGCGTGCGTCCGAAGTTGAAGTAGGCGGCGCACGCCCCCTCGGAGGAGACCATGAGGGCGCCCAGGGGACGCTCCGGGGTGCAGGCCGTGCCGAAGACCTTGCACTCCCAGGGCTTGAGCACGCCCTTGAGCACCTCGCCGCACTGGCACGCCTTGGGATCGGCCACCCGCACGCCGGGCGAGGCATAGCGCAGCTCGGCGTCGAAGTCCGCGTAGGCCGGGGCGAGCTTGAGCGCCGACTGGGCGATGAAACCCAGGCCGCGCCACTCGAAGTACGGACGCAGCGTGAAGACCTCGGCCAGGCTCTTGAGCGCCTGCGGGTTGCCCTCCCAGGGCACGACCCTGCTGTACTGGTTCTCGACTTCGCAGCGCCCCTCGGCCAGTTGCCGCATCAGCATCAGGATGGACTGGATGAGGTCCAGCGGCTCGAAGCCCGCCACCACGACCGGCTTGCCGTAGTCGCGCGGCATGAACTCGTAGGGCCGGCAGCCGACCACCGTGGACACATGGCCCGGCCCGATAAAGGCGTCGAGGCGCAGATCCGGCGAGTCCAGCAGCGCCCGCACCGGCGGCACAATGGTGACATGATTACAGAAGACAGAAAAGTTCTTAATGTTCTCGCGCTTGGCCCGCTGCAAGGTAAGCGCCGTGGACGGGGCCGTGGTCTCGAACCCGATGGCGTAGAAGACCACCTCACGGTCCGGGTTCTCGCGGGCCAGGCGCAGCGCGTCCAGCGGGGAGTAGACCATGCGGATATCCGCGCCCTGGGCCTTGATCTCCAGCAGGTTGCCCTTCGAGCCCGGTACGCGCATCATGTCCCCGAAGCAGGTAAAGATCACCTCCGGCCGCTCGGCGATGGCGATGCCGTCGTCGACCCGCCCCATCGGCAGCACACACACGGGACAGCCCGGCCCATGCACCAACTCAATCTGGGGGGGTAACAGATCTTTGATGCCGTGGCGATAGATCGTGTGGGTATGCCCGCCGCAGACCTCCATGATCTTGTAGTGCCGATCCGGGTCCGCGAGCGTCGCGATCTCCGCCGCGACCGCACGCGCGATGTCGGCGTTGCGAAACTCATCCACATACTTCATCTAAGTTGTCCCTTCCCCGCGCGCTCCCGCACGTTCCATTCGCCCGATCGCGACCCCGCCATGCGTCAGGAGCACATCGCCCTCCCGCACGGGAAGCACCAACTCCACCGCGATCTGTGCCCGGTTGCCGGCGGCATCCTCACACAGGGCGTCATCGCCCGCCAAGGACACGACGCGCACGGGGATGCCGGCGTCGGAACAGACGACACAGCCGTCGTGGTCCAGGGTACAGGCGTCTACCATCAGATCGTCGTTGCGTCGACTCATGATCTCTACTCGATCCGGGAGGCGGTCAATTCGGCCATCTCCTGCTCGTAGGCCTCGCCGATATCCGCGAGCACGCGCAGGGTCGATTGCGCCTCGGCCTCGTCTATCTTGGCCATCGCGAACCCGACGTGGATCAGCACCCAGTCCCCGATCCGCACTTTCTCCTCGTCGCTGTTCACAAGGCCGACATTGATGTTCCGTCGCACGCCGCTCACGTTCGCTTTGGCGAGCTGGAGCTTCTCGTCGACAATCTCGACGATTTGGCCGGGTATGCCTAAACACATTGCGCTACCGATCCCTTTCTATCCCTGCACATGCTATCCGCGAGCGCCACCTGCCCCAAAGAGAGCCCTCCGTCGTTGGTGGGTACCCGTCGATGGCGATAGACCACAAATCCGCTCTCCCGGAGTAGCTCCGTCACCTGCTCCAGCAGCACCCTGTTCTGAAACGTTCCCCCTGAGAGCGCCACGCCACCGACTCCGCCTTCCTCTCGGAGGCGCGCACACCCCGCGACGACAAGGTCTGCCATCGTCCGGTGAAATCGAGCCGCTATTTCTTCCGCCGGCCGCGCGGCCAGCAGGTCCTCGACCACGGCGGTGATGATCCCGCCGGTCTCGATCACCCATCCCGCCCCCTCCTGCCGGAGCCGGACGGGATATCCGTGGTGCGCCGGGCCGCGTGCGATAAGCTCCAACTCCACTGCGGCCTGCCCCTCGTAGGTGGTGCGATCCGACCCCGGCACGCCAACCAGGGCCGCCACGGCATCGAAGAGCCGGCCGGCGCTGGAGGTTAGCGGCGTATTCATATGGCGTTCGACCAGGCGGGCGATGAGCCGGACGTTCCGCTCTCCCGCATCCCGGACCAGCGCGATAGGGAGGCGGACGACGTCCTCCTCCCCGTATAGCGCGAGGAGGTGCGCGAGCGCCATCCGCCACGGCTGCCTGATGGCGGCCTCGCCTCCGGGCAGTGGCGCATACTCCAGGTGTGCCCGCCGCGCGAACCCCTCCCGGATGCTCCCCACCAGGAACTCCCCGCCCCAGATCGCGCCGTCGGTCCCGTAGCCGGTCCCGTCCAGCGCCACCCCGATGACCTGCTCCTTGCTCGGCCGCTCGTTGTCTACGAGGCAACTCGCGATGTGCGCGTGGTGGTGCTGCACGCCCACCGCCAGGAGCCCGGTTTCCTCCAGTTCGTGGGCGTACGTCGTGGAGAGATACGCGGGATGCAGGTCGTAGGCCACCAACTCGGGGCGCACGTCGAAGAGCCGGCAGTAGTGCGTCACCCCTTCACGAAAGGAGCGCAGGGTCTCATAGTTCTCAAGGTCCCCGATGTGGTGGCTGAGAAAGGCGTGGTGATCCTTGGCCACGCAGAAGGTGTTCTTGAGCTCGCCGCCGCAGGCGAGCGTCTGGCGGATGACACGCTCCACCATCCTTAGGGGGGCCGGAGCATAGCCGCGTGAGCGGCGCACGGGATACGCCTCCCCTCCGATGACGCGCGCCACGCTGTCGTCGCAACGCATGTGGATGGGGCGGTCATGGACCAGGACGTAGTCCGCGATGCAGCCCAACTGTTCGAGCGCCTCCTCGTCCCGGTAGGCGATAGGCTCGTCGGAGCGGTTGCCGCTGGTCATGACGAGGGGTATCCCCGCGTCGTGCAGCAGCAGATGATGCAGCGGGGTGTACGCCAGCATGATGCCGAGCGTCCCCTGGCGTGGGGCCACATCCTCGGCGATTCCCGCGTCCCCCCGGCGATCGAGGAGCACAATGGGCCGCCCCGGCGCGGTCAGGAGCGCCTCCTCCGCCACTCGTACGTCGCAGAGCGTCCGCGCCGCGACGAGATCCCGGGCCATCAGCGCGAACGGCTTGTCCTGACGGACCTTGCGGCCCCGCAGGGCGCCAACGGCTGTGGGGTCGAACGGGTTGCACGCGAGGTGGTATCCGCCCAAGCCCTTGACGGCCACGATGGCGCCGTCACGCAGCAGCTCCGCTGTCCGCGCGATAGGGTCCTCGGCTGCGGCATCCAGAGCGCGGCCACACCGATCGAGCAACCGCACCCGCGGGCCGCAGTCCGGGCAGGCGTTGGGTTGGGCGTGAAACCGGCGGTCGCCTGGATCGTCGTATTCCCGCTGGCAGGCGGGACACATCTGAAAGCCGGCCATTGTCGTCATGGCCCGGTCGTAGGGGACAGAGCGCGTGATGGTGAAGCGCGGCCCGCAATTGGTGCAGTTCGTGAAAGGATAGCGGTACCGCCGGTCTGCGGGGTCGAAAAGCTCCCGCAAGCACCCATCGCAGGTGGCCGTGTCCGGCGAGACCAAGGCGCGACGCTCGGCCCCGGCGCGGCTGGTCTCGATGCGAAAGTCGCGCTCTCCGCGCGCCGTCAACGGCCGCCAGGCAACATCCTCGACCACGGCCAGGGGCGGCGCCTCGTCCCCTACCCCCTGCAGGAAGCGATCAAGGGGCTCTGAAGCGCCCTCCACCTCGATATGCACCCCGTCGGCGTCGTTGCGCACGAAGCCCGAGAGGCCGTACCGACGCGCCAGGGCGTAGATGAAAGGTCGGAACCCCACACCCTGCACGATGCCCCGCACGGCGACCTCGCGCCGTTCCGGCGCCTGAGCTTGTCCCACGGATCGTCCCTCACTCACGGAGCCTCCCGTCCAGCACTTATGTGGCGCCTCCGGGGCATGGTAGCATGGCCATGCCCGCGGTCGCCCACGACCCGGTCAGCGACCCGCAGGCATCGGAGCTTCGAGCCGCTCGATGAGACAGTCGGCCAACCCTTCAAGCGCGTTGACGATAGCCGCGGTCGGCGCGTAATCGATCGTCGCGCGGCCGACGTGGTCCGCCTCGGTGACCTCCTCATCGAACGGCACCACGGCGGCAATCTCAAAGCCTTGCTGCGCGCAATAGGCACGGATTGCCGCCTCGTCACGGTCGCCACGTACCTTGTTCGCGACGATCCAGATCCGCTCGAGCCCTAACTCGCGCGCGAGCGGAACCGTGCGCCCCACCGTTTCCAGCGAACGATAGTAGGGCTCGGTGACGACGAGCAGCACGTCGACGTTGCGGACGGTGCCGCGCGTCAGGTGCTCGATCGACGCCTCCATGTCGAGGACGGTAATATCGCCGGGACGGCTCACCGGCAGCTCCCCCATGACACCGCGCACCGCGGCGTGCTGACCGCATAGTCAGCCTTTGCCGGCCCCCAGCAGCCCGGTCATCGTCAGGACACCGACGTTGTCGGGTCCGCGCACCCCGTATTCTCGGAGGACGTCCTCGAACGGCCGGGTCAAGTGCAGCGAGGCATGGCCCTCGGCATCGACACGTTCCGCGAGGATGTCGTCGCGCGGCACGCGCTTGAGTTGGTCGATTTGGTCGGTCGTCAAGCCAAGCGCCACGGCGAGATTCGGATTCGGGTCGTCGTCCAGCGCGTTGACGCAGTAGCCCCGCCGGGCAAAGATGCGCGCGAGCGTCGCCGCCGTGGTGGTCTTGCCGGCGCCACCCTTACCAGATACCGCGATTCTCATCATTAGCCTCCTTTGACTGTTTTGCATGATAGCACATATGACAGCTTACCCCTCATCCCTTGATCCCGCTGACGACGATACCCTGGACGAAGACGCGCTGGAACAGGAAAAAGATCGCCACGACCGGGATGGTCGCCAGCAACGAATCGGCCATGAGCAGGTTCCACTGCGTATTCCCGTAGATGTCACGAAACGAGGCGAGACCTACGGTCAGCGTGTACTGATCCTGATCCGCGAGGTAGATGAGCGGACCGAAAAAGTCGTTCCAGTGGCTGACAAAGTCGAAGATACCCACGGCGCTCAAAGCCGGGATGGACTGCGGCACGATGATGTGCCAGAAGACCTGGAGGAAGGTGGCCCCGTCGACACGCGCCGAGTCGTCGAGCGCGCGCGGGATACTGCGGAAGAACTGGCGCAACAGGAAGATATTGAAGGCGCCGCCGCCAAAGAAGCTGGGTACGATGAGCGGCAGGTCGGTGCCGACCCAGCCGAGCCAACTGAAGATGAGGTAACCCGGCACGAGGGTCACCGCGCTCGGGATCATCAACGTGGCCAGCGTGATGACGAAGAGGACCCGCGATCCGGGAAAACGCAGGCGTGCGAACGCATAGGCGGCGAGTGCCGCACTGGACACGGTCCCCAGCGTCGCCGGTACGGCGATCAGCAGGCTGTTCCCGAGGTAGCGCAAGAACGGAATCGCCGTGAAGCCGGCCACGAAGTTGCCCCAGGCGGGATGAGCGGGGATGAGGTCCGGCGGGAAACGGAAGATGTCGACGTTGTCCTTGAGCGCGCTCGAGAGCATCCAGGCGAGCGGCACGATGACCCACAGGAGCCCGGCGAGGATGAGGACATAGGTGATCCCCGCCTGCCAACGCCGACGGCGACGCCGGCCCCATAGGGGTCCGGCCTTGCGCCCCAATGGGCGGCCGGTGGGCGCCATCAAGCTCATCCGCGCGCCTCCTGATCCTGATAGAAGACCCAGATGGCGCCCGTCCTGAACAAGATGATGGTCAGGACAGCGACGACGGCGAAGAGGATCCACGCCAGTGCCGCCGCATATCCCATATTGAAGTACTGGAATGCGTTGAGGTACAGGTAGAGCGCGTAGAACATGCTCGCGTCGGCCGGCCCCCCCTTCGTCGCCACGTACGCTGTTGTAAAGAACTGGAAGCTGTCGATCAAGCCCAGCACCATGTTGAAGAAGACGGCCGGCGTCACCAGGGGCAGCGTGACATATCGAAGCCGGCGCAGGGAGCCCGCGCCGTCGATCTCGGCCGCTTCGTACAGGGGTGTGGGAATGGCTTGCAGCATGGCCAGGTAGATCAACATGGTACGGCCGATCCCCCACAGGCTGATCAGGACGAACGAGGGGATAACCCAGTCGGCCGAGAACATCCACCCCGGTCCCGCGACGTGGACCAGACCCAGCAGGTAGTTGACCAGGCCAAACCGCGGATTGAGAATCCAGAGCCAGAGCAGCGTCACGACCACGCCGCTGATCACAGCCGGCAGGTAGTAGAGCGAGCGGAAGATGGCGATCCCAGGAAGATTGGTGTTGAGGAGTTGGGCCAATCCGAAGCCGATGATCAGATTGAGTGGCAAGGCCAGGGCGCTATAGTAGAGCGTCACGCGCAGCGTGTGCCAAAACAGGGGGTCCTGCGTGAATGCGTTCGCGTAGTTTGCCCAGCCGACGAAGTGGGTCTGACCCGGCGTGAGAATGGCGTAATCGGTGAACGACGCCACCAGTGAGACGACGACCGGCCCCAGGGTGAACACGAGCAAACCGACGAGCCAGGGCGCCAGAAAGAGATAGGCCGCCAGGGCCTCACGGGTACTGGCCGTGAGACGCCGCCGCGCCAGGGCTCGCAGCGCCGGGGCGGGGCGGCCGCGTGGCGGCGCGGCCCCCACGGAGGCGCGGCGTACGGACGGGGCCGTGTGCCCGCTCTCTCTAGCGTCACGCCGCTCGTCGCTCATCCGCGCGGTAGCGTATTTGTCGCGAACCACGCGCTCACGGCCTTCTCGGCGGCCTTTTGCATCAGCGGCGCCGCCTGAGCGGCCGTCATCTCGCCGGCCGTGACGCGGTCGAGGAGTGGATTCACCACGGCATCGATCTGAGTGTAGGCGGGATGCCAGGCCTCATTGGCGGTCGAGCCATGGGCGACCGATTCCGTGATGATCGCGGCGTCGAGGGTGGGGTAATCCCGCTTCACGGCGTCATTGAAGACATGGGCATTCCTTTTCAGCGCGGGGATGCCGCGCAAGCTGCCATATGAGTATTGCCTCTGGTTGGTCGGATCGATCAGATAGCCCCTGAGTACCTCCCAGGCGCCGGCCACGTTCCCGTCGTGCTTGCTCGACGCCACGATCGCGCCGACGTCAAGGTTAAGGTACGAGAAGCGACGCTTCGGCCCGGTAGGGATGGCGATAACCGACCAGGTGAAGTCCTTGACCGCGCCCCAGGTGGGCAGGTCACAGCTACAGAGTTCAGCCATAGCCATCTTGCCAGAGAGCCAGGCCATCTGCCGGGCGTCCGCGCTACCGGTCGCGCCGCTCAACGTGGCCACCGCGGCATCGGCGGGGACGACGTGGTACTTGTTTTGGAGGTCCGCCCCGAATTGTAGCCCCGCGATAAACGCGGGCGTATCGTAGCCCGGCTTCTTCGTCGCCGGGCTGTACGGGAAGATGGCGCCATAGCCACGCGCGGCGATGCCGGGATCGAAACGGGCCAGGCCATACTGCACGATGTTCGTCGCATCGAACCCGCGCTGACCGGCGCGATGGCCGTGCGCGTCGAGTGTTGTGGCCATGGCAAGGTCTAGCATCTTGGTGTAATTCCAAGTCTGGTCATCCCAACCATACGTGGGTACCGGCACGCCGGCCTTCTTAAATAGGTCGTGATTGACGCCTATGAAGTGGCCATGCACGACGACGGGCAGGCCGACGACATGCGTCGATCCCGCTCCGTAGTAGGTCGTAGCGCGGGCAACGTCGATCGTCTCGGGGAGGAAAAGATCCTCCAGATTGAGGCCCTCGGCTTTCAAATACGGGCCGAGATCCTGCCACACCCCCTTGTCCACGAACACGTTGATACCGTAGAGGCCGGCAGGCATGATGACTTGCGGTGGATGACCGGCCGCGATCTGAAGTGTCAGCTTCTGGCTTGCCACAGCGCTGTCGAGAACGCGGTCGAAGCGGATCTGGAGTCCGTGATTGTGGGCCATGAGGGACGTGGCGATCTGCTGCTGGATCGGGATCTGGTTGGGCGCATTGCCCGCGCCGAAGCCGACCAGAATGTCAACAGCGCCCGATCCACGTCCAGCGCGCGTCGCCGCGCTGGCTCCGGACGCGGCAAAAAGGGAGGACGCAGCCGGCAGGCTGAGGCCGAGGGCTAGGGCGCGGCGCATAAAGGCGCCGCGTGAGACACGGCCGTGCGACGCACCGTCGATGAGTTGGTCGATTCGGTCACCAGTGAGCATAGCGACGCCTCCTTCTTTCGGCTGTTCTGATTCTCAGTCCGGCTAATCCGTGACCCTTGACTCCCCGCCGGGTCGATCTTACCCCTAACTGATCGCGTCACGCGCGATCACGTACGCCCCGCGACGCGGCATTCCGCTGTCAGGGTCGCCGTCTCGTTACCACAGCACAGGCCGCGCGATCATCGCTGCCACTATAAACACATGTTGTGGCGATGTCAAGCGGGCACTGGGGTCGATGCGATAGGTCACACCACGCGCAGGTCGGCGCCTCGCCCTGCCTCTACCGTGTATCCGCCGATTGTAAGGGGTCGGACAGCCAATCTGTGAGGATGCGGGGCAACTGGCGCGTGACGTGGTCGACCGCGCGCGCCACCGCGGGCGTTAAGCCCTGGAGCAAATCGTCGACCGCGGCGACTTGACAGCCGACGATAAGGACGTGCGGCGGCCGCGCGCCGATGCCCTCGGCCAGCGCCAGCGCGTGCGAGGGCTCCGCGTAGTGGGTGTCGGCGAAGAAATCGCGCAAGACCTCGGTCGGCCAGCGCGCCGGCTCGACGCGCTCCGGTTCTAGCAGGAAGAGTGTGCCGGGTGGGGCCTCGCGCTCGACCGCGTCGAGGATCACCAGCGCATCGTACCCCATGAGAAGTTCTTGGACCAGGTGCATGCCCCCGATGCCGGTCTCGATGATGGTGACGGTGGCGCCGGAGATGCATGGCGGGCAGGCCAGGAGTCGTTGCGCGACTTCGACGCCAAAGCCGTCGTCGCCGCGCAGCAGGTTGCCCACCCCGGCGATCAAGACACGTCGCGTCGCTCTCCCGCTATCCGTGACCGCCCTGGCTTGTCGCTGTGATCGCACGTCAGCCTCGTCCATGACTCTTCCCTACTATGCGCGATGGGGTCTGCGCGGCTATGTGCGATGGGGGCCGCGCGCCGCGTCGTGCTGCGCCCAGAGTTGGCGCAGCCACGCGGGCACGATGGCGTCGGGGCGCAGTTCATCGCGCGGGTAGTAGCCTTTGATGTCCAGCACCGGGGTGCCGGGCCAGGCATCTAGGCCAGTCACGCGCAGTGTGTCGCCCGCGCGCTCGATCAAACGCGGGCAGCAGAGCCCCAACGGGTTCGGACGCCGCGGGCTGCGCGTACTGAAGAGACCAACCTCCGGCATCCCCTCGGCCGCCTCGACCTGGTGCGTGAGCGGATCGTCGGGACGGCGCGGCGCGGCGCGGTCCATGTAGAGGACGACCACGAGGTGGCTGAACTCCTCGATCCCCGTCAGGCCCGCGACCCACTCGGGATAGACGGTGATGACCGACTCGGCAAAAGGATCGAAATACTCCCCCTGGGCGGTGGTTGTGTTGTCCGGCAGGCCCGGTCGATAGACGACACCGATGGCGTCCACCGTGAAACGGGGGCGCTGGCCGACCATACTCTCTCCACTCATGTTATCGATCATGCGCCTGTCAAAACCCTTGCCGGGGACGGCTGGCCGCCTGTCGCCATCGCCACGGGTCCGGCCAAGGCCACGCGGATGACGGGCCCATCGATCGCTATGGGGAACGACGTGAGACCCGTCCCCCGATGTCCCCTGCGTTGGCCGCCGCGCGCGTCAAAGCGACAGCCGTGCCAGGGACAGACGATCTCGTCGCCATCAAGCTGGCCGGGCGAGAGCGCGAGCGGGCTGTCGGGACAAGCGTCGTGATAGGCGAAGACATCGCCTCCGACGTTGCAGAGCAGCACCGCGTCGCCGGCGACCCGGAAGCCCCGCAACGCGCCCAACGGCACATCGTCGAGGGCGCTCACGTCATGCCAGGCCGATGCGGGCGCCGCCATTGGCGCGGCGACCGGCATGAGAACCGGCCCCGGCCGCGCCGCGATCATCGGTAGGATGCGCTTACCCCGCAACGCCTCGCTTCCAGACTTTCGTGGCGGCCCGACCGCCGGGAGCGGCCGGGGCACCGGCTCCCGCGTCTGTGCGTCCGGCGGCGCCAGGTCGTAGAGCAGCAGCACCGTACGGATCACCCGATCATCCCGCGCCTGCGCCCAGACCGCCTCGGCGCCGGGTGCCTGGAGGATCGTCACCAGCCGCGCCAGCGCCGCGCGATGCAGGGCGTCGACGCCGTCCAGCAGGGCGAAAACGCGCGCACGCATACCCTCGTCGGGATGCGCCGCGACATCCTGGATCAGCCCGTCGATCCACTCGCCCAGCGCCGTCAGTTCGTCGGGCGGCGTGAGCGCATCGGGGGGCGGGACGTTGTTCATGGGACGTAAGCCCTCTGTTTTCTGCTTGTGCCGGGGCGGTCATTCAGGCCGGAATCTTGCATGCCCCCGGACCGTGACGGTGACAGGAGCACCCCGGCCCACACTCCCCGTGCGCCGCGCCGGTCAGTTCGGCGAAGTCGTCGGCGAAGACGCGGCCACCCTCCCGATTGCCCGTGTCGTTGAGCCGGTAGCGGGCGTCCTCTCCCATGGCGGCGCGGTCGAGGTAGCCCTCGGCGGTGAGGCGCTCCAGGTGGTCGCGCAGCATCGTCGGGTCGGCGCCGAGAAAACCGCCGAGATCGCTCGCCGCCGCGTCGGGCATGATGCCCTCGCCGCGGAGCCAGAACAGGACGCCAAGGATCTCGTCGCGCCAGCGTAGGGCCTCCAGCGCCTCGCCTCCGTCGTCTGGTCCACCGCTCGCCATCGGGTCCACCCCCTTTCCCATACAGTACCACACCGTCCCACCGACGCATCTATTATGCTACTATGCTATGTCATCACACGGGCCAAACTGGGCGCGTAGCTGGGCAACGATGTCCTCGACCGCGCGACCGACGCGCGGCGAGAAGCCCTCGCCCCATCCGTCGTCCTCCGGCTCGATCTCGATGACGGTCACCTCCGGGGGCAGCGCCGCGAAGTGGGCGCAGATAACCAGCAGGTTGTCCAGGCTGATGACGCCGGTCACCGCCTCGGCGACCCGCCCCTGCACCAGCGCGGGCGGTTCCGGCTCGTAACGCCACGGCCGCTGGTAGACCTCTCCGGGCTCTCGCCCCGGCCACTCGGGCCGCGCCACCGCGCCGACGACGACGAGGAGAGCGGGAGCCGCCTCCCGCAACCGGAAGACGGCGTCCATCGGCCCGTAGCTGAGATCCTCGACCTCCACATCCGGCGGCCAGTCCATAGACAACAGGGCGTCGACCACGGCGTTCCCCGCGGAACAATCGCGTAGGTTGCGATAGCCCACGCCCGTGATGAGCGTACGCAGCCCCGTCAGCGCCGGCGCACGGTGGCCATCCACGTCCGGCATCGGTCCCCCCGCTTCCCTCCCCCGCATAGGCGCCATCCCCTCCATCGCATCCGCGTGGCCCACGCCCGCGCGCCCCGACTACTCGACACCGCAGGCGCAGGTATTGACCTCCCGGACGATGGTGCGATCGCCGGTGTAGACGTGCGTCGTGCAGGGCATGCAGGGGTCGAACGAGCGGATGGCACGCAGGATGTCGATCCCCTTGAAGTCCTCTTTCTTCTCGTAGGTCTCCAGGAGCGGCGTGTTCAGCACCGCCTCCTCGTACGGTCCCATGTTGCCGAACGGGTCGCGCGGCGATGCCATGAACGTCGACGGCGTGATGATCTGGTAGTTGGCGATCTTCCCGTTCTCGATCACGGCGTGGTGGGTGAGGTAGCCGCGCCCGGCCCCCCAGAACCCCACGCCAACCTGCGTGCCGTGGCGCGGCAACTCGAACGGTGTGCTGACCGCCGTCTGACCGTCGCGCAACAACGCCAGCCCCTGCAGCCAGTTGTTCATCGCCACCATCGCGGTGTAGGCGCAGGCGTAGGCGCGGCCACGGTTGCGCTCGAAGGCGTTCCAGTCCTGGGGGACATGCCACTCCAGCTCGAGCTCGGGCGTCATCACCTTGGGCAGGCGCATTTTGAGGCTGTGGCCCGTCGCCTCGATGAAGTCGTTCCGCGGCATCTTCTGCGCCACGGCGGTGTTCCACATCCGCGAGTAGGGGCCGGTCTCCATGGCCATGCGGTCCCAGCGCGGCGCGGTATCCCAGGTATATTTCTCCTTCCAGTTGATGCCCTGCGGCCGCGGCTTGGTCTCCTTGTTCCAGGGGTGGTGGGGGCTCAGGGGCGCGCCGGCCGGGTCGGTCGGGAAGGGCAGGCCCTCCCAGCTCTCGTAGAAGGAGTGCTCGACGAATTCTTCGAGGCCAATATTGATGTCCTGCAGCTTGGTCGTGCGCAACTCGCCGTCGACGATGACGCCGGGAGTGGCCCAGCGCCCCTCGCCCCAGGTGTTGCAGTTGGCGTAGGTCGTGTCGTAGAGATCGGGGTTGTCCCAGAGGCCCGTATCGATCAGGTTCTTGCGACGGGCGCCGACTTTGGCATACTCTGGATTGGCGCGTAGGAAGAAGTCGAACACGTCGTCCCAGAGGAGCGCGACTTTCTTCGCATAGTCGATGAGCTTGACGAGCCGCGAGTAATACTCGTTGAAGGTCGTCAGCGTCACCGTCGTGCTGACGCCGCCCGGCACGATCGTCTCGGGGTGCGGGTACTTGCCGCCAAGGATGACATAGGCTTCGCGGGCGACGCGCGTCATGCCCAGCGCCTCAAGATAGAGGTGGCCGGAGAGGGGATTGAGGTCGGTCATGATCGCGCCGATCGTGGCGTAGCCATGGACGGCGCCGTGCTCCGTCGGGGTGCGCTGCGCCTGTTCCCACAGCTCGGGATTGGTCGCCTCGACCGCGGACTGCGAATAGTCGGGACCGGCCAGCAGGAAGAGGTGCAGCGGGTGGTCGTAGAGGAACTCCGCGGCCAGCAACAGATTGCGGACGATGACCCCGAGCGGAGGCGGTTGGATGCCAAAGGCCATCTCCAGCGCGAGCGCCGCGCAGGTCGAGTGGACGCCGCCACAGACGCCGCAGGCGCGGCTGCTGATGAAGATGGCGTCGCGCGGGTCGCGCCCCTTGAGGATAACCTCGTAGCCGCGGAAGAGGGTCGCGACCGCGTTGGTCTCGACGACGCGGTGGTTGTCCAGATCGGCCACGCTGTGGAACGCCAGCGCCCCGGCCACGCGCGTGACTGGATCGAAGTTCACCTCGGTCAGGTGCCCGTTGCGCGTTAACAGGTCTTTGATCTGACCCTCCGTCAGGTCCGTGCGCGGCGTGTAGCCGTACGGGTTGGCGACGCCCTCCTTCAGGTAGGGTTTACCCTCGGCGTCGAATTCGACCGGCAGATTCTTGAAACACATGCCGCGTTATCCCTTCCTTAGCGCCTCTTCGGCGCGTGCGAGGTGATGATCGACCGACGCGAGGCCCTCGCCCACCGCCGTCAGGCCCCCGTTGATCCGTGTGATGTGCGGCTCGAGGGGAGCGGTCTGTTTGTCGATGGCGCGCAGGCCCATCGTCACCTTAGCCAGGTTTTTCTCAATACTGCCGAGCGCGTTGCCGATCTGGATCAACGCCGCGGCCAGGGCGGCGACCAGCGTCAACACTTCGGTCACGGACAGGATGGTCAGGAGTCGCCGCATCGTCGTACCCTCCTCGTCACTGCGCGGCCGCCGTCGGCGCGCTCGCCGCCGCGGCTTCGTCTGGCGCGGCCGGTTGCCCCCCGGTGAGGGCGCCATCGATCGCCGCCGCGTGCGCGTCGATCGACTGCGCTGTGGCCAGGATCTGGCCAGCCACACTATTGGTCTGCTCCAGCATCCAGATCGAGGCGGTGTTCCCGGCGATCTTCTGCCCGGCGTCCCAAATATCGGCGGCATAGTGGTCGATGCTGTTCGCCGCGCGGATGATGCGCAGCAGCAGCGCGGCCACGACGCCCACCACCACACCACCGATCGTTAGCGCCGCGATCCACCAGCGGGTTGTCGTGTCCATTGATCCGATTCCTCCTCCTCACGGCACGCCCACGGCGCGCCCTATCCCTACGTGCCTGTCGGCCCGGCGCCGTTCCCTGCCGCCGCGTGCCCGTCGGCACGGTACTGCTCGTCCGCGCCGGAGCGGCCCGGCCGCTCGGCGCCCGCGTATTGGAGTTTGTCGTAGAAGAAATGCATGGCCTTGCCGGCCACCGTCGGCTGGGACGTGTGGCGCGCCCAGCCGCTGGGGACGGCGGCCTCCTTGTCCCACAGGGGCTCGCGGTTGCGGTCGTTGCGGCTGATCTCGCGCAACCGGCGGATGCCGCTCCCCATCACGCGCGAGGCGGTGCTCGAAACGAGCGAACCAGGCGCCGCCTTGTAGAACGGGGTGAACTTGTCGGGGAAGCCGGGCATCGTGCAGCCGATGCAGATGCCGCCGACATTCATGCAGCCGCCCACATGGTTGATGGCCCCGCGCGCGGTGATGTTGCACTGTACGACCGGCCCCCAGCAGCCCACCTCCACCAGGCACTCCTGACCACCGTAGTGGTCCGCGAACACGCCCTCCTCGTAGTAGCCGCCCCGGTTGCAGCGGCGGTGGACCGTCTCACCGAAGAGCCAGGCCGGGCGACCCAGCTCGTCGAACTCCGGCAGGGGACCGAGCCCCTGCAGGAAGAGCAGGACCGCCGCGACGGTCTCTGTGAAGTTGTCGCCCTGCGGGGCGCAGCCCGGCACATTGATGACGGGCAGGCCGAAGGTGCTCTGGTAGTCCTTGCCCAGGAAGTCCATCAGGCTCATCGACCCCGTCGGGTTGCCGGCCGCCGCGGGGATGCCGCCCCAGGTGGCGCAGGTGCCGATCGCGATCGCGGCGGCGGCGCCGGGCGCCAGGCGCTCCAGCCACTCGTTCATCACGGTTGGCCGGCCCGCGCCGCTCTCGTTCAGGCCGCCGGTGCCCATGGCCGAGAACCAGCCGTCGCCCGAGAGTTTTTCGTCAGGGACCGAGCCCTCCAGGACGATGACGTAGGGCGCGTCGAGTTTCCCGTGCCAGGCGTCCTCGAAGTGCTTGACGAAGGCCTCGCCGGCGTCGACCGCCAGCACCGGGTGGTGCAGGATGAGCCGCGGGAGGCCGGGGACCGCGCCGGTCAGCAGGGCCTCAATGGGCGGCTGCGTCGCGCCAAGGACGGAGATAGAACAGCCGTCGCAGCTCATGCCGGCCATCCAGTAGACGTAGACTTTCTCCAGCGGACCGAGCTGGAGCGGCTGGCGCTCCAGGGTGAGGGCTTGGGCCGTGCCGGTGACGTTGGCCGCATTCGGTGCCGGCGCCACCCGCGGCAGGTCGTGCCCCCCTTCCGGCGGGGCCGCCGGCGCGGTAACCAACTCCTGCCAGCCCTCCTCGACGACGCCGTCCGGCACGCCGTGCTCGTCCACGCGCCGCTGCATCGATTCGTCGCGCCGCGCGCGGTCAGGATCTTCTTGCATCACTGGCCCTCCTGTATGTCCGCCTGCTCGACTGCTCGCCGTATGATACCACCGCGACGGCGGCGTGACCGGCCTGTGCAGGCCCGCGCCCGGCACAGGCCGAGCAGGCCGCCGCACGCGCCGAACCGACCACCGCCGCGGGCGGCACGCCGTCGCGCACGATCCCTCCTCTAGTCGTCCCGCCCGCCCCGCGCTGTCTGATGATAGCTCCCGTCATGCCAGGCGCTCCTCCCACTCGTGTGGAGCGTCGTCCCCCGCGAGCTCCTCCACCCATGCCAGGCCATGGGGCCGCGGGGGCGTGAGGTCGACCAGGTCCGGCACGCGCTCACGCGTGAGGCGCCAGATTGTCTCCTGCAGGTAGGGCCACAACTCATCGAAGCTCCACCCTTCGCGCGCGAGATGTGTCATGGCAAAGGCGGCCCGTAGATCGCCCTGGCCCGCCGACACGACGGCGGCGATCTCGTCCGCCAAAGCCCGGCATCCGCTCACAAGCAGATCGCGGTCGGGCTCGCGGATGACCGGGACCGCCGTCGCGTAATAGCGCTCGGCCGCGAAACGCTTGTGCTCCTCGGGGACCTGGACCTCGCGGATCAGGCCGTCACGCAGGGCGCGTCGGACGTGCTCGAGCATCGTCGGCTGCGAGAGACCGAAGGCCTGGGCGAGTTGGGCCACCGTGCGCGGCTGGTCGGCGAGGGCCGCGACCAGGCGCTCACGCGTGGTCAATGCAGCCGTGTGCGGCGGTGACGCTGCCGTCCCGGACGTCACGGGCACGCGCATCTGCCTGATCCAGTGCAGCCCTTTCCACTTCAGTGCGTCCGGTGCGTCCATGGTCTACCTCTTAGGTGCGAGGCTAATTAGGCACGAGGCTAAGTGATATGATAATCTTTTATAGCACCTATCTTACCTGTCTGTCAAACGCGGCCGTGGGGTCCGAGGGCAGGTAGCCTGACAGCGACCCGGTTTCAGGGCGCGTGGGGGAGGGCCGGCGCTGTGCCGCGTCGGCCATGACCCCGCGCATCGTGTAGGGATGAGGAGGCGCGGCAGCCGGGATTGGCTGCGGGCGACCCCCGAGAACGGTTCATGACCTGAGGGTGGATGGGACGATGATGCGGACGCTGCTGTTCAAGATTCACAACCCTTCGCGGGACACACGTGTGACCCTGCATCGCGCGTTGCGCGCCTACACCAACGCCGCCGCCGCCGTCCTGGACGGCGCGGCGCGCGAGTGGGATGGGGTGTGCGCCGAGGCCGAGCGTGACGGCGCCCTCGACACGGTGCGTGTGCAGCAGGTGCTCATCCGGCGCTATCACCGGCGCACCCTGCCCTATCCCCTGCACAGCAGCCTGCGCGAATCCCTGTTCGCCGATCTGGCGGCGCAGTTGCGGAGCTACGACGCGTTGTGCCGCCGCTGGCTGGCCGAGCGCGAGCGGGCGCGCGCGCGCATCGCGGCGGAAGGCTGGAGCCTGGAGCCCCTCGATCCCAGGGCCGAGGCGGCCCTGTCCGCGCTCGGCGCCCCTCCCTCGTGGCCGACCATCCCGCGCGCACGTCCCGATTACGATGGCTTCAACGCGGCCCTGTCCGCGCTCACGGCCGTCCGCCCCGAGCTCGAGCACATCCCTGTAGCGCGCGAGGAGCCACCAACACATCGCCTGATCCACCTCCTCGACCGCGACCCGGACCCGCGACGTCAGCCGTCGCCCTCTACGAGGCGACGGCTGACGTCGTCGATGGCGACGGGGACGCGTCCCCTATACTTTTCGCGCGCCGATGGAGCGACCCGGCGACGCAACTTCGCGTTGTTGCGGACGGAGCGGGATAACCGCTTCTACGCGTTGCTCTACCTGCTGCCCAACAACGACGCGCGGGCCAAACCGCTGGTTGCCCCGCGCGAGCGGCGCGGCGCGTGGATCGCTGTGCATCCGAGCCGGGCGCTTGTCGAGACGACGCCCCGCCCGTCGTGCGCCGTGTCCTTACCCCTGGAATGCGGCGAGTGGCACGTCCAGACAGCGCTGCGGCGGGCGCTGGAACGGCCCGAGATGGTGCGCGTCGCGCGCCTGATCCACCGGCCCGAGCGCCGCGCGGGGGACGGGCGAGGCCACGAACAGTTTTTTCTCGCCATCACCTTCGCGTTCGAGCGGCCGGACCAGCGTCCCATCAGGGCGCACATGGGCGTCGCGATGGATGAAGAGAGCCGCGTGGCCTGGGTCGTCCGTGATGCGGAGTCGGGACAGGAGTTGGCGTGTGACGTCGATGAGACCCTGTGCGAGGTGCGGGAGCGCTGGATGCGCGCGCGACGCCCGCGGATGCACACCGGGCACGCGACATCCCGCGCTCAACACGGACAAGCCGAGCAGGTCAAGGAGACCGTGCATGTGATCTGTAATCGGTTGGTCGCCGTCGCCGCCGCGCACGACGCGCAGCTTGGCCTGCAGGACGTCACGCACCTGCGTGCGAAAAGAGTCATCCTGCCGCGCGACACGAGCGGCAGGAGAGTGGCGCGCACGGCCGCATGGCACAGGGCCGTCGCGGACTGGCGCTATCGCCGCATGACCTTGGTGGGGGGCAAAATGCGCGAGGTGCTCGGATATAAGCTGCCGGGGGAGGGCTTGCCACGGCCGTTATCGGTCGGCGGTATCAGCCCTCGCGATTGTGCGGCGTGCGGCCGGCGTGGGACGGAGGGGGACCAGTGCGCGTTCTGCGGCGCGGTCCTCGACATTCGGAACGCGGCGCGGGTCGTCACGGACCGCGTGCCCGCTGTGCTCGCACACATCCACGCGGCGCGCACCGACCGTGTACGAGAACAGGCACACGCGCAGATGGAGCAGGGCGACGCGGTGTCGGACGTTGGATTAGGAGATTACGCAAGGGAGGCGCCGGTAAGCTAAGCCGACAGTTCTGCGCTGTCTAACCAGGGATAACCGGGCTATCTAGTTGCAGGTCCGGGATCTACATCGCGCGCGTGCTACGGGGGTTCGCCTCCGCGGGAATCGCCGGTGTGGATCAAAGTAGGCTCGACCGTCAAAACCGCGTGCTGTTTGCGCTACCGCGGGAGCAGCAGGGTACTGGCCTCGCCGGACGGTCGCTCACCGCAGCCACTGTCTGTGCGCTCACCACCTGTCTCTTGCTGAGATGAGCCGAGGGGAGCGACGGCAGGCAGGTCTGGTATGCCTGCATGTGCGCCTAGCAGCGTGGCATGCGGGGGCAGTGAGCGAAACGACTACTGCGACAACGAGAAGATCAAGCCTGAGTGGGGACGGGTTGCGGTAGCCACGGGGGTCGTTTATAGAAACCCGGCGAGAAAACCCACTGCAGTCGTGGGATGAAGCGACATCCTTCGCACGCGTCAGCGCACTACCTGGATGGGACGAGCCTGCTTGGGCTCCTGGCCGCCCTCGTCGTCGTCGGGCTTTTCTCGGCGGACAGCCTGGGCACGTTGTCCTGGGTGCAGTTGCTCCTCGGTAACGGCCTTGGCGACGGTAGCGCCATGACCCTGCTCGTCGCCGGCGTCGGGACCAACATCGCGACGCTCGGCCCGGTGGCGCGCGTCATGGGGCAACAGACGGCGGTGCTCGACGCCGTGCGCCTAGTGGGCCTGACGGCCGTGATCGGCGTCACCCTGAACCATGCGCTGTGACGTGCGGTGTGCCCCTCTCGCGCCCGACGCGAACACAAGCCGTGGCTGTGCTCGTCGCGCCCTCAGCGCGCCATGCGGCGCTGCGACATCCGTCGTACCCTGATGTGTGCGCTACACTTGCAGTAATGACCGAGACAATGACCATCGGGGAGTTAGCCAGGCAGGCCGGCGTCAATCCCCGCACGCTACGCTACTACGAGCGCATCGGCCTCCTCGCGCCCTCAGCGCGCACCGACGCCGGCTACCGCCTCTACACGGAGCGGGACGCTACTCGCCTCTCCTTCATCCGCCGTGCCCAGGCGCTTGGGCTCTCGC
>JAABUO010001650.1_pt1 | contig 28493 bp, 30 predicted proteins | sample 5559291 | NCBI WGS metagenome assembly JAABUO01 (sample SAMN10711878, study PRJNA513372) | rock metagenome | isolation source: Antarctica rocks | place: Antarctica: Victoria Land, Finger Mt sud | reverse complement strand
GGGGGGGTGGGGGGGTGGTGGGGGGGGGTGGGGGGGGGGGGGGGGGGGGGGGGTGTGGGGGGGGGGGGGGGGGGGGGGGGGGGGGGGGGGGGGGTTGTGTAGAGAGGGGCTTGAGATTAGCTTGGCGCAGGCTCGTTGCGAGATAATCTGTATTTTTGGTGAGGGAATCGCCAAACATGACTTTCCTCCTATTCCAACCCCTTCCACGCAGTCTCTTGAAATGTGTTTTCCAGCTGCCCATGCACATATCTACAGTAAACCATATACGAGGCCTCAACGTTTAAGAGCGATATGTAATATTTACCTTTCTCTTGCCTTCTCCAAAAGAGAGAAGAACTATGTAGCCTAGATTTTCTGAGGGCTTTGTGCGAAAGGGGGGATATAGTAACGGGGAGCGAAGTTCCGTTTTACTGTGTGTAATACGGTAAGTAGCACATGGTCAGTGAGTGGCATTGGCGATCGATTGTCTCTTCAGCCAGTCGAGTCTGAAATGAAATGAAATGAAGTGCTTCATAGTGCTAATTTTCATGAAGCTGGTCGTCGGTCGATATATGATTGATGGGAGTCGGTGTTTTCTAAATCCCCACTTCTGACGAATGTAACCTACTGTACCACAGGCTGAAACTTCTTTCGTATACAGTAGTTCATTGCTTCGTTTATTTAATCTCTTCCCACCCTTCGCCCTCTTGAGCTGTGAGCTCTTGCTGCGTACGTACGTAAACCGGCGAACTTCGCGGGCTGCAGGAATCATTCTTCTCAATACGATCCGTCGATTCTGACACGCACAACTCCCGACTGTGTCCGACCGCTTGATGGAATAGACCGCCTTGTTGGTTGGGAGTCTGAAGGGCAAGATTTCTAAGCGGTGGTTTAATGCTCTTGTCATCAGGACAATGCCGATATCCATAGGCTACGCCCCCACACAGATCGAAATATCTTTAGTACGTTGACTGGACTCTTAGGGAGATAATCGAACGTGCCACTCACACCTAGAACTCAATCTGACAAAGGGTATTTAGTCATTCCTAACAGCGAGAGGTAGTGTCTTGAGTAATTATCGAGGCCCAGCATCAGAGAACGAACGTGTCGAGCGTTGGGGGGGGCGATCTTCTATTTTCTTCATCCTTGTCTTTGTACCTCTTATGACAGCCAGGGACTGACATGTTTGGATATGCCGTAGAGATTTGTGAAGGCAGTTATTTTTAGAATTCTGCAGAAATTCGGACTGATGAAGAATGTGATGCCCGCGAAAGTGGGCATTTTCTTCTGAATCCCTTGCAGAGCTCATGGTGTGACTCAAGAAGATGATATCTGTGCGATTCTCCACTTTGGTCCTGGTAACTCTGGTGAACCTGAAGGGTCGACCATCTTGGAATGCCTGACGGGACCTCTACAGGCTTAAATGGATGCATGGCGACGTGACATGTCTATACCAGGAATAGAAAAAATTGTGGGACTTGCTGTGCTGATGGAGATCTACCCACAAGAATGCAGATTCTTGGGAAAGTAGAAAGGTAGGGAAAGCTGACTGCCGTCTGAGCTTTGACTGGCTTTCGGTGTCGTTTCTAGAGACGTGTCCGAGGAGGGTGCACTGTCCTGGGTGGCGCAAGCCTCGAGCACCATCGGCAAGACATGATGCGACAGTGATGACAACGAAGTAGGAATTTGTCTCCATAGTAGTCACAAAGCCGACAGTTGCCTAGGCCTTCTGCTCTGACGACGCTCTCGAAGAGATATTCCCACTGACCGTGATCGCAATCTTGCTGTACTAGGGCACGGACTTCCTCAAGCTGTACAGCTCGCGGACGAGCGTCTGGAGGTTGGCCCAAACGCGTACGATTTACTGCCCGTCTATCGGTAACTCTGTTGGTATGGGCCAAAAGCCGTTCCTCGTCCCAAAACGCGCACTTGTCCAAACATTCATGCCACTTAAGCCCACACAAATAGCAAAAGGAAGCCTTGCATAGACAACTGCGGATGCCAAGTCAGTTGCCTATTCATGGATCAATCTAGATCATGTACTTACATCATATGGTAGCAACCAGTGTTCAACTCTACTAGGTTCCCGCAACGAAAGCAGGATTGCCAGCCCTCTTTCTTCGCCATTCCCATGATCAGCGCCCGCTCCTCGTCAGCGACACATTCTTCATCCTCGTGCCAACCCATCCTGCACTTGTTGCATGTGTTTCGCTTACAAGCAAGACAATGTCCCTTGTCGCCGACAATGTTTTGTGTCGATATACCAACGAGACAGCCGGGCTCGGCACAAATTAGTGGACAGGCTGCTGCAAGTGAGATTTTCTCCTGCATTTTGAATCGACTTGCAAGGTCGAGGGATATGTAGGGCTCGACGACTTCTAGGGTTATCTGGTGGTTACAGCAAACAGGCGGAAATGTTGAGCCAGGATCCAACGCGGCTTCGACCCAAGAAATTACACACTCCTTGCAGTAACAGTGCTTGCAATTTTCTAAGCTAAGATGAGTGCCTGGGTCTGGTTCGCCGCACGAGATACAGGCGATCTGCTCCTCGTTCACTCGCTCATCCAACGTTGAAGTCCTCACGCGTTTGTTTGAGGTTACACTGTTTTGGGCCTCTTCCCCATTTCCGAGGCTCAAGACAACGGATGTTGCAAGGGAGGAAGCTTCGACTTGGCCGTGCGGGCTGGGAGAACGCTTTCTCTTCGAGCTCAAAACAGGCAGGGTATTGAGTATTTCGACTTTTGGTGTCTTTGAGCGGCCTTCGTCGTCTTCAGCCACAGAAAGTTCTCGTTCCCTCTTTATTCCCCTAATTTCTCCGACATCGCGAGCTTTATCGACCGAGGTCGCTGTAGTCGGTGAGCTTGAAAGCACTGGCTCTGTGCGATTGAACTGCGCCAAATTTGAAGGCTCAGCGTCATCCAAATCTATTTTTGGGTAGGATGCAGCAGGTCCTTTGGGCTGAGCAACACCGGCAAGCCGCTGAGCTAACAGTTGGTCGTTTGCTGCAACTTTTTCGTCTTCGCAGGCGTCGGCTAGAATTTGATCATCGCTCTGGACAGCATTTGCGAAACTGCGAGCCATGCGGGCATCCCCAAGAAAAGTTAGATGCCGCATCAAATTCTCTTGGTACGTCTGCATGGCCATTCTTTGGTCTGAAATCTCGCCTTCTTCATCGTTTGTGTTCTCCTGATCAAGAAGAGCTTGGACGTCCTGTAGCTGTAGCGCTATTGCCTTTCCCTCGGATGCTTGATCCATGTTGTAGGCACGTTGTTAGAGGGTAATTCAGACTCTGGACGGTAATGATAGGCTTGGACCTGCGCAGTCCAACCACGAGGATAAAAAATTATCGTGATAGTGGTTTGACAAATCTTGCTAGAAATACTGCTCTATCTTATGTCGTGTGAAGTAGTATAAGATAAAAGTAGTGTTAGACAATTGCAGAGCAAAATGGTGCACTGAGGGCAATAGATAGTGTCGATTCTGCGATTCTAGTGGGCCTGACCAATACTCGCGTCGAGCAATGTTTGCTTAAGGTACAGTAGTTCGATAATGTGGTGGTGATTCAGATGAACATGGAAAGGTAGAAAAGGGCCGTAGAATCTCTTTGAGTGGATCGCGGAAAAGTGCCATACCTCACTTTCAATGAAGCTTTAGGGTGAACACAGACCAATGCAAGTGAGCAGACACCTCATCATTCATGGGCTAGCGCCTAATCTTGCTTGATCATCGCTATGTTACGGTAAGTACCTCCATAGTTTAATACCTAAGACATGCAGATTTGTGTTATTGCTCGTCTGGCTGAACCGACACTATTGAGACCTCAATGCACTTATAGTGAATTGATGCTTGTCTGTGTCTTTGCGGTTGAGACTCGTACTCAGCAATTAACTACCAAGTTCGACGCGGCTATAACGGCATATATTGATAGATGTTTACTCGATATTTGGATAATGTGTGCCACTACTTGGGAGGCCGAAGACGACTTCGCTGTGTTTGCTACCAGTGGGTTTAGTATGTAGCCTAGAGAACTCGTGGCTTGTGTCACCAGAAAGACCGTCTCGAGATCAGAGATAGCCATGAGCGGAATTCGGAATGATCGGCGTCGCTGCCACTGAAAACACACTCGCACATTGCGAGTCGCTTAACCTAGACCCATCTTGATATCATCGCCAACATTCCAGTCGCGGTCACGGTCCGGATATAGTGGCATCTGATGACCCAGTTCGTCGTCACTACGGAGCACAGAACCCGAAGAATTTGCGCTGCTTTTTGCGCTGCTCTGCGTACTCTCTCTTCTATTCCTCAAGAAACCCCGTTTCTTGACCTGACTGCTAGTTGCCTCGTCGTTATCTTGCATCACTTGAGAATAGTCAGGCGGTGGGTCTTTGAAACTCTGGTCAGACGACGAGGGGACAAGCGTTGCTACTGAAGAACTCGGCTCAGGGTTTGAAGCTATCTCCACTAGCTCAGCGTCTCTATACCATTTCCGACGGCGAGTATAGCGACCCCAGCCATCTCGGCCACGACGACCATCATTCCACTAAATCCCAGTTAGTACGACAATGGAGCATGCATTTACATATTACCTTGTTATCATAGTATATCCAGCCGTCTTCATTGGCATCTACCTTGCTCTTCCCAATACCCTCGACTTTCCATTCGCTTCCTTCTACCCATCGCCACTGAGCATTACCATGGTCAACATCCGGTAGCTGAAAGTCATCTTTGGGGTCTGACGGATTCAAATGCTCGTCGGTCCAAGGTGCTCGTTCGTTGAACATCAAAGAATAAGTCCAACCAAGCCCAAGCCAACGTCGTTGATTCTCATACACTACGAACGTGAAACGTACACCAGCTGACTCAGGTCCTTGTTGAACTAATGAATTAGCAACAGCATGTTGGTTCTTACTTCGAGGCGGAAGCGGCGGTGGTTCGTCTGGGCGACCGGGGAGCGGTGGTGCACCTGCAGCGCTATTGATGAAGCTCAAACCAGTCACCACTGATACAATACGTCGAGTAGTCTTAGAACGCCAAAGAATCGCACGAGAAACCCGAGCTGGTCTTGAATGCCAAGTTAGCATCAAGGTGCCGATTGCAAGAGCCACTCGCCGAGTAGTGATAATGCGTGGGGGCGAGATTGTCATAACAATCCATATCGGCGTAACAAGCAGAATCCGGATGAACAGGGTCGTAAGAGCTGGCCTAGTAGTAGCCGATGTCGCGGTTCGCTGCGTTGAAAGAAAGTCTGTCATGTGCAGACAAGGCTCGAGGAGTACATTGCATCGAGTCGTAAAGACGGTTAGAGTTTCTACAATCTCATCCAAGCTTTTCTGGTGTTTCATACTGCCCTCTGACGGCTCTTTTTTATGCCCCTTCTGCTTTTCACCAGTCCAGCCGGTCGATGAGAGGGGAGAGAACCTGCGTGTGTACATGCCCAGTATGATGCCTATAACCATCACGACCGGCCCAGTCCATCTAACTACGGCATCTCCGTAGAGTATTACAGCCCAAAAGCCTGCCACGACTAGGAAGCTCTCCCAAGGATCTCCGCTTGTCCATGATATCAGACCCGCCGCTTTGTTCAAAGGTAGGATGAATGGATGAGAGAAAGCTAGAGCTCTGGTGATTGGCGGAGGCGTCGCTACAAGCAATGGCGATTTCTGATGAACAAGTATGGTGGATCTTTGTCTTGTAGCAGGCGAGATCTGTGACGATGACGGCGAGAAAGCCGCAGTTGTTGGAGGATTTGGATCTCTATTCGCACCAGAGCTGAGAGTGCCATTCTCCGAGACCTTTGCCGGTGAAGGAGCCATCGCCTCTATCCAAGGTGTATCTGAAATTGATTGTAAGCCTCTACTGCCTGGAGTATATATAATGAACAAACAATGCTACGTACCAAACGCAGCCATGCAACGGGCCAGAAATCAGTGATGCCTGCTCAGACCTGTTTGCTACCATGTTGATAACCGGTGGTAGGCTTGTGGTATAGCTCTGCTGCCTATCGAATGTGCCTATGAGCTCTTCCCGAAGGATGTCGCGAGATGTTGGCATGTGAAGCTGGAACGTTGAAGTCATCGGCGCCAATTCCCGGTGAGCCGCCTGGCCGCCTCGGCTACGGAACTTCTTCCGGGCCGACTGTTGTTCCAGAACTACCAAGTAAGTTGGGGCGGGCATAAGAATTTTGGCATCTACAACGCCTCTCGATCAGCTCACCCTGTCGTCTTGAGTACTGGTGTCAGAAAGCTTCCTATATGGTGAGCATTATGCATCAACAACCAACTAGTGATTTCAGAAACTAATATATTGGGAGGCGCACCGTATCATAACCCAGGTCGTCATCATAGGATCACGAGTGCTTGGTCGCGCTTTTGCAGAAGCTTATAAACAAGCCTCAGCAACTCAAAAATATGCTGCTCAATCGGTAAGAAATGCTCCCGAAGCAGCAGCCAACTATGCCTCGAGCGGCCTTACCCTCGGTGAGGCATGCAAAATCCTTAATGTCAAACCACCACAGGGAGGCAAGGCGAATATGGAGGCCGTGATGGAAAGGTTCAAAAGGTTATTTGACGTCAACGAGCCGAAAAACGGTGGAAGCTTCTATCTACAGAGCAAGGTCTTACGCGCACGGGAGAGAATCGAAAGGGAGGTCAGGGAGGCGGCCGAGAGGGCGGAGGAAGAGGCGGAGCTGAAAGAGGGGTGGAAGGTTTTCAAGGATTGATGACCACACCAGGGGGGCCTTGTCACGAATGAGAGGCCCAAGGAGCGAAGCTTTTGCTCGCTCATGAAGACCACACACTACCTGCACCTTTGCCCGCATACCGAATTTTCGACTTCACCTTTGGCATTGCATTAGCCCGGCGTTCTGCATCCTTCCACTCTTAACAGCACCGGAGTATGGTTCAAAGTAGTGGTCGTCATGTTCTGCTTTTCTACGAAGGCGCAGCTCCTATAGGTTTGGACTGGCCAAAGGACTGCTATTGTTTTCACAACGGTATGGCGATCTATTTTGGCCATAGGCACTCTCTGGTCAGAACCTGCGGGCGAGGCAAATGTATCGTAGATCTAGCAGCACTCCCTACTGCTGGCGGGTTATCCGAGGTGTTTTCCCAATGCTTCCGGCACTCATCACATTACTATGCCCGACCTATGCTAAAACAACTAAAATACCCATCCGATCACGTGTTTCTCAAACAAACTCACCTTAGGTTATTAAGTTTCGACTTGTTCCTTCTTCTTATCAGGCTTCAAGGTAAAGTGGTTAGATTTTGGATTGCTATCATGGAAAGATACGAGGCATTTTCATTCCATCTGGACGTAGTATGCAACCAGGGTATCGACATGCCAGCTCTTCCGTAACACAACATGAAATCCCCAAGGCTGCCATCTACCATTTCTTGCTCAACGGTCAAGATAGAGTTGGGTCACGCAGTCGCATCATTGGCCCTCCTAATCCAATCGTGCGAACCCGGAACCAAGATGGTTTGCAGATTAGGGCAGATTAGAAGTGCGTGATGGCGCTAGACGGAAGACCACAGCCCGCATCGCTGACATGTATCTCGACATTCCTCCGTTCCGCAGTCTCACTCTCTCTTGCTTTCTACCTCTATCTCCGTTGGCCCAAATTTGACTCTCTAGCATGTAAACACATCCGGTTGCTTACGATATGGGCTCTCTACAGTACAGGGCTAAGCCAAGCGTGCCAATGGCAGCAAATCTGCGCGTCATAGACGATGGCACCATCCTGTCCAGACACACACCCTAATGAATTTATTTAAAATGCCTCTTGTATGCACCCCACACTCGATGATCCAAGCAGGCGCCGATAAGCAATACATAGCCTCCATTCGTCTCGGCTTCGGACAGTAGGGACATTCCTTGGAGCAGGCAGCAGTACATATTAAGGCTACTCCAGCCCAAAGTACCGCCATCGATTCTCGTCTTCGCATACCTACAGCGCATAGTAGCTCTGTCTTGATCCTCCCGCTTCCATCGACCGTCCGCCCGCTGTCCCCCGTCTCATCATGTCCCCAGCACCACTCGAATTGTCCACGCTCCTCCCTCCGCTCATCCTGGGCACCGCCACCTTCAACTCTCAATATAACCCCGACCCCTATCTATTGCCGACCACAAACATAGTCCACCGCGCCCTCTCCCTCGGTGTCCGGGCTTTCGACACATCTCCTTACTACGGCCCAGCCGAAGACCTGCTTGGAAAAGCTCTTGATACCGCATTTGTACACGACAACTTTCCCCGCCGCGACTATTTCCTCCTTTCAAAAGTTGGCCGAATCGGAGGCGCCGAGTTCGATTACTCCGCGGCGTGGGTACGGCATAGCATACAACGGAGTCTCGATCGCCTCCGAACAAGCTACCTAGACGTTGTTTATTGCCACGATGTCGAATTCGTTTCCCCAGAGGAGGTTCTCGAGGCTGTCACTGAGCTACGTAGACTCCGGGATCAGTCGGGTGTAGTCAAGTATATCGGAATCTCTGGATACCGGGTCACTACGCTTTGCGAGCAGGCAGAGATGATCCTTGAGAAGACTGGAAAGCCTTTGGATGCCGTTATGTCTTATGCGAACTTTACTCTCCAAAATACGAGACTCAGCTCAGTGGCTTTGAAACGGCTGAGAGCAGCTGGCGTTGATGTTGTGCCCAACGCCTCTGTCCTTGGCATGGGCCTATTGCGCCGCACGGGTGTTCCGATCGGCGGTCAGGGTGATTTCCACCCCTCACCAACTGAGCTACGTGCTGCCATCAAGAAAGCAAGCGACTGGTGCGATTCACAGAATGATCGGATCGAAAAGGTCGCAATCCGATTTGCCTTGGAAACCTGGATGCGACAGGGTGAGAGCGTTGGCTCGAAAGGAGACCCAGCTTCAGGGATCCCCTGGGTGAGGGAGACGATTGAACAAGTAGGAGGTACAAAGCTGGGCGTGAGTGTCATGGGTGTCAGCAACGTAGAGGAGTTGGACGAGACGATGCGTGTCTGGAGGAGCATACTTGATGGTCTTGAGAATGGAGAGCAGACCGCCGTTGAGTCCGGCAGAGGCACTGGAGACCATCTGTGGAGCCTCTCCCGGCAGAAGAAAGTTGCGAAGCTCGCGCGTGGTATACGGCAGGTTCTTGGTAAATGGGTTGACTACACCTGGACAAGTCCTCCGCCAGGTTTTGTCAACCAGAGAAAAGCATTGACCGCTGCTTCCGAGCAGCTGCTTACACCGGCAGCCTCGCCGCCTCAGGTCGCTTTCAAAGAGTGCCCTGACGATACAGCTGAGATCGAAAGCAGCAATCTGATTTAGCATCAATATTTTGCGTCTTGTGCGTTGTCGATGGACTCATGTCTACTGTCGTTTACAGTTCTCAACCTTGACTACCTGGCTGCATGTCGGCTGTGTTTACTTTACTCCTGGATACCCATTTGGGCTATAGATTTAGGGTGATATAGATGGATAATCTCAAGCTTGATCTTTCTTGAGCCTACGAGTACGCTGGTTCAACCACTTCGGCTGAGTTCTTTAAAAGGTCATTTTGCGTTCCGTTGCTGGCTTTTGTTTTCCCTCACGCTAGGAGCTTTATTCTTCCATTCGAGGATCAACATAGACCTGACATGACCTGTGCATGTTCCCGATTTCTTACCGCTCTATCGCTCAAGGTCGAGCTACGAAAAACAACCCATGCATCAGACGTCTGTAGTATGATCCACTTCACCTATCGTCAAATTGGGATTGGATTGCCACATGTTCACTTGTTGGCGCTGCTCTTCCATGGCTCAGCAGTCCTTGGGAGAAATCCACGTCCACCTCAGAATGCAGTAACGGTGTTGGTGGGAACACCTGAATCTTTGCCTAGCTTGCGCAAATGGGTGTGACCACTTGATAAATTGACATTTCTCCAACGCCACAGTACATTCGAGGTTGATGAGATACTCTAGCGGAGATGGATCAGGAGCGATACCAGGTGAGTCTGGCATCATCCGTACAAACTGGCAGACCTTTCGACCTTGGGTATGATTGACATACCCCTCAAAAGCATTGCCTCTGATGAGACCGTCATCCCTTCTCCTTGAAGGTCTGAAGCATGATCAAATGCTTCATCTACTACCAATTACCAGTAGCCGACAATATTGATTCAATCAACAGCCGCAGTCGCTAGTTCCTCGGACTACTCGAGGAACACCTTTCAGGCGCGCACGCTCAGGTCCTAAGGAATACTCGGTAATGTGCAGTATAAACTCAGGAAGGCATAAATCGAGATTTCTGTCTACTCGGTAACATGACCCGCAGATCACGGCTTCAGCAGCAGCGGCTTGTCACTAACGTACCGAATCGAGCAGCCCAACGACCATGTTCAACCATGTGAATGAAATTGCTTCAGTATCTACCCCAAGCCCTTGCGACTATTCGTCGAAAATGTAATGCCGCAACCTCCTAGATTTGGCTTGTTAGAACAAGGATCGGCACATCTGGAGGCATATAGTTGCATCTTAAAATCTGTATGGGAATCTCGAAATCAGCTATATCACTGCACCAGCAGTAGTTCCGGAGGTATCTTCTATTTCCACCAATCTACTGCCCGACTCAGAAAACGCTCTGGTAGCGCTCCTGCTACCTTATTTCAGTCGCAGCCTCGCTCAGATACCAGATTCATCAGTTTGGGTCTCATAACTGCTGAAGAGGCGCTCGACAAGAGCGCAACATCAGGACAGCGTATGAAGACTTCGTTTTTGCATGAAAAGGCACCGCGCAGCAGCTCACTTGCGTGTCTCGTTGACTGCAAAATACTCTTCAGAGGAAGATGATGGCTAGATATCTAACCAAGCTTGTCAACAAGATGCGGAGAAAGACCCTTAATCTCGACACTGTGATCTCTGCAGCCTTTTCAGGCACGGTACTTTCTATCATCTTTGCGGTGGTAGATCGAATTTCGCATTCAGCTCTTCCATTGACGCTAGCTGTACTTTAAGCCAAAAATGTTAAAATTTAAATACACGACGTAGTAGCCTATTGTTTGTGATCAAGAGAAAGAGAGTAGATATGAGAATGGAAAAGAGATGGTTCAAGGCGTTGGATTACTTGGGGAATCTTGAGCGGGCAGAGCTGATTAACGAGATGTTCTCGATCCAAGAGGATTAGCTATTGGAAGTTGGGTTGGTTCTTTTCCTAGATTATCGCGCTCGATCTCGAAACTCAGCTTCCATCTCGAAACCCAACCCCATCACATGCACCAGAGTACTCCTATCAATACCGCGCCCGTGCCAACCTCCTCCCCACGTCCGAAAACACCCTCAACCACGCCGACTCTTCTAAAGTCTTACCCTCACATCTTCTCCACTACGACCGCCTTTCCTACTCTCCTTTCACATCTCCCTCCCGCCCCAACAATTCTCATTCTCACTCGCACTCTCACTCTTCCCCCCCCCCCCCCCTTTCCCCCAAAAGCCCCAAACCCCCTTTTCACCATCACCGCCATCGCCACACTCAGAAACACCCCCAGCCCCCTACCTACCCTTCCCCCCATACCCCAAACCATCATGAACATGGCCGTGTTCACCACAACACAGAACAATAACTTTAAACTTGACATGATATTAGACATGCTCGCAGTCATTATGAGTATGACAGTATACGATGGTTGAGTATTCGAAGGGTTCTGGGAGTCGGACAAGGGAAGTAGATGGTGGGAAATGGAGAGGGCGAGGGTAAGTGACGAGATGAAGACATGAATGGTTGGGTGGATGTTGAGATGGGGAAAATGGACGCGTGGCGAGACAGGCTGCTAGCTTGGACAACGAACGATGAAACAAACGGGCCACGACAGAGAGAAGAAACAGAAACTGAATAAAAAGAACGTAACCAACGAATCCAAACCACCCACCCACCAACCAACCAACCACCACCCTCCCCCCATCCTCAGCAGCCATCTCAACCCCACCCCAAAAACAGTTCCCCAAAAACACCCTATACCCTACCGCCTAACCAAACCCTCACACCCCCCGTCACACCCCCCCCTTGACTCAACGCTATTTCTAGCACACACACTGCCTTCCTTGGACGCACTGCATCAAGGGGTTTTCCATCATATCTTATTTTCACTTATACGAATCAGCAACCTCGAATAGAATTCGACACGATAGAATTAAATAATGTCTGAAAGAAAGATTTTCTTAGGACTATCGAAATGTATTAGCCTGTTTTGTGGAGATGAGAGTGGGTGGGTTGAGAGAGAAAGTGGTGGTCCAGGGATTGAAATTTTTTTTTTTATAAGAGCTTGCATGTAAATCTTCCGACAATCTATTGAGTTATATCGAGGGTTCACTCATGGCAAAGATGTGCTTCATCAAGTCAATTCCTTGAAAGCCACTGTTCAAATTGAAGAACTGGCATGTATTTCTGCACTCTCGTGCTTTACCTCTTGCTGGACGATTTGAGGAATGGTTCATCATACCAACACTGGTACCTTGCGATATCTAGTTCGGGCAAATATACGTGAAAGTGGCAATTGAAGCATTCAAGTTTGCATTCTCCAGCACAACTCATCTCATACGGTTTTAACGCACAACGAAATCCCATGCTGACCATTGATGACATGCCTCCATATCTCCCCGACTCTAGCTATCTCCCCTCCCCTCACCGCCCGGCCCCACCCCTCCCCATCCTCTCAATATTACTCATCATACTCTTCCCCCCCATCCCAAACCCACCCCTTCCAATCCGGCTCTCTCCGGCCCCGACCCCCGGCGGTTTCAACCCGCCAGAAATACTTCTCGAAAAGCTACCCCTTGAGCTCGGTTCCGGCGCGGGATGACTGTCATTCGGCGTTTGGGAGAGCGAGATAAGCTCCTCGGTGGCGGCGACGAGAGCGGCCATTTCTTGGCGGGAGTGGGCGAGGGAGGAGAGGAGGGCTGTGTTGCTGGTTCTGAGGGTTGTGGTTTCGGTTGTTAAAATTTGGAGTTTGGAGGCTTGGTCTTTGAGTTGCTGGTTCGTGGCTTCACGCTCCTCGTTGCTGGGTCCTTCTCGTTCCGATGACTTGTTGGGGATTAGAGTGCCGGGAATCACAGCGCTCATTGTGGCATCTCGACCGAGCTTTAAATCTTCATTCTCTCGGCTCACCTCGTCCACCTTCATCTGTAACTCTTTGATCTTCCGGCCCCATCTCGCCTCGTAGCTCTTTTTCAGCGCCTTGACTTTTTCCTCGTGTTTGTGTCTGTATAGCCCGTGGAGTTCCTTGGCGACATTTGCCACTGCGGCTTCAACGGCAGTGTCCGTGCTGGCAGCGGTGCCGGTTTCAGAAGTGGTCCCTTCAGTGGACGAGGACGCTGCACGGAGGCCGGTGATGCGGGACTCGGATTCGGCAAGGCGGGACTCGGATTCAGAGAGCTTTTGTTCTGCCGTGAATGCTTTTTGCAATAATTCATCTTTTTCACGATCAACGCGAATGATCTCCTCCTTGACGTTCCGCAGGACACTCTGCATTTCTTTGTCTCGCTTCTCCCAATCCTTTTTATCTGCTTCGAGGGCTTCCCTTCTTCCTCGTTCATCTCGTATCTCCTCCAAGGCTTCTCCCACCCGTCTTTCAGCATCCTCCACCGCGTTTTTGAGAGATGAGACTTCTGCTTCTTTCCCACTTAGATTTGCGCGTAGAGAGGATATTTGGGACAAGAAATTTGATTTTAGTGACTCGAGTTCACGGGCTGTGATGCTAGGAACTGAGCGTGGGGTGGGCGCAGGAGGAAGGTCGAAATCAAGAAGGTTGGCGAGGTGGAGAGATTCGGAGGGTGTACTGGGAGGAAGACCATGTTTCCTTGGTGAGGGTGTCCGACGGCCCAAGGCGTAGGACCCGAGATCTGAGGGTTGTTTGCGCGGAGAGGACCGGCCGTTGCGGCTATGCGTACGGCTGGAGGACTGGTCAAAGGCGCTGAATTGCTCGGTGAAGTCCAGAATGAGGTTTGTGGTATCGCCCGAGGGACTTGATCTTGGACGTCGAGGGGTTGGTGAGGGAGATGAGTCTTCAGGGTGGTGACGTCGGACGCTGGATGGGGTCATGCGGCCGCATTGCCGGGGTGTCGGTGCTTCCTCGTTGTAGTGCGGTTGTCTCGAGGCTTTTGTAGGGCTCAATGGGCTTGCTCTCGTAGGAGACTGGCGCATTTGAGCGAAGACGGTCATATCAAGCGGTGGAGCGGCGGAAAAGGCGCTCATGCATGTGTCATCCATGCCCGCGTATCCAGAGGGAGCAGCAACAGTTGAGGTTGTGTCATCTCCTAGATTTTGCTCGATGTTCCTATCGCTCATATGGTTCTCAGCTTCGCCATGACTGTCCTCAGTCTTGAATGCTCGCGTAAGACCTTCATTCTCTCTCAAAGCGTCCTCAGTGAGAGGGACTGACGTGTACTTCTTTGCTTGCACACTTCTAGGTGTTTCTTGCTTCGTTGGACTCCATACCTTCGTCGGTGATGGTACATCCTCAATGAATGGAGAGCTTGGTATCTCAAGGGGGCTTTGGGGTAGGATGTTTTCTGTGTCTTCGTGGATCGAGAAAGTCTTCCTCTCGACGGTGGTTGGTGTATTCCGATTCGCGTTGGAGAAAGATAGCGGAGATAGAACTTGCGACATGGTTGTAGTTAGCAGCACAACTGAAACCAAATTTCTATTTGATGTCGTCGGCGCGATTGAAAAGAGTTGCGGCAAGCTGAGAAAGTAAACAAACAAGCGGCTGTTTTTGAGCTAGGCTCGATCAGTCCTAGCACTTTTCGCAACTTTAAGGTACATACTTCCAAGTTCCAACCATCATAACTCATCTGTTATCCATCAATCCACTTTGATTTCTAGACGGCTAGGCACTTTAAGCATGGTACGTTGAATAGGCCCGGCTACAATATCCCTTCAACTGGTGTCAAAAGCTGCCACCCAACCACATGTAGTACTGATATTGACTCAGCGTCGCTTACTCGTATGCACGGGGTTTCCGCGCACTCTAACCTATAAAGGTTAGCAACAGATAGTATCGGGTTTAGCGTGCTAAAAATGGCACTAATATAAATAGTTTTAGTTAGCGTGCGCGGAAACCCCGTTTGCGCGGGAACCCCGTGCATGCGAGTACTTGACCTATAAAAAGAAGCAGAGATGTAATTCTGAAAACTCTGGAACATCAACATTCTTAGGAAAGATATGACGCTTCCGCGATCAGGCAGTTATCGGGCCTGACTAATCGATGGTAACTCAAGAAGCTTGGTAAAGGCAGTGAAAGCGTTCTTTGTTTTGAATCCAGTCGAAGCCACCACTGAAAAAGGCGACTTCGAATGGGACTGTCAACTTAGCTTTTGCTCTTTGGGTACGTCCAATATCTCTCCCCAAATTCAAACATTTACTTGGGAAATTTGGTCCTTTGATTTGGCCAACTGTTTCTTTGTTCAGTATGCAAAGGCTGCCAGGCTCATTGCATAAATTCAACAGTGTCGACTAACAATCACGGCATCGTCTGGTGTTGGATGCGAAAGTGAGGAACACATCAATTATCTCTCTGATTATCTGGCTACATACTAAACCCACCCGGACCTTTCAAACACTAACCTCTGCTAGAATGACTAGCCCGAAAGACAGCTCCACAGAGAGGTTTGCACAGTAAGTCACCCAGCCACAAGACTATCAAGTATGACATCAATTGACCAAAACCAAAGTCTGTTCAACAACCGCCAATTGTCAGATGTCTCCCTCTTTCTCGGCCCATCCGAGATCCCAATCCTCGCTCACCGCATGATCTTAGGTGTTCGAAGCCCCTACTTCGCCACCGCTCTTACAGGCGACTTCAAAGAGTCTGTGGAGCAAACGTTCCGCTTCAAGCAATACAGCGCGCATGCTCTTTGGAGAGTCTTCCATTACATGTACGCTAACGAATACACCGAAGAGGCTGCTGAGGCCCTGAGTGCTGAAGGTAAACCCATTCTGGGATCTCGTTTTGAATATCCAGATTGAAAGAACTCATAAAAGGAACAGGCGATGATCTCGAACTGCTGAAACACCCGCGCGTGTTCGCAATAGCAGACATGTTCCAAATGAACGACTTGAAAACCCTCGCTTGTGAGAAATTTGAGAAACAGTTGCAGCAGCACTGGATCAGCGATACTTTTACCGATTGCATCCGGGAGGTGTATGAGACTACGCAACAGACTGACACGGCTATGAGGAGGGCGGCGGTGAAGATAGCAAGCATACACATAGAGGAGCTGTATTCGCAGAAATGCTTTCAGGCGTTACTGAGGGAGGTTGGTGATTTTGCGGCGGATATGGTTGGGGCGATTTCTACTGGGGGGAAGAACTATTAGCTCTGCCAGGGTGTTTGGAATCATGAAAAGCTCGAAAAATGAAGGACAGGATTTCTTTGACCTAGGTCATTGGGGGATAGCAGGGCACTTAGGAAGCGAGAAATCTGCATTTGAAAGACTCCATGAGATGAATGCGTTGCTTTTCTACCTATTGGAACCCTTGCTCTGTGAGTTACCCTATGTCATAACGCTGTACATACGAACCCCATCATCTCATCCCAATCCAAGTAAGATCCTCCCTCCTGGGCGGTCCCGGCTCCGGAACCCTTTCCACCTTCAATCCAGCTTCGCTACTCCCGTCACCCCCACGCTCACTTCTGCCATTGCCCTCGTTCTCGATCTTCGCAGCAACCCCTCTTATCGCTGCTTCCAGATCTTGCTCCCTCCTCTTCGCCTCCTTCTCCGCTCTCTTCTGCGAGTAGTAAGACGCCGCCGCATACCCTGTCCCGACGAGACCACCAACAGAGCCTATCACGCTAGCTGTATCCACAAGATTCAGGTTGTCCGCAAGCTCGGTTTCGGTGATGGCGGCGGTATCTTTGGAAGCTCTGGTGACACGAGAATCTGATAACGTAACTTCATCGGCGTGGAAGTTGGATGTCTTGGTATACGAGGTCATAGGGGTAGATAGATATATATTGGTTTAACTATTCTAGAAAGTAGAAATTACGGTGGGAAGAAGGAGGTGAAAACTCTGAACGTCCTAGCGCCAGCCCTATAGGGCTCGGAACGGAGGTTACTAACCACAGGGGTAACAGTACTGTTCCCTGTTTTCAATCATGCTCTTTTACTCGCCGACGTTATGCCCGACGACGATAGCTTCATTGTTCGAAGCTAGTCTCATTACTGACCTGAATCTCAGGAATTTGCCTGACTTCAGAGGCTTGATCAAGTCGTCAGCCATCATTTGATCAATGAGTATGTATTTCAATCTAATTGCTCTCTCTTCTAACTTGTTTCAAACGTAGTGATATGATGTATCAATGTGCTTAGCTCAAAAGTGATTAACGAGATTGCTATTCATTTTTATAGTCGCTTGATTGTCAGTTAAAATGATGATTGAATTTGTATTTGAATCTTCATATCTCGACTGACAACAAGATTCACCTGTACGTGATGTCGACTACGAATCTTTTGATTCTATTCTGTGTCTGAATAAAAGTCAGAAAAGTCAAGAAATCTTAATTCGACGCAGTTTGAACGATGTTAGAACGTTGCGTGATCAGAAAAGTCATCATGCAGAGTTTTCATTCATGCGACAACATCTTTTCTAACAGTCACAATCAATCTACGAAGAAGATTAATGACATGTCGATGTCAGTAAGAGATGAAAAGATACTACTAGTGAAAAAGACAATTCAGATGAAGAGTCTGCAAATTGTGACTACAAGTGATCGAAGAATTTGCAATTCATTGACTGCGTTGATATTAAAATGTCTTCATCACATCGACAGTGTCATCAAGTAATTGATGAAAAGATATCAGATAAAATAGTTGTTTCAAGTATTGAGAGTCGTGATTACAGTGCTTGAAGAAGTAGTGACTCGTCGATCACGCTGATATACTGAGAAAGCTTGAATTCATCTTCTTTACTTGACATCAAGTCATTCATTTATTCACATGAAAAATCGAGAGCTCAAGAGAATGATCAGAATGCATTTTTTTTCATTGATCAAAGTCAAACATTGAACGATTGTGATTGCACATCTATACTAACAATTCATTCAACGTTTACATGACATAAGTCAAATCAAGAGAAGAAAAGAATTACTCAATACAATCACACTTTATCTTCTCATCATGTGAATCTCTCTTTCATCACATATTTCTTTGCTCAATGAATGACAATCATTGAATAAGAGAACACAGCTTTACATATGTTACAATCACAAGCATCATGAATGCAAAGAAAACATCTTTCATCTTTGAATCAAGAATTGAATCAAAACATCATTGTATAAAATATCATCAATGAAGAGCAGAGCAAAGACGATGCATCATAATCAAACAGCACAGACACTTTCATCAAGAGTTTATTCAAGCATCACATGCTGAATAGAAGCTATAAATTCATTACTTGATAGTACAGTGTCAATCTTATTGTTTCAACTGCACAAAGTAATCATATGAATGACAAGTGATTTTCTTTCTTAAAAAGTTTTGTTCACTCGATATAAATAGCATAAAGTTTCTCATGAGTTAAGTCTAAATTGATGTCACAAGAATGTATGAATTACAATCATAATCTTCATATCTCATTTCTTTTAATGCTTGAATCAGAAAGATTATTTCTTTAATTGCATTACATTGACAGTTTGTATGAATTTCTTTGATACTACTTCTAATTTTAACTCTTCATCTTTAACTTCTATCTCATTTTCATGTATTAGTGAATGTCTTTCTATGATCATAAAACAGATTAGCAATTTCGCATATTTCAATATCTCTCTCTTCATCGAAGATCTGTCTTGTATCACAGTAAAAGACAAACAATATGTGCAAAAGAAGTGCATCAATAAGAAAAAGCTAAATAGCAAGTGATGATTCTGAATTGACTAACATAAAGTTTATCTCGTTCAGATAAATAAAAACATTAAGAAAGAAACATTTTAAAGCTGCAATCTTTACAACAAAGCAAGAAAATCACTACTATATAAGACAAAGACATCAGAGAATGCAGAGAGATACTTGAAGCAAAAACACAACATTAAGAACTTTCATGATCATGCTTAGATATCATCTTTATCTGAAGATATCAAAAGTATCTTGAGAGCGAAATGATAAAAACTCAACAGCATATCAATTATTAAAGACGCTGCAGAACTCTTCAAACTAACGCTTATTCATTAAATTATCAAGACTAATATTTCTAAATAATAACAGATTGAAAAAGAGAGAATAAAGAAAGTTATAAAACACAGATCTCTATATCACGTCGTACAAGAACAGAAAGAACTCAAAGCGATGACATTGAAGACATTTACAGAGACATTTATCAGTTTAAGATCGCTGATAGACAATGACTTGAAGAGAAAACAGAAATGCTCAACAAATGAAAGTCATTTGCTCAGCGTAATCATCACATTCGAAAACATTATATTGAATCATCTAATCAAGAAGTCAAAAACAAATGAGTTAAAATCAACATCAATTACATCAATTTCAGTATCATCTTCTTTTGAAGATCTTACAAGAAAAGCAAGCACATTGCAGATGCTCAAAAGAACATCAAACAGCTTTGAATATAAATCTTAATGTTTCAGCAAAAGAAGCTTTGAATATTACAGTACAACGTTCACAAGTTCAGAGAAAAGATGATGATAGCATTATTACATGAGAAAAAGATAAAGAATTATGACATTTTGATTCTTCAAGAACTCTGATGATTTGATGAAAATTTCAAAGTGTACTGCTCAACAATTGTTGACTTCATGCTGAAGAATAATGAAAATAGAATTTGTTTCTACATAAACAAGAGAATTGACAGCAACATCTGACATTCAACATGATACTTCAAAGATGTAAACATGATTATGTTACAGACATTAACAGACAACACACAGATGACTCAGAAAGTTATACACATTTACAAAGTATACAATTCATCACTCAAAAATCATGAAGTCATTCATGAAAAAGAAAGTCTTTCAGACATCAAAAAGATGTTACACATGTTGAAAGAATGCGTTCTTGTAGAAGATTTCAATCTGCATTATCTCACATGAGAAGAATCATTCTACTCAAGACAGCATTTATTGTCAAATGATTTAATTGAAATAATCACAAATGTTGATGCATTGCTGATGTTATTTCAAGACATAATTACAAGAAATTATCAAAAATCTCAAATGACAATAGATTTAATTTTCATGACAGATGACATTATGAATCAATTAATATGATGTGAAATCGATGAAGAAATGAAAAACTTCTCAGATCATTTATTGATACAAACAATTATAGATTTAAAAGTCTGTGAAGAGTTAGCGCGAAAATCGCGTTGCAACTGAAAGACAATGAATAAAGAGAAATTCATTAATATTTTGAAAGAACAAATGTTGAAATCACTGTTGAATCATGAGATGAAACGTTGATGCATAAATGAGTACACTAAGCAACTGCTGAATGCACTGAAGAAGATTATCAAGATTTTCACTTTCTGAGTGAAATCATATGAAATGATCAAAGCAGAATGAACAAAGAAGTGTATGAAGATCATCAAGAATGTGCAATGAATGAGAAGAAGCTGTTAAATCATCAACGATTGAACAAAGTACATTTCAGCATGTGACAAGAAAAGCAAGATCATCAGAAAATAGAAATGCAGTGAATATTGAAAGATCATGCAAAATGTTGAACAATTTTCAAGAAAACTGTTCAAAACTGCAAAATGAGCAAGAAATGCAATTGCAGACACATTGACTCAAGCGACAATTTTCTCTCTGATCAAGTCAGAGTGCTTTAACATCACTACAACAGCGTAAAATAAGACAAAGATGATGTTTCAGACTCACTTTTCATCATCTTCAGAGATTTTCATGCTGAACACAGAAGACTTCAAGTATTCACTCTTGATTGAGAATGATGTCTCGCTGATGCATCATAAAATTAAGAGAGTTGTTTACAAAATAACATTCAACAAGACTTTGAAACACACAGAATATGCAAATAAAATAATGTGTAGATTCATTGATGACATGTCAGAATAAATACACTCTCTTTTTGAAAAATGTCTGCAGAAGAAAATACAGTCAACTCAGTTCAAGAGCATAATTACAATAATGATGTAAAAGTCAGACAAGAAGAACTACTTTAATGCAAAAATATATAAATCAATTATGTTATTCAACACATTGAATAAAATATTAAAGTTCATCATATTTAAACATCTGTGAAACATTGTAAAAGTGTGCAACTCAATATTGAACATTCAGATGAAGACTTGCAAACACAGATCAATAAATATAACTTTGCAATTGATTATAAAAAAGATATACATTGTATGAAGTGATACAAGAAAAAAAGTAGTTTCACTGTTGAATCTGAATGAAAAGAATGCATTTAATAATGTAGCACATAGCAAACTCTTGCATGACATGAAAAAGAAAAGAGTTTTCAGACTGCTTCTTGAATTTGTGAAGAACTTTCTGAGAAATCAATGCATCACGATTACAATCGATAATTACATGATGATGAAACGCAGCATGAATGTTAATATATCACAAGATTCTTCACTATTATTAATATTATATCTGTTCTACAACGTGAACTTGTTAAAAGCATGTAATGATATCAGATTGAGAACAAGCTTCACAAATTTTGTAGATGATGTCAATATTTTAACATACAAGAAGTTCATGAAGTGCAACTGCAAAATTCTTAGTGAAATCTATGATAAATGCGAACAGTGATCAAAAACGCATGACATCAAGTTTTTAAAGACAAAGCATAAGTTGATTCACTTTACAAGAATTTTTAAGTGATTCAATATGAATGTTGATGTAAAGTTGATGAAACATCAGATTGATTTAAAATCAGATATCAGAGTTTTGAGAGTTCAATTGAACTTCAAGCTGAAATGAGTGATTTACATGCATCATGTTGAAGCAAAACTAGTGATTAAACAAAAGATCATGCAGACAATCATTGAGTTTACTTGAGATTCATCAATGACAACAAGAAAGCAAATATACTTCGTGATGATGCGCTCTCTGCTTAGTCACGAAGTTATCATATGATACATGTCACAGAAAGTGAAGAATCATTGAAAAGATCTGAACATTAAGCTGAAATCAATACAAGAAAAAGCATTGCAACAAATTATTGATGTCTATTGTGTGACATCAACAAAGATTCTACAGATAGAAATAAACACAGTATTAATAAATATTCATCTACAAAAGTTGATACAAAAGTCAATAATGAACATGAATTCTTGAAAATCAGATGAAATTATTAAGATAATGATGCGTTGAATTTATAATAACTTGATACTCAAAAGAAATTGAAAATCAAAGCTGTGCAAGATGTTTCTGCAGCTGAAGCAAAAGTGATTGAAAGAAACACTTGAATAAATAAAGATGAAGTGAAGTCATTTTTACATGATGATTCTCTGATCAAAGTCATTGAAAGTAATTATAGTTGCAAACAAGAAAATGTCAATAAGTCAACATCATTTCAACATATTCATGTTGAAGCAAAAAGTTTACTTGAATGATAGTAACATTAGAAAGAATGTTATGATAATTGCAATGAAAATTAACTGAAAGTTAAATAAGAGATTAAGAAAATTGACTTTAATCATCACTCATCATGAAGAATTAAAAGAATTGATTGCAAGAGTAAAACATCTTGCAGATGTAATAACAAAGAATCAAAAGTATCATAAAAAGATATACAAAGTATACAATAATAGTCAAACTTCTCTGAAAACAGTGAAAGTTATGATATCAACAAAAGATCAGACACGTCTGCAATGAATTCAGATTGCACATGAAAGTATTCAATTTCAAGAAATCATGCTGAAGTTACATTAAGTAATGAGACATGCAAAAATACTCAAAAATGAAGCGATAAACAAAATGATTGACGATGCACATGATTTGTTTCTATCACTGACTGAGCATCAACGCATTGAAGTGATAACAAGATTGATGCTCATACAGAAACAGATCAAATAAACATGAAGAATAGTCTGAAAGAAAAGATTCAACGCAGCTTATTTTTAATATTTGACATCAAAGATGACATATTGACATTTGTGACTGCACAAGAATCATGCAAAGTCTCACAATGCATTATTGACGCAGCTACACATAAGAAAAATTGACTTCAATCAATTTTTACATGAAAGATGAATACTTGATGTCACTATGATGACATGCAAATGTGACAAAGATCAAATGTCGATCAAGCACGTTCTATTAACATGTCTCAGATGAAAAGTAGAATGAAAAGCAATGCAATAAGAAGAAAACATCATAAACTTGAGAAAGCTCTTAGAAATCATAAGCGCAGCAATGATGATCATTCAAATGATACTCTCAACGAGCATACTGAATCAATTTCAAGCTGTGACATCATTGAAGAATCAGATGAAAGAAAGAGAAAATAGAGAAGAAACAGACTCATAAAGTTCTCGCATTGAAAACAGTTATAATATAAAGCGCAGAAAGAAGCGATTTTTGATGCGAAAAGAACGCTGCGCTAGCGCAGCGCTCGCTACAGTATATAGAATCTCGCATAGACTCATAATGAATGTTGAATCGAGTAAGAATTAAAAAAAAAAATATTTCTAAATAGCAGTCTAAACATTATTTAAAACGTCTTTTCAACAGTCATTTAAGTCATTTATAAGACCGCTTTTTTTTCCAGGTTGTATTAGTTTCAATTAAGCTGTGAAGCCTGCTATGCATAAACTTGACATCATATTCAAATTCTACTACCCTTTCTTCTAGGTTTTGACAAATCATATAGATATTTATAGATAGTTTAGATTAGACCAGATTGACCTGACTCTATATAGATCAGATCAGATTCGTCCCCCGATCTGATCTAAACTGACCTATTCGAAACGCTGCTGAGAACCTTTTCATCTCCGAGTTCCTTGCAGAGAGACGTGCATGAAGCGTCTTTTGACTTCATGAGATTACGAATTCTTTTCCTTATTCCCGCGTTGGGTCCTTGGAAGACTGTTTTGTACGCTTGGAAGACTCGTCGTTGATATTGAGCTGATGACATTTGGGTGGGCTTACGTTCACGGCTTACGGCAGAAGTGCCGGTTGACAGCAAGGTCACGTGTTATAACAACTATTCTTTAGATTGTGCGTGAGGCTCAGTACAGCACGTTAAAAACCGGAAGGGGGCCGACCTAATCTAGTCATTGATCTGACGCTAAGAGGACAGAAAACATGCTTATCCCCTACTCTTCAACCCAGCTATCTGTCAGCAACGATTGGCGGATACCTCATAAGAGGTATGCAGCGCTGGTACCCGTTCCACCCAACAAATCAAAAATCACTAGGAGCGTACATGCCGACAGTTTCGTAGCATACCCAGCAGAGCCGAGAGTCTTAAGTGGCATTCTCACCGAACGGCAAGCTAGCGGCGTCTGCATCGCACGACAACACGGTCGGGCTCTGGGACTTGGAGCCAGCGCACCGATAGCCGCAGAAATGGGCATCAAACTGTTGACATGCACATGCAGCTGCGTCACACATTTTGTGATAGCTGCATAGCAACCCTCCGAAGAACCTCTAACGTGGTAATCGATTTGTTCTACCATCTTCTGCCGCATGCAATATAATACGTCTCCCGGCCAAGACCACGGCCAGAAGATGAGTCTTTGCGAAATGTCCAGTCTCCAAGTCGCCTGGCCCGAGCTACTGCTCCAGAGAACGATCAGCAACAGTCTTCCTGTGTATAAGGGCAGAGCTCTCCGATGTCGAACAGTCAATATTCCTTGAGGACGAGGTTATGGTAACCTCGAGAAACTATTTGACGCTCAGTTAACATTGATAAGTCACAGGAATAGTGTCCTGCAGCAAGCCTGACCTATGGAGCCTCGTTGAAGATGGAAGAGTTACTTTTTCAGATTACAAATCATTAAGCAGTGGGTAGGTTAAGTAAGTAAGGTGAGTTCTGATGTAGCGAGCGAACATTGACTAGAGAGGAGGTCCTGTTACGGAGGAATAAATAGCACTATATGGCAATTGGCAGGGCAAACATTCGAGAATGTTTTATAAATCCCATTCTTAGATTCCTTGCCAGTTGCCACAAACATGCCAAGATTACTGCCAAGAAACTAGCTGGAAACGCTAACATTGGGTGTTGCCTGCACGTGGTGCAGTTTCGTACTCTTGCCACTGATCATACTCTACATGCCTCGACTGCCTGGCCATAGCTCTGATTTGAGTGTCCTGCGGAACCCCAGCCAGCGATGCCAACTTTCAGATCCGCGAAAATCCTCCCTGTAGCAACCCTACCAGCAAATCTGGGCCTCGAACACGTCTAGCTTTGACAGCAGGATGACTGCCTTTAAACAGCCGGCCTCTCCTACACCCGCGCATAGAGACCATGTGGCATGATAAGCCGTAACGAATGATCAAGAACTTTTTGGTAACTCAGGCTCTTCTGGTTTTTGGTTGGGTGGATATGCGTTTCAACGTGCCGCGAGGAGAGGCTTGAAAGATGCGTCTATTGCAACTGGACAATTGTGCTGAGCTCAGCCTGACCGAGGACTTGCTCGACAATATCCCTCCTTACGCAATTCTCTCGCACACGTGGGGCACAGATCGCGATGAGCTTACTTTCGACGATCTACACAACGGACTTGGCAAGAGCAAGGCTGGCTATGCAAAAATACAGTTCTGTGGGCAACAAGCCAGGAAGGACGGCCTAGAATATTTTTGGGTGGACACATGTTAGGAGCCAGCATAGAGCGAGTCATATGAGTGTCATTTAACTAATAGATAAATGCTAAGGAAGAAAAGTATCTACAGGAAAGAACTCGGTTCTTATATGTGTGTTCCTCAGCCCTGTGCTAGGCCCGATTGGGTTGGCGCCTTACACATATGATGCAGGGTCCCAATGACATCACCCCTAGCTCGAATGCTCACTAGGCTCGATTAGAATGAAATCAAGGCGAAGGCTAGAATCGTAACATTATTCTCTCTTCTTGACTATTCATGTCCGCATGAATGTTATTCCTTAGTGCGCTTTTGTTGAATATTTGATATGAAAGTTGTCAATCATCTCTTGAGCGTTCATAAATTCATCGTCGTCAGCGTTATATCAGTTGAGATCGTTGTCATAATTCTTTCATTTAACTTAATATTGAAGTTGTCTTCGATATCATCGAAAGTTCAATATATCATCGATCTCTTATTCATTCTCATCGTTTATCACTATTAATTTCGAGAATTCATTCTTCTGATCAGACAGAGAATCATCAATGACAGAACAAAGAAGTTCTGAATGAAATACATCATGTATATGCATAGTGTTTGATAATTTCAATTTATAAAAAAAGTCAACAGAGTTTGTGATCTTGAATGAATTGAGCATCTTGTCATCTAGCTTTTTGAAGAGTTTCGCTGTAACGATGTTTCTTTTGTTCAAAAACATCTTTGATTTGATCTCATAATTGATCTTTTTTCTATGCTTGTTAACTTGTTTCATCATTTGTTTTCATGTTTTGATCAAAGCTTCGCGAGCGAAGATCAATGTCTTGTTCATATGATTGAATATATCTTCGACTCTGATGATCTGCAAGCGCTCACGAGTGCTTTCATACTCGATGATGTCAGAATCAAAGCTCATATGAGAATGAAAGTTCTTATTCATGAAGAAGAAAATCAAGAAAATGATTGAGAACAAGATGTTATTGTCAACAAACTCGATCATGAATAGTCACTTAAATCAGTCATTCTGCATATATGAACAGAAGAATTGAAGATATCGCTTGATGTTCTGATTGACTCGTTCACTTTGATCATTGATTTGAGAATGATAAACGATGAACAATTGAAGAAAAATGCTCAGTCATTTGCAAAGAAACTTTCATAGTATAGAGATGAATTGTGAATCTCGATCAGATACTATGAAGCTTGATAAATCATAAGTTCAATATACTAATTGAATCAGCATTTCAGCTGTCTTTTCAACAGTGATATCTTCATCATCAATGATGCAAGAAATATAATGTCTTTTCTTTAACAATCTGCAGATGATTGTCAGAATAACGTTGTACTTGCTTGAATCAAATAGATTGATAATGAAGTTCATTGCTATGTTTTGTCATCGCTGTTCAAATATCAATAAAGATTGAAGCAAGTCATTTGATTTATTTCTAGATGTCTTTGAACATTGACAGATATAGCAGTTTCAAATATATTGATCTATCGTTTTTCACATGAATGATTAATAGTAGTTTTGCTTTATGACTTTCACAGTTCTAAGAATATCAGAATGATCAACTGATGATTGATCATGCATCTCACGAATCAGATTCATTTATAGAAGCTCGTTGAACGAAATTCATAGCTGACTATCATGATACAAAATTTCATTCTGAATTCAACAATTCTTCAATTTGATATTTTTATATTGTGTCTCATCTCTTGTTATTGCTTCGCGAAGTAATGTACAATTCTCGTCGATTTCATTAATTTCAAGAATCTGTTTATAAATTGATTCACTGATGTTCTGCTTTAGATCAGCAATTTTCATTTGATTCAAAGTCAAAATAGTAATTTATTGATAGCGAACGCACTCATCTTCTGAATTTCTGAGCATGACGTCAGCTTAACAAGTTAATGCATCAATCTTAATGTTCTGTTTATCAGATTGATACATTATTTTGAAGTTGAAATCAGCGAACTTCTGAACTTAGCACATTTAACGTCTGCTCAGCTCTTTATCTTTCATCAATGAGATGAGTGCTTGATGATCAATGAACATCTTGATAGAAATGTCAGTTAGCTTCAGTTCAAGTCGTCAGTGTTCAAATGCTCAAATAATGATCAGAAGTTTTTTATCATATATCTTGTAGTTGCATTCAGCAGAAAACATGTTCTTGCTATAAAAGACAATTGAATGTAGTACTTCTTCATCATCATATTGAGAAAGAACTTCATCATTGACATAGTTGAATGAGTTAATTTCAAGAATAGTCTCACAAGTTTGATCAAAGTGACGTAGTATAGAAGTCTCAATCATACATCTCTTCATATTATCAAAGATGATCTGACAGACTTCATTTCATTCAAATATGATTTTCTTTTGAATAAGTTGAATTATTGAATGAACAATTTTTGAAAAGTTCTTGATGAAGTGTCAATAGAAATTGCAGAAATCAATGAAGAACTGCATCTGAGTGAGATTATTGAGTGTAGATCAATCAACGACTGCTTGCATCTTTCGCGAATTCATCTTCAATTCTTCAATTGATATCAAGAATTCTAGAAAGATAGTTTTCTGAACATGAAACTTGCACTTGTTGATATTTATCTGTAAATCAGCTTCTCATAGTTTATTCAAGATTAATTGTACATGTTGCTTGTGTTTCTTTGTCAGGACCGTGCCTAGATGATACAACCAATGGAGGTCAGGGTTGATAGTGCTTGATCTTTAGAGGTAGCTATAACTGAATATTAAGAATACAGAAGAAGGTTGGTACAAAAGCTTCTATTTA
>JAABUO010001648.1_pt1 | contig 28504 bp, 28 predicted proteins | sample 5559291 | NCBI WGS metagenome assembly JAABUO01 (sample SAMN10711878, study PRJNA513372) | rock metagenome | isolation source: Antarctica rocks | place: Antarctica: Victoria Land, Finger Mt sud | reverse complement strand
CCCGTACGGGCCGCCCCTTCTCTATCCTCTCGACACGTACATTCACAATTAGGCGCGAATGACGATAGTATCCGCCATCTTGTCGTGCCAACACTGTCTCTTCGCATCCCAAAGGCACCATAGAATACCTACCGGGATGCCGAAGATGATGCTGTCAACGATGTAGAAGCCGATGATGCGCAGGATAGCCGGGCCTACCGTCACAGGACTACCATTAGTTTTTACGACCCTGACGCGCATCGCCTTCATGCCGATAGTTTGCCCCGCTCGTGTGACCCAGAAATACGGCATGTAGACTATCGCGGCGACATAGTATATGAAAACAAGGAGCACGCCAATAGCTCTCAGGTGTATCGCACTCAGGATGGCGGCGACGATCACCACCACGATGAAACCGGCAAGAATGACGAGGACATCGAGGATATATGAAAGGAAGCGCGAGCCGATCCCCGCGAGTTGATTCAGATCGACGACGCCCATGGTGGGGCTAGCGCCATAACCCAGCGGGTTCGGCGCGAACTGCGGCGGAGCACTATAGCCGTTGGGGCCGGGGGCGTACCCGGCGTTGCCATAGCGCTCCTGCGTCCCCGGCGCCGGGTCACCGCTCATCGGCGCCGGGTCACCGCTCATCGCCGACTGGGGTATATAGCCAAAGCCACTACCCGTCGCTCCGGCGCTGCCCGCCTCGACAGGCGTCGTCGCGGTCATGTCGGCGCCGCACTTCATACAAAAACGGTTGCCGGCGGCGTTCTCGGTCCCACAGCTGGGGCAGGTCATACTCGGTCCTCCTCGTCACTACCACGACTAGGCTGTCTGAGCTATTAAACCATGTTCGGGGGTCGGAAGCAAATATATGAGGACCAGACACGGCGCCGGCCCGCGACATCCGTCGTGGGCCGGCGCCGTGTCTGGTCCTCTATAGACGGGCAGATACCGTTTTGACCCTGGTACACGAGTGGACAGCATGCGTCGACGGGCGAGAGGAAGGCGTTAGCCGACGCTGCTGTCCCGGCTCACCTCCCGCGGGCCGGTCGGCTCGGCGGGCATCGACGGATCGGACGGGGTGAGCTCGACCTTGATCCAGCCGGGCTGATGGTCGGCGAAGGCCTTGTAGGCGTCGAGGGCCGCGGTCACCGGCTCCATCTGTGTCAGGATGTTGGCTGGATTGACGGCGCCGCTTTGCACCATGTCGATCAGCATGGGGACATACTTGCGGTGGTTGCAGTTGCCCATGCGCAGAGTCAGGTTCTTGTTCATGGCCGCGCCGATGGGGAAAAACGTATCTGTCATCGGATACACGCCGATGATGGAGAGCGTCCCCGCCTTGGCGAGGGCCTGGATCGCCCACTCCGACACCTGCGAGGGCGCGTCGCCGGGGGTCCACTGCTCGCCCTGCGCGTTCAAGTCGGGAGCGATCTGCTTGACCTCCTGCTGGAACTGCTCGGCTTGTTGTTGGGCCTGTTGGGCGGCCGGCCCCGACGAGGCGTGATAGGCGTCGACGCCGACGGCGTCGATGGCGCAGTCCGGGCCAACGCCGCCGGTCAGGCGCTTGAGCGTCGCGACAGGGTCTTCCTGGTCGAAGTTGATGACCTCGGCGCCCTGTATCCGCGCCATGTCCAGCCGCGAGGGGACGCGATCGACGGCGAAGACGCGGCCGGCCCCCATTATCAGCGCGCTGGCGATGGCGAACTGGCCGACCGGACCGCAGCCGAAGACGACGACCGTCTTGCCCGGCTTGATACCAGCCATGTCCGCCCCGAAGTACCCGGTGGTGAAAATATCGGAGATCAGGATGGCCTGGTCGTCGCTCACCACGTCGGGCAGCTTGACGCAGGTGACACTGGCGAAGGGGATCCTGGCCCGCTCGGTCTGCAGCCCATTGATGGGACCGGTCGCCTTGGGTCCGCCGAAGAAGGCCGTACCGGCGTCGGGGCCGTTCGGATTGGCGTTATCGCACTGCGCGTAGTAGCCGGCGCGGCAATACGAGCAATAGCCGCACCCGATGGTGGAGCAGATGACCACGCGGTCGCCCACGTTGAGGTTGCGCACGTCCGCGCCGACCTGCTCGACCACGCCCACGCCTTCGTGGCCCAGGATGGTCCCCTCCTGCATGCCGGGGAAGGTACCGCGCACGAAGTGCAGGTCGGTGCCGCAGATCGCGCTGGCGGTCAGGCGCACGATAGCGTCGGTCGGTTCCTGAATTTGTGGTTCGGGGACATCGTCGAGGCGGATATCGCCAACCCCATGCCAAACAACAGCCTTCACGTCATGGTCTCCTTCCGCTCGCGCGGTCATCATAGCCATGGGGCATTGGGCGGTCATGGAGCAAGCGACGGCGCGCGGTCGGAGCGCCGCTACGATACGATAGGGCAGAATACGTGCCAGGCCGGCCGCTGGCGCCGGGAGTGCGGTCACCGCGCCATACAACAAGGAAGGCTGTGCAAAGTCCTGGGAGCGCAGGCGCCGGGACGGGCGAGACGTTTCTGTTGATTTTCATGGGGGTGGCAGGGCATGAGGTGTTCTGGCATGGCGCGTGGGTGGTCCTCATGCGGCCACCGCCGGGGCCTGCCCCAGCACGCGGAGTGCGGGTGCCCGTCGGGGGCACGGCACGAGGGACAGGGCAGCGGCCGCACGCGGCCCGCGTGCTACGAGCGCACGAACCAGCCGCGTGAGGTTGCAGGCGGCAGCCTTGAGCAGGTTCTCGAAGGGCCGTTTGGCCGCACCGCGATAGCGCTGACGGCGCAGTCCGTGCGCGCGGACCAGTTCGGAGAGGGTCGCTTCGATGGCCGGGCGCGCCCGCAGGCGCTCACGGAAGGCGTCCGTCTGTGCCTCCACGCGCCGCGCGACCAGCAGGTCATAGGGTGCGCTCAGATGCAGGCTGCGTCCGCTTTTCCCCGTGGTGCAGTGCGCGCGCAGGGGGCAGGCCGCGCAGTCGGCCGCGGCGAACTGGATGTTGACGGCGCGGCTGCCATCGCGTTCGGTGCGCTCACGCCACGTCACCGAGCGGTGGCCCTGCGGGCAGATGGCTTGTTTAGCGGCGCGGTCAATGGCGAAGTCCGCGATCTTGAACCCGTTGGGCGCGGTGTCCTGCAAGGGCGGGCCCACCAACTCAATACCCGCCGCCTGACTCTGCGCCAGTTGCTGGCCGGACACGTAGCCGCTGTCCACGTACTGCTCCGCAGGCGCCCGCGCGCGCGCGGCCACCTGCCTGCGGATCTCCGCCAACGTCTCCGCGTCGCCGCTGGAGGCGTTGGCGGTCGTCACGTCCGTGATGAAGGTGGGCAACCCGGCCGCGGCCTCCGCCGTCTCGGTCACATGCACCTTCTCCCCCTGCCACTTTTTCCCGCGCGTCGCGCCCGCGCGCACCCCTGGGTCGTGCGGGGTCACGATCCGCTCGGTGCAGGGGACGAGTTCCGTCCGCACCCTCACCACGCCCGCGTCCCGCGTGTACCGCTGCGCCCACACCGTCCGCAAGACGGTGACCGCCTCCAGATCCCGCAGGGTCGCCGGCGCCGTGTCCAGGCGGTCCAGCAGCCAATAGCCGTCCCGCCCCACCTGCTGGAACAGTGCCGCCTGCTCCTCCGCCGTCAAGCGGTAGTCTGGGCGCAGATCCGCGTACTGCTCCCGGAAACTGGCCGGCACCGCCTGCTCCAGCCACACCGCGTCTGCCGCCAGGGCCCGCACGGCCAGGCGCAGCGTCTCCGTCACCGTTTCGAGCGCGCTCAATTGACGCACCGCCCCCAACACCGTGATCGAAGCGGTGCGCTGCTTGCCCCGCTTCTTGAGGAAGCCCAGCGCCTGGACCTTGCCCAGGATCGTCTCGAAGATCAGGGTGTCCTGGTGCTGGTCCAGCACGCGCTGCCGGAAGTAGCACAGGCAGGAGTGGTCGAAGCCCGTGTCCCCCAGCGGCAGGTGCAAGGCGTACGTCCAGTCCAAGCGCACCACGACCTGCTCCGCCGCCTCGCGGTCGGGGATGTCCTCCAGGAATTGGAACAGCGTGACCATTGCCAGCAGCGCGGGCGAGCGCGCGTGGCGACCCCGCGTGTCATACAGCGCGGCGAACTGCGCGTCGTCCAACAGGTCAGCCAGGTGGTCGCCGATGACCCGATAGCGATTCGTCGGTGCCAGCACCTGCGCTCCCACCGCCGCGATATCGGCCGGCATTTCAGACAGATCACGGCACTGCAGGGTCACCGGCGCTCTCCTCTCCACGGGTTCCGGGCGGCCACTACGGCCCGCTCTGTCCTCCAGCGTACCCTATCAGTCAGAAAATCAACAGAAACGTCTCGCCCGCGCTCCCAGGACTTTTCACAGACCCTATATCCTGGCGCCAACGCCTTGCCGCCGACGGTCTGGTTTTGACCTAGTAGCGCCTGTGCCCGCTGGATGTTGGACAGGTAGAAGGCGGCCAGCGCTCTGTCATCACCCAACACCGTCGCGGAACTGTCACGCGTGTCGCGGAACAGCAGCGCGTCGGCGATATGCGCCGTCCCCTCGAACCAGACGGCGCTGAGGTCGGGCTTCGGTGTGTAGCCGTTCGGCGCGACGGTCGGATCCGCCTGCATGCTCCCGTTGCTGAAGGTGACGCCGCTAAAATTGACATTGCCGGTCAGCGTCGCGTTACGCGCCTCCGGTGCATCGGTGACGGCCAGGCGCGCGCTCGCCCAGTCAACCGAGGCGGCATAGGCGGGATCTTCCAGCGCGAGGTAGCTCCACGTCTGCACGTCTTCGGGGATAGGGTACTTATTGATAGAGCCGTCGGGGTTCGTCCCTGTCCAGAAGTGTCCCACGGTAGGCTCCCACATAGCGTGCACGAAGTCGAGCGCATGCCCCGCCAGGACCGACCAGGGCTGAGGTTGGGTCAGACCCGCGTAGGTCTGATCGCCGGTCAGTTGTGCTAGTTCGACGAAGAAGGCGTACGTGTCGATGTTGTGCTCGGTTGACTTACCGTTTGCCGACGGGCTATTGTCCGCGTTGACCCCGAACTTATAGCCGCCGTAGCCGCCCGCATCGTACGCGTTGTTGACGATCCACGCGCCGAGCTTGAGCGCGCCGTCGAGGTAACTTTGACCTCCCGTGTAGGCATAGAGGCGGGCGAGGGCAAGCCCCGCCCAGGCGACGTTGCCGACCGCCGTGCCATTCAGATAGGCCGGCGCGCCATCCAGTTGAACCGGACCGCCACTGGTGACGAACGACGGCGCGACGAAGTAGGAATCGCGCAGGCGGCCATCGGTGTACGAAGGATTCGGGTCATGGGTCTGCGCGTACAGCAAACTGTCGCCCAGGATCCGCGCGCGCCACATCCTCACGCGTGCGCCGGCCGAGATAGGCGATGAGCGGAACTATCTCTTAACCAAAATACTGTTTCAGCGCCGCGTAGCCGAGGCCGATAGCCGTGGCGTCCTCCAGTAGCGCCCATACGACATCGGGCACGCCCGTGGCGTCGGCGGCCTTGCGATAGGAGGCGCCAGCGTAGGAACTGGCGGCCGCGGCGGCGGCGCCCAGGACGCCGCATACGATCGGGTTGAGCCGCGCGTCGGCGCCGACCGCCGCGCTGGCCAAGCCGCCGACGACGAGACGGGCGCCGAGCGGACCCGGCTGGGTGCGGTTGGGGACCATCGGCAGCTTGTCGCCGACGAGTTCGCCAATGGCGGCGAGTCCGGTCACGACGAGCGTCCCGCGCGAGCGCAATAAGCCGAGCGGCGCCGGCTGCATCGCGGCGAAGCCCGCGGGCGAGCCCTGACGCTGCGACGCGGCCGAGAGCAGCGCGAAGGGCGTCATCGAGCGCAGGCCCGCGACGAAGCCCAGCGTCGCGGCGCGCGCGTAGCCGGAGTTATCCGTCGTCGTCTTGTTTGTCATGGTTCCTCCCAATTAGTCGATGGTCGATGGTCGATGGTCGATGGTTATTCATGATCGAGGCAGTGCTGGATGTGCATGTCCTGGGCCACGGCGCCGCTTTACCCCGTGGCCCGTCGCCCGTGGCCCGTCGCCCGTGGCCCGTCGCCCGTCGCCCATCGACTTCCAGTGTCATGTCTTTTGCTATCGAGAGCATTAACAAGTAATCTTAATAAGGTACGAACATGTAATAGTGGAGGGCGGTCGCGGGGATGACGGATCGACAGGGGGCGGTGGCGAACGGAGCATCGCCCAATGGTAGGCCGCACAATGGCGCTACGCTGAACGGCGTGCGGGGCGCGGCGCCGGCGCCGGCGAGTGGCGCGCCCGCCGCGGGACCAAGCGCGGCGCGCGGCGACGCCGGGGACGGCAACCGCCCCGGCGGGCTCGCGGCGCTGCGCCGCGCCCTGGCCTACCTGCGCGGACACGCTCGCGACGCCAGCGGGGCCTTTGTCGCCCTGCTGGTCGTCACGGCGGCCAACCTGGCTACGCCGCAACTGGTGCAACTTGCCATAGACGGCGGCATCAAGCGTAAGAGCGCGTCCGTGATCCTGTACGCCGTCGTCGGGCTCGTCGTGATCGCCGTGGTGCGGGGCATCTTCACCTTCCTGCAAGGCTACCTGGCCGAGCGCGCCTCGCAGGGCGTCGCCTACGACCTGCGCGACGCCCTGTTCACGCGCCTGGAACGCCTCTCCTTCAGCTACTACGACCGCGTGCAAACAGGGCAATTGCTGACGCGCCTCACCAACGACGTGGAGCAGGTGCGCACGTTCGCCGGGACCGGCGTGATACAGCTTACGTCGTCGGTCGTGATGCTCGTCGGCAGCATCGTACTCCTGCTCAGGATCAGCCCGTCCCTGACGCTCGTGTCGATGCTCATCATCCCGGCTATCTTCGTGCTGCTGCTGCGCTTCGTGCGCCGCATCGGCCCGCTCTTCGGCCAGGTGCAGCAGACGCTCGGACGCCTCAACACGATCCTGCAAGAAGACCTGCAGGGCAACCGCGTCATCCGCGCCTTCGTGCGCGAGGACTACGAAACGGCGCGCTATCGCGACATCAACGACAGCCTGTTGAACAAGAACATCGAGGCGACGCGCCTACTCTCCAACAACTTCCCGTTCGTCTTCCTGCTCGCCAACATCGGCACGCTGATCATCATCTGGTTCGGCGGCCTGCAGGTGATCGGCCGCCAGATCGACATCGGGCAACTCATCGCGTTCAACACCTACCTGAGCTTCCTGTTGCTGCCGATCCTGACCATCGGCTTCCTGGCCGCGCAGATCTCGCGCGCCGGCGCCTCGTCGCTACGTATCTTCGATATCCTCGACGCTCCGCTGGAGGTGACCGACAAGCCGGGCGCCGTCGTCCTGCCGCCGCTCACTGGCCGCGTGGAGTTCCGCGACGTCTGTTTCCGCTACCCCTCGACGGAGCGCGACATCCTGCACGACATCAGCTTCGGCGCCGAGCCTGGCCAGACAATCGCCATCCTGGGCACGACCGGGTCGGGCAAGAGCACGCTGGTCAACCTGATCCCGCGCTTCTACGACGTCACCGGCGGCGCGGTGCTGGTCGACGGTCATGACGTGCGCGACGTGACGCTGTCCAGCCTACGCTCCCAGATCGGCGTCGTGCTGCAGGAGGCGCTGCTTTTCAGCGGCCCCGTGCGCGACAACATTGCCTACGGCCGGCCCGACGCGACGCAGGACGAGGTCGAAGCCGCCGCGCGCGCCGCGCAGGCCGACGACTTTATTCGCGCGCTGCCGCAGGGCTACGACACGGTCGTGGGCGAGCGCGGGGTGGGCCTCTCCGGCGGGCAGCGCCAGCGCATCGCCATCGCCCGCGCGCTATTGGTCAGCCCCAAGCTGCTGATCCTCGACGACAGCACCTCGGCCGTCGACGCCGAGACCGAGTTGCTGATCCAGCAAGCGCTCGACGCGCTGATGCGCGACCGCAGCCACACCGCTTTCGTGATCGCGCAGCGCATCAGCACCGTGCGCGACGCCGACCTCATCCTGGTGCTCGACGGCGGCCGCATCGCCGCGCGTGGCACGCACGACGAACTGACGCGCGAGAGCCCCCTGTACAACGAGATCCTGGGGTCGCAACTCCAGCCCGACGAAGTCGTGAGTCGTGAGTCGACAGTCGGGAGTTACTCGTGAGGAGCATGACAGTGAACATTTTCGTTGCGGACTATGACAGCACTCGCCACGTCCGGCTCACGACTCACGACTCACGACTCACGACTGCTCTGGGGGCGCTATGAACCGCGGCTTCGCGTCCACGGCGGGGCTGCCGGAGGAGCGGGCGCGCGATCGCGGCCGCACGGCGCGGCGGCTGATCGGCGAACTCGCCCCCTACCGGCCGCAGCTCGTGGTCATCCTCCTGCTCATCGTGCTGGGCGCGGCCGCGCAGGCGCTCGGACCCTGGCTGATCAGCCGCGCCATCGACGCTGACATCAACCCGTCCCGCGGCGGGCACACCAATCCGAGCGGCCTGGCCGTGACCATGCTCGTGCTGCTGGTCGTCTACGTCGTCGGGTCGCTGACGACACGCGCGCAGATCTTCCGCATCGGTTCGCTCGGCCAACGCGTGCTGGCGGGGCTGCGCGCGCGCCTGTTCGACCAGTTTCAGCACTTGCCGCTCGGCTACTTCGACACCCATCCCGTCGGCGACCTGATGAGCCGTGTGCTCAACGACGTCGACACGATCAATCAGCTACTCTCGCAGGGCCTGACGCAGCTGTTGGGCTCGCTATTCAGCCTCATCGGCATCGTCATCTTCATGCTGTTCCTAAATTGGCGGCTGGCGCTCGTCTCCTATACTATTATTCCGGTGATGCTGGTGACGACAATCTTTTTCTCGCGGCGGGCGCGCAAAGCCTACCGGCGCACGCGCGAGACGGTCGGCGATGTGACGGCCGACTTGCAGGAGGAGATCGTCGGTATCCGTGAGGCGCAGGCCTTCAACCGCACCGAGGCCAACATCACGCGGTTTCGTGAGCGCAACAGGGCCAACCGTGACGCCAATGTCTCCGCCGTCGGCGTTACCTCGGCCTTCTCGCCCGCCATCGACGTGCTCTCCACGCTGGCTACGGCCATCGTGATCGGCTACGGCGGCTACCTCTACTTCCACGGGCGCCTCTCGGTCGGCCTGCTCGCGGGCTTCCTTATCTACGTGCAGCAGTTCTTCCGCCCCATCCAGCTCGTCGCGCAGGTCTACACGCAGATACAGGCGTCCCTCGCCGGTGGCGAGCGCATCTACAGCATCCTCGACGCCCAGCGCGAACCGGCCGACCCGCCCGGTACGCCGGACATCGGGACGGTCAGGGGTGACGTCGCCTTCGACGGGGTGTCATTCGCCTACACGGCCGCGCGCGACGTGTTGCACGACGTGTCGTTCCACGTCGCGGCGGGGCAGACCGTCGCGCTGGTGGGCCAGACCGGCGCGGGTAAGACGACCATCGCCAACCTGATCCCGCGCTTCTACGACGTCACCGCCGGCGCGGTGCTGGTCGATGGCCACGACGTGCGCGACGTGACGCGCCACAGCCTGCGCGGCGCCATCGCCATGGTGCTGCAAGAGCCCTTCCTGTTCAGTGGCACGGTGGCCGACAACATTGGCTACGGACGCGCCGACGCGACGCGCGCGGAGGTCGAGGCGGCGGCGCGCGCCGTCGACGCCGACGGCTTCATCCAGGAACTGCCGGACGGCTACGACACCGACCTCGGCGAGGGCGGTGGCTCGCTCAGCCAGGGGCAGCGCCAACTGCTCTCCTTCGCCCGCGCCGTACTGGCCGACCCGCGCATCCTGATCCTCGACGAGGCTACCAGCAACATCGACACGCGCACCGAGGCCATTATCCAGAAGGCGCTGGCGACGTTGCTGCACGGCCGCACCAGCGTCGTGATCGCCCACCGCCTCAGCACGATCCGCGACGCCGACCTGATCCTGGTGGTGCGGGACGGCCGCATCGCCGAGCGCGGCACGCACGACGAACTGCTGGCCCTCAACCGCGTCTACGCCGACCTCTACCGCCGCCAGTTCCGCGAGGCCCCCAGCGCCGCGACCGTGGCCTAGTGTCTTCGCGCACTGAGACAGATCCATTAGTGGTATGACGCCTTAAATTCTCACTGAATCACCCCAAGGATACGGGTTTCCGGCGTGAACGTGATCGGGAGATGGCGGACGCCGGCGACAACCGTCCCCGTGAGCGGGACGAGCGGCGTCGCGCGGTCCCGCGCGATGTCGCGCAGCCGCGCCAGCATGGCCGTCAGCGCGATCCGCGCCTCGAGGCGGGCCAGCGGCGCCCCCAGGCAGAAATGGACGCCCTGCCCGAAGGCTATGTGGCGGTTGGGGCTACGCGCGATGTCGAAGCGGTCCGGGTCCGCGAACTGCTCCGGGTCGTGGTTGGCCGACGCGATCCAGGCGACGACGTACTGCCCGGCCCCGATGGTGTGCGCGCCGAGCCGCGCCTCGGCCGCGGTGGTCCTGAACATGCAGCGCACGGGCGAACTATAGCGCAATACCTCTTCGATAGCGTTCGGCAGCAGTTCGGGGCGCGCGTACAGCTGTCGCAGCGCCTCCGGGTTGTCGTCGAAGCATCGGATAGCGTTGGCGATCAGGTTGGTCGTCGTCTCGTTCCCCGCGACGAGTAGGAGGACGCAAAAGCCGAGCAGTTCCAACTCGGTGAGGTGCTGGCCATCGACCTGTGCGGCGAGCAGCGCGCTGATGAGGTCGGCCCGGGGGTCCCGGCGGCGCTCGGCGACCAGCCGAAGGAAGTACGCGCTCATCTCTGCTTGCGGATCGCGGCCTGCCATAGCGGCGGAGCTCGCCCCCGACACGATCGCGTCCGACCACTCTTTGAAGCGCGCGCGGTCGCCGGTGGGAATGCCGAGCAACTCCGCGATCACGATCACGGGCAGCGGGTAAGCCAAATCATCCACCACATCCATGCGGCCGGACGCGGCCACACGGTCTAGCAGGTCGTTCGTGATGGCGGCGATACGCGGCTCCAGGTCGGCCACGGCCTTGGGGGTAAAAGCCTGCGAGACGAGCGCGCGCAACTGCCGATGACGGGGCGGGTCGGTACTGATGAGGCTGGCCTCCAGCGGGCTCGCCGGGTCGCCAATAGCGCCGGTCCGCGCGATCGAGGCCGACGAGAAGGTCGCGTAGTCCGACAGCACGCGCTTCACGTCGTCGTAGCGAAACACCTGCCAGGCCCCTCCTTGGGGGTCCTGACTCACAGGGGCGCTGTCGCGCATGTGGCGATACCACTCCAGCGGGTGTAGGCGCTGGTCTTGGGCCGGGGGTTCCGAAAGCATGTCACTCGTCCTCTCCAAAGCTGCCGTGGGCGCGTCGCCGTCCTATATCAGTGTGCCACACAACCGGGACCGGAACCACTAACACGTATGGATCGCCGCCCGGCAGTGAGTTCCAGGGGCTCGCCTACGGTAGCCGACGGCGCGGTAGAATAGACGTGATGATACAGCCAATTCGAGCCATCCTATTTGACTTCAACGGTGTCGTGGCGAGCCGCGATGTGGCCGGAGCCGTGGCCGCGGCCGACTCGGTGCTGCACTTTTTCGCCGTGCCGCCGGAGACCGTGTTGACCGGTCTGCTCCCCGCCCACCCGCTCGCCCCGTCCGTCGACCTTGGCCGGGCCACGCACGCGGACCTGTGGGAGGCGTTGCGCCGGGAGGTGTGGCGCGGGCCACGCCATGTCTGGGAGGAGTGGTGGCGCACGTTCGATGTGTCGTATCGTATGCCGGACGGCATGGCCGATCTGCTGCGCCAACTCCGTGGGGACTATCGCCTCGGCCTGCTCACGGACAATGACGGCGGCTTCCGCGCGTGGCTGGAGGGGCGGCCCGACATCGCCGCGCACTTCGATGTCGTCGTGGTCTCGGCCGAGGAGGGCATCAAGAAGCCATCCCCTCACATCTTCGAGCGCGCTGTCGAACGGCTAGGGTCCACCTATGGGACAACCGTTTTCCTCGACGACTACGCGCCGAACGTCGTGGCCGCGCGGACGCTGGGACTGCGCGCGATCCGCGTGCACTCCTTCACCCAGATGCGGGCGGACCTGCACGCGCTGCTTAGCCAGACGGTCGATGGCGCCGGTGAAGAGGGGTAGAGAGTTGATGCGCATCAAGAGCCTGCTGGTACGCCTCGTCCTCGCCGTAGATCAGGGGACGTGGCTGGAGGAGCGCCGGGTCCTTGGCTGCGCCTATCCCCGGCGCGAGGCGGCATTAGCGGGGTTGGCGCGGCAGGGCGTGTCCCTGCTGATCAATCTCCATGAGCGTCCGCACGATCCCGCCCGCCTCGCGCGGCATAGCCTGACCGAGTTGCGCCTGCCCGTCGCCGATTTCACGCCCCCGTCGCCCGTGCAGTTGGACCGTGGTGTCGCGGCCATCGTCGCGGCCATCGCCGCCGGCGAGCGGGTCGCCGTCCATTGTGGCGCGGGGAAGGGGCGCACCGGGACGCTCCTCGCGTGCTACCTCGTCTCCCAAGGGCTCGACGCCGGCGCGGCCATCGCTCATGTGCGGGCGATCCGTCCAGGGTCGGTAGAGACGCGCGCGCAAGCCGCGGCCGTGGAGGCATACCAGGATCGGCATGGGCATCCTGGGGGGAGCGCGCGTTACTCCATAACCTTGCACCCCTGGACGGCCCTCGTGGTGGTCCCGAGAGCCGCGTCAGCGATCGTGGTCGCCGCGCTCACTGCTCGGCTGGCGCGGCGTGTCGAGCCCTCGTCATGACGGGTCCAAGCGCGCGTTGGTCAGCCGCGCGACGATCCCTTCCACCATTTCCCGCGCCCGCCAGCGGTCGCGCGCCGTGCCATGCGTTGCCAACCAGCCCGCCTCCCCCGTCACGGCGCGCAGCGCGTCGTAGCGCCGCCTGCATCGTTCCAGCAGCGGTCCCGCGTCGGTTTCCACCGCCCGGAAGCGCCCCAGATCGTCGGCGCCGCGCACCTCCGCCGGCCGGACGCCGAAGACCGCGCCGATCCAGTCCGGCGCGTGGCCCAGCCCCTCAAGCGCGACATCGGCGTAGATCTTGAGCGCCGCCAACTCCGCGATCGCCGGGCCGTCGAAGCCGGTCTGTAGAACCTGCCCCAGGTGGTCCAGGTCGTAGAGGTCGCGCGCGGCCCGGCGCCGCCAGAAGGCGGCAATCTTCTCGGCCGCCATCTCGCGCGGGTCGAGCACCGGCAGCGGCGCTCGCGCGAACTCGGGTGCGAGGCCCCGATCAAGCAACGCGAACGGCTGCGGCGCCGACTCTCGCGGCGGCAGCCATGGCCCCGCCGGGCGCACGCGCACCGCCGCCGGCTCGACAACGGGGCCGAGCGGCGTTTCCAGGCGCAGCAGCGCCGCTGTCCCGCGCCGCCGCTCCAGGTCGATGCGTATGCCGGCGAACTCCGCGCCGTCGAGCAGGTCGAACGCGAGGTCCGCATCGGCCGGGTCGTCGGCGCGCAGCGCGAAATCGAGATCAACGGAGAAGCGGCCGCCGGCCCCGAAGACGTACTTGCGCAGCGCCGTCCCACCCTTAAAAACGAGCGTGTCCTCGAACAGCCCCTCCCGCCGCATGTATTCGAGCACGTAGTCCTGCGCCACGTCGAGCAGGGCCACGTCGCGCGCCGCCCCCGCCGCGTGGGCGTAGCGGCGGAAGGCCACCTCGGTCATCATGCCGCCACACGCCCCGTGTCATAGACGCGCCAGCGCGGTGCGAAGGGGTCCCCGGCGCGCGCCGCGCCCTGTGCCCGCCCGCCCCGACCGGGCCGCGGACCGGTGTAGTACGGCCCGGACCCCACGTCGCCCAGCGCGGCGATGGCCGCGGCGTGGGTCTCCGCCCCGCAGGCCTCGGCGATGTAGCCAGCCCGCGCGCGCGTCGCCGGTCCGCGCCCCGCCAGCGCTGCCGCGATGGCCGCCGGCGACGCATCGTCGAGCAGCCGGCTCAACCAGCCCTGCGCGGCGTCAAGCGAGAGGCGCGGGGCGAGCTGGGCGACCTCGGCCAGCAGCTCGGGGGCCGTGGGGACGGGTAGGCCGTCGATGCAGTCGCTCGCCGGCGCCGGCGCCGTGCGCAGCACCCGATACGTCCCCGCTAGCGCGGGGGGAACGCGCACGTCCGGCGTCGTCACGACGATGTGCCGGGCCGGCGACCGCTGGGCGTAGCCGCGTAGCCACGCGGCTGATGTCGCCCCAACATGGCCGAGATCTGGGCGCCGCGCTAGCGCGGCGCCCAGCGCCAGCCAGGGGTCGCCTGACGGATAGGGACCGGCGGCCGCCGGCAGGAACTCGTAGGTCCCGCGCACCCCCGTCGGGCGCAGCCAGCCGCGACGCGTCAGCGCGGCGAGCGCCTGCCGCGCCAGCGGGCGCGAGAGGTCGGGCCGCGCCCGCAGCACATCCTCGACGGTGACGAGTCGGCGCGCATCGAACTCGAAATCCCGCACCACGGGGGCGAGCCAGCCCGGAATGGCCCGCGCCTCCTCCTCGTCCGTCAGCACCATCGGCATCTCCATCGCGTCCGTCAGCACCATCAGTATCTTCATTGTCAATCATACATTCAATGCATGTTAAATATATACTAAAGTGCTTTATTCAACAACGGTTGAGACCGTCATGCGGTTCTGTGTCGCCTTAGTGATCCATTCAGTATGATCGGGACGGGAAATGGGTCCCAGCCCCTTCATACCTCGCTGCGATTGACATGATCGCTCGTCGCAGCCTATGCTTCTCGTAGCCACCAGCGCCCAATGCTGGCAACATTACCTTACTCGAGCCAACGAGGGGACATTGGTTGATGGGCGTTTCCGATCTACAGCTTCTCCAGCTACAGGTCGACGCGCTGTACACGCACGACCCGAGCGGTCGCATCCTCGACGTGAACGAGCCGGGTGGCGATCGCGCGCCGCGTTTCTTTCTTGGTCGCACCAGAGAGGGCGCCATCTGGCGCTGCCGCGACGACGTGGCTGAGGAGACCGTGCAAGAGCTGGAGAGGCTGGCGTCCGAGGAGCCAATACGTGACAACCTGCGGGCGGAACCGCGCAACCTGGATGCGTTCCTGGCGGCGCTGCGAGTGGACCAAGAAATTGTGTCGGGTTGGAGTGGGCCGGCCTACCGCTTCCCGGATGAGCTTCCCCTTCAGGCCACTGTCACGCGCCTCACTCGCTCAAACGTCCACCTCTTGCGGCTGATGTCCTGGGATCTGGATGAAACCGTACGGGAGTTCGAGAAATACGAGCCGTTCATGGCGGTGATCGAGGATGGCGCCGCCGTGTCTCTCTGCCACGGCGCCCGCCTCACCGATCAAGCCGCCGAAGCAGGCGTAGAGACGTTGGAAGCGTATCGGGGGCGTGGCTACGCTACCGCTGTCGTGGCGGGATGGGCCTACGCTATCCGTGCTACTGGCCGCATCCCACTTTACAGCACCTCGTGGGACAACCTCGCCTCGCAGGCGGTGGCGCACAGGCTCGGGCTGGTCCAATACGGGACGGATCTAAGCCTAGGGTAACAATGTCCACTGCTTCGCCAATTGACAGACAGGAGTAGACTTCCAGCGACTCCCGGCTGGCATGACCAGGGTATGGCTGGATCAGCGCGTCGTCCATACCCTGCTACTTGAGCCACGTCAGCAGGAAGTGGCGGAGCTGGTGGGGCGACACGTTGTGCTAGAGACTGCGCTTGATTGTCAACCCCCTGGTCACTGCGTCAATGAGCGCCAGCTGTGACCGCGAGCACGCGGACATCGGTATCGACCAAGGCCACGATGTGTCCGCTGCGCGGGTCGACGGCCAGCGCGCTCAAGTCTGTCCCGAGACGGATGGTGCGCAGGAGTGCGCCGCTACAGGCGGAGAGCACGTTGAGCTGACTTGGTCCGATGAGGCGATAGGCGGCATCGGGCGCATGCCGCTCCACCGCGGCGAACACAAGCCCCATGCCTGGTTGTCGGCGAGGCCGACGACCATACCGGCGGCGCGTGTCGTGCGCAGCAGGCGGCCGGTGTGCGTGCCGAACATGGCCACGCTGTTGTCGCTACCGGCGAACACATGCCCCGCAGGCGCGTCCAGGGCCAGATTACCCCAGGTGAACGGCGCCGTAGTGGCGCGCAGGCGCGTTCTACGGCGGGCGTCGAACATGGCGACGAGATACCGTCCATCGGGCAGTAACGCGGTCGTGAAAACATGCTGGGTGGAGGCGTCGACGACCGGCGTGCCCGTCGCCGCGCCCTCGTCGGGTGGGCCAGGGGTGGCAAACGACGCCTCGACGGCGCCCGTGGCCCCGTCCAACACGCCGATCCTGGTATCGCCCGAGAGATAGACCCAGCGCCCACTCGGGTCGACCGTCATGGCGCCGATCCCATCGGCCGACCCCGGAGCTGGCGTGATCGTGCGCAAGACCTGCCCCGTCCGGGCGTCGAGCATGCTCACCGTCGCGCCTCGGACGTTGGCGACGAAGACGCGGCGCGTCGCTTCATCGACGGTGACGACGGAGGGCAGCCCGCCCACCCCGACCTCGTTGAGTTGCGCGCCGGTCCGTTCGTCCAGCATCGCTGCGAAGCCGTCCATGTGCTCGGTCCCGCGCGAGCCCCCGTCGCTGGCGACGAAGACGTGCCCATCGGCGCCGTCCACCCCGACCGCGAGATGCTGCCCGTCGCCACCGGGGACGCGCCAGAGCCGTGCGCCCGTGGCGCTGTCGAGCAGGTCCACATAGTTGTTGCCGAGCACGGCGACACGGCCGGTGCGGCCGTCCAGGGCGATAGCCTCGCCGCCTTCCCGACTGGCGATGGTACGCAGCGTGACCGACGGGGCGGGACAAGGCGCGGGTCGCAGAGGGCGCACGGCCTGTGTCGTCCCCACGCGCGCGATCGCGCGCGATGTAGCATGGGCTGTGGGCGCAAGCGCGACGGCGAGGACGGCAAGACCACCGGCTGTCGCGCGAAAGAAACGATGATGCACTGCGGCCTCCATGAGAACCATCCTTTTCAGCACGTCCTTGGCGTCGGCAACCCGACAACGACCTGGCGGGGTTAATGGATGGCATAGACCGGCGCCGCCGGGCATACCGCGCCCATGCTCAGAACGTCGCGACGGTCGCGCTACTCTACTAGACTATGCGCACGACGTGCGCCGGCTGGCGGCGTGCCAGCCACATGAGGGCCAGGACCATGACGGCGGAGGCGACTAATCCGCCAGGCACGACCCCATTCCCCCAGGTGGCCGGTATGACGAGGCCGACGTGGGCGATCCGCGCCAGAACCCAGGCCAGCTCGCTCCACGCGAACATGAGGAGCAGCGGGCCGCCCATCAGCGTGAGCGCCAGGTCGGCACACCAGAATTGCAGCTCACCGAGGGCACGCCAACGCGCCGGTCGCCCGTCGCGCGCCACCCACCGGAGGCCGACAAGCGCCTGGCCGACAGTTTAACCGCGCCAGGCGAGGGCAAGAACGACGGCAAGCCAGAGCGCCGTGGGCGCGCTCCCGACGATGGTGCCACTCCACCCGTCGTTTATGTGGACCGCGTTGACGAGCGCGGTGGTGCCGAACCACAGGGCGAGGAAGGATAGCGGGCCGGTAACCACATCGAGGGTAAGGGCGATGCGGCGGCGAGGCACGTCGTTGGGAAAGGGCGCTCCAAGATTGTGGGGGACAGGGACACCGGATAACCTGCTCTGCATCTACGTTTCCTTCTCGATCTCAATAGGCTCACAATAGCACTCCTAATCGTCACACAGATGCGGTATCGAGTCTGTAGCCAAATGGTCATGGCACACGTATTTACCCCTCAATCCCAGTGTGATTAAAATATGGCGTGTAGGGGCGTCACTGTGTAAGCGGACAGGATCGCCGCCTATACGCCCGCGAAGACGCGTGGTTGTGGCAAGGGACGGCCGTCCTCATGCGCGAAGCGGATGTAGGTTTCGAGCGCATCGCGGCCTCGTATCGCCGCTTCTTCATACGTTGACCCATCCGCCACCGGCATGGCATACGTGTCCGCCCATTCTGGCAAAATCACCACGTACGCCTCATCCTCGGGGCTCCACTCGATGGCAATCGAATACTGAAGCGTTTCATTCATGGGTGTGGTCTCCTGTCCACCTCGGCAAGCGCGTCGAGCGCCTGTCGGAGATGTCGCTCATCGTAGGGCCGAGGCGGCGCCAGGTCGGAAACGCTAGGGAGTGGCCCACGCCGGGCTTTTGCCACTGGTACGGATGGGGCGGCCTATCAAATCGCGCAGGCCTCCTCTCAGTCTAACGAGTCCCGCAGCCACAGCGCCCTCGTCGTCCACTACCCGCCCTTTCATCAGATCGGCCAGCGGCAGGACGAACAGGCCGACCGGGTAGCCGATGACACGTCGCTGCCGTGGCAGCCACAAGGCGAGACCACGGATGCTCCACCGATCATCGTAGTCGAGGAGAGTATAGCCGACGAGCTGGGTGAGCCATTTCCGCCACCCTGACGATGTGACGTCCGAGACCGTCTTCAGGTCAAACAGGACGTCGCCGATGATGAAGTCGGCGTCCGCCCCGCCCACGTCGATGCTCCCCCCGAATGTGGGGTTGCCGCTGAATGGCATCCCCTTAAACGGCGTCGCGTCCTCAACGAAATCGTGTCCAAGCGCCACCAAGTCGGCCACCACATCGCCGCCGGCGAGTGCAAGGATGCCGTTCTCGCCCTGTGCCGGATCAAATCTGGTGAGCAGGGAGCCCGGCAGGAGACCCGCTCGGACAATTCCATCGAAAAGGGCGAGCCCGTAACAGTAACGGGCGAGTTCCTCCTCTTCGATCAGTGAGGGGACGCGCCCTACTGGCTGCACGCGGTACCCCTTCTTGCTTGACCTCATAATACAATATATCAATAGGCTGGTGTGTACCCCTAAAAAGAAAAAGGAGGCGACCCATGCCCTCGACCAACCCCGATGATTTCGTAGACGAAGAGCTGGACGAGCTGGAGAGGAGGCTAGAGCAGGAGCTACAGGCGCTAGAGGGCCAGGACGACGGCGGGGCAAGTGAGATGATCCGCGCGCGCGACCTGGCCGAGGAAGTACGCGGTACACACGAGGACCACGGCCTGCAACTGCGCTATGTGCAAGATTGGCTCGATGAGTGGGTGCAGCCGCCCGCATACGGCGGGCGGCTGGATATCGTGATGGGCGACTACCGCGCCAAGCTGCCCGAGGAGACTCGTGTGCAGATCGAGCAGGCGATGGCGCGCATGGCTGTGGCCGTCGAGGACCTGACCGCGGCGGTGTGGGCGCTCCGCGACTACAACGATGCGGTGACGGAGGTATGGAGGCAACGTTTGCCGGCTGATTGGGGTGGATGGCCGCGGAGGCGCACCGACAGCGCGACGCACTAAGAGCGCGTGAGAGGAGAAGGTCGGGAATGGCTGGCGATTGAGGCTGGTCGTCCACATCCTCACCGCTGCCTGGCTCAACGAGTAGCAGGTCGTCGTCGTCGCCCGCGCTCACGTCATCGAAGGGGTCATGCTCGGACTCCTTATTCTTCGGTTCGGTTGGCTCCTCGTCGTCGAGCGCATCATCGAGCGCGGGGGCTTTGAGCGGGCCGTCCGCTCGCTCCGGGCCGAGCGGCGATATCCAACTCTCGCTCCTAGCCGGCGCACGATCCCGTACCTCGATGTCGTCGTAATAGTGGCACTGTATCAGGCGCGGTGGAGTGTGGAGCGCATCACTGGGTTGCTTGGAGCAGGTCGTCCTCCGTCTGGGCCGCGATGGCGCGTCTGAAAAGCGCTCTGAGGTCGTCTTCGGTGGAGGCGGCGCCGATCATCGCCTCCACCTCGGGCGATACGCGCCCGAACTTATCTTGCATAAGCTCTCTAATATCCTCGCGTCGTGTCCGCAGGGTCACCTCTAGGTCGATACGGCTACGCCACGTCAGCTCTGTCGCTTCCGAGGAAGGGCCAAGCCTACTAACCCGCTTGGACACCGCCGACCCCCTCTATGTGCTCCACGTACCGGCCGCGCCCGACGTACGCGTGGTCGTGAGGCTTGGCGATGACTCGACTATTGAGGTGACTGATGTCGTGCGCGCCGCGACGCTGCGTAATATCTTCGCCCCTACCTCCTGAGCCTACACCGGGCTTCCAGGCGCGGCGGCCTCGACCGATGTGGCGGTATAATATCGGTATCGATCCCTTCTCGCCGCTGCCAAACAGGGAGGACATCATGGCACTCCGCCAGGAACAACTGCATGGGGATCAGCACGAGCGTACTCTTGTTGATCCTCCCTTACGAGTGGCTATCGCCTATGACCAATTAACGCCCGATGAACAGGGGCATGTTCGCGTGGCGCTCCAGGCGATCGGTCGCAAGGGGCCGAGCGCCCTTGTAGACATCCGACGTCTCGCCGGGTCAGATCCTCTCTACGCCTTCAATGCCACGCCGAAAGTCACAGTCATCGTGCGCATAGAACCGGGGGCGCCCGTCGAGGTGGTGGACATCGTCCGCCCCGAGACATTGCGCAACTTCGCCCATGCCGCCCGGTGAGCCGACGGCGCCGACGGGCGCGCTCGCCCCGTGGGGCATCGACCCCATGGCCTGTCAGGCGAACCTAGTAGTCCGTCAAGGTTTCTTTGAACAGTTGACAGCCCTTGATTGGGCGCACCGCTACTGTCAAAACTTTGGCTGACGGACTACTAGACGCCTTCGAGCGTCTGCTCTCGACGAAGCTTGAGTTGTCGGAGCGCGGGGACATCCTACCTTTCTTCAAAGCGCACCCCCATCTGGCCGCCTTGCTCGGTTCGTACAACCTCGCCGCCACGACCTTCGACCGGCTCGCCGTCGAGGTCCGGCTCTCTAACTTGCTCGTCGCCGATGCCGTGGCGGGCGACTGGGACAGGAGAGCGTACTGCTTCGTCGAGTTCGAGGACGGCAAGTCGGATAGCATCTTCGCCGATGGCGGCCGGTCTCTGACCAAATGGGCGCCGCGCTTCAAGGACGGCGTGGCCCAAATCGTCGATTGGCTATGGCTGCTCGACGACATGGAACAGTCAATCCCGTTCGAGGCACAGTTCGGTCAACGGCCGATTAGTCTCACCGCTCTCCTCGTGCTCGGCCGCGACAATGGGGTGTCCGCGCTGGACCGACGCCGGCTGGAATGGCATCGCAACCATGTGGTCATCAACTCGCACCATATCTACTGCTGCACGTACGACGATCTGCTGCATGACTTGCGCGGACGTCTAAGGGCGTTCCGAGCGTGGGCCACAGCTCCATAGTGGTCGATCAGTCGCTGTAGCGCAACGCCTCGGCGGGGACGATGCGCGTGGCCTGCCAGGCGGGCACGAGCGTGGTCAGCAGCGACGCGGCGTAGGCGATCAGCACGACGACCGCGAGTTGCGCCCACGGCGCCGCGTAGGTCATGCCCGTCTTGTACTGCTCGAAGAAGTTGGAGGCGAACAGGTTGCGGCACAGCGCCAGCCCCAACCCCACTCCTACCGCGCCGCCCAGCAGCGCCACGAACGACGCTTCCAGCAGCAGCGAGAGCCCGACGGTGCGCCGGCGGTAGCCCAGCGCGCGCAACATGCCAATCTGCTGCCGCCGCTCCACTACCGAGCGCGCCGCGACGAGCCCCAGCGCGACCACGCCCATACATAGGGTCAACCCCACGAAGCCCTCCAGCAGCCCGCTCACCAGCATGCGCGGCCCCTGCGTCAGCAGGATGTCGTCGCTCGTCACCACCGCCTCCAGCCCATAGTCGAGGAAGGCCGACTCCAGCCGCCGCCGCTCCGTCACGGGGTCGCGCCCCGGCGCGGTGCGGAAGTAGTAGGTGGAGGGCGTGGGGAGCGGCGCGCCGGCCGCGCGCAACGCCGCGTCGTTGACGAAGAGGCCATAGGTCTGGTAGGCGCGGCTGTCGATCACGCCGATCACCGTGACCTTGAAGGCGCGGCCGCCTGCGACCGCGGCGACCCACAGCGGCGTGGGCGCCATCGTGGTGTCCTCTTGGTGCACGCCGTCCATCACGAACCGCGGGAGGTTGGCGGGCACGCCGGGCAGGGGTTGCGCGGCGTAGCCATTGCGCGAGAGCACGGCCTGGCTGTCGATCACCGCTAGATCGGGATGCGCGGCTACGGCGCGCCACACGTCGGCGTCGCTGCGGTAGCCGCGCGCGCGCGTGCCCAGCGCGATGCGCGTCCCTTGCAAGAAGTCGCGGTTGACCACGCTGGCCGCGTAGACGCTCCAACTCGGGCGCGGCGCGGAGAGTTGCACCACGCCGATCTCGTCGTAGGCCTGCGTGCCGGCCGCCGCGAACTCGCTTGGCCGCACATAGGGCGAGGCGGTCATGGCCTGCTGGATATGGGGCACGGGACTGTAGATGGTGTGCGCCTGGATGTTGAAGCCGTTGCTCATGGCGTTGGGGTTGCTGTAGCTGCTCTGTGAGGCGTTGGCGAGGACCGACATCACGGTGAGCGTGAATACGACGAGGGCGAACATGGCTAGCGTCATGCCGGTGCGGAACTTGTGGTGCAGCGGGTAGGCGATGGCGATGCGCAACGCCAGCGCCGCGCGTCCGAGCAGCAACAGCGCCCAGCTGAGCGGGCGTAGCAGCATGCCGGCGTTGTAGACCGCGACCAGGACCGCCCCACCGACCATCATGATCCCAGCCAGGAAGAAGATCTCGACGCCGCCACTGAAGCGCGGCAGCCCCCAGCCTTGCAACACGTCGACCGGGAGCGCCCAGTACAGCAGTAGGGCCAGCCCGGCCAGGGTGTACCCGGCGCGGTCGGCCCCGCGCCCCAGCGGCGCGTAGAGGCGCCCGGCCAGGCGCAGTATCCAGCGCAGCAACAGCCCGACGGCGACCGACAGCAGCACCACGCCGGCCGAGAAGAGGGTCAGGTTGAGCCCGTCGATGCCGGCCTGGCACAAGTACAGCCCGGCCGGCAGCAACAGCGGTCCGCGCGTGACGAGTCCCCACACCAGGGCGGCGAGGGCGCCGCCGGCGCTACCGAGCGCGTAGAGGGCGCCACGCCCATAGCCGCGCAGGCCCAAGCGCCCGTAGTGGCGCAGCGCGCGCCCGAGCAGACGCGCGCGCGAAGCGAGCGAGGGGGCGGGCGTCGGGACGTCGGGCAGCCCGCGGATCGCCGCCACGAGGTTGAGCCGGCTGACCAGGACCGACGACCCTACCACGGCCACGAGCGTGCACAGCGCGCCCAGGCAGTAGGCGATGACTATGCTGGTCCGCGTCATCACGAAGGGCACGGGCACGTCGAAGCGCGCGAAGATCGCGCCCAGCAGGGCCATGACACCCAGCCCCAGCGCGATGCCCGCGCCCAATCCGATCAGCGAGGCCACGACGTCGTAGACGACGCCCTCGAAGACGAAGGTGGCGACGACCTGCGTGCGCTGCGCGCCCAGCGCGCGCGTCACGCCCGTTTCGGAGCGGCGCTCGGCCGCCAGCATGGTGAATATAAGGAAAATCAGCAGCAGGCTGATGGCGATGGCGAACAGGATGAACAGGGTGAAGATGCGCCAGAAGATGTCCTGCGCGCTCTGCACCGTGCGCGTCTCATCCAGCCGCACTTCGTTGACGTTGAACGACGCGCCGGTCGGGGCGCGCAGGATCGCGTTGGCGACGCTGTCGCTGCGGTCGACGGAGGTGAGCGGCGTCCCGCTGTTGGCGACGATGACGCGGTTGATCTTGCCCGGCTGACCCAGGATCGCCTGCGCGCTGGCAAGGGGCAGCAGCAGTGTATCCTGCGTGCCGGTCAGGTCGCTGGGACCCAGCACGGCGCGCACGCGCAAGGTGACGCGCTGGCCGTTGAGGAACAGGTACAACCCGTCCCCGGGGCTGGCGGCGAGGTCGGCGGCCAGCTTGGTGTTGACGTAGGCTTCGTCGGGGGCTAGCCCCGCCAGGCCGACGCGCCGCCCGGCCGTGTCGACGAGTGCGCCGAAGACGGGGCTATAGGAGTCCGGCGCGCCGAGCACCGTGACGTCCGACTTGATCTGGCGCGCTGTCGTGTCGGCTACGACGGAGCTGCCGCGCGCCACCATCGGCACGACGGCGGCCACGTCGGTGTCTGTCTGGAGCGTCCCCGCGAGGTTTGTATAGGCGTCGTAGGGGAAGTAGGCGTAGCCCGGTGCGGTCACGATTTCGTCGGTGCGGCCCGTCTGCAGCAGCACCTGCGTACGCAGCGTCCCGGCCAGCGTGTCGCCCGTGGCGAGGGCGCAGGCGACGAGCATGGTGCTGAGCATCAGCCCGGCCACGATCAGGATCATCTGCGTGCGCCGGCGCGGGATGTTGCGCAGCCCCAGCTTGACCAGCAGACGCCGCCGCCAGGCCATCACGCCGACGACGAGCATGGCCGCGACGAACACCGCGCCGAGGCCGCGCGCGATCGTGAGGACGGGGATGGTGAAGAAGGAGTCCATTGCGTTTAGTCGTGAGTCGTGAGTCGTGAGTCGTGAGTCGTGAGCCGGAGGGTAGGCCGAGACCCGTTACTATGCGCAAGCCCGTCGTCTTTGCTAGCGTCGAATGCCGTTTTCTGACGACTCACGACTTCCGGCTCACGACTCACGACTTCCGACTCATGACTAATCAGCCCGTCCTGCATATGCACGATGCGGCCAGCGCGCGCGCCGATGGCGGGGTCGTGGGTGACGATGACGAAGGTCTGTCCGTTTTCGCGGTTCAGGCGCTCGATCAACTCCATCACCACGGCGGCGGTCGCGCTGTCGAGGTTGCCGGTCGGCTCGTCGGCCCAGATGATCGCGGGGGTGTTGACGAGGGCACGGGCGATGCTCGCGCGCTGCTGCTGCCCGCCCGAGAGCTGCGCCGGCTTGTGGCGCTCCCAGCGCTCCATGCCCACGGCCGCCAGCACGTCGCGCGCGCGGCGGCGCGCCTCGCGCGGCCTGGCACCGGCGATCAGCAGCGGCAGTTCGACGTTTTCCACGGTGTTCAGCACCGGCAGCAGATTGAACGATTGGAAGATAAAGCCCATGTGGCGCGCGCGGTAGGCGGTGCGGCGGCGATCACTCATCAGGTGCAGCGGCTCGCCCGCGATGCTGATCGCGCCGTCGTCGATGGTGTCGAGCCCGGCCAGGCAGTTGAGCAGCGTGGTCTTACCGCAGCCGCTATGGCCCATGATCGCCACGATCTCGCCCGCGGCCACCTCCAGGCTGACGCCGCGCAGGGCGTGGACCGACGCCCCGCCCATGCTGTAGGTCTTGACCAGGTCCGTGGCCTCGACGATCGCCGTCATTGTCCGCGCCCTACTAAGCTTTGATAGAAGAGGTGGGCCAGGCGACGGTAGCCGGCCGCGCTGGGGTGCAAGCCGTCGGCGCCGACGTACTCGGGGTGCGCGGCGAGTTCGCGCCAGCCGGCGTAGAGGTCGACCAGGGTGGCGCCGTCGCGGCGGGCGGCCGCGGCGATGGCCCCGTTCCAGGCGGACACGGTCGCGGCGAGCGCCGGCCCCTGTCCTCCAAACGCGGGGACCGCCGCGAGGTCGGGCAGGTTGCCGACGAGCACCGTGGCGTCGGTGTGCGCATGCAGCGCGCGCAGCATCGTGTCCAGGTTCGCCGCGTAGGCGTCCAGCGTGACGCCGGCGCGCAGGTCGTTGGCGGCCAGCCACACCGTGACCACGCCGCGTCCGCCTGCCACGTTCCTTGCAGTGGGCCGCGGCGGCAGCGCGTCGAGGGCCACAGGTAACTCGACGTCGAGGGCGCGCGCCAGCGTGATGCTGGGCACGCCCAGGTTGACCAGCTTGCTCCCCTGTGGCAACAGCGTGTCGAGCACGGCGGGCCAACTCTGGTTCGCGGGATCGTCGGCCCCCACGCCCACGGCGTCCGACGCGCCGATCGCCACGTACGTCATGGGCCGATTGAGGGCGATAGGACGCCGCGCCGTGGCGGAGGCGCGCGCGACAGGCGCACTGGTTACGGCGATAGCGACGAGGAGAAGGACAATCGTAGCGGTAGCGCGGGGTAGGCGCGTGGGTCGGTTAGCGCGAATCGTGACGGGCTCCTTGCTAGCGGATAGGTATCTCTATTATGGCATACGGACCGCTAAAGCTTCGCGCACGATGAAACCCTGCGTATGGATATGCTTCGCCACCACGTCCGGGACATGAGCGGGGCGCGTGTGGGCCGACGACTCGCGCGTAGGAGGGCAAAGATATGCGCTAACCCGCATGATGTGGATGACCGCGACCTCATGACCGTGTTCCTGTCACCAGTCGTTCGCGGTCGAACGCCGCCGCCATGATCCGCCAGCCGAGTCCGTCGCCGAGCAGCAACACCGCCCCCAGGCCGAGGCCCAGGCCGAGCGTCGCGTGGATCACGTTGAGCGCGATGAGCGCCGCCACAAAGACCGGCGGGAGACTCGCCAAAACGCCGAGCTGCTGCGCGACCCTGATGTCGTTCAGCCGGGCGGACAGCCCGAGGCCGACCCAGATCGACCAGGTGGCGAGGAGCGGCGTGAAGAGCAGCTGGGCAAGCAAGTCTGGACCCTGGATGAGCGCCGACGCTACGCCCGGACGGGCGAAGAGCGCGACGCAGGCGAGGAAAAAGGCGAAGACCGCATAGGCGACCACAACCGATGGGAGGAAGGCCGCCAACGCCTTGCCCAGCAGGAACTCCTCGCGGCGGATCGGCGTCGTGAGCACCGGCTCGAGCGTGCCCTGCTGGCGCTCGCTGACCACCGCGTAGGCGGCGATGAAGACCGGCACGAGCGCCGGGATGCCCAACATGTACAGCAGCACATGCTCGTGCGCGAGTGCGCTCGAGGCCGACGCGGCCAGGGCGAAGACGGCGATCAGCGGTTGGATGATGAAGATCAGTGGGAAGATCGCCATCGCCAGGACGAGGGAGCGGTTGCGCCGGTACTCCCGGAGATCCTTCCAAAAGATGGCCCGGACACGCCTCGTGCTCATGCTCATGTCTGGCCCGCCTCCGTGTCCGCGTCGATGAGCGCGAGGTAGACGTCCTCGAGCGAGTGGCGCCCCTCGCCGAGCGCGAGCACGTCGGCGCCGGCCACCACCAGCGCCCGGGTGACGGCTGGCGCCGCGACCGCCGCATCGGACACGGCCAGGACATACGCGGCCGGGCCGTCCTGGCGCCAGCCGTCCACGGCCGGGAGGCCGCCAAAGACGTGGCCCGGCGCGGGGAGCGGGGCGACGGTCCTGACCGCGAGCGTCCTGGCAAACAGCCGCTCGCGCAACTCGTCAGGGCGGCCGATCGCGCGCAGCGTGGTATTCAAGATCGCGACGCGATCGCACAGGCGCTCGGCCTCCTCCAGGCGGTGGGTGGTCAGGAAGATCGTCACGCCGCGCTGGCGGAGGCCGTCGATCAACGCATGGACGTCGCGCGCGGCGACCGGATCCAGGCCGGCGGTCGGCTCGTCGAGGAACAACACCTCCGGGTCGCTGAGCAGCGCCCGCGCCAGGGCGACCCGCTGGCGGAGACCTTTGGACAGGCGGCCGCAGGCCTCGTGGGCGCGCTCAACCAGGTGGACGGCCCGCAGGGCGCGCTCAATGCACGCGGGCGCGTCGGGCGCCTCGTAGAGGTCGGCGAAACAGGCGAGGTTCTCGCGCACGCTCAGGCGGAGATAGAGACCCGGCGACTCGGGCATGATCGCAATCCGCCGGCGGATCTCCACGCCGTTCTCCGGCGTGAGCGGGAGGCCCGCGACCGTGGCCGCGCCCGCGGTCGGGGCAATGAGCGTGCCGAGCGTCCGCACAGTCGTCGTCTTCCCGGCGCCATTGGGGCCGAGAAACCCAAACACCTCGCCGTGTCCCACCGCAAAGGAGACATCGTCAAAGGCCATGCGGTCACCGAAGCGCTTCGACAGATGATCGACCGCTAGCGCTGGAGTACTGCTCTTACCGGCAGACACCGTCACCCCGTTCCCGTCGCTCATGACACCGCCGGACATCCTCCCTCGCCCCCCGCGCTGCTAGCCCCCAGAGGTGATGCGCCTGGCGCCCGGCGGAGAGTCGGCCATCTTTACGCGGAAGAGGAGGGCGACGGCCGCAAGTTCGACAAGCCAGAGGGCGCTCGCGACGGCCAGGTCCGGCCGGGCGTACACCGCCGAACCCCCGGCCAGTCCATTGAGCAGGCTCCATGTGTTCAGGCCGACGAAGAGCGCAAAAGCGATCCGCGCCCAACGACGTCCGCGGCCAATGGACCAGGCCATCCACAGCCAGAACCCGACCGCGATACCAGCCGTCACCGCTAAAGGTTCAAGTTGACCGGTAACGACGACGTGCCACTGGCCCGCGGTGAGACCCGGATACCTTTTGGCGACGTTCGACCTGACGTTGCCGATGGTCGCCACAATCGTGAGCGCAACAGCAAGTTCCACCACGGCGCCGAGGTACATCAGTCGGACCGCAGTGACGACGGAGCGGTCGGACCGCGGCACGCGTGGACGGAGACGCATCCACAACGCGCCGCGTAGCAGGTCGAGACATTCCATTAGCGCGGGCCGGCGCTGGCCCGCGCGGGCGCCCGCCAGGAGCACCCCAAGCATCTCCGCCTCGTGTTCACGCCGGAACGCCTGGGGATACCACCGCAGCCAGCGGCGGTACCCGCGCTCCAGGTCAGCGGCCTCGGTCATCGGGCCATCCCCCCCTCAAGACCGAGCCGCGCGAACGCGGCCGCCGCATTGGA
>JAABUO010001647.1_pt1 | contig 28542 bp, 39 predicted proteins | sample 5559291 | NCBI WGS metagenome assembly JAABUO01 (sample SAMN10711878, study PRJNA513372) | rock metagenome | isolation source: Antarctica rocks | place: Antarctica: Victoria Land, Finger Mt sud | reverse complement strand
GAAGAAGAGGAAGAAGAGGAAGCAGAGGAGGACAAAGAAGGAGAAGAGGAAAACAAAGAAGAAGAGGACAAAGAAGGGAAGAAGAACACAAAGGAGATGATGACAAAGAAGAAGAAGAAGAAGAAAGAAGAAGGATTGATTGCATGGGATGTGCTACTGTTCAATGGCAACAAGCAAGCAGCCCACTTACACACTATAGGTGCAAAACCAGATCTTCTTCTTGTTTTTGGTTTCTGAGCCATGGATTTGCATCCATTCATCAGAACAGACAACACACAAGGAGTGATTGCGCCTCTTGCCATTGTTTTCACAGAAGCCTGGAGGTAAATCATATCAACCTTTTCTGTGCTGCATGCCTCTCAAGAGTGTTGGAACAGCTGGAAACATGGCACAGGGTATGGGATGCATGGAAGCTTACTGGCTGGCTTCACCTCAGGCACTCTGTCTTGGAAGCTCCTGGGCTCGTGTGAGCTGTCCACTTCCTTGATCCACTCATCCAGATCCACTGGCTCACACAGGAAGTCTGTCACGCAGTCTTCCAGACTCAGGGTTCCTCGGACAGACACCACTTCACAACACAGCTAGATGTCAGATTGTTGCCCTGCTAGACGTTGCTCTAGCAAGTACTCATCCAAGTCCACCAGCTCACACAAGAAGTCTGTCACGCAGTCTTCCAGACTCAGTGTCCCTCGGACAGACACCACTTCACAACACAGCTGGATGTCAGAATGATGCCATGCTAGCATTGCTTTGGCACGTATTCGTCCAGGTCAACCAGCTCAAACATGAAGTCTGTGAGGCAGTCCTCCAGACTTGGTGTCCCTCAGACAGACACCACTTCACAAAACAGCTAGATGTCGGATTGTTGCCATGCTAGAGGTTGCTCTGGCACGTATTTGTCCAGATCAACCAGCTCAAACATGAAGTCTGTGAGGCAGTCTTCCAGACTCAGTGTCCCTCGGACAGACACCACTTCACAACACAGCTAGATGTCGGATTGTTGCCATGCTAGACGTTGCTCTAACAGATTCTCATCCAGGTCAACAGAAGAAGTTTGTCAGTCTTGTAGATTCAATGTCCTCTTTGGACAGAAACACCATTTCACGGCAGAGCAAGAGATCTGATGGTTGCCATATCTGATTTTTGCTCTAGCGCTTGACTACTTGTTCAGGTTGTGAGGCTTGCATATGAAGTCAGTCAGGCAGTCTTTCAGACTCAATATTCCTCAGACAGACTTCACAACACAGTTTTCAGGTCAAAAGATTACAGCAAAAAGTTAACAGCAGATTACAGCAAAAGGAAAAAAGGGGGAAAAAAAGAATGCAGCACAGACACATGCTGACTGCACAGTACTAGCAACACGCTGCTGGGTTTGTGCACGCTGTACAGCAGCACAGCTGGTTGATGTAAGAAGCGGAACAAAAGAACAGACAGTGCTGTCAGGCATGTTGATGTGGAGAAGCTTGAGGTGTACCCAAGCTTTGCCTCAGCCTCTTGAGCTTTCGGTTGATGTGACGAAAAGCAAGAATTACAGAAGCGCAAAAGGACCAAGAAGGTACAATGCCGTCTGACAGTGTTATGAAGACAAGCTTCAGACGAGCCCAAATGTCACTGTTGATCCAACCAAGGTCTCTGAATGTGACATGTGACAAGGCAAAGCAGAGTACATGAGCACGTGCCATAGCAGAACACAGCAACACAACCACAGCAGCAGCAGAAGAGGAAGGACAACTGACGTGTTGCTGTTGTGCTGCTGTGCAGCCATGTCTGTCTGTGCAGATGACAGATGATTTGTCTGACTGTGCATGACGGAGCTGACCTACTGAGTTGCTGTGCTCATCAATGGCGATGAAGTACGGCAGGCAGGAATGGCTGGTGCCCTCATTCTGGAACCTCACAAACACAACATCCCTGTCTGGCAGGGCTGTCATCTGCACAGACAGAAAACAAATGTCATTTGCACAGATAGACAGACCAATTAGATGTCATCTGTTAACATGCAGACAAGTTAGCTGTTATCTGCACAAAAGACAGTTGACTTTTGCTGTCATCTGCACGAAAGATAACTGAATTAGCTGTAGAGGTTACAGACACTTGTGATAGATAGGAGTGCATCCAAGGACACTCCTTGGGTGTAGTGTTTAATGAGTTTAACTGCCTTTATGGACAAATAACAACTGTCACATTTTGTTGCCCACAGTCACAGTCCAGCGCTTGGACCACTTGTCCCTACAGCATAGTGCAATGCATCACAGCAGCATATTTCAATCCTTGCAACCCTTCACAAGCAGCCCATGCAACATGCTTATCATGTGCCACATGCCTGTCTGGCTCCAAACCCAGTGCAGCAGCTGTCAACAAACCAAGCTTCTGCAGTTGTCACCAAAAGCAGTTGCGCCCAGCACGACTCAGAGGCTCGAGCCACATGCTCACCTGCTGAACCTGGGCAGCCCGGTATAATACTTGGCTTCTCATTAAATTGATGCCGAAAGGCGTAGTCTTTTTTCTTCTTTTTCTTTTCTTTTCTCACCTGCTGAATGGCTTCCCTGTTCATGTGGTTGGTGACTTTCAGCTCAGAGAGGTCAGGCAGCTTGCGCCGGTCACTCAGCATGACTTGCATGTAGCGCCGCACGGGGCTGGTCCAACAGCTGCAGTGCCTGCCACAGCATAGCTGACACCAACCCCTGCAGCAAATGCAACGTGCCATTCGACGCCTGATGAAAGCTAAAATCTAACAAAATTGGCAGTTGAAATCTCAAACAAAGTTGTAACAGAGCTTAAATTTCATGACATAGCACGACACATAGCATGACATCAGAATGGCCCAACAGCTGCAGTGCCTCCAAAAACACAGCTGACAGCAGTCATGCTTTGTACACAGCAGGTCGGCAGCACAGCCCATGTGAGCACACACAACCAGAAGACAGTCTAAAAAGGCGGAGCTACAATGGCTGATTTGGTCATGCGAAGCATACATCATGATCGGAAGATAGCAATAAAGAGTTTCTGTCTGTTTCAACTATGAACACATATCGTGTAGACAGAAGCAATGGAGAGACATGGCTTGTCCTGCACCTAGCTGATCAGGAGCTGAAAAGCGTCAAACTTTTACTATCATTATTAGAAACAAGAAAAGGCCATGTCTGCTTTAGAGCCTTGTAGACATGCAAGCATCAGGAGTTATCAATTAGGGTTCTTAACCCTAGACCTAAACCCTATCAGAGGGACTTACACCATTTGGGGTCTGCTCCAGATGTAGAGCATGTAGCCATACGCGGCAAAAGCGAAGCGGCAGAAGTGCGCCGCCTCACCCAGATCGTGGGGATCCACTTCTTCATACTGGGGACCCTGCATCTGTGCTGCCTCCTGAGGTGTCCAGTCAGGCCTGTACAGTAATGCAGTAATGAGCAATGTACAGTAATGGGTAATGCAGTCATGTGTAATGGAGGTAATGCAGAAATGGGTAATGCAGTAATTGGTAATGCTGTAATGGGTAATGTGCAGTATTGGGCAATATGCCGGCTTAGACAGGCTGTAAAGTACACATCAACCAAATCACGAAGAGGCGTACTGCCTGAACCACAAGCATGCAGAGCTTGTCTTCGACAAGGTGGAATTGAATGTGTTCCAATTGTGTGGTAGAGAAGATGGATGCAGCGGTATGCACCTTGTTTTGATGCAGCAGCAGTGAATGTCTTCTGATGCTGAGCATTTGCTTGGTGATGCACCTTCGATGCAGTTTGCAAGCGATGCTGACAGCACCGCATGCTTGCCTGAACATGAGGCAGCAGCACAAGACTGGACGTAAGCTCTGCAGCCTTGCCATGCCATCCCAGTACATAGAGATCCCATGCAATCCCTGAGTGTGCTGCACGTCCATGCCACAGTGATGAACATTATGCTGTGGGAGGCCAAATGTACCATATCAAAAAGAAGAAGAAGAAGAAGGAGGTGGACCAAAAAGCAATCAAGATGAAGATGAAGATGAAGAAAAAGAGGAAGAAGAAGAGGAAGAAGAAGAGGAAGAAAAGGATGAGAAGTAATAGTAAAGTTGGAAAAGAAGCAACAAGAAGAAGAAGACCCTACTTGAGTTCAGCAGCGATACCACTGGGGGTGAGTAAGTGCTGTGGGCCCCCATGTGACCCCTGAGTCAACCCCGCCTCCTTGCCATGCCGCTCCATGTGATTTGCATCGCTGGCTTGGCTGGCCTGAGAGACTGAAGAAGAGGTTGGGGTGAGCAGCCGAGTCGAGCTTGACGTCGGCCGAAGCTCTCTGACACTTGTAGATCTGCAGACAAACTTCAAATTCTCATCAAATTTGCATCTTTTCTGCTGCGATCATCAATTGCATGACAAGATGTGGATGTCAGCTTGATTAGCTGGCATAGGCAATGTTAGGTCAGATGAGCTGGTGTTGAACTTGTGTCAGATCTCAATCTGAGTCAAGCAGTTCAGCTAAGGTCAGGTTGGACTGGTCAAATGGCTAGAATAACGCATTTGAAAAGCATATGCAGTCAGTCCACAAGGTGGATTCCGTGCTGGGACACACCTAGCTACTCATGGCGCAAATGAAGTACCTGGCGTGCATGTCACTATGCTGACAGCACAGCCACTCTCACTCAACGCTTACAGAAGAAACACAAAGTATTCAGAGGTGCCCAAGGAGTGAAGTAGTTGTGTGCGCAGCATAAACACCGTACCTAGCAGACACCAGGGGCCCTTGGCTGCTTTGTGCCTCAAGGTTGAGGGGCCCCTCCCCGTTCTGCCTCACCATCTTGGTGACTGCAGCCCGCCGCTTGCACTGCTGGGCAGCTGCTGCCATCAGAAAGGTTGCCAGGATGTCTGTCGTTACCATATCCACATGCTCAAACACCTGCCATAGATAGTCATCAGCAAGGTTATCAAGGGTTTAGAAAAGAAAAGAAAAGAAAAGATTACGCCTTTCGGCGTCAATTTAATGAGAAGCCAAGTATTATACCGGGCTGCCCAGGTGTCAAGGCTTTATAAGTTAGGGGTTGACTCTACACTATGAATGCCAGGAAATTTGTTGTTATCATGTCCACATGCTCAAACACCTGCCGCACATAATTACCAGCATGGTTGCGTGCCAGCGTGATAATGCTCACAATAACGGCAGTGCTGCTGCTGTTGTGCAAGAACCAGGTGCTGAGATGAGCCTAATGTGCTCATAGCAGATCATACTCACAATGTGAATAGAGATGTTTGAGCATCTGGTGGTGAGTACGCCCACATGACATGAGCCAATCTGATGCAAGCTACTAATTAGTAAGGTAACAACTGTGATGACCAGCTTGAGTAATAGGTAAGCATGGCTTATAGGGTAAAAATGTGATGACCAGGTTGAAACTGTAGGGGCCCTTAGGATACACAGAGGTTGACAGGTCATGCATGCCCCAAGCACTTCTTGCTCCTGCTTTACTGCACTTTTGTATGGGCAGCTTGTCTCCAGCCCAACCCCACAGCAGCCTAGCATGTATACGCACAAGCGCAACATGCTGTGTCATGCCTTATCTTATAGATTCTGTACGCAAGTGTAAGTGTGGTCTTAGACAAGTGTGTTGTCAGGCAAGGGTGCAAGTGGTCTGAGGTTATAAAGTCAGCAGGACTAGTACCTGGGCAAAGAGCTCTGACATGCGGCCTAGGGGGTCAGGCTGATCGGTCTGGGTCCCCGGGCCCCCGCTGTTACCCGCCATACGGGTGCTGCAGCACATGCACAGAGCAAGGCACCGGCAGCGCCGTTCCCTTTTACACAGACACCGTCACTCTTACCAGAACATGCTTGCACAGCAATTGCTGGGTGTTTTTGATGTCCACAGCCATACAAGGAGCGGGGAGGGAGGGGGGGGAGGGGTCAAAACCAAGGCAAAGGGGCACAGAACTGACAGCAGTGTGTTCTTTAGAGAGGGAATGCATATGATCTTCACAGCACGCACAGTGTCAGCTCATGCTGATTTCTGTATCTGAGGAGCATCAGAGTCTGAAGAAATTTAGGCAGTGCTGTGCAGCAGAGTTTCGACTTGCTGTTTAAGTGCATGTACATGCGCATCGATAAGAAAATGGCCTCCTTGTCGGTCTGTCACATCAAATCAGCAAGCAAAGAAGTTGTGACTGGTTCAAGACCTTTTGGACTGAGCTGCGAGCAGGTGGACTGAGCGCAAATCCCACAGGGAGGAATGTCACACAGTGCAAAATGGAATGTTTTGTGAGATGGAGCACACACTGCATTGAAAAGTGCTTACCAGCTCTTCTGGCTGTTGTACTGTGGGAAGAAGCTGTATGTGACAAACACAGCGCCAGCCATGAAGATGAGAACTCCCCAGGTGGTCCAGACCAGGACATCGATCACGCCTTGCGAATGCCACAGCCAGAAGTGCTGGTCGAAGCATGGAGGCCATGCCCTGAAGATCAGGATTGTCCCAAAGACTGCAGCATACGCAAATTTGGCTGTTGAGGATGTTTCATGTGTGTATGTATGTATGCATGACAGCATATGCGCTGGCTTGATGTGCAGCCGCTGACAGTAAAGATGATCATAGCAAGGCCCACGTTATGAAACAGAAAAAGAAGCAAGTACTGAGTCAGAAGAAGAGCAAGTCTTCCAAATATCCAGAGCTTGTGGCATTTGTACACCATCCCTTCATAGATGTACAAAGTACGGCTATGCCTGGAAAGGTTATTTTGACACAAGACACCAACAGATCAGGCCTCAGGAGCTCACATGCAGACAGGGGGTGGGGGGGGGGGGGGGGACACCCACCCTCACTCAGAAATGCCACTTCAGCTATGAACACTGCCACTTGAGCATATAGGAGCGGAACAACACGCTTGCGCTTCTCAGTCTCAAATATGCTGCCTACAAGTTTGAAAGGACACAAGATGAGATCCTTGGCAAGAACACTAGCTGAGTTCAAGCTGAGCGTGTTGATCAAAACCTTTAATGCCCTCTCTGACAAGCCAGCTCTCCAACACCGTGGAAAGGAAGAAACATATGAATAGCCCTATGATGCAGGTTTCATACGAGGATGTGTTGGCACAGCTGCCAGGCTTTTGAATGGCCGAGAAGCCGACGACAAGAAAAATGAACCAGAGCGCATGAAAGATCGCTGCTGGTAGCGCAAGGACAGGCACATCGTCCGCCGCAAGCGCCCAGCGTCTCCCGAACATCTCGAGTGCCGGCATGGCTTAGCACTCGTTGTACCAGCACAGACTTGTGTATGCATACAGTCATGCGCAGCAGCAGAAGTTAGCCGTGGCCATGACACTGCGGAAGACACTGCGACACTGGGAACATAATTGAAACGCTCGATGGTCAAAGTCAGCATTTTGTGCGATCACCTGATCAAAAGCTTATGCTCTGCTGCTTCGTCTTTCTGCAGCTTTGGGCCTGAGGTCATGCTGCGCGATCTCACGCACATCTTGATGCATGAATCGTGGCAAATATCACGCGTTTGACCTCTGCACGTAGACTCACCCTGTTGCGCAGATTTCATGGCTGCGATACGGCTGCTTTGGCGATCTTGTGCACAGCATGTTGTTGGTAGCGCAAGGAAAGACATGCTGTCGTGCTCTGGTATGGGCCTGCCAGGTCATTTGCTACAGGTTCGTGCATCACGCCACAGTGGACTGAACGACGAGGGCTGCAATTTGACCCTCCCTGCGCATGCAGGCGGACTTGACGTCTCTGCAAGCACGACACTTCTGTCGCTTAGCGCAATCGAATGGCACACAAGCCTGGCAGCATGTCACGGGCAATGATATTAGACCGCGGTTAGCATTTTCGGCGCAACACATGAGGTACACAGCTTGTCACAGTAAGATTTGTTGCGTTTTGGTGAATGTCATTTTGCTCTTCCTTTGCAGGGGTTTTGCTGAAAAGGCTACTCAGGAGAAGCCGGGCAAGTCTGATAAAGCTGCCAATGCAGTCAACAAGCCTGCTGCTCAAGGGCCTGGATCCCAAATGAGAAGTGGCATGATCAAAGCAGTCTTCATTAGTCCCAATGTTCTGATGGAGCCCTACAGGTACCTTGCTTATGATGTATCACATCCCTGTCTTTTTCTGTGATGCTCATCAATGTAACTAGCATCACGCCTTCTTTCGGTCACTGTTAGCACCACAGTATATGGTACCATTGTGATGCCGTGCACGCAGTCAGACAAGCTTACACATATATGACGGCACTATCACACAAATACTGACAACCACATGTTTGCAGAGGGCCTGGTTTGAAAATGCCCTTCCTCCAATCTTGGTTCACCCTGCCTGGCTGGCGAGCACGAAAGGAGCGCACAATGAGCAACATCAAATCCATGTATGCCATAGCCAAGCTGAAGAAGAACATCAAGGGCTTTGGGCTGCGCAAGTTCAAGGAAGAGGCCTTGCAGGTCTATGAGGAGACCTGCCAGCTGCTCGCTGAGGGGGATCAGTCGAGGCTCAGACAGGTGAAAGGCAGCTGGGACTCAAAAGTTGCTGCGGTGAATGCATGCTAACACTAGCAGCATGATGGTACCTGGAGACAGACTTGCTGAACACTCAGACAGATAAATGAGCATCAATGACCCACCGATGTTTGCGCAAGGTGTCATTTGAAAACTCATCAACCACTACAGACGTCACAGAATCTGTCAGGCAATAGTTGCCTGTAAATGGACTGTTCTTTTGTGAATGCAGGCGACGACGCCTGCCCTGTTTGGTGACATGAAACGTGAGATCAAGGCTCGGCAAGATGGTGGTTGGAAGTCTGTGCGATGGTCCATGGTGAAGCGGCCCAGCCTTGGCCAGCTGGACATTCTCCACGGCCGCATCATGGCTCAGAACCCCAAGGTGACCCAGCTCTGCATGACCTTTTGCACTTGTGTCCAATTGACCCATTTGATTGCTTGCTTGCTTGCTTGCTTGCTTGCTTGCTGGGTGGGTGGGTGGATGGATGGATGGATGGATGGATGGATGGATGGATGGATGGATGGATGGATGGATGGATGGATGGATGGATTGATTGATTGATTTGAACATGTGTCAGATTTTGCTCATGCATCAGCCAGGAAGGTATCAGGTTTGTCTCACCCCAATTCTGAATACCCATGCATGTGATGTACAACATGACTGCATGGATGGGAGCCTACACAAAGTCATCTAAACACCTACCTTGAGTAGCTAGCTGGACACACAGGTTGCCGCATCATGGTTCAGAAGAGGCGCATTGCTGTCTCAACTGGTGAACCTGCCACGCTGTGCGTGCTTTGCATGACACACAGTTTGCTTAACCTGCAGGATGACAAGACAGCTTGGGTACAGTTGACTGTCAAGATTCCCAGTGAACAGAGCTTTGCTGCATACAGCGCCAAAAAGAGCCTGGTGGCAGGAAACCCTGACAAAGCTATTAAAGTTGAGGACACCTGGGTCTTTGAACGGGCACTCAAAAAGGACCCTACAACAAGGTCAGGACCTGTAGAGCGAGCCATTGTACGCATTGTGCATCATCTGATGGAGACTGCTGCAGCGCCAGCTTGATGCTATGTTTTGCAAAAGTGCCTATGTCTCTACACATGCTGTTGTTGGTCACTGGGTTGCACCGAGCCTTTTTGTGATGGAGTTTTCCACATGTCACATCAATGCTGTCCTAGATGCAACTCTACTTGAACCTTCCAGTCTTGATACGTAAAATGTACTTGTAGTACTAAGTGAGCTGTTTCACCTCTTTCTGATTGTCCCTTTGCAAACATATTTACTGATGTACAGGTGGAGATGTGCAGGAAGGTTATCCCTTCAGCCGCCGCCAACAGACACAAAGCTAAGTGCAACAACAGGCAGCCCATCTTCACAGCCAGACACAGCTAAACGGCAGATAGTGGTCACGCCGAAGGCTGCACAGCCACGACACAAGCAGCGCATACAAGCTGCAGCTGCTGTGATGTGATGCACATAACTGTGATGCATGCAAATATGATGCATGCAAGTGTGCTCACCAGTGCAAGATGTTGAACGACATGTTGAGTATAGTAGCAACTTTGATGTGGTGGCAAATACACTGCATTTATGTCTGGCAGGCATTGCATGTTGAACTGCCGGCAAGTGTGACAGCTTGTCACTGGACACACCGATCCTGTGATGTGTTAAAATTGCTCTGCACCCTGCTCTTCCATGATTCAGTTTGTGCCAAAGCCTTACACGACAGTTTTCGCATAAAATGGTGGCAGCGAATATCCAAGGTGACATGCAATCACTTATCAGATCATCCTCTTCACATGAGTTGGCCTTGAACTGACGCTAGATGATACAAGCTTGTGCATTTGCAAACCTAGTCCAGCTGTGTCCTAGTACACATAGCTCATTGCATACGACCAATGCAGCTGACCATTGCTGAATAGCGTCACTACAAGCACAACATCTGAAAAGCAGCATCAAGATGTGCAACCCACATTGAGGTTTGTACAGCTTCATGTCAACTTTGCAGGCATCTCCACAACTCTGAAGTAGTCATACCAACATGTGATGTACCATGACCACATTGAACATTCCACTGTGCAATTGCATAACATGCAACTCCCTTCATCACCAGAGTCGCAGTAGTCTGCATTGCAAGCAGCACACTATACCATAACAACAGCTATTACCCTAAGCTTGATGCCAACACTGTTTGCTACTACTTTTGCACATGTGCTGCATTCCTAGATGCAGCTGCAACCGTAGCAACAGCTTCTTGCCATAGCTTCACAGCCAAAAGATATCCTCGACTCATATCTGTTGACTCACCGCCATCATTGCCACTACCCGTTGAGGTATTGTGAGAGCCTGCTGAGCTGGTGCCAGCATCAGTTGTGATGTCGGCTGGACAGCTGTCAATCACCAGAGGCAGCTTGTCAAGTGTTTCTGTTTGAAGTCCATCAATGTCATTGTCTGAGCTGTCAGCAGCACCGGTCTCATGTGTGGAAGATGGGACACTAAATGAGCCGGTCTTTGGCGGCCAGACGTCAAAGGACAAGCCAGCATCGTTGAACACATGTGCCTCGCTGATGAAAGGCTTTGCCTGCAAGCCAGAAACGATTTCTTGGAAAATGCACTGCATATGGGGAATGCCCTTCTTCTTGAGCAATGCTGCTTCCAGTATAGTAATGCAGAACACCAAACAAGGGGCATGACTGCTATGCTGGTGACTATCAGCGTCACTCAGCAGCCGTGAGAATGTTCATGGACAACTGTGCATGTCTTACTGTACACACTGCATAATGTCTTGCTCTACAAGCTTGTGTTACAGTGAATGATGCCCACCATTGACCCAGCATGTCAATGCTGGTTTCACTCTGCTGTCAAGGCACATGCCTGTATTACAAGCTGGCTTCAGTTGTATAGCATGCAGAAGAGCACACAGGTACAACACAAAGGGCCTTACCAGGGTGCCCTGACGCGTCAGGGCAATGTCTACTCTAACCATGACATGTCCACCCATTCGTATCGACCGCCCACATTGCGCAACAGCATCAGCCGCACACTTTGCCACCCGCACTATCAAGTCATGCATGCTTTCGTCCCGCCAAATTGGGAAGGGAAAGTAGCTGACGTGGTACTGTTCCACATGGCTGCTGTTGAAGTCTACATTGGCTAGCTCTGCACGAGAATGCAGCCACGGGCGCACAACTGCAGCCAAAAAACAATTCAGTGCCTTTCTGGCAGCGTACTGTACTGCATCCAAAAAAACAAACCAGAGTCTTTTTGGCAGCGTACTGTTAGGTGCGAGTGAGAAGTAGCAACAGGAGGTTGGCTGGTTGGCAGAGTCAAACACTGTGATTAGCATGGTTGTGTTTCTTTCCTGATCAATGGCGTCTGGCATCTTCTGTTCAGATGTCCAGGTCAGCTTTGAAGTTGCAGGACTTAGAGCACTTACAAACAAATGATGACGCAGACTGAACGCACAGACCTTCCAGAAGGCTTGCAGCCTGCTGGCAGCAGAAAACAGCAATAGGACCATGTTTCTCCCCCCCCCTTCTCCCCCCCCCCACCCCCTCCCGGGTTCTTGCTTGATGCATTGTACAGGTGAACTCACACCAGGACAGACAAAGAGGCCACAGATAAACTTTGCTACTGAGCGTATCCCCCATGGACCTTGCCAAAAGGCAAAAATTCCCACCTCTTGTCTATTCACTATTCACCTGGCCAGCACAGCACCAGGCACAGAGTGCACACTTGTAGTCACAGACAAACAGACAGCCTTGCTGCAGGTGTTAGGTTTGCTCACGCTGGTCAGGGTTGACAGGGGCTCTAGAGAAAAAGTGTTGAGGGAGGGTCACATTCCAGACATACACTCTCCGCTGTCCCTTGTCATCGTACTCATGAAAAGCTGGCGTGTAGACCACAGCTGTGTCATTCGGACCACCTGTTGCCTCGGCACCACCAACCATGTAAACCCTACATTGCACATCATACATATAAACCCTACATTGCACATCATGCACGTAAAACCTACATTGGAAATGATGCATGTGAACATTGTATTGTGGCCAAGACTCCTGTTCCTGATGTTGCAGCTCACTGTACTCTGGGAAAGTAAGCACAAACTATGTTGACTTGTGCTGCATATGTGTAGCTCTATATGCCTGCAGCTTTGTGCGCTCCACATGCTTGGCTGTGACTAACTCTACAGATTGATCCAGACTGCATGAACTGTTGCCGAATCCACTTCGAAGTACTTGATCATCCAGTACTTCATAGTGGGTTTGCCAACCGTTCGTGGCAGTTTGACTGTGTGTTACTACGATACAGCAGTGACATCGTGTAACACCGCACTTGAACAGCACTCACCACATGACCTCACTCACAACAAATTACTACTTTGCGCTTGTTGCTATGGCTGTCAACAGGTGGAGTGCTAGGGCATAGTTCTGAGGTGGAAGGGCTGTTGCTAGGAAGGGCTGTTGCTAGGAAAGTCATGGCTGCACTGCCTGTTGCAACTAAAGCATGGAGATGCAGCAATGGAGTTGCATGTGGTCGCTTCTACCTGTGTCAGAGGTACTGATTTCGACACAGCCCGGCCATTCATATGACACACATGCAGTCCTATTTCTCAAAGTCACCATGAACAATGTAAGATCTGTTGGAGGAGCCCCTCACATGAAACACTTGAAGTTCTGCTGCCCAGAAAAACCATCAATCCTGTGGTGTTCGTTGAAAGAAATGGGGCACAAGGGACGTGCAGCAAGGGTAGCAATATGGTACCTGTATTCATTCCTTTCCATGTCAGGAATGAAAGGCTGCAGCAGCCATTTCTCTGTGCAAGACTCCTTTATGATCCTCTCTGCTGCCTTGAACAGCTGCTGCGCATCATGCAACGCATCATCCATGCCCTCAGCTGCATCTGGTGAGTCAACTGGCTCGCCCACGTGACTGTTGAAAGGATGACTAATGCCTTGGCTGGTGCCTGGAGTGCTGCTGTGACGCTGATGATGCGCACAGTCTTGCTTGCATGCTGCGAGGGAACTGACATTGTCACAGCTGCAGGGCGGACTTGGGGACACAGAGGGGCATTCTTTCATCCGACCACTGTTGTTGTTGGTGGTGTTTGAACGCTGCTGTGCGCTGTGGGTGCTGGGCATGCTTGGCCTGCTGTGCTGCCAGCTGGAGGGGCTCCTCAGCGTGAATGTGAACACGTTCTTTGCACACGCTGCACATTGCACGCCATGCTGTCAGAAAATGAGACCCCCATGGGATTTCTTGTATCAGTGCTTTGGATTTGCGCTGTGCAATGTACAGCACAACCACTGGTTGCAGTACAGTAGTTTTGCACCTGCCTGAGCTTACACTGGCATAGGTTGTCTGCGCTTTCCTGATTGTTTTGGAACGAAGCGTGGTTGTGGTACAGGAATGGACTCATCAGAACTGTGACAGACACACATCAAAAGCAGTAGACTCCAAATGCAGTGCATGTATACGAATCTGTGCTTCTGGGGATCTAGGACAAAAAGGCCATCAGAAGGCACTGCAAACTGGTACAATCAGTAGGGTTATCTGATGCAACAAAGCATCAGCTCACAAAAACGCTCTGTCATGGCATTTGTGAGTTGTTGCGTGGCTGCATCACATGACCCTGCTGACTGTACCAGTCTGCACTGCTGTTGGAGACGCAATGGCTGTCACAAAGTGCAGCTGCCATGCCTGATGCTTTGCACAGCTTGCCAACAGTACTTGAGCAGTTACGCGCAGCTTGCCAGACAGTACCTGAGTAATTACGCTTGATGAAGAACTTGCGCAGCGGCTTGCCGCCGCTTTCCTGGTTTGTCTGTTGGATTGTCTGTGCATCTGAGTCGAGCTCAAGCTGCCGCACAGCTTCCAGGAGAGCTGCAGCTGTGGCCCTGATGTCCTCGCCTGTGACCACCAGCTGCTGCTGCGAGTACCGTGATGAGTAACACAGGTTCAGCTGGGTTGACATGGCCACGGGGATGGTGACAGGGATGCTGGGGATGTGGGTAAAGCGGCTCTGGGGATCCTTGTGATAATAGTCCTGGAAGACGTCGTGCATTATCTCCTACACACAGCAAGACCAATTCTGTTAAGGGACAATATAATGATGTTGTGACCTAAGCAGGCACCCTCTGCTGGTGAGCTGAGCATCCTTTGTGCTCCGTTACCTTCCCTGGTAGAACAGGAAGTCAACAACAAAGCACAGAACAAAGTAGAGAACAGAGGAAAGGAGGGGGAGCGGTGGATGCAGGGTGAGAAAGATCAAGATGAGGAGGGAGGAAGAGATGGAGAAGCGACAGCAGATGAAGAAGAGGGTGAACAAACAGAAGAAAGAGGCAGCAGCAAAACAGGAACAGAATGCATGCTTTGTCAAGCTGCCTTGTTGTGCTCACTCAGCTGCAGCAGGAGAGGTATCCTAAAGCCAACTCAAGAAGAAGAAGAAAGAGAAGGAGAAAATAAAGGTGAAGAAGATGAAGCATAGAAAGGGAAAAAAGGCCATCTTTTCCTAGAAGCAGTCGCAAGTGGTCACCTTATCAAGGCGCCAGTTGTACTCAGCCAGCTCTGGCAGGCTAGTACCCTGAGAGATGTTGAAGAACTTCCCCAGAATCTCTACAATAGTGCGCACATCCCATGCAGAATGATCCCCGTATTCTTCCGACACATGCTGAGCCCGCCAGCTGTCCTGTCCGTGTATAGCGTTCATGGTTGGAATGGCCACAGCGTAGTCACGCAGGGACTGAACTTGGAATCCCTCTTCTTCGACGTCTTCCTTGTGGACGAAGCTGCCAGCTGCTGCTGTAGCTTCTGCTACCTGTAGTTTAAATGCATCTTGACATACATGGTCTGTGAGTGTGTATGCAGCGAGCGTCCTCATACAACAATGATGAGTGGCAGCACAGGATGCAATAAGTGAATGAACGCATTTTTGGCAAAGGACATGTGTGTGCACAATGATGCATAGCAGTTGTTTGAGGTGCAAGCATGCACCATGATTCATGCTAGCATGCAGCATGCGCTGCAAAATCAAGGGTGAAACGCCTTTTGAAGAGGGTTCAGCCGTACCTGCCAGAATGTCTTGACAGTGGTGACAAACAGGTCATCCAGCCTAGGTCCTCCAGGAACCCTACAGCCCACACATGCAATTTGTATTAAAGTCTGATGAAAAAACAGGAAATGAGCATAATGCGTACTGATCTGCTCTGCTACAAATGCGTCGGCTTGAACTCTGAATGACTGGTCCTTCAAGTCTATGAGCAGCATCGTTCAGCCAAGTTGATGCATGCAAAAGCATGATTGACAATGGCAATGCATGAATTGCTTGTATCCAGTGAGGCTGGCATGACAGCGAAGTACAGCAAGCAGCTATGCAGATCTGTCAAAACATACAGTGGCAAGATGCCCAAGCCAGTGCAGCAATCCATCAATCAATCAATAATGCATGCATGCATTCATTCATTCAATCATTCGCTCTCTCATTCATTCGCCCATGCATTCATGCAATCATGCATTCGTTCAATTGATCATTCATTCATTCATTTGTCTATGCATTCATGCGTTCATTCAACCAACATGCATCTTCCCCTAGAGTCGGGTATGTACAGTCCTGAGCAGCTTATTTTACGAGGTCCTGCCTTGGCACTCAACGTACCAACAATGCGATGTCTTGATTTGTCATGAACAGACCAAACATCATGCTTCATTCATGTCAAATCCAGGCAGGCCGCAGGATCGACTGGTAGGCCACCAGCACTGCAATTATGCACAACAAGCATGGACAGACAGCTTACATGGTGAGTTGATAGACCACCAGCAGGTACTTGGGAAGCCACACAGTAGCAGCATCTGCTGCCAGCTGTAGTTCCAAAACCTCTTTCATGCTGATTTCTCTGCGCTCATTGCCATGAGTTCTGGCTGCATCAGCAACTGCAGGCACCCACCAGGCATTTGGTATCTGCAGCCAAAGGCAGATGTTCTCACTCAGTCAAACGTCACCACCTTATTCTAAGGTGTAGGGTTTGGTGCTTAGTTTAAACCCCGACCCACTGGTTTACATGCTATGAAGGAGAAAGGTGACACCAAACAGGTGCTGACAACAGGCACACATTATGGTCAGCATGCCATCTGAATGCATGCGCGCCTAGTAAGTAAGTAGCCAACCATTCTGGAACACCTGTATAATGAGCAAGTGAATGAATGAACGAGGGGATGAATGAACGAACATTCAATGTGCCATCAACAGAAATGACAGGGTCAGGTCAAGCTAAGTCAAAGAATCTGATTTTGTTTATTTTAACAGTGATACTTGAGTGTAACAACAGAATAATGTGCATGAAACATGCGGTAACTTCATTTACCACTGCTGGCTCTGTGGTCTCTGCAACAGCATGCACACACGGGCAGCAATGTTGCCAAAAGATCTGCTGATGTCAGGTTAGGCTAATTCTGAACGTGAGTGTGTTTGCAGCAGCATAGCATGCAGGACTTGATACAAAAGGCTCCATGGCACAAGTTGCTGTTGTAAGCTAGCATGGGGAAAGGTGAGCATGGCTGTGGTTTGCAGCACAGGTACATGGCCTTGTTGCATGGCAGCTTTTTTCTAACAGACTCCTTCAGCTGGTGATCTGAAGGTCACTGTGGTCTACCAATGCATCCAAACAAGAGACAACTTGCCATAAGCTCCTGCCCAAGAGGCTGCTGGGTGGTCATGGTCAGCCTGTCGTGCAGACTCATCAGCCAAGCCAGCACCTCGTCCGTCAACCCCTTCTCAAGCTGGACCGGTTCCCAGTCGAACTGGCAGTCGTACTCCATGACATACAGCAGCTTGAGACGTCGCCCGGAGTCCTTGGGAAGGGTTCGCGCGAGGGTGTCGGAGCCTGCATGGGCGGCGGCGACCGCTAAGAAGGCTGCGGACCAGCAAGCCCAGACGACCTACAGGGCGCGGGGCATGGCCGCGGTCGCGGCGAGCAGACCAGCTTAGACACAGACGTCAAACTGATGACATTTGGCAGCGTGATGTCCGAGGTGCTGCCTTGTCGTGGACGGTCGTTCCGTCCAAGGGGCGCGGCCGAGACTAGTTTATATTACCGTGTTATTGCTTACTGCAGGTACCCAAGCCCATAAGGTGCAAGCCTGCCATGTACAGCATCGTTACGCGGATCGCTGGTCGAAAGCAGGTCAAGAGCTAAATCATCATGAAAGCAGCAAGCGATGCAAAGGTCAGCAAGCAGAGCTGCCAAGACCCATGCTGCAAATGTTTTGAAACTTGACTTATCATCCCCCAATATTGTCATGAACCTTGTTGCTTTGAAGATGCCATTGGACGCAGCTGATCTTGACAGAGGCTGCTACAAGGGTCCAACAGGGCCCGGTAAATCTTCAGACAACAATGACATGTTGACTCAGCCAGCGATGTCATGAACTTGTGCACATGCAGGGGGAGCTACCTATCTGTAACAGAGCGCATCTTGGAGCTCAATACAACCGACCTCTTCAGTCCCAGAATAGTAATGCGGTAGCTCCCTCTTTTGTCCATCGGTCCAGAGGTTTAGTGCCCTCTGCAGCATGTGCAATGCAGTCAAATCTGACACATGTCCACACAAGCTGTAGACATGATACTTATGCATGTGGTGCAGCACTGCGTTTCAGGGCAGCTCCCTATCAGAGGCTGTATTGTGGAACATCTATCAAAAACTCTTTCAAAATGCCCAAACAGCAAATTCCCAACACTTTCATGGACACCACATGACACGCAACCAAATTGAGTGCTGGTTTGTTTCAGCTGACTGAATATAAGGCTTGGGATAGGCAGCACCTGTGAAAGTCAAGCTCAAAATCGGGACGCAAAAATCAACCAGGCCGAGCAGAACCCTACCTTGAGTATCGCAGGCACATGCTACTCTGTTCTGGTTTGCTGCCAAAGCCAAGCTGTTGCTAGCTGTCAGCATGCCGCCCACAAGACGTGACAAGCCAAACTGCTTCTGTAAAGGCAACATGGCAGAGTATTCAATACCTGTTTTCCTGCAGACAGGCAGAAGCATTGGTTGCTGCATGGTTCATGGCAGTTGTGCACAAGCATCGGTGGCTGCATGGTTCATGGCAATTGTGCAGAAGCAGTGATTGCTGCATGGTTCAGGGCAGTTGTGCAGAAGCATTGGTTGCTGCATGATGAATAGCAGTTGTGCAAAAGCATTGGTTGCTGCATGCTTCATGGCAGTTGTGCAGAAGCATTGGTGGCTGCATGGTTGATGGCAACTGTGCACAAGCATTGGTGGCTGCACAATTCATGGCAAATGTGCAGAATGACTGTTTACTGCATGGTTCATGGCAGTGTGATCAAACTTGCATGGATGATCAACAACCTGGACTTGGCACGATATGTGCTTTCGGACAAAATTTGTGTTCAAATTTGGAATCTTGAAAGCATGCAAAGCGTTCTGCACCTGATGTCAAGCAGCTGTAGCTCCTGCAAGCTGGACAAGAATCCCAATGTGGCAGGTGTGATGTTTGTCCTGGATAATCTGAGCTGACAGATGTTGGTCTGGGGCCAGCTTGCCTGCTCAGCATTCAATGCCTGACCTGAGGATAGCAGTGTCATTGTCAATAATGCTATGCATGAGCAAGCATGGTCTATGTGGCCTTCTTGATGTGCACAAGGGAGCAAAGATTGGGGGATGTCAAGTCGTGCATGTAGCATTCAGAAACTGCATGACGTAACACTTTCTTGGAATAAAAGATGCCATGTTTACTTTGCATCATGCATGCATGCATGCATATGTCTCAGGCAAGCACAGGTGGGGTGCTGGACTCTTACTACAGTTAACAGGGTGCCCATGTGTGAGTATACAGAGAGCATGCAACACATCACCGGGCAGCGCAGCGCAGCACATCAGCACTGTCCTTGACAGCAGACAAAAGACCACTGCACAGCACAGCAGAACACGGCTCAACAGGCTACAACACAGATGAGCACATGCTGAGTGAAGAAAAGGCTCGTCAGAGTACAACTTGGTGCGGCACAGCGCAGCAGGGCAGTGCAGAGCACACACCTGTCTCTCTGGACCATGCAGCCAAGCGTCTACCAAAGGTGATGACTTCTACCAGCTTGTCCCTTACCTCTGTGCACTCTACATTAAGCACCTGCAAGTCAGTACCTGCTCGTGCAGTTGAAATGCAGCACCTTCCTATGCAGCTGAGAACTGACACGATGCAAGAAGGAGGAGAGGCAGACAACTTTGATAAGCAAACAGGCACAGATGAAACAGATTGGCTCGAACACATTTGCAAGCACTGGTCTGCTGGCTGAAGATTGACTCACACAGTAGCATGATCATGGATCTATTTACATGCTTTGTAAGATCTTGATACAAGGTAGCACTCAGATGTGCAAGGTTGTCTGAGCAGACTCTGACATCTATCTCACCTTCAAATTCTGAAGTGCGGCCAGCACAACACCCAGCTCAAAGCCTGTGGGTTCTTCAGATCTGGCCATCTCAAAAAGGTCTAGAGCCCTCAGTTGAGGCACAGCAAGGAAGTTTTTGTACTGGATGGGCTGCAGGTAGCAGAGCTGTCTCAGAGACAGGCACTGTAGATTAGGAGTGCCTACAGGTGACAGACTACCATTAGAATGAAGCTTCTTCAGATACAGCACAACATTTCATGTGTGGTACCCAAGACATTCTACTCAGGGGCAACAGGCTGCAGCTACCTTGCTTGTTGAAACACCAATGTTTTGGAGTGAAGCATGTGTGTAAAAGACTTAAATTGAGACTAGGTAAAGCATGATGTGGTCAGAGGTTCTGCAACTTCGGCCCAACACAGACAATCTGTATCTGCTGCTGCTGATCATATTTGCATGATATGTTAGCAGAAAAAGTTCGAGCTTGTTTACCATGCAACCAAGCCAAATTCTTGATCCAGTAGGCCGAGACTTCCAGATGTGTCAGGGTCATGCCAAAGAGGTGCAGTCTTGGCATCAGCTGATGATGATATCTCTCTGGGGACACTTTCAAGTGTCTTGGCTGCCTGCAACCAGACTGATAGGTGGAACTCCTCCAAAGGACACAGTAAGCCATTTCAAGGCTCTGTGACAGAAACAAGTCCACACCCAGCCATACCAGAACTTAGCAAAAGTCTTTGCTGCTTGGTCACCCAGAGGTAGCAGCTTTTCGACGCCACTGGTATGGCACAGTCTGCAATCACACACAAGTAGGGATTGGTCAAATGGACAGAGCAGCCCTGCGATGCAAGAATCCCTGAAAAAGTGATCAAAAAGTGTTCAGCGCTTTACCGCAAATACTCGTTCCATATCTGGCGTGCATCCTCTGGCTCGCATATCTTGCACACTATAGACATAAACAGCACTTAGACAGCAGTATTCGTGAGTCCTTCTTTGACAAAGACTTTGAGCCTTACAGTCAGGCTCGTAGCGACTGAGAAGGTTCCGAGCGACGGCGCGTATGCAGATCTGCAGGAGACTTGAAACGCCTTCAGACTTTTGCATGTTGGCCATGCGGTCGTCGCTCGGAAAAATACGCGATGATGTCGTGGTTTTTTGCTCTAGAGACCTTGAAAAGTCAACAGGTCAACGAGGAAGTCACACAAGAAGTTGCTTGCATCATGCTTCCTTTGACAACGCAGCGCTTTTGGACAGTGAGTGCACCTCAGCACTTTTACTAGCTGCAAAAGCATCGCCCGCTCCGGACATTGGATTGCAAGCAAGATGGTAGCAGCGAGCTGCGGCGGCCTTCGCCCTGATCTGGTTGCACTCACTGCAAGTGGGTTATTAGACGGACCGATACTGCTGTCGGTCTGGCTGGGCTTTCACCCTTTCTACCCAACGTGTTAATCTCCGCGACAGCTTGTGAGTTTCTGCGTCCGTGCCCTGCTGTTCGCAGCTCTCAACGTGAAGATTGATCAAATAACCTAATAAGCTTCTGGGGCTGCGACAGGTATTCGAGCTTCAAGGCTGTTGCGAGCACGTCCCACGATGAGACGCTACTGAATATCAGGTAGCTGTTTTACAGCTGGGCCTTTCTGCTATCTGCTGAGCTTTGATGCCAGTCAGCACAAGTGAGGTTTTCCCCTTTCAGGTGGCGCTTGAAACAAAACATTCCTTTGATGGACGAGTTCTCCTCCCTGCAAGTCATCAGGAAGTAAACTGAACCAGGCTACAGCAGATCGACAAATGAGGGAGTTAACCCATCACATAGATGGCAGTTTTTGCAGATCCCCAGGTATGGCTTCCTTGTCTCACCACACTAAGCATATTTATGGGTGTGCCTGACATCTGAGCTGATGGGTTTGACATGGCCAATTCCACAAGTCAATCAGCAGCACAGAGTTTGGGCATTAGGTTGACTCAAGTCCCTCTGTAAAGGAACTAACTCTGTGCTGACAGAGTGACTTGAATCAGGTTCATGCCCAAATACGTCTGTCAAACACACTGGTGGCAATGACTATGACATGTGTTTTGTCTAAATAGAACTTTGCGGGTCATTCACTCCACATAAGCCTCTTGCCTGTCATTGACATATGGGTTTCTTACCCAGCTGAATAACCTAGGTCTGGCTTGCTTCAGGAAGTTGTTTTGTGGCTGAAACTATCAATTTGGTCATCAACAGGAACTGCAGCACTCTGTCTGCCTTCACATGAAGCCCTGGCTCAGTTGCAATCAGATGCAGCTTGTAGCGATCTGCACAACCTTGCTGTGTGATGACGGCTTTGCAGACTTTGTTATGCACGCACATGTGGGTTTCCCCATGATCCTTGCGGATCCATCTCCCCTTCAGGGTTTTGCAGGCTGCTGGCAAGAGTGGATGATGGTCATGGTCAGGTCTTTGGTTCAATTCCATAGTCCTACACAGTGTCACAGTTCTCTCACCCATTTTTGCTGTGTACCCACTGATGCAATGAAAGTTTGTCTGGGACACTAGTGCATGACAGTGGATGCCCAGTGCATGGTTAACAAGCACTGAGCATCCACTTGTCAAACACAAGTAGCTCACGACGTCCTTTGTGGTAGCCAAACAAGTGAATCCGCCAAACTCTTTCATGCTGATACATAAAATATGACCCTGACACACTATATATACTGGTTGCGGTCGTTTCAGACTTGGCAGCAGTGTTGTAACAATGACACAACCCCTTCTGACTGCCACGCAGGGCAGGGTCTGTTGTTCTCTTATGTTGGCAGCGTCATTGCTGACATGAAGGTGCTATGCAGATAGCAGCGTAGGCTGTTGGAATACTTGCAATCATCTCTGGATTTTCCCACAAATGTCAAAACAGGTATGTTCAAGCGTTTCTTACACACATACGTTTTGCAGTTTGAGGGACATTGGGACATGGTATGCATGTATCGTAGGGCAAAATCACAACATTGCAATGCAAGTTTGCTGCTTGATACACCCGACGCCTTCACAGCTGAAGGTACAAAAGAACATGGGGTCATCGAAGCTATTGCGTCAACGTAATTGCTTTGATGGATTTGTGCTGTTTATTAGCGCCTATGTCCAAGGAACAAGCTGATGCCGCAAGCGCTGTATCAGCACTGTACTTTTTGTTCAAGGATGGCAAAGATGTGAGCTCATTCAATTACTCACTCAATAGCTAGCTCATTTGCTGGCTCAGTCACTCAATTAGTACACAGCACTGCCTACTCTAGACTGAACATGTTCATATGGACGGACATGCAAAAATCAACAGATATCATGATGGACAAATCAGCCTTTGTCGTCATGCTTTTTGTCGATTCTTGCATGTTGTCCAAACTTTTGGCTGTCAGCTAACATTTCGTTCAGCAGTTGCATCACTTCAATGGAAGCCAAGCTCATTGCAATCACAGTAGGCACTTCAAAGTAAGTTGTGGCAACAAGCACACATCTAGACTCTTGTGGCTGCAAGCCAGTCAGCCTTGCTGGAAGGCCTAAATCATCCTCACAAGCAGCTATTGATTCAGTTGATTGCCGCTAAGAGTGGTCATGATGCCTGGTCAGTAACAATATGTGTTAGCATCTGGGAGCCCATAGGTCACAATTGGCATACATCTGACTCAGCCTAGACAGACAGACTCAGCTGTGTCACAGAGCATACCAGCATACCTGTCTGGTATCCTCTGTAACCATGGCATTCAGCAGCTGCCTGCACAGCATTCCCAACCATCAAACCATATGCCTAGTCAAAAACAGTATGTGTTAGAAACTGGGAGCCCATAGGTCACAATTGGCATACATCTGACTCAGCCTAGACAGACAGACTCAGCTGTGAGCTTACAATCCCAAAGCTAGGAGTCAATCATGCTTGGTCTGAGGAAATATTTCTTGCAACAATCCAACCTGTTTAAGAAAACCCAGGGGCAAGACCAGGCCAGAGCCCTGTCAAGCTGCACCCTGATGCTGATTGGCTGACTGTTTAGACAGGCTCTAGATAGGCAGCATGAACTGCCTGTTGTGGCGTGGCCACCCTTTGTTCGATCCTGCATGTTGTCATGATAGGTTCAACAGTTTGACCTGTGCACACAGGTCAAACTGTTGAACCTGTCATGACAACCATCACAATTTGGGGACAGACATTTATCTTCGCATTGTGTATGTGCATACCGACCAAATTGTCAACAGCAGGGGGTCTGGTCTTGCCTCTGCAAGATACATCAACAGCTGGCTTAGCATTGCGTGGCCCGTCAGCATTTGTAGTCTCAACAAGGGGATGCCTTGTTGGCTTGCAGTTGCTACGCGCAGCATCTGAGCGTTTGAGTCTTCACGCTTACAACTGCAGCAAAATGCAAGCTCATGGTCAAAAGGACATACTCATTCCTACACATTGCATACACGCAGCCTGGGCTTGCATACGCAATGTGTCTCAAAGACAGCACTGGGTCCTGAGTGCCAACAACAGCTCCAAGGCATGAATTAGCACACGTGTGCGCATGCTTTGACACTCTGGTGTCAGAATTGCTTAAGCAGTGACAAAGTCATAGACTGCTCAGCCGACTGTGCCCCGCTGCTTCTAACACCTTGAGACTAGCTAGTCTTAACCTGCTGGACAACCGTCAGAGTTGCTGTAGCTTATAGTTGAAGACCAAGTTGTCAGTAACAGTTGGCCTTCACCCTTGAGTGGTTGAGACCATCATGCTATGCAAATGGCAGCAAACCACAGCTGTCACTCAGCCTAGCAGTTGGTGCTGACAGCTGAGCTGCAGATGTGTGCTGCCTCCGTTTCCTGGACATGAAGCTATTCAAGTGTAGAGGGCTTTGCAAGGGCCACACCAGACTGCCCTCCTCCTTGCTTACCACACTCATAGCAGTGACTACATCTCTGTTGCAAGCTTTTAACCCTACATCAACGCATTGGCTGTGGACTGTCCAAAAAGCTGGACCAGACGCAATGCATTCTGCTGATGACAACTGCATGCATGCTCAGGAAAGGTAGCAGCAGTCTGGTGCTGCTCCAGCAATGCTTGTTCAAAGTGTTGTTGCTCTTTCTTGGCATGCAGCTGCTCCAGCAAAGCAGGCGGTGATCAGGCAACACAGTGACATTGGCGGTCATCAACCCAGTTGCATGCACCCAGAAGGGTACAAGCCACACTTGAGATAAGTTCGTTGTATGCATTGTGATACAAACATGAATTCAGTGTTTGACAAGCAAGGTGTTGGACACAAGCCAGACTCAAGCTGAATAAAGCAGTATTTTGTTCTATTTTTGGTTGTCAAGTCATTGTCATGACCCAGAAAGGTCTTGTGTGATCTGTATGCACGTGGTGTCAGCTTGGGCAAGCAGAAGCCTTTGAGCTGCTGAGTTACCCTCGGGGAGTCTGAGATATGCATGTCTAAGATATGCATGTCTGAGATATGCATGTATCAGACTGCTCGAGCGTAATGAAGCAGCTCAGCTTTGAAGGCCCCGGTTATGAAACATCAGTGAGTTTTCTCGTCAGCTGATGTGTTGGCTTCGCTTGTGACATGCTTGAACAACACATCATTTCTTGGGGCCGAGCAATATGCGAGTACCCCTGGGTTGGAGTTGCAAAACTGCCAGAGCCAACCATTCAGAAGATCTTCTTCTTTGCACGTAGTGCCCAATGTCTGCGATCAAAAATTGAGGCCTCAGTCCTTCAGCTCACTCATACATCAAGCTGCTCAACAGAGGGAGATTACAATGCTTCAGCCAGGCAACAATGCTGATACATGCACAGAACAAGACAAAGGTTGAAAGTGGAAGACAACGGCACATCATGCAATGTTGGCACTTGTCAATTGTTGCAGGTAACGGCACACAGAATATGCACTCAACAATGGCACTGAGCAGATGCAACTTGACCATGGTGTTGTAACATCCAAAGTGCATACAATAAGCTTTGAAATTGCCTTGACTTTGGCCGTGCCCTATGAGGTAATACATGCTTCAAGCATAAAGGCTCTCAAGTTGGGAGATTCTATGCTGGCAAGCTTTGTCAGCTTTCAAGTCAGCTTAGAAAGTCACAACCTGAGAGCCTTTGTGCTTGAAGCGTGATTGTCAGCATAGGATCTTCCGGCGACAAAATTTCTGTGCTTTGACAGCAGCCAGTCCAAGGTCTCTCACACACCGTGGCTCTTTACAGAAACTTGCCAATGCCACATGTGTACACCTTGCCTCAATCCACATAACAGTCACACCTGTATGGTATGGCTGAACAACACAGCACAGGGATAGCGCAATGTTGTCTATGCAACGAAACATTTCAGCGAGGGTCTTCCTGTGTCTTTGTGCCATTCGCTTAGATGTGGAACCAGTGAACAAAAAGATATCTGCCATGCAGGTAGCGTCTGGGGTCAGCTTCCAGCCAGCCATGCCTTTGAAGACAAAGCGCTTGTGCTTGCAAGTCACCAAGATGTGGAGTCAGGCTGGAGGACTCACAAAGAGCACTCATCTGGTTCAAAAGAATGAAAGAGTCCACTCGTCACAGAGAGGGCCTCCTTGTAGATGCTCAGGTACGGCTTCCACACCACATCACACCAAGCCATGCAACCCATGAATGTGTTTGACACCCAGCCGGTGAGTGCAACAACGCTAAGCTTACAAGTCAAGCATGAGAGTATATGACACGTCTTGTTACAAGGTTTACATATTGTACTGACCTGGTTCTGGTTCTTGCTCAGCACAGCTGTCAATTGCAACCATGGCAAACATTGGGATGTGGGTATTGTCCCCATTTGTTTTTACAAGTCTTGCACTCCTCACAAGACATTTGCCAATCACTGGCTAGCACCAACGATATTTGCCCTGACAAAGGGCCGCAGTCAATGACTTGCCTGCACTTGCTAGACGGGAGAGGCAACTCTTTGGAGATGAGGCAGCTGTTGGTAAATGGCATACTAGCCAAAAGGCCTCCTTTTCCACAGATATGGAAAGGTGTTTGCGCTCATATATATTTCACAGTTTGAGGGACACTTGAAAATGGTATTCATATCTCATGGGCCAGAGTTACATCAAGGCAATGCTAAGTTGGTGCTTGAGACACTTGATATTGCCAAAGGCATTAATGAACAGCTGCAAAACTGAAAGCAGCAACAGAAATCTCAAGCATTATATCAGCATTGTATTGTTTGTTTTAGAGGATGGCAAGCTAGATAAGCATCTTCACTCACCCGCTCGCTGACTCACTCGCTCGCTCACTCACTCACTCAGAATCTCAGGGCAGTATCGGCCTTCCTCAAGCATCCTCCAGAGTGCTACATACTGTGATGTCAAATGTGACGGTCCGCCTCCTGACATTGTGCAGTACATTGGAGGTGCACTGACATCTGACATCGCACCATGTGCATGCTGGCAGACAATGACCTCAAAGGCAATGCGTCATAGCCTGAAAAGAAGAATGACCAGACATTATCCCATGGCAGTTGCCTTGGTAATAGTACACAATAGTACAGTGCACTAATACCACGCACTCACCCAGTTTCTCTTGCTTGCATGTGCTGCATGTTGTTACTTGCATGCTGTGCAAGATACATCAACAGCTGGCTTAGCATTGTGTGGCCTGTTACCATTTGTAGTCTCAACAAGGCGATGCCTTCCTGCCTTGTTGGCCTGCAATTGCTACCTCAACATCTAGGCATTTGAGTCTTCAGGCTGGCAAATGCAACTTTGTTGTCAAAAGGATAGACTTTGTCCTACACACTGCATGCATGCAACCTGGGCTTGCGTGTGCAATGTGTCTCAAAGACAACGTTAGGTCCTGAGTGCTAACAGCAGCTCCAAGGCATGAATTAGCACACATAAATTTTGACACTCTGGTGTCAGAATTGCCTAAGCAGTGACAAAGTCATAGACTGCTCAGCCGCTGTGCTCCGCTGCTTCTAACACCAAGAGACTGGCTGGAAGTTCAGGGTGCAAGGAACAGACGTTGTAAAGCTCCACACCCCTGCGCGGCCACCAGATAATGCTGTTGAGCTTGTCAGACAAGCCCTGAACCAGTCTGGAAGCGTGAATGCTTTTTGCCAGCAGCTCAGCAGTCACAGCCTTCTGCACTGATTTGCCTGCTCGTTCGTGAGTCCCTTCTAGGTAGTTCACAAGCAGTCGTGAACCTAGAAGGGACTCACGAACGAGCAGGCAATTCAGAGCATTGCAGCAGATGTGGGAGAGGCAACTCTTTGGAGATGAGGCAGCTGTTGGTCAATGGCATACTAGCCAAAAGGCTTCTTTTTCCACAGATATGGAAAGGTGTCTGCGCTCATATATGTTTCACAGTCTGAGGGACACTTGAAAATTGTATTCATATCTCATGGGCCAGAGGTACATCAAGGCAATGCTAGTTTGGTGCTTGAGACACTTGATATCACCAAAGGCATTAATGAATAGCTGCAACACTGAAAGCAGCAACAAAAATCTCAAGCATCATATCAGCATTGTATTGTTTGTCTTAGAGGATGGCAAGCTAGATAAGCATCTTCACTCACCCGCTCGCTCGCTCGCTCGCTCACTCACTCACTCACTCACTCACTCACTCACTCACTCACTCACTCACTCACTCACTCACTCACTCACTCACTCACTCAGAGTCTCAGGGCAGTCTCGGCCTTCCTCAAGGATCCTCCAGAGTGC
>JAABUO010001646.1_pt1 | contig 28543 bp, 18 predicted proteins | sample 5559291 | NCBI WGS metagenome assembly JAABUO01 (sample SAMN10711878, study PRJNA513372) | rock metagenome | isolation source: Antarctica rocks | place: Antarctica: Victoria Land, Finger Mt sud | reverse complement strand
GGTATGGAGTACTTGCATGAACAGGGCATCGTTCATCGTGACGTCAAGCCCGATAACTTGCTTCTCAACCAGGAGAAAGTGCTCAAGATCGTCGATTTTGGCGTAAGCGAGATCTTTTCCAAGGAGAACGACAACCTGCAAAAGTCGGCTGGGTCCCCGGCATTTAGCGCCCCGGAACTGTGTTCTGCGCAGCATGGGGACATCAGTGGCAAGGCAGCTGATATCTGGAGTATGGGCGTGACGCTGTACTGCCTCTACTTTGGCTGCCTTCCCTTCTCCGACGCCTACGTCATTGACCTCTACAACTCCATCCGCACCTCTGACCCCTTCCTCCCTTCCGACATAAATCCCGACCTACGCAACCTGTTTGTGCGCATTTTGGAAAAGGATCCGGCCAAACGCATCAAGATGTACGATCTACGAGAGCATCCGTGGGTGACGGTGCAGGGCGATGATACCCTTCTGTCTGCGCAGGAAAATACGTCGGATCGAATAGGACCTCTGACGGATTACGATTTACACTCTGCCATCAAAGGCGTCCGCGGTATCATCACGGTCATGAAGGCGGTGCACAAGCTCAAGAATTTGACTCTGAAGCGACGAGCCAACAGTTCTGGGCAGCCACCGGTGCCTTCGCTCGCGGATTTCCTGGCACGGCAGGAGAGCGTGACGAGCATCTCGGATGACTCGGCCTCTGGGACCTCCTCTACTGGACCATCGCGGCGGGGTTCTTCCAATGAACTCGATCCTCCCATAGAAGAAGCCCAAGAGGAGGGGGGAAAGGGGGAAGAGAAAAAGGCCAGTAGTCATGGTTTTGGGAAGAGGTTAGGCGGCGCCTTCAAGCACTATAAGCGAATCCAAAAGGAGGACGAGCCCATGAGCTATGCCTGGACGCAGATGAAGCGATGGAGCAAGGAGCCGGAAATTGCCCATGTCATTGCTCAAGTGCGCGAGCTTGCAGGTGAGGATACGGATCCCAAGGCAGACAAGACTCTAGATCGGATGGCCGAGCGAAACCATGCGCTGGAGTCGCAGGACCGTCAACGGGCAGATGAGGAGCGCAGCCGGTACGAAGGCACAAAAGAGCGGCGCAAGATGGAACAGCATGTTGTTGCCGGCGAGCTTGAACAAGGCGAGCGCAAGGAGGAGGAAATGGAGACGCATGAGGCCGCGCTGCCGACAAAGACCAAGCCCGAATTTCTGGATGTGGGAATTGGCGAGGATGATGGCCAAGAAATCAGCCAAAGCCCAGCGCCGACGGACGAGGAGGTGTTTGAGAAGGCCTTCCGCATGGCCTCGGACACCATCCGCCAGGAGCAGGGCCCCGATGCGCAGATTTTTGGGACGTGGAAGGAGGAGTTGCGGGCAGGGAAGGAGATCAGCAATGCCCATGGTCGAGAGAAGTTGGAGATGCCGCTGGAGGAGGGCAAGCGCACGCGCTGGGAACGTGCGCTGGATAAGTTTGAAGGCAGCCGGCAGTTTGCGGGCGCGGCCAGCGAGCAGATTGCGGCTGCACTGCGGGATAAAGATAAGGAGGAGCCGGAGGGGCGCGGGACGAAGGCGTTGTGGGAGGTTCTACGACAGCGGGCGCGGGTATAGTCTTTGTCTGTTATCCTGCTCCTCTCTTGTTGATACTCTTTCTCCTTATGCTCTCCTGTCGCTGCTGTGTTTTATTGCTGTTCCTCTCCTTCTCGTCGTTTCCGTGGTGTTTTCCGCGTGAAAATTCTGCTATTGCGTGCGTCATTCCACAGCCCACACTAACCACCACAGCCACCCCATCGCCACTGAGCGCACAACAGACACCCCCGACCTCCGCGCGCAACGCCTGCAGAGGCACCATAGAGTCGCAGTGCATGCCTGCAGCTACTGAGCAGGCTCCGCTGGACAGGAATGGCGGCAGCAGCCCGCCCCTCGGCGTCTCCAGCGAAGAAGACGCCAGCCAAATCAGGGATGCGGTTGCCCGTATGAATGTGCACGCCCCACACTCCTACAACCCCGGTGGCGACTCGCCGCAGCCGGAAATCGGCGCTTCCATCTTCTATGCTGCCGATCCGCAGCTGGGCGACCACAGCAAGGCGACCCACCAGCCCATGTCTGCATCGAAGAAAACCATGTCGCGCCTCTCCCGCATGTTTACGCAGACGGGTGGTAGGCGCGATGGGAAGAAGGACTACGCCTCCGACCGGGAGTATGCGTCGGATACGGATTCTGGGCACCACGTCGCCTCGTCAGGCGGTCATCCCCCGGTGCCGCAGCAGGAGCAACGGTCAGCCTCCGGGACGTCGACACCGGCGGACGCATCACGGGCGACCAGCAACGGGAGTTTGCTGATGCCGCCGCCCCAGATTCCGTCTGCCGTGCCGCAGGCGGAGATGGGCGACCAGGCGAGCAGCGGCCAGGCTACCCCGTCCAGCGCCGCACTGAAGAGGGAGCCAAGCCTGAACGGCAAGGAGAAGAGCCAGCGATTTACCCTCCATGAGGATGGATCGCACAGCCATCTGCTGCGCAGTGCGCGCCGCCAGGAGAAGCTGAGCCATATGCTGCGTGATCTGCTGGGAGGGCGGAAGAAGGAGGATGGTGCAAACAAAACCGACAACCCCGACGTCTCCCTCTCTCTCATCCACAACTTTGCGGACCAGATCCAGCTGGAAAAGGACAAGGTAGCCCAGCTCAAGGAGAAGGGTGGTCCGAATGCGACGGCTACGCTGGTGGAGAAGTACGGCAAGTGTCAGGAGATCATTGGCCGGGGTGCGTTTGGCATTGTGCGCGTATCGCACAAGGTCGACTCCACGCGCAATGGTGCTGCGGAGCAGCTGTACGCGGTCAAGGAGTTCCGCAAGAAGCCGCAGGAGTCTTCCAAGCGGTATACGAAGCGCCTCACCTCCGAGTTCTGCATCTCCTCCTCCCTCCGCCACCCCAACGTCATCCACACGCTCGACCTGTTGCAGGATGCAAAGGGGGACTATTGCGAGGTGATGGAGTTCTGTGCCGGCGGCGACCTCTACACTCTCATCCTTGCGGCTGGCAAGCTGGAGGTGGTCGAGGCGGACTGCTATTTCAAGCAGCTGATGCGGGGCGTGCAGTACATGCACGAGATGGGAGTCGCCCACCGCGACCTCAAGCCCGAGAACCTGTTGCTGACGCAGCGGGGCGCACTGAAAATCACAGATTTCGGCAACGGGGAGTGTTTCCGCATGGCGTGGGAGAAGGAGGCGCACATGACCTGCGGGCTGTGCGGATCTGCGCCGTACATTGCGCCGGAGGAGTACGTGGACAAGGAGTTTGACCCGCGGGCTGTGGACATCTGGGCGACGGGGGTCATCTACATGGCCATGCGGACGGGGCGGCATCTGTGGCGGATGGCGCAGCGCGAGGAGGACGAGTTCTACGAGCGCTACCTCCAGGGCCGCCGCGACGAGGCCGGCTACGAGCCCATCGAGACGCTGTCGCGGGCGCGCTGCCGCAACGTCATCTACTCCATTCTGGACCCCAACCCGCCGCGGCGCATCACGGCCAAGCAGGTGTTCAACAGCGAGTGGGGGCGCGAGATCCAGTGCTGCGTGGCGGGCGAGAGCGGTGTCTAGCCCTGACTACCCTGTCTACTGACTACCCTGACTACTGACTACCCTGTACCTACCTACGATCCCATAATATAGTCCCGAGTGCGCAGCCCCACCAAGAATAGCCGTAGGAAGCCACACGATTGCACAGGAGCCAGGATGTCCTGGGCAGGGTTCAAGAAGGCCGTCAACAGGGCCGGCACCTCGGTCATGATGAAGGCCGGGCAGGTGGAGCGCACCATCGACCGCGACTTTGAGACCGAGGAGCGCCGCTACCGCACCATGGAGTCGGCCGGGAGCACGCTGCAGCGGGAGGCCAAAGGATACCTGGACTCGCTGCGCGCCATGACCTCGGCGCAGACGCGCATCGCCGAGACTATCGACGCATTCTACGGCGAGGCCGGGACGCGCGATGGCGTGAGCCGCTACTATCGCCAGGCTGTCGAGGAGCTGGATGCGGAGACGGTCAAGGCGTTGGACGGACCCTTCCGCAACACAGTCCTCGAACCCATCTCGCGCTTCTGCGCCTACTTTGCTGAAATCAACGAAGCAGTGAAGAAGCGCAATCACAAGCTGCTGGATTACGATCAGATGCGCGCCAAGGTCAAGCGACTGGTGGAGAAACCGTCGGACGATACCAAGAAGCTACCGATGGCCGAGCGCGAAGCAGCGGTCGCCAAGGATATCTATGAGCAGATGAATGAGCAGTTGCTGAGCGAGTTGCCGCAGCTGATTGATCTCCGCGTTCCGTATCTCGACCCCTCGTTTGAAGCGCTCGTCAAGATTCAGCTCACTTTCTGCTCCGAGGCGTATTCGCGCATGGCGCAGGTGCAGCAGTATCTGGAGGCAGAGACGCGCGAGCAGTATGCGAATGGACAGCTCGATAGCGAGGTCGAGCAGACGCTGCAGCAGATGCGCGAGCTCTCCATCACCGGTATGGGCAGTCAGTAGCCTCGGCTAGTCATCCGCAGGCAGCAGATAGTTGTAGTATGTACATCACGAATTCCCCCTTCGCTTGGCCGACGTCGTGTCCTTGGGCAGCTCCCGCACGTAGGGGAGAAAGTCCGGCTCGCCCGGGAGGTAGCGCCGCAGCACCTCAGGCACGCGCACGCCTTCCGCCTCCTGGTAGTTCTCCAGGATGCAGCAGAGGGCGCGCTGGGTGGCGCACAGCGTGGAGTTCAAGCAATGCACATACCTCTTCTCCCGCGCATTGAGCTGCTTGGTGCCGCAGCGGATCTCCAGGCGCCGCGACTGGTAGTCTGTGCAGTTGGAGCAGCTCACCAGCTCTTTATACTCCTGCTGAAATGGAAACCAGGCCTCCAAGTCGTATTTCTTGGCTGCCGCGTTGTTGAGCGCGCCCGAGACGATGGAGACGACGCGGTAGGGCAGGCGGAGGGACTGGTAAAAGTCCTCCGACACCTGCATCATCTCGTCAAACATCTCCCACGACTTCTCCGGCTCCGTGAGCACGAACTGCTCGATCTTCTCAAACGTGTGCACGCGAAAGATGCCCCACGCCTCCTTCCCCGACGACCCTGCTTCGCGGCGGTAGCACGAGCTGAAGCCGGCATACCGCACCGGCAGCTGCTCCTTGGGCGACTCAAACCACTCCTCCGAGTGGTATGCCGAGATGGGCTGCTCGGAGGTGGCAATGAGGTACTTTTCGTCTTTCGGGTCGGGACCATCCAGGACTTTGTAGAGCTCCTCGTCAAACTGCTCCAGCTGGGCCGTCTTGGCCATGACGTCTTTGTTCATCAGCTGCGGCGTCTGCAGCGGGATGTAGTTGCGCGAGGCCAGGAAGTTGAGGCCGTAGTTGATGAGGGCCTGGTTGAGAAAGACTCCCGGCCCGCGCAAGAAGTAGCCGCGGTGCCCGACGATCTTGGTCCCGCGGTCCTGGTCGTAGCCGTCGATGCGCGTGAGGACCTCGTGGTGCGAGAGCTCTGCCTTCACCTCCTCCACCTTCACGTCCGGTGGTGCCCACGTCCGCAGGAGACCGTTGTCCACCTCATCCACGCTCACCGGAACCGAGTCATGGACGATATTGCCCAGCGAGCCGACCTTTGCGCGCAGGGCAGCATCCATCTCCCCTTCCGTGGCAGCAACGCGCTTCTTGTCCCCTTCCAGCCCCGCCTTCTTCTCCAGCAGGTCCGTGGCGTCCTGCTTGTCTTTGTACCTCCGGCCAATGTCCTTCTGGTTGGCATTGATGGCCTTGTTGAGCATGTCGAACTCATACTTGACCTTGACCCAAGCCTTGTACTCCTCCACGATCTCATCCACCACCTCTACCGAGGCTCCTCGCCGCCGCTGGCTCTCTTTGATTTTCTTGGGGTCGCCGCCGCGGTCGCTAATGAACCAGTTGATGTCTAGCATGGTCAAGGAGGAGCGTCACGATGAGTCAGAGTAGAGGGAGGATGAGACATGAGACTAGCTACGTATACGCCGCCCCCCGACGGCCTGGAAGATCTCGCTGGAGGAGGTCTCGAGGACCAAGCCGCCGCTGATCATCTCGTTGAGCACGTCGTGGGTGGTCTCGTAGTTGAAGATGAGGTCCAGCTCGCACACATTCTCAAAGCAGCGGTCCAGCGACTCCACAAAGACCTGGATGAGGTCCAGGATGCCCAGCTCCGACTCACCGCTGTCGACCACGAAGCAGAAGTAGAGCGTCGCGTAGTGCCGGTAGACCACGCGCACGCGCTCCCCGCCAAACAGCGCCTCGGTGCCGGCCCCGGTGAGGAAGTTGCACACGTCGCTGGCCGGGCGCGAGGAGATCAGCCCGTAGATCTTGGCTATGATTTCCTGCTGCTTGGCCACATCCTGGGGTTAGTCCCGATTGCCAGCCCTCTGACCCACCGTCTGCTTGTAGAACTTGATGAGCCGCGGCTTCCCGGTGTTGTTGACTGCGCATTAGCCTGGCCTGGTCATGGGCGTACACACGAGCACAGCCTCAATCATCCGTCTCAGTCATCCTTCATCGTGGTCATGGTGGTGAGCGCGCTGAGACCACCATGGCACTGCCCCCTCACCCTCACCCGCCGCGCGCGCTCTACCGCTACTCGGCGACCGTGCTGGGGGCCTCGATGTGGCTGTGGATGATGTACCGCGCAAAGGTGGACGGCCCTGTGCTGCTGGTGAGACGGAGTGCGAGCAAGCTGACCGGTAGGGCCTGCGCCATCCCTGGGATCATGGGCATGGACACGAAGAGAGGGGGAATGAAGGATAGCCTGGTGATAGCTACGGACGGGAGAAGAGAAAGTGCGCCACACACCACTCACTGCCCCCCTGCCAGGCAAAGAGTTCCGCGCAGGAGAGATAGAAGAGCCGCCACCGATAATACCATCTCCGCGCCTCCGCCTCGTCCCCGTACATGCGCCGCAGGTGCTGCAGCGCCTCCTCCTGCTGCTGCGTCAGGCGGCTGAGCCAGGTCTCGCAGGTCTGCGCATAGTGCGTGCCCGAGAGCAGCCAATGCCCCTCCACCACCAGCTCGCGGCTGGCAAAGTAGAGAAAGAGGTCGCTGGAGGGCATCGTCCCTCCGGTGAAGAAGTACCTGCTCATCCACCCGTCCCCCGGCTTGAAGTCGTATGCATGCTGTCGATGGCAAAAGACGTGCACAAAGAGCTTCCCGCCCGGGCGCAGCCATCGCGAGACCTTCTGCAGCAGATGCGCGTAGTTCTTCATGTGCTCAAACATCTCGACGGAGATGACGCGGTCAAAGGCGCCCCGGTCGAAGCCATCCCAGGTGGCTACGTCGCCTGTTACGACGGTCAGGTTGGACAGACCCTGCTCCTTGGCCTGTCCATCAATGTAGATCTTTTGCGTGGCGGAGTTGGAAAAGGCCGTGATGCGCGAGGTTGGGAAGCGCTGGGCCAGGTAGAGACTCACGGATCCCCATCCACACCCTAGATCGAGGATGGCTTGCCCCTCCCGCACGTCGGCCTTGGTGACATACGACGCCAGCATCAGCTCCTCGGCTTCATCCAGCGTCTCGCGCCCGGTGGGATAGAGACAGCTCGAGTACTTGAGTCGCTTGCCAAGGGTCAAGCGATACAGCCCTGTCTCCACTTCATAGTGCTGCTCGTTGGCCTTGTCCGTGTGAATGGCAATTGGCCGCTCCTTGAGCCGCGCGACAAAGGCCATCTTATCCGCATGCAACTCCTCCATCGGCTTATGAGAGATCTCGCGCAAGCGTGACTGCAGCTGCTGGCGAATGGCGCGTCGCAGGATGAACTGCGGGAGCCAGCCGTGGTCTACGAGGGGTTCCCACCATTCTGCTTCTTCGCTCATCTCATTCGTTGCCTTTTGTCTTGGAAGTGATGATGATAATGACTACGTATGTACATCGTATATTCAATATCTCATGTCGCGTGCTACCATTTTGAATTGCTTGCTCGACTTTTTGTGTCCTTTAAGCACCTGTCTCAGACGCCCGATTGCCTTGGCCAGCTTCAAAAAGACGAACCTGTCCCCTGTGTAGGCAAGGAAGAAGTACACCCCAGCCATCCCCATAATGACAATCTTGAAGGTGGAGGAGAGGTAGGTCAGGTCGAGGATATTGCGCACCCATTCGGCGGGACTCAGAAGAATGTATGCGTTGACGGCCAGGGCAGCCAGGATGGTGATGACAAAGGGGACTAAAATTAAAAAGGCTTAAAAGGAGGAGGTTACCATTTTGGTACATGGGCTGGCGAAACGGCCGGCCAACCGATAAAACGACCCCAATCAGGATATACTGCGCGCAAGAAACCATAAAGAGACTCGTGTTGACGGAGTTGCGGATGTTTTTGGGTTTAGGACCAAGGACAGGCGGACGGTACCAAGCTTGCGTCTGCACTAAGGCATACACAATTGCCTGGGTGAGGCCACACAGGAAGATCTGACCAAGCAGGGGAACAAGCACCTTCCTCGACACCAGGTCCGCCGTCGGTGGCTTGCGTGAGAGCGTGGGAAAGGGTCCTGCCCAGCCCATAAAGACGGCGATAGGGATGATGAGAAAGAGGTCGATGAGGAGGAATTGGAAGTCGCCCAGATTGGATCCATGCTTGTAGAGAATACTCACCGTCACAAACTGGATGGCGGAGTAGAGGCTCATGTACTTGAAGCAGCTGAAGCTGGTGACGAGCGCGGCGCGTCCTTCTTTGATCACCTGCGGCACGCACGAGACGTCAAACACGCGACTGGTGAAGGGGGCAGCCACGGACGCTTCAGCCTCGGAGAGCGAAATGCCGACATCAGCTGCTTTCAAGGCTCCACAGTCATTCGCACCGTCCCCACAAAAGCCAACCGTATAGTCGAGGGTCTGCAGCTTCTCCACCAGCTCATGCTTCTCATCCGGAGACATGCGGGCGAAAATTTGGCCTTTGACCAGCATTCGCTGCAGCACATCCACGGATGCGTAGTCCACGATCCAACGAAAGACGTCTCCTGTGACTGCAAGAGAATAGTTGCTCAAATTCATGAGCGCGGGAGGGGATGCGTCACTACTGGGTGGCGGTGGATTTGGGAGGAGCGTGGAGGTGTCGAGTGTGTACTCCCGACAATCCACACCCTCCCATAAGATTTTCGAGTCTTGCAGGGCGCCATGGCCAATTTCAAATCTCGGCACAAACACAAAGGCTGCTGGATCCACGAGCCGGCACTCTCGAGCAACCGAGATGGCGGTGAGCACATTGTCACCTGTGCACATGACCTTGCGCAGGTTGGCTCTTTCCAATTCTGCCATGATTTGTGTAGTGATTGGTTTCAGTTTGTTTTCAAATAGAATGAAAGCCAGGAATGTCAGGTCTCGCTCCACTTCCTCGCGGCTAAGCTTCTGCACCTTCAGCCAGCTCATCTTGATGGGTTTGGTGGCACAGGCAATCACTCGAAAGCCAGCATGCGTGTAATGATAGAGTTGCTCTTCGTAATCTGATGGAAGCGAATCCGCAGTACAAATCCCAGGCATGACCTCTGGGGCTCCTTTCACGTAGACTTGCGACGAAGAAGACTTGTCGATCTTGGTAATCACGCTCATCCGCCGGAGGTGCGACACAAAGTCAAAGGATCTCAGTATTCCAATCTCAAGCTCTCCTTCACACGACCCATCCGGAGGCCGGGCAATGGAAGGCGCGAGATTCCCCGCGGAACGCTCATCCTTGGAGGTATCGCGCCCACCGCTTTCGGAAAAGGACCACTCTGTGAATTGAAACATCTTTAGATCTAATGGATCGCCGACCAGCTCGTCATCAACGACTCGAAGCGAATGGCACGTCGCCATACTGTGCAAACACTGTCGATAATTGAGATCCCCCGACGCATGCAAATCACTCGCGACTCGCTGAATCTCACCCAATTTACTTTGTGACGCAAGCATAACGCGAACACCAAGTACATCTAAGCCATCTTCGGTCAGCGTCCCGGTCTTGTCAAAGCACAAGAGGTCCAACTTACCGCCCACATTGACACGGCTCGGGCTGATGCAATAAATCCGCAGCTTTTGTAACCGCGAGATTGCAAAATTGGTCCCGATGGTCAACGTGGCAGGCAGTGCAGGAGGAACAACGATCGTCACTAGGTCGCCAGCTCGCAACAGAATTTCTGTCCATGGAAGGCCCAATTCCATAAAATTCACCAAGCTCAACGCAAACCCGAGTAGGGCAATGATACTCATGACTCCAATATATCGGAATGAGTCCCGATAAAACTTAAATCCCGTCGGTTTGGGAAAGAGCATGGATCGCACTAGTGCGCCCTTGGTGGTATTGAAACCAGTGCGCACCACCATGGCGAGAGCCACAGCTTCTTCCTCATCAGCTTCCGGGCGGCGTACGCGCACAATCTTGGTGCCGCTAAACAAGAAATGCCGAGCGACCCCAGGGAAGATTGTCGACGTCGACAACTTCAGCAGACTCAATGCCTCTTCTGTGACGGGGTTTTTGGAGACAGGCACAGACTCGCCGGTGAGCATGCTCTCATTGACGATGCAGTCCCCGGCCAGTAGCACCGAATCGCAAGGAAATATTGTCAGTGAAGGATCTGATGCTTCATAAATATCTCCTGGCACAAGGTCTGAGGAGGGGATATATCGCCAAAACCCGCTTCGAAGCACGCGGACATCGCAAACGAATTTCGCCATCTCTCGCAGACGACGCATGGTCTCCTTAGTAGAGATGATGGTGCTGGCTACACTGACCGCGGATATGACCAAAATACATGTGGCGTAGTAGTAGTACTCATCCAAGGACCATAGAATGACAGAAAAAACCTGAAAGATGTAGAATGGGTGTAGCGCCTCGTCAATCAATAACTGACCGACCTTCTTCTCCTCAATGTCAATGGAATTCTGGCCAAAGATGTGCAAGCGGCCGTCTTTTACGTCGGAGTCAATACCTCCGCGTATTTTCTTGATATCCGTCCACTCAGGATCCTTCCAATTGTTGTTGAGGATAAAGCGCGCCGAGAAGGGATGGTACAGAAAGCGAATGTAGCGGTAGTCAAAGAATCGAAGAATTGGCATACGTGGATCTTCTTCCTCGTCCTCTTCCGAAGTCTTCCGTCCATGCTGTCCGAAAACGGTTGAGACCGGGTCTCCGTACTCGTGTTTGCGCACATCCGTAATAATCATCTCCCTCCATTCATTCTCAATCACGACCCAATCGCTCTCGCCAAGAGGCACCACAGATCCAATCAGCCGCACTCTCCAGCTCGGTGACCAGCGTAGGAGAAGAAAGCCGAGCCCAAGGGTCAGCCAGCAGATGCAGTAGTAGATGAGAGACCCGACATGGGACGTAGTGAATCCTGCAATGACAATCGTCAGATCCTCTTCTTCAAGATAGACCTTTTGGGAAACAAGCAGGTGTTCCAAATCCGGCTCGGATTCGGACAGATGTGGCCGAGCGAGAAGCGGCTCGGATCCATGCCTGGAGAGTTGAATGCTTGCCGAGCGATGGCTTCGGGAGGTATGGCTGGCGGAGTACCTGCCGAGGCTCACCCTCTCGCTCTCGCTGACAGCGATGGAGCTCGCCTCGTGCAATGCCTCGTCGTCGTCGTACTCCTCTCGAAAGAAGCGGAAGCTGCCCTCGGTGGCTTCAGAGTCCGCTCTCGACCGGCGATGCGCAAAGGCACTGACGCTGCTGGGTATGCTCTCCGACACGGGGCCGGCGTACATCTCCTCCGTCGCCATCTCGCTGTAGTCGTCCTCTGAGAAGGAGGTCACGGAGCTGATTGCCGTGCGGATGGGCAGCGGCGCCTTCCCATTCCCCCGCTGCTCTCCTGCCCTTCCTTCTTCTCCTCCTCCGCCACCTTCCTCATTCCATGGACCAGACATGACTGCTATCGTGGTAGCATCTAATCTAATCTGGTTTGGTCGACTTCGGAAATCGGGATGACTCTGCAGGATGAGCAATTCATTGCGGCCTGTGCGGAGATGGCCCGGGAGCTGATTGGAGCGCACGAAGAAGGCAGAGACGTGAACCTGAATGGGCTGCGGAGCAGGACGTCGAGGAAGTACAAGCTGCAGAACCAGCCGCGGCTCACAGATGTCATTGCGGCCATCCCGGAGAACTACAAGAGGTATCTCCTGCCAAAGCTCAAGGCAAAGCCGGTGCGTACTGCATCTGGCATTGCCGTCGTGGCCGTAATGTGCAAGCCGCACCGGTGTCCTCATATCGCCTTCACCGGCAATATCTGCGTCTACTGCCCCGGCGGGCCAGACTCTGACTTTGAGTACTCCACCCAGTCCTACACAGGCTACGAGCCGACTAGCATGCGGGCTATACGAGCGCGCTACGACCCGTATGAGCAGGCACGCGGAAGAGTGGAGCAGCTGCGGCAACTCGGGCATACGGTGGACAAGGTCGAGTACATCATCATGGGCGGCACATTCATGTCGCTTCAAGAATCCTACAGGGACTGGTTCATTGCCAATCTACACAATGCGCTATCTGGACACACGGCAAAGAACGTCGATGAGGCTGTCTCGTTGGCCGAACAGTCGCAGACCAAATGTGTTGGCATCACGATTGAGACACGCCCGGATTACTGTCTGGATGGACATTTAAGCTCCATGCTCCGGTATGGTTGTACGCGGCTTGAAATCGGTGTACAGTCGTTGTATGAGGATGTTGCGCGCGATACAAACCGTGGACATACAGTCAAGGCGGTCTGCGAGACGTTTCGGCTGGCAAAAGATTCTGGATTCAAGGTGGTCTCGCATATGATGCCCGACCTGCCTAATGTTGGTATGGAGCGCGACATCCTGCAATTCAAGGAGTACTTTGAAAACCCCGACTTTCGGACGGACGGGCTCAAAATATATCCCACGCTGGTCATCCGTGGGACAGGATTGTATGAGCTCTGGAAGACGGGGAGGTATAAGAGCTACTCTCCGAACGCGCTCATTGATCTGGTGGCACGCATTCTGGCGCTCGTACCACCATGGACGCGAATATACCGTGTGCAACGCGACATCCCCATGCCCCTTGTCTCCTCTGGCGTCGAAAACGGTAATTTGCGCGAACTGGCCCTCCAGCGAATGAAGGACTTTGGGACTACGTGTCGCGATGTACGGACGCGCGAAGTTGGGATCCAAGAGGTGCACCACAAAGTCCGGCCGGATCAGGTGGAGCTGCTGCGGCGTGACTACGTTGCCAACGGCGGCTGGGAGACATTCCTCTCCTACGAGGACCCGGAGCAGGATATTCTCGTGGGGCTTCTCCGGCTGCGCAAATGTTCCGACCGAACCTTCCGGCCGGAGCTCACGGGGCAGCAGACGTCCGTCGTGCGCGAGCTGCACGTGTACGGCAGCGTCGTGCCGCTGCATTCGCGCGACCCGCGGAAGTTCCAGCACCAGGGCTTCGGGACGCTGTTGATGGAGGAAGCGGAGCGCATTGCGCGCTTGGAGCACCGGTCGAGCAAGATCAGCGTCATTAGTGGTGTTGGGGTGCGCAAGTACTACGCTCGTCTCGGCTATGTTCTGGACGGACCCTACATGTCCAAATTGCTGTAAATATGAATGCATACATATGACCCATGAGTTATCGAGACCTCTTCCGCAATGACACGTACGAAGAAAACGGCATCAACGGTCTCGACCTGCTCTACAATACAGCCTGTCTGGTGGATGCGCACGCGACGAAGCTGGCCATCGCCTTGAAGCCGCCAATACACGAAGCAGCCAGCGCCGCATGCTGCGACGATCTCTCCAAAACACTGCACCCGCTCAGCATCGCCGCACGATCCTCCTCCTCGCGTGCAGTTCGTGAGGCGATTCGTGACTGTGCGATGGATATGTGCCGGGCAATGCATGATTTGATGCATGGCAAGGAGCGTCTCGTGGCCATTGGCATCTTGTACGAGGCTTGCAATGCCGCCAAGGCGCTCAAAGAACTAGGAGCAGTGGGTATCATTACGAAGAAGCTCGACGAGTTTGCGGATTTGATTGTGGATGCGCAGGAGGATCTAACGGATTGGTTGTTGAAACATGAGCCAGTGCCGCAGAGCATGGAGGCTGATCCGGCACAGACACTGCACCAGATCAGGAGCACGCTGCTGATGGTCCGAGGAATCATCAAGCGGCGCATCAACCTGGATTTCTCGTTCGATGCCATAGGCACGGTGAAGGAAATCAGCAAGGAGGTGGATGAGTATGTTGCCTGTCTCGATGAGGACCAATACCAGCAAGCAGTAGAGGCGAAGGCCTGTTTCATGCACCATGCGGCCTGTCTATCGAATGCGGCTGCTGCCGTGGACGATGAGCACAGCGCGTGGTTCAGGAAACTTAACGAAGCTTAAGAAATCATTTGTATATATACAGCATCATGCGTAGCCCCCCTTACCGGTAAAAATTTCATTCATCATGATATAGTGCGACTGTTGCGTCGCGCCGGGAGCGGGTTGTTTAGATTTGCCGCCCGTCGTCGGAAAAACGTCCTCACGCTACCCATGTGCCGATGTGTCCTGCTGACCGGAGGGCCAAGACTCGCATCAACAGTCCCAGGCGCTGCTCCAGTACCAAGCTGTCGAACAGCATCCGCACGGTCTTGGTCGGTCGCGATGTTGCGATTGTTCAAGACATCCAGATATCGTGAAAATACATTTGCACGCTCACGTCGCGAGCCAGGCTGTCTCGAATCTGCAGCTGGGGCCGCGATCATAACGCTAGAAGGTGTTGTCGCATTTGCTTCCCCAGCGTTCTCTGCCTCTGGGTCCGCATCGGGCGCCAGTGAGATACGGCACATAGGGCACACGCCGGACAGGTTGAGCAACCATGGGTCGACACAGTGCGGATGGAAGATGTGGTTGCAAGGCAGTGTCCGCACCTCCTGACCCTCTTGAAAGTCGTCACAACAGATTGGACACGTCTTCATTGTCTCTTCAATACCATGGGGGCCGTCACCCTCATCTCTTTCCTCCACCGTCTTCTCCCTCTGCATGTCGGGATTTGACGCACGGCCCTCTTCCAATTCCACATCCTTCGATGGCTCCTCCTTCTTCTGGCCACCAAAGTATCGTACGCTGCTAACTGTGTCCAGTACCGCAGCAGCAATACCCCTGGCTCGAATGCGAGGCGGTCCGGTGTTTGGCCGTGAGCGCACACCATACCTCTCGGGGTGTCGCTTCGCCCGAATACCACCAACGATGAGGACGGCAAAGAACAAGACCAGGACAACACCTGCCACACTGTAGAGGGCAATCATGGCCGTCGGCTGCGCTACCGTGAAGTTAGAGCTGCCGCCGGGATTCTCCGAATTTGAAGATCCGCGCATTGGTGGGTTAGACGCAATCTGCGCCGTCAAATTGGCACTCGTGTCCATGTTGAGAATACTCTGGGAAGTAACGGTCGAGAGAGTGGAAAATACATTGACGGTGATGTTGGCCTGGTTGGCGGGGAGGTGACAATCCTGAAGCTCCGTAGAGTAGAGCAGCACTGCCGCGCTGCCGTTCAGGTTTGGCAGCGTGTACTGGTCGCCACCGCTGCAGTTGATGAAGGCGATATCTCCTGGACCGGCGGGGGACCGGAGAATATCCACCAGGTTCCCTGTGACATTCACGTTGGAGCTGTTGCTGGGCGGCTGCAGGTGCAGCGAGCTGATGGGGCTGTTGAACGACGACCTCTGCCCGGGCGAGAGCACTAGATTGAACTGGCTCGTCATTCAGGGCGCGCAGCTGGCTTCTGGGTTGCAGATGGGGTGTGGTGTAGTTGGTGTGGAAGAGATCTGGAAGTGGTGCACGCAATCTTCCAAACCAAGCCACACATGGAGAACTCCGACTCACGTGATCGGAGAGTCGGAATCAATGACGAGGAGAAGAGCGAGCAACATGAGTGGAAGGACTCGCAGGATAGACGGTCACCTTCTGGGGAGTGTGCAGTACCAGCAGTACTACTTTGGTGTATTACATAGAGCTTAGGGAATCCCTTCCATGTGATTTCTCGTTTGCCATGTGATTGTGTCCACCCCCCACCTGCAGACACCAGCAAGAGGTCCACGGGGACCGCCTCCTGAACTGGACGCTGCTGCTGCTGCTGCTGCATATGGCGACCAATGATGACCCGCCTGAGCCGCCTCCACCCCTCTTATCATCCCTGCTGCTGCACAACCCCCTTCTGGATGACTCGGAAGTCCACGCGTTGGAGGATTTTCTCGACAGGGTAGGCAATGGCGAGGCCTCCTTCTTCGACCCCAAGCTCCCACCATTGGCATCCTCCCTGTCCCGCAATCCCAGCATTGATGAAGTGGCTCCTGCCTCTGGAACGCATCTGCAGTGGGGCAGCGACCGCGCATTTGATCTCAACGGGTACAGTATCAGGCCGCCCCCGCCGCCCTCTTCTGGTGCAGTATCGCCAGAGATTGGTGAGGGACGAGTAGCACCATGGTCCACGACTATAGCCCCAAGCCTACCTCGGATGCTTTCTGAAAGCAGTAGCAGCTACAACACACCTTCCCCCCACACTGGCGGCCGAGATGACAGGCCAGACTCAAGCTTCCTACGTGTCCAAAATCTCAGCGAACAGGAAAAGAGGGAAAACCACATTCACTCGGAGCAGAAACGACGGCAGTTAATTAAAGATGGATTTGCTGATCTGGACCAACTTGTGCCCGGCCTTCACGCCCGCGGTATGAGCAAGAGCCAGATTCTGACGGAGACGGCTGACTTCATTGTGGCATTGCAAGAGGAGATCTTGCAGCTCCGTGAGACTCTTCGTCCACAAACCCACAAGTGAAACAAACCTGTATTGATACCCATAGAGCATGTATTATAATGACTAAAAAGCATTCACACTCAATTGATCCTTTTACTCTACCAGCCAATACCCAATACCATACCCACAGCCTTGACAAGTCTTATGTAGATCTCCCCGCGTGACGTCATGTGATCGTGATGGACGCAGATTTTGTCATCTCATTCACCTATGCTAAAGAGGAAAGCAGAGACACTGTCTTCAGACAGCTTGTCAAGAGGCTGTCATCAGTGGGCCTACAAATTGAGGCGCGCAATGGCGAGGAAGGGTCTATACTGGTTTTTGTAAAGTGCCTGGAGGAAAGACTTCAACTCGAATCCTACCGTGAACGAACTCAGGATTGGCTGCAAGGAAGCCGCCTAGCTGCACCCGAAGTTGAGACAGCTACAAGTCTGCATCGAGAGCCATTAACGGACGCAGAGCGACTACGACTGGTTCATTTGATTCTGACGGCACCAACCTATGACGGTGGAGCAGGTCTGACGCCTGGGTTGAATGAATGGAAGCTCGTAAAATCCATCTTTCCCATTCACAACACCCAATTCAACAAGCGCTGGATCTTTGAATGGGCAAAGCAGTGGTCGGTCAGCGATGATCAGCTTACCGTCATTCATAACCACTTTGGTAGCAAGACCGCATATTACTTTGCCTTTACGCAATTCTACTACAAGAGTCTAATTTTCCCTACCATTGCAGGTGCAAGTGCATATTACCTCCTTCCGGAGTTTTCGCCTTTGTACGCAGTGCTGCTCTGCGGCTGGACAGTGCAGTTTTGCCAATCGTGGCAGCGGCGTGAAAAGGACTTGGCTGTGAAATGGGGGGTACGAGGGTGTGGGCTCCGACAACGGAAGCGAGCTGCCTTTAAAGGCGATCGGCAAATTACCAATAGCATGAGTGGAGAGCTGAGTCCGTACTTCCCGGCATGGAAACGGGCAATCAGACAGGGCCTCGCGCTCCCGTTCATCTTTATTGCAGCTATTTCTCTAGCAGCTATACTGAGTGGTATTTTCGCTACTGAAGTCTTTATGGGCGAGGTGTACAATGGACCAGGTAAGAAGTACCTGCTCTACCTACCCACCGTGCTTTTCACACTCCTCGTACCATCCTTCACCGCTATTTATGCTGCGATTGCGGAGCGACTCACGTTATACGAAAATCATGAATACGAAAGCAAGCATGAGTCTAGTATGATTCAAAAGATGTTTGTCTTGAATTTTTTAGCCTCCTATATGGCTCTTTTCCTTGCTGCATACGTCTATATTCCGTTTGGACATCTTCTCGTCCCTCAAATCGATGTCTTTGCCCTCAGCTCGTTTGGCGATAAGGATGCCCCACCACAGTCCTTTGCAATCAATCCGAATCGCCTACGCAATCAGCTCTTCTACATGACCGTTACGGCACAAGTGATAAACTTCGGTGTGGAAACAATTTTGCCTTATCTGCAGCAAAAAGCATCATCTGGCTCTAAGCAGTTGAAGATGCGTTTTCGAAACTCGCGGGGTGCAAGTGAGATATTTAATGATAAAGATGAAGCTTCCTTTTTACAAAGAGTGCGTACGGAAGCTAACATGGCAGAGTACGATGTGCAGAATGATTTCCGAGAGATGGTTATCCAGTTTGGGTATTCGGCTATGTTTTCAGTGGTATGGCCACTTACTCCGTTGACTGCGTTCGTAAACAACTGGATCGAACTACGCAGTGACGCGCTCAAGATTTGCATCGAAATGAAACGTCCAATTCCCATACGGACTGACTCTATCGGCCCGTGGAAAGAGTATGTTTGCCTCTCGTTTGACTAAACAGTAGTAATTTGGGGTTTCTTGCTTGGTTGGGGTCTATCACTAGTGGGAGCCTGGTCCATATGTTTCGCAATGCAACGCCCCGTCACCCCATTGATGTCTCCTTATGGTCAACGGTACTTGTTATTCTCCTCTCAGAGCACCTGTTTTTTGCGGCGCAAGGAGTATATCGAGCAGTTCTCGACCGGGTGGTTAGCGATGGCGACTTGAGACTGGAAAGGGAGCGATTCCTTGTTCGCAAGGCGTACCTCAACAAACTTGGCATTGATAAGCGTATTATGGAGTCGAATCTCTCGAGCTTGAAGCAAGAAGTGGGAGAAGGCAATACTGGCATTTTCTGGCGACATCAGAGAAATGCAGAGGAAGTAGTGCAGGCAGGTTTGAACATTATGAGAGGGTCTATAAGAGAAGGGAAGAAAAGCGAGTAGCGCTTTTGCTTATTTAGGACGAATCACACCCGTAAGGCCGCGCATCGAATCCACTGTCAAGCTCGACTAGACCTTGAAAGCAGACATGTGATGTATACACAGAGCAATTAACGCATCTCGCTGTGCACTAGCATGTTTTGTCATGTGGCCAGACCAAAGAAATGGACTCCCTAGTTCCATTGATGGAAAGCCACTACGCTCGAAAACTCCCAATCCAGAATTCCAGTGATTTGATTCGTTGCTAGGTCGTACATGATGTTTACGAAATGGAGATCTTTGTGTGCCAATCGTAGTTTCGTACGATCCAATATTTCATGTTCTAGACGCACTGCGACTATGAAGGCGTCAATGCGGGGTAGCAAGTCTCGCATGAATGCCAAGGAGTCATGGACGCGTATGGCATGTTGATACTTTGTAATATGGGCGATGAAGTACTCAGAATAAGTAGAAAAGTGGCCTTTGATATTCAGTGTGTCAAGCGTCTCTTCGGGGTCCTAGTATTTGATCAGTTCAGGCAGCTGCTAAAACGTCTCTTCGACGACACGTCCAGGCACAATTTGGCCAGACTCGTTAAATCCGAGACCGCCAATGTGGTCCATTCCACAGCATGCACTTCTTCCATGTAGTCGATGAGTTTCTCCACAATTTGCACTAGAGTACCTGGTCCATCGAATTGCTTATGTCACTCAAGCATTGACCCGGGACGCGTGTGAAAGGCTGGTACTCGTGAAAGATCTACTCGCATCGTAATGTATGCTATCAGGGACGGGGATATTCGTATAACGCTTACTCCATGTCATGACGGCGCACTCATTCCTGGTCTTGAAGCCAGGCAAAGGAGGACCAGACACGCGTAATATCACGTCCGAGGTCTCAATGTTGGTTGCAGTTGAAGTGATGCTGGGGAGAACGGTTCTGGAAGGGTATGAAAGCAGGTATACCGAATGGAAATTTGCTGATTCTGTGGTCTTGAGAGCATAAATGGTGGAGGCTTGTGGTAGGTTAATGGAGTCGAGAAGCTCCCGCATAGACTGTTGCGAGGACAGCGGGGAGATAAGCCGCGGGCGTACCCATTTCGATCCAATCAGTTCAATTAGCAGATTCGTAGACTCGTGGAAGAAGAAGTACGCCTGCACTGCTTAGGACCAACTGGGCGCTCGAGGAATGCATTGTCATATGTTTGCAGCTCGCAATGTCTGCAAACATTGGATGTCAAGACAGAAAGGTAAGGAAAAGTTCATTCGTCGTTTGCTGCCTGACTCGGTGTCGTAATCAGCAACCACGCGAATCACCAACATGTCGGTAAAGGTAGCCATGCCGCGCGACGGCATCAAGCCATACTACACTCTCAAAATCGAAGATGCAGAGCTACAGATAAGTGAGAAGACACAGAACCTGCGGCGGCTCGAGGCCCAACGAAATTCACTGAATGCAAAAGTAAGATTACTCCGTGAAGAACTGCAGCTTCTACAAGAACCTGGGTCACACGTCGGCGAAGTCGTGAAAGCGATGGGGAAGAACAAAGTGCTTGTAAAAGTACATCCAGAAGGGAAGTATGTCGTGGATCTGGCTCCAGATATCGATATTAAGAAGATTACGACATCACTGCGAGTATGTCTAAGATCAGACTCCTATCAATTACATCAAATACTTCCAAACAAAGTAGACCCGCTCGTATCGTTGATGATGGTGGAAAAGGTGCCGGATAGTACTTATGAGATGGTTGGCGGACTAGACCAGCAAATTAAAGAGATCAAGGAAGTCATTGAATTACCCGTCAAACACCCGGAACTGTTTGAATCACTGGGCATCGCACAGCCAAAAGGAGTCTTATTATATGGACCGCCTGGGACGGGAAAGACACTTCTCGCTAGAGCGGTTGCGCATCACACCGATTGTAGATTTATAAGAGTGAGCGGATCGGAGCTTGTGCAAAAGTACATCGGAGAAGGTTCGCGAATGGTCAGAGAGTTGTTTGTGATGGCAAGAGAACACGCTCCATCCATCATCTTTATGGACGAGATCGATTCGATTGGATCAAGCCGGGTGGAAGGTAGTAGCGGTGGTGACTCTGAAGTACAGCGGACGATGATGGAGCTATTGAATCAGCTTGACGGTTTCGAGCCGACCAAGGACATCAAGGTCATCATGGCCACCAATCGTCTGGATATTTTGGATCCGGCACTGCTTCGGCCAGGCCGAATTGACCGCAAAATCGAATTCCCTCCACCAACCGTTGAAGCCAGAGCCGATATATTGAAGATACACTCACGATCTATGAACCTCACACGTGGCATCGACTTGAAGAAAATTGCAGACAAGATGACTGGTTGCTCGGGAGCGGAAGTCAAGGGCGTGTGCACTGAGGCAGGTATGTATGCGCTGCGAGAGCGTCGGATCCACGTCACGCAGGAGGACTTTGAGCTTGCGGTGGCCAAAGTAATGACAAAGAACGAAGACAAAGAGATGAGTTTGAATAAGCTGTGGAAGTGAAGTAAATAGATAAAACGAGTTCCGTCGTGTCGGCCCCACTGTTTTTTGGTTTTATCCGGTTTGTTGACGACCGTGCGTCACCAACGGCTATTTAAGATTCGCCCCCCAATCGGGCCCCTAAACCCTGGACGACCGGAACCGCAAAGCGTCTTTGGATGCTGCCCAGTCCATGTCCAGCTTTAATTCCGCAAGGTCGCGACTCGAGGAGCTGAGTGAAGATGACGTGGAAAGCGATGCAGATGAAGCACGCCAGAATGAAAATGATCCAGTGGACAACGAAGCGACCACCTTGTCGGACAGTGCTATCGCCAAAGAGGAGAATATACAACATTTAAACACCACCGAGTCACCGTCTGCCTCTGCTACTGGAATGAGCTCAGGGGCATCCAACACTCTTCAATCCAATGCCACACAGCGAGCAACTCGAACTCCTAGCAGACCCTCGGGATTGTCCTTTCGATCAAAGACTTCGCCAAATTCAGCGGAGAGAATGACTTTACCGCGTAATGTATCAGCTTACAGTGTGACCCACAAGAACTTTAGCACGGATGACGCAGGGAATGAGCTGAGCCCTGGCATGCGTCGGTATGGCTCCATCCGTCAGCGAATTGGAAAGGTTCGCGGTAATACTCCTTTAGCAAGTGCGCGTGGATTCCAAGACGAGGGCAATGCATCGCGTGCTGGTCACGCCGACGATGGGGGCGAGAGTGGTAGTCCTAGCGCGGACGACGAGGAAGATGATGACGAAATGGAACGCAATACGATCACTGCGATTGATTACGCAGGCAGTGACACAGGGTCTGACGAATCGTTCACGCTTAAGGATCGTCAGCAAGCAATAAATGAAACTCACCCATTTGGTATACGTATATGGAAACCCGCTTTGTACAAAAAGAACAGATCAGTGGAGAAGTCTGCGGAAGGTGATATACATTCTACTCCAGGCCAAAGTATGGGTTTCATTCTGTCTGTTGTAAATGTTCTCTGGGTGCCGCTCTTTGGATGCTGGCTGGCACTAGCCGCTGTCGTGTCTATGATTATATGTTACATGCTCTTTTGGACTCAAAGTGGGCGGCAATACGGCCGCCTGTGCCGTGGGCTTGCGGGGTACATTTTTTATCCATTTGGTAAATTCGTCGAGCTGAAAGCAGACGATCGGTATACTGATGAAGATGAGGGCGAAGGCCGTAGTATCAGTGAGTATGAGCGCTGGCAGAGAGGCGATCTTGAGAATGGGCGACTGTACTTCGGGCCGACAACGCCTCGGACAGCTGCACAAAACGAAAATCCTTCAGCCGGTGCTGATGGCGATGCAGAGTCTGCCAATGAAAGTGATGCGCTTCTCCCGGAGCACGCAAATTCGCATGCGAAAAGGAAAGGGCGCAGGAGGATATTTGGCCGGGGGCAATGGAATGTTGGCCGCATAGTCTTTTACATGCTGTTTTATCTTTGGTTGGCGCCACTACTACTTTTTGTGTGTGTGGTGAGTTGGTTACTAGTCTTCACCATGCCCATGTCGAGAATAACTGGGCTATTGTTCTCACATTTACGGAGACATCCTCTTTCTTTGTCCTTTCATTCTCACAAACACTATAATCGCCGCTCAGATATCCCTGCAGGCAACATATTACTCTGTTCTTACAGAGCCGTGGGGAGAAAATACTATAAATACACAGTCGACGGGACCAATATATTTTTCATCAACCTAATGGCAGTCGTTTTGTTTGTCATAATTGATGAATTTGCAATCTCCAAAGCCATTGGAAGTGATTATTTCATCGCTTCCCCAGGCTTTATATTTGGCCTTGCTCTGCTTTCCATTATCCCTCTGGCATATTTTATTGGTCAAGCCGTTGCATCTATTTCGGCGCAGTCTTCAATGGGCGTGGGAGCAGCCATCAATGCATTTTTCTCTACGATTGTCGAAATCTACCTGTACTGTATTGCCCTCAGCCAAGGCAAAGGTAAATTGGTGGAAGGGAGTGTGATTGGAAGTGTGTTGGCCGGAGTTTTACTAATGCCCGGGCTCTCTATGTGCTCGGGGGCATTAAAAAGAAAGACGCAGAAATTTAATATTAAATCTGCAGGCGTAACCTCGACTATGCTGCTGTTTGCTGTCTTTGGTGCTTTTGCACCAACTCTTTTTTACCAAATCTATGGATCAGTAACTACCCGCAATTCATTGCTAATTACTAGTATGAACTTCGATGCTCAGAATGCGTTGTGAATCGCGTTGCCGCCTCATCTGAGCAGACGACGAATGAGCAATGTCAGCAATGCTACTTTTCTCAAATTCCCGCGACGCAGGATGCATTTTACGCAAATGCAGTCCAACCATTCACTTACATATGTGCTGTGATGCTTTTTATATCCTACGCTATAGGACTGTGGTTCACATTACGTACGCATGCTGCACAGATCTGGCAAACGGCAAGCAACCCTGTGGCACCACCTAATCTACGCAATCCTCGCGATACGCATTTTGGATTAAATGGAAATAAAACGAGTGTGAAGGACAGTTTGATGCCAACTTTGCGCACGGTGCCAAGTAGCATCCAGGAAAGTCCCATGTACAAACGAATATTACACCAGGTAAGCCATGATGGTGCTGGCGAGACGCCCCCAAAAAGTCCGGTCCTCTCCGCAGTACGGGAGGATCCTTCCAATGACTCGCCGACTGGCAAAAAGGCTCAAAAGGATGACACGGTAGATGCCCGTGGAGAACACTACGATGTGGCACGCGATGTGGCGGAGCTAGCGGCAGCAGCAGCAACTATGGCATTTCAAGACGCACAACGGCGAGAAAATACTCATAAAAGTGCAGCCAATGCTCGAGCCCTATCGAAATATCATGAAGAGGCGGATGAACTTCTGGAAGATCATGGTCATGATGCTCCGAATTGGAGTCGAACGAAGAGCTCGGTCATCTTGCTCGGTGCGACTGTACTTTATGCTATTGTCGCAGAGATTCTTGTTGATACCGTTGACACAGTGCTTGAGAATGTTGCTATCGAGGAAAAATTCTTGGGGTTTACTTTGTTTGCGCTTGTGCCCAACACAACAGAGTTCTTGAATGCCATCTCCTTTGCAATCAACGGAAACATAGCATTAAGTATGGAGATTGGTTCTGCGTATGCTTTGCAGGTGTGTCTTTTGCAGATACCAGCTCTTGTCCTCTTCAGTGCAGTTTTCAACTATAAAGCATACGATATTGTGGACTTTCAATTCAGCCTGATATTCCCACGATGGGACCTTATTACAGTTATACTCTGTGTCTTCTTGCTATCCTATGTGTACGGTGAAGGCAAAAGCAATTATTTCAAAGGATCTATTCTAATACTGGCGTATCTTGTGGCGGCATTTGGGTTTTTCTTTGCTGGTCAGACCCAAAGTATCAGTGCTTTGGCTTTCCCAGCTATTACGGGGAAGCACGATTTGTAGCTATCATGTGAAATGCGAGGTATGCGGCGTTATTGGGGAGGAGTGAGCAATAGGTTGGGATGATTATGGTGATATGACTCTATACTCATTGAATCAATAAATTGAGTGGTTAAATAAGGCAATTTAAACGTATTCGATTAGCGCTGCTTTACAGGGAACCTCTTTGCCCCCATTCACTTGCACGTGGTGATACGCTTCGCCGTCTGTGTCCAGTAATGGGCTGCTGTTCGCATTGAGAACGATTTGGCAGTCTATTGCTTTCGCTACTCTCTATGCCGCAACAATCTTTGACTTCTCTCGCATCTTTAATCAATGCCGCGAACGACCAATGATCCTAGTGCGGATGCGACCAATACTCTTTGCCAACCGCACTTGCGGAAGGTACTGGTTTCTCGTCGTCTCCGAGAGATTTGTTGTTCCCATTTGTGTGTTTCGTGAGAACGGCTTTGAGTGCTTCAACCAGAGCATACATAAAAATGCTGCGTCGTTGCGCATAGATGACTTCGTTTTTCCAATTCGATTTATGCTGAACAATGACAGATAGCTCTATTTGAGATAGAGCAACGATGTTGGACACTGAAATGGTGACCTTTGGATCAAAGTCTCGTGGATGGCTGTCGATGAAGACTTGCAACATACCACGAAGCCTTTCAATGTCGTCCATTGTAGTCTCGAATCCTGCGAGGACTCGAACATGCTCGGACATGCTTTGAGACCTGTCCACGTTTTGGATAATTAAGGTATTGAGGAGAGCATTTGATGCCTGCACAATTCTCCCATCAGCTTGCCTGAAGACTGTAGACAGCAATGCCATTTCTTTGACCGTGTAATGCTCATTCTGGAAATTCACACGATCTCCTACATCAAAAGGATGTTTGACAAACAAGAAAACACAAGACGCCATAACCTCCTGAAGAGTAGCAGCAAATATAAAAGACAACGAGAGTAATGTTGTTCCAGCAGTAGCCAGCATAGTCGTAAAACTCCTGTTGAAGAAAGCAACAAACACGAATACAATTATAACGAGAACAATCACAAGAAGTAATTCATCCAGCCTCTGTATAGCTAAGTCCACATCTCGTATACTGTGTGCAACAGCATTATGCTCTTTCGAAATGTCCACTACCGCAGTTATCATCTCACCTAATGATATAGCGCCTTGACCGTCTGTGTCTAAATAGTCAAAGGCACGCGTAGCATCAACCCCAGATGTTAAACCCATAACGTCTTGAAAATCTTCGAAATGTAATATATGCCTGCCATGTGGAACAAAACTTATCCAGATTCTCTTGGCCAAAGCTGCACTACGTGTTTCAGAGTTCAGCGCTTCCAGAGTATCGAAGGCGTCAGACGACGAGGCCGACTTCCAGTTGGCCCAGTCACATGACCGAACTTGTTTCGAGCTTCAGTGCCGATTTTGTTTACATTTCCCATGACCCTTTTGAGCTGGTCAACATGAGACCGTTTGTGCGACTTGTTATACGGCACTCCCATTAGGGTATAATCCTCTTCAAAAACCTCCTTGCAAAACGGAAGAAGTATTCGTCTGGAATGTAAATATAGCTCGGCAAGCATCCCAACCATCCACTTATCAATTGCAATGCGTTCTCTAAACTGTACTTTTTGGAAATTGACGGCAAGGACTTTCACAATCAGCTTCTCCCCGGCGAAGACTAGACTTGATACTAACGTCGCTGACAAAACACGATGCAATGTCTCCTCCCACGGCTTTGTCAATAAATCATTGTTCTTGACTTGATCAGGATTCCTAGTCATCACTGGTATGAAACTAATCCAAGACACAAAAGCCCAGCCAAAAAAAGTCAAAGGTACAGCTATACCAGCAATTACGCAATGCAATTTTGCAGTTTTGGGAGATATTACTCCGATGACGCCAGCAACAATGTGTGGGAGGAGACTGGCACAGACATGGCTTCCCCAGAGTCCACCCCATGACACCAACAGCCACACAAAGATCCAAACAATTCGCACCTCCCCCAAATTAGCATACGGTATGAGTATACCAACTATGACAGGTATGGCGAGAATAAGCGCCACCGGTACACAATAGAAAATAAATCGCGCCCCACTGGACCACCCGGATACCACCCGATAGAACTTACCCACTTTCGTGAAAGAAGGCTCGGTGTCGTGTAGTTCATATCTCTCTTTAAAGAACTCGCCGTGAGAAGTATTTCTGCTAGATGTCGACACATTCTGCTGCTCAGGCGCTTCAATTCTATTGCAAGTGTCAGGAATTTCGAGAATTTCAGGCATGTCAATTTGTTTGTCACCCTGAGGATAACCATTGCTTGCTTTAGACGGAAATTGCATCTCTGCCAGAGGATAGCTTTCGCGATTAAGGCCTTCCATTGAAATCCTGCCGTTTCTGATATAAGAATTTCCGTCTGTTAATAGACAGCTCAAGCCTTAACTTGTTACATTGCGCGAATAATCATCCTTACATGCCGATATTCGAGCGAGCTCTTTTCTGGTCATTGTTGAACATTTACCACGTGATCAAAATAGAAGAATCAAGATGGCAGGCATTCATTCTACCTTACCTCTTGTCATTGTCGGTGTCCTTAGTTATCTTCAATCATCAACATACGCCTTTGGCTCCAGCGACTGATCATTTGCTGTCTGCTGCCAAAACGCGAGTCTTGTAATTCTAATTTTTCCTTGCGCCGCCTGGTGAAAGAAAGCTTGCAATTTCAAAGGACGTCCAATCTGGGATTCTGTCTTTCCTGCAGAATATCAGAGATCATCGCTCTTATGTTTCACGCATGCAATGTTGCTGCCGCGGAGATTTATCCAAACCTTTTTTGTTTTGAATCAGGTACACACTTCCTATTGGCTGGAGGGCCGGGGATAGAGATGACAGCTTTGGTGAACACATCATTGAGGTTGCGGACTTGTATCAAACCTAGATACATGTCATCATTACAGGTCGATAAACGCCGTGCAGACGAATTATGCTCTATGTTCACCTCAGTCAAAAGTCGTGTAGCAGCAGCAGCGAAAGAAAGCAACCGGAAGGATGATGTTCGAATTGTGGCTGTCTCTAAATTGAAGCCTGCAGAAAATATCAAAGCTCTTTACGATGCTGGACATCGTCACTTTGGAGAAAACTATGTTCAAGAGCTGATGGAGAAAGCAAAGGTACTTCCGACGGGTATCATGTGGCATTTCATCGGAAGTTTGCAGTCGAACAAATGTAAAGCGCTGTCCAGCCTGCCCAACCTATATGCGGTGGAGACCGTCGATACGAAAGAGAAGGCTCGCAAATTGAGTAAAGCGAGAGGTGACGGTGCCGGGGGTATTGGCGGAAAATTGCGGGTCTATGTTCAGATCAACACGAGTGGTGAAGAGAGTAATTTTTTTATGACACCACAATCTGATACCTAGATAAAAGTGGCGTAAATGCCTCAGAAGCCATCGATTTGGCTGGCTTTATTGTGAAGGAATGCGAGTACCTGACATTGGTTGGCGTTATGACGATCGGTGCTCTAGCAAGAAGCCAAGATACGAGCAGTCCAAATGAAGATTTTGAGGCTTTGGTAAAGGTCCGATATGACCTTTCCAAACAATTAGATTTACCTCTAGAAT
>JAABUO010001645.1_pt1 | contig 28551 bp, 45 predicted proteins | sample 5559291 | NCBI WGS metagenome assembly JAABUO01 (sample SAMN10711878, study PRJNA513372) | rock metagenome | isolation source: Antarctica rocks | place: Antarctica: Victoria Land, Finger Mt sud | reverse complement strand
GTGTAGAAGCGCTATATATGGAAGTAATATACTACTAGGTGTATACGCGTATTGGTGGGGTCAAGGCAGGCCTGATGCACAAACTACCTTCAAGTTGCTGTGTAGAAGCACTATTTGTGGAAGTACTATACTACCAGGTGTATACGCGTATTGGTGGGGTCAAGGCAGGCCTGATGCACAAACTACCTTCAAGTTGCTGTGTAGAAGCACTATATATGGAAGTAACTACTAGGTGTATATGCGTATTTGTGGGGTCAAGGCAGGCCTGATGCACAAACTACCTTCAAGTTGCTGTGTAGAAGTACCACATGTGGAAGTACTATACTACTAGGTGTATACGCCTATTTGTGGGGTCAAGACAGGCCTGATGCCATGCATTGGTGGTGGTGCAGGCACCCAGGTCGCCATATGACCGAGTATATGTTCTTCCCCTGCTGACTATCAAGACCAACAAAGGAACAGGTCCGCCCTCCATCACTGTATCAACTGAACTTCCACTGATGTGTGTGCGTGCTATGCGGCATGCTCATTCCTGTCTGTGCTGCATGCTGCTTGCTCATGCATCATGCCAGAACCCATGCCCTGCGTGCCTCAATGTATTATCGTCACTGTTAATGTCAGTTTCTGCCAAGATTTGCGTTGTTATGTTTCCTTGTACGCGTTTGGCTGCCTCCATCGTTCTCTTTCTTCATGACACCTGTCTGCACTCTGCTTAGGGTTGTGTGATACTGTCATGACTCTCTGTGCAATGTCACACTGGCTCAGCATGAGGTCCACGTACCAGGAGATACTCAGGATTGACATACCTGATTCTAGGGCAAGTCACGTGTTCAAATCATGATTGAATGATTGTGCAGCTGCTCTGCAGTGTAAATGTAATCACAGTACATTGTCATGGCTCCACATGCATGACTGATGCCTTGCACACATGCAGGTGTGGTGACAAGTGTCATCTCAGATTCACCAGATGACTACATAGCTCTCCAGGAGCTAAAATCAAAGCCAAAGCTGTGTGAGAAGTTCCATGTCGAGGACGCCTGGGTTGATTATGACGTAAGCACTACAAAGCTGCTGACCCCTCCTATCAGTCTCGTCTTGTAGCCATTGTACTGGCCTGTCTGATATGGCAAGCACATCCTAGACAAACTACATGTCGCCAGCATTGGCTTGTCGATAGGGCTGCTTAGGAACACATGAGTCTTTCACATTTACACTGTCTGTAGATTGTGCCGTGTACAGCTTGTTGTCTTCTGCTGTTGAGGTGGTCATGCAGGGATTCTGGCTGGGGTTGCACTTGGCCATGAGCTGCACATGAGTTCAGTAGAATGCACCACAAAGTTTGCAACCAGGTTATTTTACAATCAATGCCTTTAGACAAGGGTTCCACCGTTATGAGTTTACTGGAGGAACACTCCTCTAGGTTGTGATTATCTACAGTCTTGCATTGCAGGTCATATCTGTGATAGACATCCCTGGGATAGGAAAGACCGCAGCCAAGACCATCTGTGATGAGATGAAGATCAAGACTCAGGGAGATAAGAAGCTAGAGGAAGCGAAGAAGACACTGTACCTGAAGGGGTTCTATGATGGAGTCATGGTCATAGGTCCTCACACAGGCAAGAAGGTATTTCATTGTGCTGGCCTTGTCATGCATCAATGAGGTCTTGCAAGGGTGGTCACCTAGCATGATGGCCTCGTCATGCATCCATGTAGTCCTGCAGGGGGTGTACATTTCACACATGCACACTTACATCTACATTTCCTGTCTTTGAGACTCATCAGGGGAGTCAACAGACAATGACTGATGATTTGAGTTGTGGCAACCCCCATGTGGTTGTCAGCTGTCAATACAGTCAGCAATGAACCAGGCCTGTTTGTAGGTGAAGCAGCCAGTGTGTTGTGTCTGGTATGAGCTAGCTCTATTTGGATGTCAGCAGGGATGACGCATGTTGCAGGTGGCAGATGTGAAGAACGTGATCAAGCAGGAGCTGCTAGATGAGGGCGAGGCCATGCTGTATAGTGAGCCTGACAAGCAGGTCATCAGCCGGTCAGGAGATGAATGTGTGGTGGCCCTCACAGATCAGTGGTACCTCACCTATGGAGAAGACCACTGGAAGCATCTCACTGAGTGAGCCACATACCATGGCCTCAAAGGCTTTTGACATGTACATTGAGCCTGACAGTCAGTGATCAGCCGCAAGTGTGCTGCTGCCATGACCAAGCTGTGGCACACCTCGCCTGAAAGAACAGAACTTGGGCAGCATCTTGCAGAGCAAGCAGTATGCAGCCTTGTTCATGGCTTTGCTGCCTGTGCATCTATGCAAAAGATGCAGCTGACTGTAGCTTATGCGTTAACACGCTGCGCTGTGCTGTCTTGTCCTGTTTTGGCTGAACATACTGGAAGCCTTACAAAACACACATGCAAACCCTTGAGCCCAAAAGGGTTGGTGGGTTTCAGCATCTGCTCTGGCAACAAGTCATTGGCTGGTGTGGGCAGTGTGTGTGTGCCGGCCCTCACAGGACCCCTGGTACCCCACTGTAGAAGAAGACTGCAGAGAGCACGTCACAGACTGAGCAGCACATTGACATCTGTCTGTACAGGGTGTGTCAAGACTCAATTGAGATTGATTGAGCCGTTCAGAAAGCAAGCTTGTGGTGAAGCCTGTACATCAATGGGCCTCAGCTGCTAGAGCTGCTCTGCTGTATCATGCATCAGTGCGTCTGACACACATGTCAATGTGTGTGTGTTCAGGCAATGCCTTCAGCAGATGAACACATACTCAGACGAAGCTCGGCACCAGTTTGAGCACTGCCTGGGTTGGTTGAATCAATGGGCCTGCAGTCGTTCCTTTGGGCTAGGGACACGGGTCCCCTGGGATACCCAATACCTGGTGGAGTCCCTGTCGGATTCCACCATCTACATGGCCTACTACACGGTTGCCCATTTCCTGCAAGCAGGCAATCTGTATGGTGAGGGCGATGGGAAGATCAAGGCAGAAGATGTCACAGACGAGGTAACAGCTGCCTTACCCACCTTGATTGTCCAGAGATTGTGGTCATGTTTGTGTGACAGAGCTGCAGGATGTGCATGGGGGCCATGAAAGGTGTGCAAACATTTGTGGTGTTGTGTTCGATCATGAGAGCTTGGGGAGGCATGGTGCCTTTGTATGCAGCTTGGCATGCATGCTGTTAAGATCTGCGTTACCCATGTCCTGCCCCGCCCTGCCCTGCCCAGCTCTGCCCTGCCCCGCCCTACCCTGTTCTGCCCTGCTCTGCCCTGCCGTGCTTCACAATTTTGGCCTGTGAGCATTAAATGCACATGTGCACAAAACCATCTGTCTGCTTCTGATGGAATTTTGGAATTGATAGCTGCACCAGCCATCAACCTTGCTGCAGTGGCCCTAGTTTTTTTTCCTTCCAAGAAAAGAACAAAGCAAAAGAGCATCCCACCCAAAAGATTTGCGTGGCATTTTTGGGAGAGGTATTCCTGTCACTGGATTTAGCCTTGCAGGTATGGGATCACATCTTCCTGGAGGGGCCTGAGCCTCAACACAGCAAAATTCCAGCACAGACCCTAAAAGCCATGAGGCAGGAGTTCAACTTCTGGTACCCATTTGACCTTAGGGTAAGTCCAATATTGGTACCCATTTGACCTTAGGGTGAGTCAACCAGCATACTGCATTCAGAGTGACACTGGCATATCAAGCAAAACACCACATACAAGAGCACAGCATCCAGCTTCTATGCATCGCGCAAAGGCTATCTTCTGTGTGCTACCAGTCTGTGGATCTTGTATGAACGGTACTATGGACAACAGCATCAATGGGAGGAACAAATTCAAGTCTTGCCAACTTTTATTCAGACTTGTGCTCCATATGGCTTTCCGTGAACGCATCAGTTTTTGGTAGCATGCAGTCATTCTTACATGCATACTGTCATATGGCAGGCGACCCCAATATTTACCCGGGTCTTGCCCTGTCTATCGGTCATGCCCTGTAGCAGGTTGCACGCATTGTCTTGTCTGTCTGTGTGTGTCTGTCGGGCCTGGGTGTTGCCTTGCATAATGGTCATCCTTTCAGTTAAGTAGACTGCACACATTGTCTTGTCTGTGTGTGTGTCTGTCAGACCTGGGTTTTGCCCTGTTTAGTAATGATCCTTCAGTGTAGCAGATTGCATGCCCAGATGAGTTGCTGTCTTGTCTGTCTATTGTGTGTGTGTCAGGCCTGCACTTGGTGATGCAAGAGGACCAGGACCAGGACCATCAGGGTTTACCTCATTCTTTAGAGCCACTGATTGAAAGATTTGGTTTTGTGACTCTGCTTGTGAGCACAGGATAGCACTAGGTGTCTGTCCAATCAGCAAACTTGACTGTGTTCGATAGATAATGTTGGGTAGACAACACAGGGGAGAATGTCTGCTGGGTGGATGCTTCATGACATCCACAAGTGAGTGGGGGCGGGAACAGTTGGGGGAGAAGGGGGGGGGAGCTGACAGGTTTCTCCCAACACATGGCATTTGCACCATATTGCTCTACTCTGTTCCTCAGCATTTCACAGCAACGGGTGCACCAGCTGTCATCCACTCATTGAATGTAGCATGGTAACATGTCTGCAGGTGTCAGGCAAGGACCTCATCAACAATCATCTGAGCTTCGCCCTGTACAATCACACAGCCATTTGGGAGGGTAAGCCGGACAGGTGGCCCAAGAGCATGCGCTGTAATGGCCATCTCTTGCTGAATGGAGAAAAGATGTCCAAATCCACTGGTGTGCTTCTTACTTGCTGCAGCTATCACATGTATCACAAAGCAGCGTTGTCATGTGCTGTCTGCATGTGCAAAACCACAGCTGTTGTGTCAGCCATGTTGATCTTCTGGTGCTACATTAACCTGGCTGCCCTTTGCTGGCCTGTCTGTATCCGCTCTGCCCTGCCCTGCCCTGCCCTGCCCTGCCCTGCCCTGCCCTGCCCTGCCCTGCCCTGCCCTGCCCTGCGCATGACAATTTCAGGGATGGTACTGGTCTGCATCATTAAGCAGCAATGAAGCAGCTCATCACTGGTCTACCATGCAGGCAACTTCAAAACGCTGGCACAGGCAGTTCAGGAGTACACAGCTGATGCCATGCGCCTGGCCCTGGCAGACGCTGGGGATGGCATGGAAGATGCCAACTTTGTGCATGACACTGCTGACAAGGGCATCCTGCGTCTCACCAAGGTGTGTCTGTGCAGCTAGTTGCTGTCTAATCAAAGACTGTGCAACAAATCAATGTCTGATCAAAAATGATGCTGCATAGTGTCGTCTGCTTGCCTATGTACATACCTAGGCAGGCTCTGCAGCCCAGATAGTAAGCATGCAATGCTGCTGATGGTGATGACAATGATTATGATGATGTTGTCTGTGCGCATGGTCCTGACATCAATCAGTGTTGACATGGTCTGGTAGCTGCAGCTGATGGGCCACTTGCGATTGTTGCTGTTCTACATGTCAGCAAGTGTGGAGTCTGCCAAGGCAAATGCTCCTGACACAATTTGAGTGGCACGGCTGTTGCCATGCAGGAGCTGCTGTGGTATGATGAGGTCCTAGCAGCTGAGCTGAGATCTGGAGAAGCTTCCTCCTTTGCTGATAGGTGAGCGCAACACATTTCACCATGGTCATGCCAATTTGGCGCATCATAGCCATTCGGATCGGTCAGAAAACAGTGATGCAACAGCCTTAGCATGTCGTGCATAATCACAGCATGCCCAAATTCATGGACTCGTCAGTAGTACATGTTTACTTGGATGCAGAGGCTAATTGCCTTAGTCATCCTGCCTGCCGCAAGTCAGAGTCTGACTGCCGACTCATGCTGCATGAAAGGGCAGCGCCATGTGCGCATCAGGTCAGTTGTGATGCGTGAAACTGCAGTCACGCATGCTTCTTGTCACGCTTCAGAGCATGCATGTCTCCTGACTGCATAGGTGTCTTCCACTTTGGACCACTGATCAGCTGCTTGAGAGCATCCACAGCTTCTGTTTGCCACTCAGTGCCTGCTTTACACATGTCCCGTGCACTGTTGCTACATTCTCTGTGTTGCTGCAGGGTATTTGACAACAAGATGAATCTGGCCATCCATGTCAATGCCTGCTTCATACATGCGCGGTGCAATCTTGCTATATTCTCTGGCGTGATGCAGGGCATTTGACAACAAGATGAATCTGGCCATCCATGTCAATGCCTGCTTTATACATGCTCGGTGCAATCTTGCTATATTCTCTGTCGTGATGCAGGGTTTTTGACAACGAGATGAATCTGGCCATCCATGGTAGCCATGCAGCCTATGACAACATGATGTTCAAGGAGGCGCTCAAGACAGGCTACTACGACCTTCAAAATGCAAGGGATGCATACAGAGCTGCCTGTGGGCCGCATGGCATGCACACACATCTGGTGCACCGATACATCAAGGTAGGCAACCTTTACTGCTCAGCATGGATCAGCTTGTAGGACATGTTGTGCAGCACATCAGTGGTGACAAAGCATGGTTGCAAATGCATCAGGAGTGCATGACTGGAGAAGTGTGTTGCAGTCTCCTCATAGCAGGCTGCTGTCTTGCTTGCCAAACAGGCAGCTCCCATTGTGCCTGAAGGGAGGTCCCACTGCTGACGTACCTACTGCACAGGCAAAGGGAAGGCAGTCCTGCCAGTCAAATAGCATGGGTTGTGTGATGGTTGGGGGGGGGAGACAAATAAAAAGTAAAATCGAACAAAAATATGAAGAAAATTGTTTTCAAAAGGATTGCATTGCAGGTGCAAACACTGCTGCTGGCACCTATCTGCCCACACACGTGCGAGCATGTGTGGAGGAGCAAGCTGCGTGAGAAGGGCAGTGTCCTGACGGCAGGCTGGCCCCAAGCCCCCCAACCCAACACTGCCCTGCAGGTCTGCTTCCCCTCATGCGCTGCACTTGCTTGTCACCATGCAGCCTTTGTCATGGGTTGTAATCGCCCAGGGTTGTATTTTCAGCTGACCAAGTTCAGCTGGCTTATGATCATACGCATGCTGCAGCACATGCTGACCAGGTTCAGCAGCCTGAACCAGGTGTGCTCAAATGGTGCAGGGTGCTGCAATGTACATGCAAGAGCGCATAGAAGCCCTGAGGAGGGACATCGACAAGCATGGCAAGGCAAAGGTGAAGAAGGGCCAACAAGCCCCTCCTGCAGCTAAGGTCCAAACACCCTCCCCCTTGTGTTTCTATGTGCCACGTCACGCAACCTGTGCTCAGTAGCCTGTCCCGCATGATGGATGGGTGTGCACTGCCAGTCGCCATAAGGAAGGAAGTCAGCTGCGGCAGTGTCTCAGCAACCTGTGTCAGCTCATGTTGCATGTTTGCCTCTTGCATAAAAGTGGCAAGATGCTTTGCAAGCCAAGACAGCACAGCACAGCACAGCACAGCACAGCACAGCACAGCACAGCACAGCACAGCACAGCACAGCACAGCACAGCACAGCATAGCACAGCACAGCAACTGTTAGACATGGCAGCCTGTAGCTGCGGCTTGCTGCAGTATCATCGGGTAGCAGGCTTTGAACATTTGTGTGACACGGCGCAGGTAGTGCATGCAGACCTGTTCGTGTCAGACAGGTTCACTGGCTGGCGAGAACGAGTCCTCACCAACCTGTCTGAGCTGTACAGTCAGCAGACTCGGGGGTTCCCTGCTGACGTGTCACAGCAGATGGTGGCTAGGGTAACATCTTCTCTCCCTATGCCCTGCAAGCTCCCTTGAAGGACTCCCTGCAAGCTCTGATTGGCACCATTCATGTTTGCTGTTTGCGCCTGGAAACAAGGCCCAAGCAATGGTGCCGGTGTTCAGTCTGGCAGCCTTTCACCTTGTGTGGGTTTTGTAACAGACTTGATTGCAACAGGCTGAATGCTACCTAGCACAACAGACATGCTGTTGAGTCACTGGCACAGTCTAGCCTTTGGCTGAGTAATCCTGCCCATCTCATAAGTGCTGCTGCCCTTGCATGTGGAGGCCAAGCCCCTTGGGGACCTTACAAAGAGCAGGGATTCTAGCCATGTACCGTACATTGATACGGTACGCACATTTGCACTGCCTATTGTTGCCTTTCAACCCAGTGATGCTGCCTTTCACAGATGAAGGCAGAGCCCTCTCTGAGCAACATGAAGGAGCAGGAGCTGAAGAAGACTGTGATGCCCTTTGCCCAGATGCGCATGAAGGAGACCAGTCTGCTCGGCCCTGATGTAAGACTCCTCCCAGTGCCTGCCTGGACAAATTTTGCATGCCTTGACACCTATCTATCATTCAGAGCTATCACTCAGATCTATCATGTATCATTTACCACCTATCATGTGTTAACACCTGATGAACAGGTGACAAACAAGTGCACCCTGCAATGATCATCTTACTGCCAATCCTGCCATGAGGTCTTCTGGTAGCTACATCAAGAAGTGCTTGGTGCTCACTCAACCTGCTCCCAAAGGCTGCTTGACACTGCGAGCATGTGAGCTCCTATCAACATTGCAGGATTGGATACACAGGACACGCATGACATGCATGTGTTGATAGGAGCGCACGTGCTCCTATCACCATTGCAGGATTGGATACACAGGACATGCATGCAACGATGTGAGTGGTCCTCACTTATTACACGCCATGCTATCTTTGGCAGGGCTGCTGACAGGGCACTGCACAGACGAATGAAATGCTGCAAGGATCAAGCTGAAGCTCTTCCTGTCCATCTGCAGGTTCTGAATGTGAGGCTGGTGTTTGATGAGGCCGCAGTGCTAAGGGAGAACCAGGAGTACTTGCAAAGGACCCTGGACCTGCAAAGCATTGCTGTGCATATGACAACAGATGATGCAGCACAGCAGCAAGACCTTGCTGAAAAGCTCAGTGCAGCAGAGCCTGGCAAACCGCTGGTAGTGCTGTCAACTGAACTGCCTCAGCAGCACGGCCAGACAGCTAATGGCTCTGCTGAGCAGCACATTGCCAAGCTAGCAGTCAATGGGTCATCCAGAACATGAAGCTGAGTGTTGACTTTGGTCTGTTTCGCAGCAGAGTCAGCCAAACTGTTGCCATTTGATGTAGTTGAGTCTCTCCCAGTCAAACTCAGGCTAGTGCATCAATTTTCATGTATGTGCTTGAGTCATGAGTGCTCCCTGTCAATTATGCCATGGCAGTCCTACTGGAACTACTTTGAAGCCTTTGATCAGGTATGATAGAGCACGTGAGCATGGCCTCAGACCAAACAACTGCAGGTCTGACCACCTCCAATCTCCGCTCTACATGCGATGTGCTTGTGCTCGTGGCCGGCCGTCAGGACTGTCAGCCTTGACCTGACAATCAGCAACAGACGCTACGAATGTCTCTCAACAGCTTTCAAATCAGAGGCTCTCCTAGGCTCTCCTTGGCATGACTATAAATGAAGCATCCGAGATACATTCAATGCATCACGCAGCCTAACACAGCCTTGCTTGACTGCATACTGTGTCAAAATATCTTTAGGATCCAGGCATTTTACCAGGCGCTGCAAACCAATGCGTCCTTCGGAACATGTTGAGGTCCGATCTATCAAAGAACTGCAGGTCTTGCAGTGTGCAATTTTTGGCTTGTGTTGCTTCTCCAAGTCCATGGCTGTGTAGTGCAGGCTGTGAAATGTTTTTTGGAAGTTGCTACCAGTGGCGAAGTACCAGGGACGAAGGACCAATGTACGTCTTCATTGTGCATGGTTCAGCAGCATGCATGCAAACGTGCGCTGAGGCATGCTGTGCATCTGCAGACCAACTTCAATTGACTTGAGGCATGTAAAGGCTGCCAGGGTGCGGAAATAATGAACGATGCGTAGTACGCTAGCAAGCGAAGATAACGGCAGCTTTCGCAGCGAGCCGGAGAAGCTTGAGCAACTAAAGACTTCAACATGACGTCCGCACTTGCAGGAAAGTTCTGTCTGCCTTGTAGATCAGCGTCCATACGTACCACACGTCCAGGAAAGGCGTTCTTCAGCGGGGCTCCTGTGGCAGCCAAGTTGAGATCACATGGTGTCGGCACCCGCAAAGTCACTGCAATGAACGTGAGTGCTTTGCTCCCAAGCCGTCATTATGTTCATTTGAGTACCGAGCGGGTCATTTGTCCCAACGTATTGGACGACGTCTGTCTGCAGCTGGAGTTCGATGCGGTTGGTGGGGCATACGCTAACGCACTGGTCGAGATCGCACAAGAGCAGAACAGTTTGGACGACGTTCATGCCGACGTTGACGCTCTACAAGCTCTGTTCAGTGAAAACGAGCAGATCAAGGACTTTCTTTTCAACCCAGTCATGACACCTGAGAAGAAAAGGGATGTTGTCAAGAACATCAGCAAGGAAGCTGGTCTCAGCAAATACACCACCAACTTTCTGAATCTCCTGATCGACAAGGACAGGATCGAAGCCATTGAAGAAATCCTTGAGGCTTTTGAGCAGACATACTGCAAAATGACCGACACACAGGTCAGCCAAATATTCACGCCACATTGCCTCCTGCAATATTTGCTCAGTGCAGCTGTACACAGGTGCATTGGCACTGCAGTAAACCAGACGCATGCCTTATGCTGGGTGCTTTGGTGGATTTGTATATCCTGACAGAAGTTAGTGTTTGCAGTGGTGTATACATATGCATCTCAGCCCACTCGGCTCAAACACTTACTTACTTGCAGGTGGCAACCCTACGCTCAGCAGTTAAGCTTGAGCAGGAACAGCAGTTCCTTATTGCCAAGAAGCTGCAGGAGCTCACTGGATCAAAGAACATTAAGCTGAAGCCCATTATTGATGAAAGCCTGATTGCTGGCTTCACAGTCTCCTATGGATCAGCACAAATAGATATGTCAGTCAAGGGTCAGCTCGAAATGATCACCAATGAGCTAGAGGGCAAGAATGTCGGCATGCTGGCTGCCTAGTTAGATTGTATACCTGTTACTTTACCTATTCAGTTTTTGAGGAGGCAATTGCCCAGACCTGTTCTGCCATTTATCATCCCTGTAGAACTTTGAAGGCTCAGGAAAGCAAGCCTCTTCACTTTCAAAATCCCTTACTCAGTCTTCACTGTCCTCTTGATGTTGCAAGATCACCTTGCACTTAATGCTCTACAGCATAGTGTGACATGCAGTCTGTGTGACAAAGTTGTAATGTGTCTGAGTTTCAAAATTTGTACACAGTTCGATAATCTGAAACAGCAAGCCTGTATCGTGATGGTGTGTTGATCACATGCAGATGTCCGAAAACGGCACCTATAGCATAATTCACACGTGCAAGCTCTTTTGCCAAAACTCTACAGCTGCTGATGGAAGCTAATCCCAGACTGAGCCATGTCACTCCGTACAGCCTGCTGCTGCTGTGCATGCCTGTCTTGCCGCATGTCTGGTGCAAGACTCTGTTTCTCTGTCTCCAAAAGGCTTGTGAGAGTTTGTTTGGCAGGATTGGCAGCAGCAGTGTGCACAATGACCGGCGAGAATGCTGCACTAGTCTGTTGTGCATTTACCAGAAGAGCCTGAGGTGCTGGAGGTCTTGCATGCAAATCATCATGCCACTCCCATACTGCAGGTCTCGCATGCATCTCATGATGCCCCTCCCATGCTGCAGGTCTCGCATGCATCTCATGATGCCCCTCCCATGCTGGAGGTCTCGCATGCATCTCATGATGCCCCTCCCACCTTGGATGCTGTGCAGGCTGCTGTTTCTTGGCAGCATCTTTGTGGATCATGGCTGTATGTCTGTGCGATTGCTCAAGCATTCAATAGTGTGACCGGGCACTGCAGGCAACAATCACTAGCTGACAGGAAGCACTCAGTGGTGACGGTCTGTCAATGCTCACCACAGCATCCTTGAGACTCCCCAAAGAGTGCTGTCATAACAGCAATAAGTATCTCAGACAATGACCAACCTTGATTTATGGGCCTGCCGAGCTGATAAGCTAAAATGCAGCCTTACTATGTTGTTCAAGAAACAGCCTTGAAGTACTATGCCCATAAGGTTTAGGGTGTATAGGCACCACTTACAAGCAAAGTAAGGTCCATGACTGTTGCCAAAGTAGACTGGTCTTGCCGCATGCACACACAATACATTCTGGTGATCTCTTCAATGTCGGCAGCCCACAGTATGTTCATTTTTTCTGGAACACAATGCCCACGACAATTTATATACAGTGGTACACTGGGGATTGTTTGTAGCCATGAGGCCACCTTGCATGCAGTATGTCATTTAACAGCATGCAATGTCTGTCGCTAAATAGACCAACCTGTAAACCCACAGATTTGGATCAATCCCTCTTGGTCCCTGCACACCAAGCAACTCCTGAAGATGAGTTGGACTAGCTGTGTAAATCGACATTGCATGCAGCCTGAGGTAGGAGAACAACAGGCCTATCACCATGACTCACCGGTGGGAGCTGTAGGTACAATCAAGATGGACCCTGCCTTCAGAAATGAGGATCTATATTGGGGTTGTGCTTGATAAGGTCAAACGGTGTAATTTTGGTACCCAGCTGACTCAAGTCATCCGCTATGGTCCATATAGTGTCACCATTTTGAACCAGATACCTCCCGCCTGCATTGCCTCACCGAGTGAGTCTTGGCTCTTGTGGTTGTGCCACAGTGTCTTCACGGGGCATCCTTACCTAAGCTGATCTGCCTACCAGCATGAAGATCGGGTAAACGTTCAGGGTTAGCGGCAAACAGCAGGTCCCAAGACACTCTGAGTACACTGGCAAGCTCCGCAGCTTTCAACTCCCGAGGCAAACTCAAGATCTTGTCTGCAACAACAGCAAACACTGAAAGAACACATCCGTGGGAGACGGAGCTCACAATACCTCTGGTGTCCCACCTGGCAAGCGCTTTCTCAAAGGGCATAGGCAGCAGCAAACCTGCACGGCTTGGGCCTATCAGCTTGCCAGGTACCAAAATTGTCTTGTGAGGAACTCCTTCGATGTCCACCATGACGATACTTGCAATGACTGCCAGTACGGTGGACGTTTTGCCATGGCTCATAGGGCTTAGGGAGGGTCCTTGTACTAGCAGCGCTGGCCATCCAGCTCATACGTGTCGCTGCATCACTCTTGCTTGCGCATGTGTGGCCAATACTGGCTTTGTAACAATTTATCTGTGTCAACCCATCTGGGGTGTGATTCCAAATCCAACAGGTAACTGCACATCAAGACACTAAGCTGCACAATTTCACGCGGTTGCTCACATGACGTGTACCATTCACAGTCTTTCTGATACACAGCCATCAAAGTGCATATAAAGCATGACTAGGCCCAGACACACACACGAATACTGGGTCTTGTACAAATGTCTGATTCACCAAGTGTGTACAACACTGCACAAGCTGGTGTACACTCTATTGTACACAACAGCAGCAACGTCAACTGCCTCACAAGAGGATGCTTGATGGCAAGATCTTGCAGCTGACGACTTTTGATTGTATGACCAGCAATGCTCCAGCACCACGAAACTCCAGACAAACCTCAATAAACATAAAGTTCTTGGTTACTTGCTTTTGCCGCTGAGCAGATTGAGACCCAGCAACAGTACAATTGCAATGTAAATGCCATCCTGCCCCCACGATGGTGACTTAGACAGGGCATCTGCACAAGAACAGCAGCATTGAGACTGAGCACCGCAAAATGTGTCCTGTCACACTCAAGCACACCTGTGGTCACACATGCAGCAAGGGCGCTGGTGCCCACGCTTATACATGAAAACAAGCAAAGCATATCTCACATACCTGTAAACTGCTTGAGTTACAGACAGCAATGCAGACTGCATTCAACGCACTTTCCCAGACGTTGATATGGACAAACAAGGGAAGCCTGAGAACAAACATAAAAGCCACAAGCACAACAGGACGATTGCAATGCATTGTGCATGAATCACAGAAAGCCAATGCCACTTCAATCAGACAGGCACGGAGTTGAAAGATCAGTGCATGACCACCCCATGACAGCCTATTCCGCACTTTGATTGGTGCATACCTGACACAACTGCAAATGATAGGACGGCTGTAAGTGCACTGGTCACATACAGCTTGATGGCACTTTGTGGAGGAGTTTGCTGTACAGCTGCCTCTACAGCTTCTGCCCTTTGTTCAGCTTCCTGGGCTTGCATCTGCAGTGTTCACATGCGCACCTTTGCATGCAGGCCTTGCTTTTGATCCAGAATGCATTTTGATGCATACATGCTGGCAAGACTCTTGCGCCTTTGAGCTTTTGTGACAACACAGCACCACAGCAATCTGGTTTCATGTATGAGATTAAGTACATCAGTGACAATTCAGCAGAGACTGCTTTGCAAGGAATGGACACAGACATTTGGCCTCAACTTATTACAGCTTTGGAAGGTGCAATGCCACATGCCAGATTGGACACGATGCTCATAAAGAAGGAAACTCTCACCTCTGTATTGACAGCAGCAGCAGCCTGTGCACCAGGAAGCTCCTTCTTGATACGATATAAGTTCTGGAAGAAGGTCCCTTCGCTACGCTTAATTGCAGTCTTCTGCTCCCAGTCCATGAACTCTTGATCATCAGCCTGCAGGTTTGACGTCATGGTAAAGGTGCTATTTGCTTGGCAACGCAGGACTCTATTGTATTGCAACCACTAGCGGATGCACCCCTCGGCTCCATTGCAGTTTGATTCAGCAATGGTGTCACACATGCAGACACTTGCATCCCAACAAAAAGTCTGTGTTACAGGAATTGACAAAGAATACCTCTAGCTTTTCCCGACTTGCTTTCAATTGTTCTTCAAAGTCATCAGCTAGCTTGTTGATGTCAGCCTGTACAACAATGTAGCAAGATCTGAGTGAGTATGTCACCTCAAGGCCTGGCACAGTGATCTGTAAACACAAGTGGTCAGAAGACAGCACCAGAACTAAATTTGGCCAATGCATGTGTGCTATAGCAGTGTTGATCAAAGATGCGCTGCTCACCGTTGCACTGTCGAATGCCAAGTTGGACCTGTTACGAGTAAGCCTGCTGAGTTGATCAACCTCACCTTTAGCCTAGCATACCAAAGACTGCCTGACTAACTTGGTCATTCAAACCGTCTTTGGGCTTGCACGGTAAACCAGTATTTCCTTATATCATGCAAGCATGAGACCAACCTCCTCAGCTGCCTGTCGAAGCTTTTCACTCTCTTCTTTCACAAAGTCCTTCACTTTCTCTTGTCCAATCTGGACCCGTATGATGTTCATGAGCTTCTCCTGCAAATCTGGATTACCAGTATCGTCCGGAAGCCGAGCGTGTTGCTCCGCAACGGCTGCTCTGGGCCGTTTGCGAGAATTCCGCGCTGTCCTCGCAGGCTTAAAGACGCAAGCAGGACAGCTTCTAAATGGTGTCGCGACACTCGGCAGCAACGCAGTCATGACCGAGCAAGTTCCAATGCTGCGTACACAGCACACTGATTGTCCCGGACCTGCTGCAGCGGTTGCTGTTCAGCAGTGCAAATAGAAACCAGTGCAAGGTACCCATTCACGCGCCAAGTACGCGCCCCGTGAGCTGTTGGGATTGCCTGATTTGGCTCTAGGGCCTCCTCCTTGGGAGTTTGCATTTTCAAAGCGGCTTTGCACGAATCCAAATTTCCTCGCTGGCACAGCTGATGCGTACGTGACGACGAACTGTACCCATTGTAGAACACTGCGCAGTTTGCGTGTGTATTCACTGGGGCGATCGGCGCTGCCGTGTGCTAATTCTGAAGTTTGAGGGCTCCCCGGACAGGTGGAGCTCGAGATCTGACTCTTTTGAGGTCGTGATAACGAGACAACAACATATCGAAATTTGCCGCAGCTCCTGCTCAAGGCAGGTTGAACAGGTGAGAACACGCTTCATCGTGGGTGGGATCATGGCCCAGCAAAATTCTGGACTAGCTGTTAGCTTGTGTCGCTCTTCAGCCCTTGTCCAAGAATAGGTTACAAAGAATACCACACAATCTCACGAGAGATTTGCGGTTTACGAGCCCGCAATCTTGTTCTAGCGTTTTAGAACTTTGCCAGAGTACGCAGGCCGAGATTGGGCAGCTGTGTGCAGCAGTGCAACAAATAACATGCTGCATGTTCACTTGAGCAACTAGCCTGACTGGCAGGAGCAAACTCACACCACCAGTGTCAGTTGTAGGATTTACGTGAAGAGGGATAGCAATGCCCTTCCATTTGCATCATGAAAGACAGCCACTCTGCACCTGGACCTGACGTATGCAGCTGCGCTCAAGGTGCACTCAACTGTTGTAGTGCACCTGCTGCAGGCTTGCCTTGGAGGACAGCCACTTCATTGGGTCAGATGCACAATGATCAGAGATCAGCAGGCCTGGTGTTGCAAAGCATGTCAGTGCATGGCAACAACTACCACAGCAGTCCCCAGCTGCCGCCAGGCTTGCTGCCAGCACACACCAACTCTTCTTTAGTTGCATCGCCTGCCAGGTGAGCAATTCAGGCTTCACATATCATTGGACACTTTCCTGGGTGCATCTGCCAGGAAGGTGTCAGACCTCGATCTTCAACACAGCGTGCTCACAGATCACATTCAACATCATGCAGTACCCACCGCACACAAAGGCAGCTTGCATTGTCTGTGAAAAGTTTGTCACTTCCTGGTTCGCCCATCAAGCTCAGTCGGACAATGTAGATATGTTGCGTTGAGTTTCACACACTCATCTTGTTAGCATTTTGTTGCATACTGCCTGTGTAGGCAGCGTGGCAGAAACAGGCCAAGCAGTGGCAGCTCCAAGAAGCACTGCAATTGCAAGAACTCAAGATGCCTGAAGCTGTGAGTCCCTGCAAGTTGCTTGAGCAAAAGCCATGTCGTTGTGGCTTCCACTTGTGATTGTCTGCCAAAGATGCATGCAATCCACCACCACACGTCCGACCAACAGAGTGACTGCACCATCTATTTGTCTGTATCTCATGCCGCAACCTGACTGCCTGACAGCTGCTCATATTGTTGCTCTCAACACAACAACACCCTGCACAGCACAGCACAGCACAGCACAACACAACAAAATGCACATATGAATGCTCACAGGTACTGTGAGTGCTTTGCATCTGGGCGTTACTGCGATGGCTGCAACTGCGTCAACTGCTGTAACAATATGGAGAACGAGAGCACGCGGCAGTCAGCTGTGGAAGCCATCTTGGAGCGCAACCCAAATGCCTTCAGACCCAAAATCCAGGCTGGAGCCAGCGTGAGTGCATGCATCAGCTTTGTTTTCTCTTTTGTTAATGATTGTTGGGCTCTATTTTGAGCAGTGCGCCCGAACCTAAAGATGTTGCAGACTGCTCCGCAGCAGGTGCAGATGTCTGGCAGCATCATTGTGCAAATACTCATCACAAATGAGCGTTTGCACCATAGTTTTCCATCGTGCTTGAAACCCTTTGTGGCTGCCTCGTAGGAGGAGGGCACTGTGGCTGGCACTGCTCGTCACAATAAGGGCTGCAACTGCAAGAAGTCTGGCTGCCTCAAGAAGTACTGTGAGTGCTTCCAAGCAGGCATCTACTGCGGGGACAACTGCAAGTGCATTGACTGCAAGAATTTTGAGGTTCGTGCAGTTCAGACCAAACATCCAAAGCACCATTGCTGTGCATCAACTTCTGCAAAGCTTGCCGCAGAAGGTGTGCTTGCACGCTTACCCTGGGCTCAGCTGCAACAAACAAATGCCCCTCCTTATGCCATGCTGCTGTGCTACGCACCTGTCACAGAGTCTAGCACAGTTCAATGTAGCTCTTTCTGTCCAAACCGCTCATTGGGTTTGTGAAAGCAGCCATTTCAGTCAGCCACTCATGTGTCATCTGAAACACGGTCCGCGGTTGCCGCACAGGGGTCAGAAGCCCGGGAAGCAGTAGCCTTGACCGCATTCCAGCCTCAGGACATGGCTTCCCGCCACCACCAGCCCCTCCCCCACCACTCTCCCGCCCAAAACAAGCGTCAACGCTTGGCGCCACCCCACTCCCTCCACAGGCAGCAGCACCCTCCCTTGCCCGCCATTCCTGTCAACAACAGGCAACCTCTGCCTGCCATACCAGAAATGGCCTCGCGCAGTATGCACCACGGCCACCGATCCCGCATGCACCACAGTCAGGCACCAGGTACTTCATGCTCAATGGCTTTTTCTCCGTGGATTTTACAGATAAGCGTTTACACTTACAGTGTTGTTGACTATGCATATTCTACGTACTGTATGACTGTGATGTAGCCAATGAGATGCAATGAAACATCATCTGAAGATGACATCGCCTGCAGAGCTCAAGTTAGGCTCTCGATGCCTCAGATGTTTACCTGTGCAGCGCGTAGCAAGACTGAGCACCTGCCAAGCTTGGCTGAGAGCGTGACATAGCACACATTGACACGGAATCACACACTTGCTGTTGTGCATGACAGTGGGAAAATAGGGGTCTGCTTGCATGTACTGCTGGTGCTCTGCATAAGGGCAAAATGCTTGCAGATTGAGACATCTGCAGACGAATACTCAAGTGTCATCATACTTTGTCAGATGCAGATTTTTGGTGAAATGCTGCTGCACCCACGTAGACGTAGGCCAAGTGCTGTGCAGCTTCTGCAAGGCCTCCATGTACCTGAGTGTTGCTGCTAGTATGGTTTAACATCAAAACATGTTGATGTTCTGCTGACTGCCAAAAGAGGACCTGGTACAGGGAGCTTCCCAGGATCTTACATGCCTCATCCTGGGGCAAAATACGGGGTTAATGAGTGCATGAAAGCATGATTGAATGAATGAGAGAATGTTTCTGTCATTGTGACGACAGCTGATGCTGTCTTGCAGGTGACCACAGCACAAGAGGCGGTGTGCAGCCAGGGTACCAGTTGACAGGGCCGCTTGGCACAGCCCTGTCCATGGGGACAAGTGGCTCCCAACAACAGCCTGGTGGATTCTTCAAGGAGACAGTGCACGAGGTCTGGCATCACATTCTGTGCATGGGTGTTGTCACATGGTACTGCAGAAATGAGTACATGACATTTCAGTGGAGTGTCAGGCATTTTGCCGGGCATGTTGCTGGTGATGTCCACAAACATCTTGATTGCACGAAGAGCAATAGTCATTGTGCGAAGGGCAATAGCTATTGTGCGAAGCGCAATCATCGAGAAAAGCCAAATCCTTTGAAAGGGACAAAAAGGTGGCATGTGTGAGTCAATTGATGTGCCTTAGCTGTGAGCAGATGTGATGCGTCCAAATGCAGTGGTCATTGCCATCAATTTGAAAACCCACACAAAGTGGTTATATGGTTGCAGCTTTGTCCTTGCAGATGTTTCGGCGTGGTGGCGTCGATGACATTTGTGCGCTGCTAGTTTCAGTGGCCCATGAGCAGCAGGAGCCCTCCTCCCCCTCCGGCCCTGCCGGCTCCCAGGCCACCAGAGCAGCCCTGCTGCCCTCCCTGACTGCCCCAGGGCAGATGCAGGACGGCTCCCTGCAGGCCACTGGCCTTGACACAGAAGCCGCCGAGCAGCTGTCAGGTCAGCCCTCATCTCTGAGGCATGCATAACACATTCGTTCATACATTCATTCACTCAGTCATTGAGTCAGTTGTCCATTCATCCGTTCGTTCATTTATTCCTTCGTTTGTTTGTTCGTTCATTTCTTCATTCATGCAAAACATATCTTCCCTTAGGGTTAGGTACATACAGCCCTGCATAGCTCCCTGCACGAGGGCCTGTATTGGCAGTCAGCGGTACCAGCAATGACATGTGTTGATGTGTTTTCAATCAGACTGGACAGCTTCAGGCTAAACTTTGCGGCTACGACCAGGGTGTGTACTGCTCTCGAGTTGACTTAACAAGGTTGCGTCATGAACAGGAATGAGTATCCCAAATGAGCAGACGAGCATTGACCTCATGAAATCTGAACGGCCAACAGCTCCTCAGGGACATCTGAAAGCCTTTGATCTGGAAAAGTGAAGGCACAGATGGGATGTGAGGACAGCCGTCCTTTGCCAGCATACGCTTTTTCCTCTCTTGAAAGCTTTGAGTGGGATTGGCAGCTGCCTTACAGAGTTGCTGTTGAACGGGACAGCCATTGTGGCGTCTGACAACGCCCAAACATGTTGACCCATCATGACCCTGACAACGGTCTGTGCGTGTGACAGGATCAGGAGGTGTGTCCAAGCTGTATGAGGCACAGGAGCATGCCGTGCTGCATGAGTACCATGATGTTCTGCTGAAACTGGTGGACAGGGCCTCACAGAAGCAGAAGGACGCCCAGCAGCCAAGCATTTCCCGCCCTTCCAGGGAGCCTCCCACCTCTTCCCGCCCCCTGTCTGCTCCCGCCAACATGACCGATGCGCCACAGCAGCACATGAATGGCGATGTCAGTCAAGGTGATTTTGGGCAGTGACACAGCTCATGCAGTGCATGGTGTCTTCCAAGGTTGTGACACCTTGTAGAGTGAGTGGTCATAGAGGCAGTGCAGGGATGCTGTAATGGCTGGAAGTCTGCAGGCACTTGCTGTGTGCTGCAAGCTCTGCTGTCATATCTGGCCAGCTGTGGCTTGCTGGCACAACTGTTGCTGCGCATTGCTCGTCAGCTAAGCACCTCGTGCAGTCACAACCAGAGGGTCTCTGAGAGGGCGCTTGCACACTGCCACATTGATGGTGTTGCGCTGCATCATGCTTTCACTGTCTCAAACAGCAGATTGTGATGAGTGCAGGTCACACCAGCAGCATGCCTTCTGACCAGCTGTCACAAACTCGCTTGATGCAGCAGCAGCCACATCAGCAGCTTCTGGCCGCAGCATCTCAGCCGCCTGCCGGCGCATCTTACCTGCCGGCGCCTTCCTCTTCATCTTACTTGACGGGAAGCCGTTTTGGCGGGAATGGGATGGGCGGCATCCATCTGCCCTTGGGGGTGAGTCATCTGGACCCTGATGGGTACCTAACAAACCCTAGCCAGCCCGGACTTGGAGCCCCTGTGCAGACAGGCATGGGGAACCCAGGGCAAGCAGGGTCAGGGGGGACTCAGCAGTTGGGGTTGGGGAACCCTGTGCAGACTGGCATGGGGGGTGGGCTCAACCCCAGCCATCCTACAGGGCTGTATCAGAGGCCATCTTCAGCTCAGCCCTTTGGCAACAGGCAAAGCATGCAGGTACAGAAGGAGGATCAACACCATAAGTCTATTGCATGTGCAAAGCAACACAACATCTGGCAACTCACACATGCCACCTTCTGGTGCGTTCTTGTCACTGTGGCTGCATGGTACAATGTTGCTTCAGCAGTGTCAGTCTCAGTGCTGTCAGGAGAAACAGTGTCATGTGAATACAGGCTGATGCCCGCAATAGGCAGGGCAGCCACATGGGTGGGGTGAGTAATCCTTTAGGGCCCAACCACCAGGCCCCGCTCAGCACTGCCCCTGCTGACGGACTGCGCCAATCAGCCCAAATGCAATCGATGCAGCTGCCAGTGGGAAGCATGATCACAAACCCCCCCTTGACTCATCACTCCAGTCAGCTTCAGTCACAGCCCCACTTCCAGCAGCCGCTGCCAAACCCTAGGATGTATCAGAGCTTTACTGATGCCTTAGCAGAGTCCTCACAGCCACTCTCAGCACCCAGCATGCACAGCATGCCATCCCATGGACTCAACCATGATTGGTATTCCCAGTCCCAAGGATCGGCAATGGCGTTTCAAGGTTACCCATCACAGCCTCACGCAGGGCAGGGCAACTCTTCACAGCCCCGCCTGGGGCAGGACATGTCTATGCAGTCAGGACAGACAGACGGGGGCATGAACGTGCACAGCTCTGGTGGCTCACTTTTGGCCAACGGCATGTCTTTTGGGCAGTCACTGCCTGATGGGTCTGCCCAGATGTCATCACAGATGCAGGGTAAGCTCCTGCCTCTGCACTACACACATGCTTGCATTTGACCATCTGTTATACTTGGGCGCATGTGGCACAAAGCTGCCTCGCTGCACTACATTGTGCCTTGCTGCATGTTGCATTTTCGATTTTGCTGATGCAAAGCACCATCTTTGGTATCTACATTAAGCTATGCAAGTACTGATTGCATCACAGCTGAGCAAGACCAAAAGGCTCATCCTATGGCCCTGAAGTCAAGTGGTGTGCGATGCAGATCATCATAACCCTGGACTTTAGTTGCAGCGATGATACTCTGCCAGAATTGACACAAAAGCATGGCGGCAAGTGTGTAATACCTGCTTTTGGAAGATTGGAAGTCTGCAGCTGGTCAGAATGTTGCATCCTTTGTGTTTGTCACCAGACAGCAACTGCACAGTTTGTATTACCCTTGTGGGTCCGGGGTTTGCTCTTACTGACTTGTTCCATTCAAGGACTGCTGTGTTGCATTTGAGGTTGACTGCATTGCAATGATTCCTTGCAATGCTGCGTCGAGACGTTGTCGCACATTGTCAGTCACCGTTTGTACATAGGTTGAATCCCCAAATGACTCGGCATGCAGAGTAGCAATAGAGCAGCGTTGATCATGCATTCTGAAAAAGGCTTTGCAATAAAGTCATCTGTGCACTTAAAGACTAAGCTTGTGCTCATCTGCTGGGGAGGTGAATCCAGAAGACGTGGAACAGCTCCTGCATATGCGCTCATGTGCAATATAATATCATTGCATAGCACATGATGAGAGAGTACTGTTACAGTCCTTGTCTAGTACGCTCGAAGTCCTCCTCAGTGAGCTCGTATGCCCAATGTAGCAAGCTCTGCCGAATGACAGGGGAGACAGATGCATCGGTCCAATGCTTGTTTTGCTGAACAACCTTTTTGATCAGGCTGCGCCTCCACCTGTGACACCAGAGAGCCAGACGCTAAATTCGTGTTTCAAGATGTCCTGAAGAAACACATGTAAGCCTGTGCACCTGTGATAATATTGACTGTTTCTGCGAGGCGATGACACAATGCATGCCAATTTAGCAAGCCCAGTTTGGTACTTCTGATTTATTCAGAGCCCCAACAGCTGACAGATGACAAGCAGGTATGATAACAGGGCACCGCCTCATGCATGTCTTGCTGCTGCGCATGGCGAGAGTGTTTGATGCAAGAGACATCCAGGGCTTGAACATGTCAACATGCACGACTGCAGAACAAGCACCAACCTGCCCATGTCTCCAGCACATCTAGACCACCTGCCTATCTGCCTTTCATCATCTGCAGATCTGCGCCCCTGCAGCCAGACAGCCTCATGCAAAACACACACCAAATGCCTGTCATGTAACAGGCTCACATCATCGTCCACTCGTCGACACAGCATTGTCCACTCATTTGCGCAGCATTGTCCACTCATTTGCGCAGCATTGTCCACTCATTTGCGCAGCATTGTCCACTCATCGTTGCAAATTCATTGTCAAAGCCAGACTGGCTGTACTCTAAGCTTCAGCTGTATACAGTGCATCCTTGCTGAAGCATAGCTCACAAAGATATTACACACTTTGCCTGATATTGTGGGGGATGTCAGACCCAAGATGATTCCACATTTGATCCAGAACAAGTTTTGTTTGGTCACAAGTCATCATTGTGTTGAGGCTGAGTCATCAAGGCTAGGCTTGACCAAGGCATGATGCACAGGAGGCAGGTTGGCTGCTCAAACTGATGTGATTGCTGAAAAGGGCTGAGCAGCAGGCATCTGGAACATGATGTGCAGCAATATGGTGAAACAATTTGGAATCGTACCCGATAGAATCTGCAGTACCAGTGAAACCAGCCTCGCGGGTCTTGGGCAGCAATCCAGCCACTCTTCTCCCAATCTGCCTGATTCTGACCTGCTTTTACCTGTTCAGCCAAGCAAAGCAATGCATCTTTGCCTATATTTAATGCTGTCAGCAGTAACCAGCTGATGCATCTCTGACTGCACATGGTCAATGCGCACATCACTGCAGCCTCTTGGGGGTACAGAAATGTCACTAATTGTAAAAGAAGCACTCGTTTCATAGTGTAAGTCTAAACTTAGAAAAGCCTGGGCACTAATGTCAGGCGTTTCTATTTCAGGGAGATGTCTTAGACTTTATTTGACATACTCTGTGACAAACACTGGGAGTCAAGCACGCACATGCTGCAACTTGCATCGCACCCATCTGATGCCTGCTGGCTAAGCCTGCTGTCTGATTGTGGTTATTATTATCACTAGCATATGCTGCAACTTCCCCAGCACATCATTCACCACAAACATGCGACCTCATGCTTTTCAGCACATCTTGCACTTGCGTATGCCAAATGCAGGTCCGGATCTAGAGCAGGTGATGACTGCACATGTGACTGTTCATCATTACACAGAACTGCGTCATGACAGACCCTACTTTGTACTTGTTTCTTTCTGCAATGTATCTCCTGGCCTTGTACATGTCATCCTCCAGCCCTTCAAACCAGTCAGCTGGGAACTCTGATGGGTCAATGTCCACCCCTTGTGGGCTGATGATCCCAGGCCGCCCTCCTATGGGATTGAAGTATATACTGCATCTCCACAAACAACTTTGGATATACACGGACTTAAACGTTTGAAAAAGTACCGTATGACTGGTGATTGGAATGTCTGCCCCAGGTGAAGACCTGACAAGTCATTTTGATGTGAGTCAGAGCCTGGATAAACCCATTGACCTGCCTGCAGTGCATGCTGCATTGTGCCTCCTGCAGGCATTTGCTGCAAGCGGAAGAGATGTGGTAGCAGGATGGCGTGTTGCAGCATCCAGTAGTTTGCCAGACTGCCTGCTGCATGGTGTGACCCGTCATCACATCAAGGTTTCTTGAGCTGCACATGTGCTCTCATTGCATGAATGTGCCAGAAGATGCCTCAGTCAATGCATGCTAACTAGGGCATAGTGAAATTGCCCCTGATTTGTATGCAATCTGCAGCTACACAGGTTCAGGCTGCTGAACAGTCCTAAGGAACCTGCCAATCTTGCATCTGCATGTCACGTTTGACAGGTTTGCCAGGTGCCAAATGATGTGAGGGTTTACTGATGATGGCCTGTTGCTTCAGCCAGGCACAATGAATGCTCATCACAGCATCATATCGCAGCGCACAGTGGGAAGTGCAAGGCAGCATGCTATGGCAAACAAATGCTTCCAACAAAGGATGCGAGGCACAGCATGAGGTCATACCCGCCAAAGCTTCCTGCTTGGATCACTTGCTTCGGCGTGAGGGTGGGTCTGAAGTCTGGTGCATCATCAAAGACAAGCCGGCCAAGCTCATCTCTTGTGCCCTCTGATGGATCAACGCTGGACTGGACTACATCTTCCTCCCGGCTCTCGACTGGATGGTAATCTGCATGAACCTGAGGAGCCTGTGCAGCACGCACACAGTCTGCATAAAGCTCAGCATGCGTACATGATGATGCATGTAGGGAGAGATGACGAAAGTCACTGTGACCAGCCAGAAGACATCAGCTCACGTTTTCAAGCTTGCTGCCTCGAGTCTTGACGTCATCAAGAGATACCAGAGCATTTGCTTCACTGTAGTCCACATCCTTTCTCTGCCTTGTGCTGCGCCTGCACATTGCTGGAAAGTGAGCAACAGGAAGTACACATGCTGAACGGCAATGGCAAAGGTCAAGGAAAGATTACCTGACAGGTTCAACATGCAATAGAGGAGCTGCACGCTTTTTGCTTGGTTTGTCAGAAGGCTGGTGGGGCTTCACGCCTACAGACAAATTGTGGCTGATGCCAGCGGCAGATGTGATATGACGACTATGATGCTTGGTTTACAGCACGCTTGCAAGGTGATGACAGCCCTTACTTGGCTCAGGATGCAGCTTAGGTACGTTCAGGGCCTGTAGCTTTTGTCTGTTACGAGCGATACGCTCTTCGCGCTGCCGCTCGTACTCTGACTTGTCCGACATGTTGTGCGCGTCAGGAATGTGTCAACTAAGCTGCTCGGCAACGGTCAAGGCTGCATTGCACAGTTGTGCTTGATCACAACGTCCAACAGCCACTGGTTGTGCAGGACAGCAAACCGGACCCCGCCTTCAAAAGCTCGCCCTCAGCTCGGCAGCACCAGTACAGTCAGCAACAACGCGAGCTTGGAGCAGTGTCAGCGCTGCAGCTGTTGCGGTTTGGAACATGCGAAACATAAGGGTTCACATGACCGAGCCACGGGAACAGAAGCTGTATGAATGTTTTCGGTAGTGTCGAAGATGCGAGGGATGGCTGCCATGGCTCTGCATGCCAAACGCAGTGGGGCGGCTGCTTTCTCACACAGCGCTTGGGCAGCGCTGCAAACATTGTAGAAGGGTCAACTAATCGTCACCATGAGCAAGTTGTCATCAGACACCCTTCGCGAGGGTATTGGAGGTGCGTGGCGGCTATGCTCGGTGCTACAACCTCCGCAAACTTTGGGCTTGCAGGCTTTGTTTCGATAACGATTGCCCACTTGCGGTACCAATTGGCTTCACCTTTGCAGGTATCTTTGAGGGTGCCAAGGCCAAGCCTCGCAAGTTCACGGAGACTGTGGAGCTGCAGGTAAGGATACGCTAGACAGCAGTTGTGGTCTAACAGTGATCTATATTTTGATATTATACTCAGCCAGACATTGGACTCGAGATGATCAAATCAAAGTATTGACAGACAAGTATCATCAGCAGCTCATAGATATGACAATATGCAGGTTGGGCTGAAGAACTATGACCCCCAGAAGGACAAGCGTTTCAGTGGAACTGTCAAGCTGCCTTACATGCCTAGACCTGGCATGAAGGTATTGCCAACACAGTTCTCACTACACCTTTTTTTGCTGTTGCCTTGATACTGTCAAAGCAGGACTCAAATACTGCAACACCACTGACCTTTGACCTTGGTAGGTGTGTGTACTGGGAGACCACAAGCATTGCGAAGAGGCCAAGGCCCTTGGCATCGATGCTATGACTGTGGAGGACTTGAAGAAGCTGAACAAGAACAAGAAGCTTGTCAAGAAGCTTGGTATGCCAACTTTACCCACTGCACCAATTCTTTCTGGACATCACTGCTCCCATCGTATTTGTGTCCTGCCATTCTGCTGTCGTTGAACAGGTGCTGCACATGCACACATCCAATCAGCTTGGTCGCTGTCAGCATTGCAAAACATGCCTCCTTTGTGTGTACTCGGATCAGCCGCAAACCATGCATCTGTATGCCATATATTCCTTATACTGCAGTACAGCTTCTACAGGTCAACTATTTGTGTCCTTGTACGTGATACTGTGGAAACTGATTTTGTTGTGCTTGTGCAGCTAAGAAATACAGTGCCTTCTTGGCCAGTGAGACAGTCATCAAGCAGATCCCACGTCTGTTGGGACCTGGTTTGAACAAGGCTGGCAAGTTCCCCACCCTGGTGTCCCACAATGAGAGCCTGGAGGGCAAGGTACTCACAACAACCTTGTCCTCTGTACATTTTCTGCTGACTCTGGTTGCATCCTGTTCTGCCCAGCTGAAATATCATGGGGGTGGTAAGAGGTCACAGCTAGCGTTGTAAATGGGCTCAGTACATCTGCATATGAGCTGCACTGTCTTGAGGAACACAATGTACAGATTTCCCAACACAGTCGCATTCCTGTGAGTGTATGGGATCTTGCCACAGATTGTGATTCTGGTGTTGCAAGAGTGAATTGAGTGTGCAATCCTTCTAGTTGTCAGCTTGTTCTGCTGAAGCATAGCTGCTTGGATCTGTGATGTACGCACATCATGTCTCCCGTCCCTGCAGGTCAATGAAATCAAGGCCTCAATCAAGTTCCAGCTGAAGAAGGTGCTATGTATGGGAGTTGCGGTTGGCAATGTTGCCATGTCAGACAAGGAGCTGTACATCAACATTCAGATGAGCATCAACTTTTTGGTGTCTCTGCTGAAGAAGAACTGGCAGAATGTGCGGTGCCTGTACATCAAGAGCAGCATGGGCAAGCCCTACAGGCTGTACTAGATTACCACACAGTTCGCGATGTGCATTGTTGTGTGACCCTAGTGTGGACCTGTTCCCTTCACAATAAGTACACCAAGGGTCAGCTGCTGCTGCAAAGCCCTCAAAGTTTGATTCCCAAAGGTGGGTCGGCTTGGGTGTGGCAACTGGCTTTTTGGGAGCCCCCTCTGCAGGAGCGCTTGCTTATGCGTGCTATTTTGTAACTGACTATTGCCAAGCTGAAGTCTACCATATTTTTGCTGCTGGCACCATGCCTGATGCAGTCACGAATCAAACTTGATGGTAGTGTGCAGTGCTGGACAGGTCCTCCAACTGTATGTTGGGATGGGAATGACACTGTCTTAGCCTCGGCTTGCTGAGTTCCCGGAAAGACAACATGAGAGCCTGGCAAGCCACTGTTGTCTTTGTTTGGAATTTTTCTTCACGACCTACCCCAAATCTGTACCATGCGCAATCACTCATCTGAATCAGAAACAGGTTCTGCCCTAAATTGCGCGCCAAAGTACAGTGTCGGAACAGGAGGTTGCCGAACATTCTGTGACTAGACTTGACGCGTGTTTAGTACACTGCGAATCGGCGTAGAAGGAGCGCCGCCGCCTGCACTCCGGCAAACGACGCCCTTTTTCTCAGATCCTGCGGGGCAGAGTCTGCCAAACAATAGCAAATACCTTCTGCAGGTCAGCTTCGACCA
>JAABUO010001642.1_pt1 | contig 28572 bp, 28 predicted proteins | sample 5559291 | NCBI WGS metagenome assembly JAABUO01 (sample SAMN10711878, study PRJNA513372) | rock metagenome | isolation source: Antarctica rocks | place: Antarctica: Victoria Land, Finger Mt sud | reverse complement strand
AGGCCCCCGCTCCCCACCAGCATCTGCTTGGACAGTATGTGCAGGCTGCTGGCGCGAGGCAGTCCCACAGTAAAAAGCAGCGTGCCGCACAGTCTGCAGGGCGCTCCAGCGCCTTGGCCACCTCCACGTTGTTCACGACATTCGTCTTGATGCCATTGCCGCGGCCCTCAATCTGCGGCGCGCGCGCCAGATGGATAAGGAGCGGAGCGCCGCCAGTGCACACTGACGCCAGGCGGCGCCACGGCAGGCGGTACGTGCAGGAGGTGCCACCGCCACGCTGCCCCCGCCGCAGCTGGCAAGGGTGCGCGCGACAGCACCGCCGCGTGCCCGCACCCGGGCCTGCAGCTTCGGCATCTTATACCTGCGGCGGCAGCAAGCACCCCTCAGCCCTGGTTGGTGTCCCTAGGACACAGCGGAGCAGGCGGCCGCCCGCCGAGAACCAGGGCCCAAGGCGCGCAGGTGGCTGCACGCCCCGCACCGGTAGAATTGGTCGCTGGCATTGTCCGCGCCGATGTTGACAGCCGCCATGTTGCCGCGTGCGCTGCGAGCTGCTGCAAGGCGTGCTCGTCCCCACTACTGTTCGTGCATACGGCGTGCAAGCGCTGCTGCTGCGCGCTGTGCGGCTGCGGCAGGGCGCTGCTCTGCGACGTGCTGGCGTGATGCGACGACGTTGCAGGCTCTGGAAAGGGAAAATGCATAACAGGGCGCTCTCCCCTGTGCTCGCCTGCGCAGCGCGACTGGCGTGAGCGCCTGGGCTGGCTCGGACACCTGCTCGTGAGCTTACTAGGCAGCGGCGGGCTGGAGTGGGCAGGAGAAGTTCGAGGCTGCGCTCATCAGAGGGCAGCGAGTTGAGCTCAGGACCCTACCCTCCTGCTGGACAGTTGTTTTTCCTTGCAAAAGGGACGTCCTGACCATTTTCAGCAAGCACTGTTCAGCTGAGCCCAACAGAGCGTCTGGTCGCGGACTACAACGTGGCGTTGCCCTGGTGTGAGCCAGCTTGCGCTCCAAGTGCTGGTGACAGGAGGCCGCGCTGATGGCAGCGGGCAGAGCCCAGTGCGGATGACTTGCGGCCGGGGATGTTGCCCACGACCACAGTCACTGCAAATGGGGGCAAGCGCAGCGCCTCGCAGCGCAGCGCGCTGCCTCTGTACCTGCGCAGGATCATCAGGCCCAAGCAGATGGACTTTGAGTGCGGCCCAGCCTGCAAGCTGAGGCTCAAGAGCCTGCTTGCGTGTGCGCTGACAGCCAGCCTGTGCCGTAGGTACACGTTCTGGCTGATGCAGCAGCTGTGCGTCTCGCCAAAGACAGCGTGCGGACCCGCGAGCCCATCTTGGAGCACAGCACTGTCGCGTTGCGTGCTGGCAAACGCGTGACAATCTTACCTCCCTCCCTGCGCGCGCAGGTATCGGCACACCTCCTATCAGAAGCAGACCAAAAACCAGTGGGCGCGGGATGACCCAGCGTTTGTCGTCATCTGCAGCCTTCTACTTGCCGTGGCGGCCGCGGCCTACTGCGCCACGTGCGGCGCCCTCCCGCTGCAGCGGGAGCGTGCCTCTGTCACGGGCTCTTTGTCAGCCGTAGAGCGCAGGCAGGGCCACCTGCACCGTGCAGCAAGCGTGGGACTCTGGTCTTTGTTTGCAGTGTCGCCTGCCCAGTCTGCAGACTCAGCGCTGCCCTGGCACTTTGCCTGCAGCGTAGCAGGCCCGGCGGCATAGCCGCGAAGCAGCAATGCGGTCCTGCCTGCCGCGCGGCAGGTTCAGCGACGGCGTGTGGCACTCGGTGCTGACTGTGCTGTCGGCTGTCCTGGTCGACTTCCTCCTCATCGGCATGGCAATCGCCACTGCGGGCTGGTGCGCGCTGCCAAGCTCCGCAAGGAACGCTGTGGTACACTTGTGCGTACTGCCGGCATGGCGATTGCCACTGCTGGTGCGCGCGGCCAAGCTATGTAAAGGAAAACAGTGGCACACTTGTGCGTACTGCTGGCTTGGCAAATGCCACTGCGGGCTCGTGCGCGGGGCCAAGCTATGCCAGGAGTGTCATAGATGATCTGTGTGTGCACTGCGCGAGCAAGCGTGAGGGTCGACCCGCCGCTGGGCGCAGGTTCCTGGCCAACAAGTTCCTGCGGAAGCGGACGCTGCACAGCCACGCCATCGAGCAGCACGTGGAGTGGTGCGGCCGCCGCTCGCCTCCTCCTGTGGCGCATGCGTGCCTTGTAGCGCATGCGTGGCCACGCTGTTAAGCAGCACGTGGGAGTGGTGCGGCTGCCCCTCGACTCCTCCTGTGGCGCATGCGTGGCCCGCAGCGCATGCGTGCCCGGGCTCAGCCGCATGACACATCAGGCCCCCGGGGGCTGACAGCCGCTGTGCGGCTGCAGGATGTACGCCTTTGACGTGCACTGTAATTCGTACTTTCCGCTGTTCCTGCTGCTGTATGGTGCGCACGGCTCCCGCCAGGGGCAGCTCGGCATGGGCTTCGTCCGTGCACTTCCTGTGCAGCGCTCAGGCAGGTCACTTTGCACCAGCGTAACAACACCGCATGTAGCGTTGCACTCACAGACCATTCTCAACTTGCAAGCGCCCTGTGCCCTGTGCCCTGCGTCCGTACAGAGCATGGCTGGTTGCATGGCACGCAGCACGACTGCAGCTGCATGGCAGTTGTGTCGCAGCTGTTGATTTCCTGTGAAGGCTAAAGGCGTGCATCTGCGGTTCGTTTGCAGAAGTGCAGGCTGTGGCGCCGCCGTAGCGCCTTTCTATCGTGTGCGTGGCGATGCGCCTGTCTGTCGTATGGGTGGTGAGAGTCAAACAAGTCTGTCGCATGTGTGGTGAGAGTCATATAAGACATACCTGCAAGAGTCAGCGAGATGTCAGTGCTGCCCCACAGGAGGCTCAACCATGTTCCGTGCGCGGGTGCGCAGTGCTGCAGCTGCTCCTCGCGCCGCTGCTGCTGTGGCGCAGCGTGGTGGCCGCGCTGCTGTCCAACGCGCTGTACGCGGCCGCGCTGGGCTACTACCACTACCTGTCGTTCCTGGGCTACTCGGCGCTGCCCTTCCTGGAGCACACCGAGGCGCGCCGGGCTCGCTGCTCCAACGCTTGGCCAGCAGCAAGCGCATGCTCGGCTGCAGTGCATGCAGAAAGGAGCCTGCGCACTGAGGCTGTCCCTGATCAAGTGCATGCCTGTTTGCAGTGCATGCAGAAACGAGCCTGCGCACTGAGGTTGTTCTCGCATCCCTGGCAGGTGTTTTTGTGGCCCATAGCGTTGATACTGGTGGTGCTGCCGTTGGCGGTGCTTACGGGGTTCAGCCCGACGCGCTTCACGCTCAACATCTACTTTGGATGATCAGGCACGGTGGCGGCGGCTGCGAGCAGTCATTGTGCAGCGGTGAGCTTGCGGAGGCAGGCACCACCTGACGCACCAGTGAGGGCGCTGCCTGACTGAGGGTTTTGTGCGAGCTGCACAGCATGCGTACGTCGCAGCACTGCCGTCGTGTACTTGTTGGGTGAGCATAGGTGCTTGTCAGAGTATCTGCACATGCAACGTCATTGTGCAGCGCAGCCCTGCCTCTGCCAAAGGCCTCAAGCTGCCTGACTCAAGCAGGCCTGTGTGTGCTGCTGGGCCAGGACTTGCCAGAGTCGAGGCAGTGCTGTCCGTCGTCCAGTGGCAAGTGGTCTTGTGCATGTGAGAGTAGACTGCAGTTTTCAGTTTCAGCTTCGGTTTGCCACACACATACATCTTGTGCAAGACACACTGTACTCACAAAACACAAACATACAAACCGGGAAAACTGGTGCGGACCAAACCACTCTGTCTTCTACAGTTGCTTCGGGGTTTGCAGCACGCCGTGCGTCGCTCTGCTGTCTGCTGTCCTGTCAAGGACAAGCACAGTGTCAGCGCGCTGCCAGGCCTGCATCTGCGCACTCCGGCAGCAGTGTCTTCCGCGGGAAGCAGCGCAGAGCATTGAAGCCGACACGATACACTGGCAGCCCGCCGTCGTGCACGCACCTGTCACCGCGCCTCAAACTGCACCACCCGCCGCGTCCGCTTCTTGTACAGGATGCGGTAGCCGCACTCGCGGCAGCGTATCACGTCTGTGTGCTTCAGCACGTTCTCGACGCCACACTCGCCGCAGATGTAGGACACCCCAGGGGCTGCTGGTGCATACGGCTGCGAGCCTGGCGGCGCACTCATTGCAGTCCCCGCACAGTGTATGAAACAGCTGCCCAAGCTTGAGCGTGTAATGGACTTGTCACAAGGCACGCAGGCAGAGGTACCTCGCTGTGGGACTCTTGTTCCAGCTTGGAGCTCTGCAATTGTGCCCAGCGGCAGAGCTAGCTGAGCGCTCCACCCTGCCCTGAAAAGGGTGCGAGTTGGTGAGCAACGCCGCATTAAACATACGTTATCCCATGAATCCATGTTGAAGAGGAGCCATCTATAGTCCAGGCCAACAAGTGAACATCGGTGCGTAGAGTCATCGCAGGGCGCAAAGGAGTTGCAAGTGCGCACTCTTAGCCACGTAACAGGCTCTGCTGCAGTGAAGGTGCCGCATACTTGTCATAACACAGCAAGCACGCGGCCACTGTACGCAAAGTGCCCGTGCAGAGAGTCACTGACTTGCTGCAAGTGGCTGAAGTCCAACGCATGCCCTTGCTGAAGCAACAGCAAATCCCACCACAACTGCAACACCTCGCCCGAATTTCCAAGGGAGTGTGTCCGTGTCCACACCGAAACACCTTTGACAGCACACACGCAGTACATACCTGTGAATACGAGGTGCGTTCTTGAAGCGCACGCTGCTGCGCAAGCCATGGTGGCTGCAGGCCTCTCGGCAGACACCGCCATGCCGTGCGACCCCCAAACGGTCAGTTACACTGCGCCTGCGCTGCTACCCACTGCGCCTGCACTGCTACCCCCTGCCAAGCTGCCGCGCTAGCCAAGCGCTCAGACGCATATAGCAACCCACGTTGCGCGACTCAGCTGCGCCTGCTGCGCCTGGCCTTGGCGCCCCAGGCGGGCAGATCGCGCGGGGCGCTGCGCTTGGCGGACGCCACTGCCGCCGCCGCCGCCTCATCGTGCGTCCCTGGCGACGGCGCGCGGCTGCGCGCCCGCTTGACCTTGTCGCCCGGAGCCTGCGCGGCGGGCGCGGCAGGCTGGGCCCCAGCCGCCGCTGCCGCGCCCAGCGCCATGGGCGCCGCGCCGGGCACGGGTGACGCCGGGGGCGCTCCCCGCTTCGGCATCGTCGCGAGGATGCTGGCGGCTTCGAGGACGTCAGCCGTCAGCCGCGGCGCGCTCTCCGCCGGCGGCGCACCGCTCGCTTCCGGTGCAGCGGCCGCAGGCGTGCAGGCGTCCGCGCGCAGGCAGGCCCGCTCCAGCTGCGCCACGCCCCACAGCACCGCCTGCGCGCGCGCCCCCGGCCACGCTTCAGCCAAGCATTTAGGCGGACCACTCCCCGCTCTGCAGAGCCTGCACAGCATGCCGCACATGCTTCCCCAGTGCCTGTGCCTGAAACGCGCCTCTCACGCTCACCATTTGGGGAGCGCATGTCGGCGGCGCTGGGGGGCGCGCGCACGTGCACCAAGCCGTGATACGTCGTCACTCCTCTGGCTGCCGTGGCCTCCGAGTCGGACGAGCCCGGCATCTTGTCCTGCCAGTGCGCGGCCTCCCGGGCCCTGCGCGCAGTGCTGCAAGAGCGTGATCGGCAGGCCATGGCTCTGTGCGCGCTGCATGCCACGCTGTCAGTGCTGGGCACGGTGTACAAGCCTGTCCCGAGCAGGCAGGTGGTGCGCTTCTGCCGCACGCAGGTCTAGCGGTGAGCGCACAGTGCGCAAGCACACCTCTGATACAGCCAGTCCAGGTACGCTGCAAGCGACTGCTCGCTGCCCAGCCTGGCGTCCGCGCCGCAGCAGCGCCGCGCCAGTCGCTCGAGGTCCTGACACAGGCTGTACGCGTCCGCATCGGCCTGCGCTCACGGCGCTGTTCAGCGAAGGCACCCACACCATGGTGCTGCAACCGCTGTGCTAGGCCAGTCCCTCGCAAAGCGATCGGCACTGTCGAAAGGACAGAGTGTGGGTGCCTGAAGAGCGCGTAGCACAGGCCGCACCGCAGCGGACGCCTCAGTGCTTGGCGGCAGCGCGGCCTTGTCATCGGCGAGCAGCCGCGCGTCCTCAGCAAGGTAGTGCGCGGCCAGGGCCTCCAGCTCTGCGAGCGCCGCCGCGATGTCCGGGCGGGACACCAGCGTGCCCGCCGCCGGGCGCGCCGCGACGGGCGCCGGCGCGGCTGGCGCTGCCGCGCAGTGCTGGTCGGCGGCCTGACCAGGCGAGCGGACGGCGCAGATGCGCCAGCTCTCGCCGGGCGCGCCGCCAGCGTCCAGCCGCCCGCGCTTGGGCTGCCGCTCCGGCGACGGGGAGCGCGCGGCCTCTATGCTCCCCTCGGCGCCGACCCATAGCACGCGTCGCGCGGCGGCCTCGGCCCAGCCGTCTGGAGCGCGGCGCCCGATGGCAGAGGGACTCGCCATGGGACCCGCCCGGTTGCTCTGCGCGGGCTCCCGGACAAGCCCTCCCTGCCGCCGTGACCCGCCCTCGTCAAGTGCTCAAGGCATGGTAGCCAAGTGAACAAGGGGCAAGATCCTGCCGTGCATCAAGGCAGGCCGGTGTTCGTATACGACATGGTCGCCCGCAAGCCCGTCACGGCCAGGCAAGCTGCTGAGCTGGAGCAAACAGCACGCCTTCCACGGAACGCTCTGTGCCGGCAGGGTACTGCCACCACCGTTCGGCAGGCATGGCTAGGGGGAGCAGGGATGCCATGCACGGGCACCTCGCGAACCTGGCCCACACGCAGCCGCCTTCAGCAGCAGGCCAGAGCTGGCCGTGTATATCCTGCCCAGCGGGTGAAGCAGGACGCGTCGAGAGTCCTGGGGCGGATGCTGCGTGCACCGGCTCGCACGCCTGGCGTGAAGATGCACACCAGCCTACAACGTCTGATCACACTGGATGTGTGTGCACAAGCGCGCAGGTTTTGTCGCTATACGGCCCTGGCTGCTTCTTTAGAGCTTAAGTTCTAGGGCTTTGCTTGGGCCTGCGAGAGGGGGAGCAAAAGACAGGAAGAAGAATTGCTTGACAAAATGCTGTGCCATCACTTACAAGGCAGCTTCCGTCTTCCAAGGGCAACACTGGACACCCACATATTGCACAGCAGTGTCACGCACAGAAAGAACCCCGGCTTTGTACGCGCAGCGCCCTCACCGGCCGTTCGGCGGCACCGGCACCAGAGTGTACGGCGGCCACCTGGCGGCGCCCAGGGCGTGCGCCTGTATAGGTGTGTCACGGGCATGAAGCAGCGTCGCGGCGTCTGCGCCGCCCGGGCGTGCTTCGCCGTCGTCGATCGGCTGGGCCGCCAGACAGCCGCCAGCGCTGTGTGGGGCCACCGCGGCGCCAGCGCCCCCGGGCGCGCGCCCGCCCGCACTTGCAGCGACGTTGCCAGCAGCATCGGTCGCCAGACCGCTGCGCCAGTCATGCAGAGCGACGCCGGCGTCGGCACATGTGCCGACGCCAACGGGCGCGCCGGCTACCAGACCGATGCTCACACTGTGCGGCGGCGGCGGCGCGGCCCCGGCATCTGCAAGCTCATGCCTGGCTGTGCCCGTAGCGCCGCCGCCAGACGCCACGCCTCCCCCGCCAGTATAGCTACCGCCTGCAGAGCCCGAGCCCAGCGCAAGTGCGGACCGCACAGACGTGCCGTTCGCGAGCGGCGCACCCGCGGCGGCCGGCTCGCGCGCCTTTACGGCACCGGCAATTGCGCCAGCACCCACGCCGCCGCCGCCGCCGTACGGCGTTGCTGCGCCCCCGTCGCCCGCAAGCACAGGCCTGGCTGCGCCGGCCGCTGCGCCACCGCCGTTGGCAAGCATGTTGTCCTCAGGGCCCGAGCGCGCCACCGGCGCGCCGGGCGCAGGCGGCCTGGCGGCCAGGCCCGCGACGGCAGCGGCCCGCGCGGGCAGCAGCGGCCGCGCCTGGACGGGCGGCGGCGGCGCGGGCAGAACCGGCACCGCATGTGTGCCGACAGGCCACGGGCTGCGGCGCCGCTCCGCCGCTGCTGGGCCGGCAGGCGGCGTCGCGGGGCTCCGGCGCGCGTGCGCGCGCGGCGCGGGTGGCACCGGCGGACGCGGCGGGCCCGCGGCGACGCCCGGCGGCATCTGCCGCACGCACTGCAGCAGCGCCTGCGCGCGCCGGGGCGGGCGTTGGCCCCTGCGCCAGGCCCCGCTGTTGACGCATTCGTGCTGGCCGGCCGTTCCCACCGTGCGAGATACCCCACGGGACGCGCTGCGCTCGGCATGCTGGTCACCGACAGACGCGCGCGCCGCAAGGCCGCATCCAAGGAGCCCACGCCGTGCGAGCAGGCCACACAAAGGGGGCGGGCGGCTGCCTGCAACGCTCTTGATGCGCCCGCAAGACCGCGCACGCAGCGAACGCGTCCGGGGCACGCCCGGCGGCGCCCGCCCAGCGCGGCGAGGCGCCCACCCGGATGAGCTGACTGCATCGCTGTCAGGGGCAGTAGACACGCAAGCCAACGGGCCCCGCCAAGCCAAAGCGCGGCGCACCTGCACCGACGTGCGGTACATGCCGGCCTCGCGCTGCGCGACCGCGAGCTGCGCGCGCAGGCGGCTGTCGTCGAAGGCCTTGTCGCGGCCGAGCCGGTAGCCCGCCTCGAACGACGCGCGCACGCCCCTGCAGCCCGAGGCGGCCCGAGGGCGTCACGCGCCGGCGGCCGCTCGGGCGCGAGCTTGCACTGCACACCGGGGCGCGTGGAGTGGGCGGGGCTGGCAGGGGGAGCCGCAGCGCATGCGGCTCCCCGGAGTCGGCCGCACGTGCTCAGCCAACCACAGCACAGCACTACACACACAAAGGCCACCCGACGTCGTGGGGACACGGCGGCGCGAGCGGAGGCCGTGGCTCGGGGAGCTCCGCAGTCATGGCAGGTCAACCACCTTTGTAGGAAAATCAATTCTTAAACGTATCTGTCCATCCAGCTGGGGCGCGCCGCTGCATGAGGCCGCGCACGATGCCCGCCACGCGCTGCCCGGCGGCGGCGTGCCCGGCGTCCGGCACCGCCAGCCGTACGAAGTCCAGCAGCACGGCCTCCACGCGCGGCGGGAACACCGCCGTCGCCGCTTGCGCCTGCGCAGCCCGCGCGCATATCACTGCCTTGGGTCTACAGCCCTGGAGCCTGCTGTGAGGTGGCACAGTCGCAACTCGGCGGCGGCGCCTTGCACGGCGCAGGCAGCCGGCGCACAGCAGGGAACAAACCGAACAGTACAGCCACCACGACTACACAGACAGATGGAACATTCAAGCGCAAGGCTGCGAGACTGATTTCAAGTGCATGCGCGGCCCAAAGCCAGCATGGACTCGCAAGAACCCCCTGCGGCGGGCTCAGTCAACCCAGCACCCAATCGTCTACCGGCAGCCACCGCGTACGAGCCCAGCCCAGGGCACATTTCGCGTCTGCCGCCCCCAGCGCGCACTGACCTCGGCCACGCGCGCGTCGTTGGGCGGCAGCACGTGCACCGCAGGCGCGCCGTCGTCGGCCACAAGGCCCGCCTGCGCCGCCGCCGCCATGGCCGCCGCCAGCTCCGCCGTGCGCATGAGCTCGCGCAGCGCGGCCGCGATCTGCGACGCCGGGCGCTCGCCGGCGCCGCTCGCGGCGCCCGCGGCTCCGGCCGCGCCGGGGTGCTGCGCCGCGGCGGGCGCGTGGCCCGGCAGCCCTGCCGCCGGCGAGGAGCTCAGCGCCTGCAACACCGGGGTGCCCACCGCGAGCGGCAGTGCATGCGCCATGAGAGCGCCCAGACATGCACCGGCAGTTGCAGGCAGCACCGCACCTGTCGCAAGGCCGGCCGGCGCTGCGGCCGAGGCGGGCGCGGCGCCGCGCGGCTGCCGCGCAGGCCACACTGGGTTGCTCGCAGGCGGCAGCTGCGCCGGCGGCAGCGCTGGCCGCGCCGCGGCGGCGCGCGCGCCCGCGCCGCGCCCGCCCGGCGCCTTGGCGCGCGAGCGCCGCGGCAGCCGCCCCGCGAGCAGCGCCGCGGCGCCCGGCACGGCGCGCGTGCGCCGCGGCCGCTCCGCCAGCGTGCCGCCGCCCGCCGGCGCGGCGTTAGCGGGCTCCGCCGCCGCCCGGGCGCCTTCCAGCAGGGGCTCATGCGGCGCGGACACGGCCTGCGACGCCTGCGGCGGCCCGCCGGCGCTGCCGCCCTCGCCCTCCGCGGCCGCGGCCGTCGCCAGCAGCTGCATAGCGGACCGCTCCGGCGCGGCGTGGCCAGCAGCCGGGCCCGCCCCGGCCGCGCCGCGCTGCTGCTGCTCCTGCGGGGCACGCGGCGCGCCCGCGGCGCCCCAGCCGCCAGCCGAACCGGGACCGGCCGCGCCGGCCGGCAGGCCGGCGCCACCGCCGGCCCCGGCCTGCGCGCCCGAAAGCGGGTCCCCTGCTGCGGCCTGGCGCGACCCGCCGCTGGCGGCCTGCTCGGCGTCCGGCGCCGCGCCCAGGCCGGCGCCGTCCGCACCCTCCGCCCCGCAGCCGCCCTGCTGCGCGCCGCGGCGCGCCGCGCCGAAAAAGGCCGTGGCCGGCACGCCCGTGCCGACGCGGCCGCGCAGCGCGCCCACGCCGTGCGCGAGGCCGTACACGATGCGCGAGGCGCTGAGCGAGGTGCGGTCGCCGTCGCAGGGCTCTGGCGCAGGGTAGCGCGGCGCGGAGTGCTCGCGCGGGCGGCGCGTCGCCAGCTCCCCGTTTGCAGCCGGCTGCCCGGCAGCCGGCGCGGCGGGCGGGCCAGCGTCCAGGCGCGGCCGTTTGGCGTGCGGCCCCTGGGCCGCGCCGGCGGCTTCCGGCGCCGTGTCAAACTTGCGCAGCAAGCCGGCAACGAGGCGGCTGGTAGAAGGCAGCTGGCTGCCAGGGTGTGCGGCGTGTGCGTGCTCACCGCTGGGCTGCAACTCCTGCCCCGCAGCAATACCGCTCGCAGGCGCGGGCGCTGGCGGGGGCGGGGGCGCGGGCGCGGGCGCGGGCGCGGCAGGGCTGGCGCTGGGCCAGCGGTACTGCGCCGCGCTGGGCAGCTGCGGGCCGCTGCTTACACCTGGCGCTGCCGCCGGACTGTCGCCTGGCGCGGCAGCCTGGCGCAGGCTCGGCCATGCGTACGTGCGGGCGGCGGGGCGCGCTGGCAACGCGGGCGCGGCCGCCGCGGCGGGTGCTTGCGCTGCCACCGAGCCCGCAGGCTGCGCGCGGCTGGGCCAGGCGTGCACGCGCAGGCCGCCGCTTGATGCGGCCTGCTGTGACGGCGCTGGGAAGGACGTAGGCGGCAACTTCTGCAGGGACGCGCTGCTGGGTGCGCCGCCGCTTTCTTCGGTGCCTGGCGGGTCAGGCGCTGGTGACGTGCGAGCCTGGCCATCATCCATCCGACCAGGCTGTCGCGCCGCAACTCCTCTGCAGCGCTCTGACAGGCCCGCAGTGCGGACTGCCTGGAGCAGTGGATCAGGAGCTAATTGAGCGCAGTGCCGCCGCGGGTCTCAGGCAGTGTGCGCATCACGACATGCTGTTCGCATGGACTTGGCTAGGCCGGAGCTAGGGCAGGGTCGCGTAGGGCAGGGTCCCGGAGCACGCTGCAAAGTCGGTGAGACCGCAGACTAATCAGAGATGGCCTGCTGTGTGGTTGTTCATCTGCTTGTTGCTGTGACAGAGCGCACCTGCCGCTGAGGGCAGTCAGAGGCTGAACTGCCCCGTGCGTAGGACGCTGAGACAATCAGAGTGAATGAGCATCTAGCGCGCCTGGAAGGGGCAGAGCTGATGGCAGAGCTTGGCCTGAGGGAAGTGCTCGCAGTGGCGATCGTCCGAGCGCGAGCAAAGGCAGTTGGTGAGGCGGCGCACTGGAAGCGCAGAGCGTCCGAGCTGGAGGCAGAGAGGGTGAGCCGTGCAAGCGAGCTGCCTGCTGTGCAGCGGGATGCTTTATGCGGTGTGCAGACAGGCGCGGCGCTGAGCAACGAAGATCAGAGCAGCTGTTACACGGCTAATAGCGGGTCGCCAGCCTTGCTGCCCGTCTGGGAGGCCCTGGCTGCTGAGGAGGAAGCACTGCTGGCGGCTGGATACAGCGCGCTGGCCGCTGCGGCAGTGCGCGACGCGCGGCTTGCAGCGTGCGCGTCACGTGCCGCAGGCGGCCTCGGCGCAGCCGGGAGCTGCTCCGAGGCAAGCACCGTCTCATCTCTGGCGGCTGTGGTCCGCTTCACCCTGCGCACGGTGCTGCGGCTGCCGCACGGCAGCATGCAGGCCGGCCTGCTGGCGGCAGCACTGGAGTTCCTGCTGCATGCGCTGCAGCCTGGGGCACAGCCAGCAGACCAGGCAGAGGCCGCAGTCTGCGAGCTGGTCCCCGGCCTGCTCTGCGCCGCATGTAGCAGCGGAGCAGCCCCTGCGAGCGCGCGCGATGCGTGCCAGGCAGATGCATGCGAGGCCGGCCGCTGCACCCCTGGCAGCCAGGCCAGCTGCTGTTGCTCGCCCGCACCTGCCACGCCGCACCCAGCGGCACAAATGCTTGAGTGCCTGCTTCAGGTACCGCACTTCTTCGCAGTCCCGCTCGTGCTGCCGGCAGAGAGTATCTAAGTGGCATGCTGTCTCTTTACATGCAAAACTGCGGCAGTGGAAGGGTACTGTAGCAAAGTGCGTGCGGTGTGTAAGCATGCCAGTTTACGCCAAGCATATGTCAGGTTCTGCTTCTCTCTGCGGTGTCAGCGTGCAGCATGAGCTGCATTGCACATTCCCTATGGTGATCTGCCTCAGTTCAAGCAGGTGCCTTGCGCCGGTCTGGCGGCGCTGTGCGCGACGGCTGCACGAGTGCGCAGCATTGCTGAGGCGCTGAGCAGCGGCGAGGCTGCTGCTTGCCCTCACGCAGCCCTTCCCATCTCGCTGCTCCATGCCTGCCTGGCGCACTTGCCGCTCTGGCTGCAGAGCGCGCCGGGGCCTACGGGCCATGCTGCCAGGGACAGCTTGTCGCAGGTAAGGCCGTGCGCATGTGCAAATGCAAGCACGGGTGTGGACAAGTTGCTTGCATGTGTCAATCAACGTGCAATCTCATTGGCCAACTTTCTTACTGTCCTTACCTCATCGAAAGAGCACATTTCATAGCGGACAGTCACTCGACTATCGGCTGTGTGTCCGCATCCCATGTTGGGGGGCACCAGCAGTGCTGTTGTGCTGATAAGCAAGCCTGATCTACATGCACAGGCTTCCCGCGACATACTTGTCGCTTACAAGCTTGTGGAGGGCCGCGGAGCTGCAGAGCCGGGCTTTGCACAAGCGATGCGCGTCGTTGCTGCTGAGCTCATCACGGCGCTCGAGCTTGCCAGCGGTCAGCACTGCTGCTGACACAAATAACTCAATGTCTTGTTTGAGCAGATCATGCAACTAGCAGTTTGGTCACTCGGTCCGGTGCAACATTGTTCTCTATTATTGATGTGACGAAATTCTGCCACCTCAAAAGTGTGCATCCAAACCCGTGGCTGTCAAAACTGTCCATTGGCGCCAGCACCAACTCCAACCACAGACCTTTGCGGTGAAAACACCAGCAGACTGGACAGGCGGGCATGCGCCTCGGGACACAGTCTCACATGCGCACAAAAAGCCCATCAGGCACCCGCTCCCGTTGCCCTGGCATCCTGACTTTACTCCAGAGCACCGCCCTGCAGGTCTGGCCAAACAGCGCTCAGAGCAGCAGCTCGGCAACCTGCACGGCATTCAGCGCGGCGCCCTTCTTGATCTGGTCGCCGCAGACGAACAGGTCGAGCCCGGCGTTGCCCGGCCGCGAGATGTCGCGCCGCACGCGCCCGACGAACACGCCGTCGCGGTGGCTGGCGTCCAGCGGCGTGGGGAAGCGGTTGGCCGCGCGGTCGTTGATGATGGACACGCCCGGCGCAGCGGCCAGCGCCTCCAGCGCCTGCGCGCGCGGGGCGGCGCCTCGGCTACCCTACCCTATACCCTGTTCGCTATGCATCACCTAGCAGTGCCTCGGCCCGGCATGCGCCCTGGACGCAGCGCGGCTGCGCCTCGCCAATCATGCCGCCGCACCAGCACCAGCGCGGTTCACATGCCATCTCCACCATGTGTCACCTAGCACTGCCTTGGCCTTGCGCGCCGGAGGCGACGCAGCTGCGCCTCGCCTATCATGCAGCCTCACATTGGCACGGCGCAGGTCACGAGCCATTTCCACAATGCAGCACCCAGCACTGACGCACAGGCAGAAGAGGACGGCGCGCAGCCAGCCCCGCTGTCGCGCCCTGGGTCGCCAGTACGCAGCTGGCATGACCAGATACTGCTCCAGCTCCGGACAGCAGCCAGCAGTGAGGCCGGACAGCAGCCAGCAGTGAGGCAGCACCAACAGACATCAAACAGCGCCTGCCGCGCCTGCTCCTCGCTGAGGCCCTCCTCGAACTCCAGGTTGATGCTCTCAGCGTGCGCGCGCATGATGGGCACGCGGATGCACGTCGCGGTGACCGCAATGTCTGGCTCGCCCCAGATCTTGCGCGTCTCCTTCACCATCTTCATCTCCTCCTCGTTGTAGCCGTTGTCGGTCATGGGCGAGTTGTGCGAGAACAGGTTGAATGCGTACTGCGCGGCCGCACACCAGCACAGCTCAAACAGTGTTACATACCAGAATTGGATTGCATGCAGGACACCCCCCAAAAAGCCCACAGGATGGATGCCTCAGGCTGCAGGCTGGTCAGGCAGGTGCGCTGGCCTTCAGGGCGCCTGCCTGGAATGCCTGCACCGAGGCAGGTATGCCGCCAGCCTCCAACCCTGGAGTGAGAGACAGCATCTCACGATCCATGCATCACGAGCCGCTGCCGCCGCCACCGGCTCTGCCCCTGGGCACGGCTCAGCGCCTGGGCATAGGCTGGATGCCGAGCCGGCCGTGGCTCGACCCCGTGGCACCCGGTCCTGGCTCCGCCGCAGGCATGCACGCCGGGTCAGGAGGCGCCCAGCGCAGCCCCTCGCGGGCGCAGGCGGGCACCTGGAATGGGAAGATATTCTGCGTGATGGGCCGCCCGTCCAGCGCCTCGCGCGTCTGCAGCTCCAGCTCGTCCATCGCCGCCTGGCCCGCGCCGCTCGCGGCCTGCCCGCCGCCCCGGCGCGCCCCTTGGCTCGCATGCATACGGGCAGCATGGGCAGCTGATGAGCATGTTCTGTCACACCACATCTACAAGCGCCCGGCATGCGCTGCTCGCCGCCCATCTGCCTGTCCATCCATGTACCAGGACCGCACCATCAAGGCTGCACCACAGATACTCTTGCCAGTGGCACAGTGGTACGATGCACGCCATGTGGACTTTCCTGAGCAATACAAGGAGCGAGCGCAGTGCAGGCGAGGCGGGTACAGCGCTCAGGGCCTGGCGGCCGCGCCTGGTACGTGCTGATGACCATGCGCTTGACGCGCGCCGCGCGGTGCAGCGGCGTCACGGCCATCAGCGCGATGATAGTGGAGCAGTTGGGGTTGGCGACGATGCCGCCGCGGCCCGCCCTCATGCCCGCCATCGCGCCCGCATTGACCTCTGGGATCACCAGCGGCACGCCCTCCGTCATGCGGAACGCCGAGCTGTTATCGACGACCTGCACACGCACAGATCTGCTAAGGACAGGAAAGTGCCTCTGGCCATGCAACCTTGGACAACGGAAGTGAGAGCTGTCAGCCGTAGTATGTGTAGATGCCCTACGGAGCAACAGCAGCAGGCACATGGGCCATACATCACTTCTTTTCATTTAGCCTGTTGGCCCGTTGACACACTCTGGGTCAGTGCCACAGAGCAGTGCCTTTGCGTGCAGCAGTGCGTGACCCAAGCAGCTACGCTTTGCAGGTCTCACAAGTGCCAGACGCTGCCCTGTATTAGCACGGCACACCATCAGCGTTCTGGCCTCTGGGCGCGCACTGTGCAGCCAGCGTCGGCCGCCAGCGGAGCAAACCGCTTCGATATGGACCCGCCCGCGCTGAAGAGCGCAATGTCAACGCCGCTAAAGCTGCGCTCGGTCAGCTCCTCCACCGTGTGCTGCTCCCCGTCCCAGTCGATGGTGTTGCCGGCCGACCTGCGAGCCCAGCACCCAGCACTGTCAGCGCTCACAGCAGCGAACAAGCCTGAGCGGGCAAGCGCTCTGCTCTGGCTCTGGTACGCAGTGTATGTGAACCGGCAGGTGAACTGACAAGAGGCTGGAGACTCCAAAGGGGGCTGCCTGCCTTGCGGACGCCAAGAGCTTCATCCTGCTGTACGGAAAGTCACGCTCCTTCAGCACCTGTGCGCACACGTTTTGCGGCATTAGGACTGACACACAGCGCTCGCGCAAGTCCTGCAACGCTTGAAAGCGTGCGGGCGCCGGCCCGACACTCCTTGCGAGAAGTGCCGCCGACGCAGGGCATACAGCATAGCAATGCAACAGCGTTCACAGGCAAATGTACTGACAGGGTGCTCGCATTGAGCAAGCAATGCGGCTTGCGGATGCGCACCCGCAGAAACTCTTGCCCAACGGCGCCTGTCACGCCCACTATGGCCACAGACGGACCATCTGCGCTTTTGCCATGCACTGCAAGCTGTGTTCGCCGGGGCGAGGTGCGCCTACGTGGACCCGCTCCCAGCTGCGCGCCCCGCCATACAGCAGGGCCCCTGCACGGGCAGCTCTGCATATGCATGGCAGATTGTGTGCACTCAAGTTCTGCGAGCGCGCACAGTTTTGAGTTCTGCAAAGCTGCAGCTTCCTATTGCCGGCGGCCTTCGGAACTTTGTGTGATTAGCTTTCCTTGTTTTTCTCTCTTGAGATCAGCGGATGGCGAGTTTGATGCGCTGAAAAACGAGGAGGAAGGAAACAGCGACTCCACAGAATGTGTGTTCTTGCCAAGGTCCTCCAGGCGCTGGGTGCAGGCCCAGGTGCACTTCAGCAGTGACAGCTACCAAGCTGACTCAATATATATATCAACATGCGGCCCGCCGCCGTGACACTTAGCACGCCCGCCAGCACCGCTCTGCGATGACGGTGAGTGTCATACCAGCCTGGCGTATGAGCAGGCCTGTGGCGGCCTTCAATGCTGCTTGGGTTGCATTGCTTTGCAGCCCCGCAGCAAGCTCTTCAAAGTATTCTTGCCTTGACGGCCTCCTCTGTGTGCACGGCGCACCGCTGACACCAGGAGAGAGCCGCAGGATCGTCACGCAGCGACGCTGCGCGACGTCGCGCACGACATCCAGCGCACTGAGGCGCTGGTGCTGGCACGCCTGGGCGGCGGGGTCGCCGCGGCGCAGGTCGCGGCGCACTTCCAGCGCTGGGCGCGCGCCTGGGAGGCAGACATCCGGGTCGCCGCCGCGGCAGTTGCGGAGCGTGCGCGCAGCCCTGCTCGTGCCGCGACGGAGCGGAGCGCGAGCGTCTGCAGTGCGAACGAGTCTGCAAGTGCGCCTGTGTGCCGCGAGCCGACGACCGTGCCCGGCACGGCGGAGGGCCCGGCAGCCGGACGTGAGGTAGCGGCGGCGGCGCCCGGCGAGCAGGCAGCCTGCGCGGTGTGGGAGGGGCAGCTTGGCCCGTCGGCGGCACGCGCAGCGGTGGAGCGCGAGGCTGCCGGCTGCGCCGCGGCGCTGGCGCCCGCGTTCGGCGCGGCGACCGCCGCCAGCCTGGCGGCGCTATTGGGCTCGCTGTACTGCCGCCGCGCCGAGCTGGAGTCTGGGGCTGCCGAGCAGCACGCCATGCCCGCCCGGCAGCCGCAGGGCGACGAGGGCGCCGGGGTTTCCGCCGCCGGCCGCCACGGCGCTGCCGGCAGCGCCCTGCAGCCCGTGCCTGACGACGCTAACAAGGATGCATCGCAGCGGCAAGACAGGGGTGCAGCAGCAGATTCGAGCGCCACAGCAAGCAGCCGCAGACCGGCTGCCGCCGAGTTGCGTGCCGCGATGGCGCGCGGCAGAGGACTGTGCGTGTCTGCGAGCTTGCGTGTGGACCCCGCAAGTGGCCGGGTTGCCCTGCAGCTGCGCCCGCACGCCGTCGCACCGCCGCTGCAGCAGAGTCCTGGATGTGACAGCACCGCCGCAGGCCGCCACAGCACTCTCGCGAGCCTGGCGGCCACGCCGCATGCCCGTCAGCTACAGCTACCAGGCGGCGCGACTGCTGACAGTACTGGCGGCCCGCAGCCGGACAGCCACGCCGCTGCAACCCCGGGCGGCCCAGCGGCGGCTGGGCTCTGCGCTGCGGCCAGCGCATGCGGCGGGGCCAGTGGCGCGCCCGTCTGTGAGCGCAGCGGCTCTGCTAGCCCGCCACGTGCCGGCGCGGCCGCGGCTGCCGCGCTGGACGAGCCGGATGCGCCTCCTGCGCCCGCCAGCGGCCGCAGAGGCGCTGCTGGGGGCAGCCATGCCACTGCGGCGCCCGCAGCTGCAGCGCACGCAGATGCGCTGGACGGCTCCCTCGCGCACGCAGCTGCGAATGCCCCGGGGCACGCCGCAGCACCGGCGCGCGGCGGCGCCCAGCAAGCTGACACCCTAGCGGCCCTGGACGGTGTAGCGTTTTTGGGCTCCTCTGCGCCAGCCGGCCCCCAGGCAGGGCTGGAGGCGCTGGAGCGCGAGCTGCACGAGGCCCGGGCGGTGGCCGCAGCCGCGCATGCCGAGGCCGCGTCGCTGCGGCGGCAGCTGCTTGCAGGGCCAGGATCGGGGCCTGGCCCTGACGCCGCCCTGGCCCCGCGCCGGCCCGCGACCGCGGGGGCCAGCGGCGCGGCTGCCACGCCGGGCACGTCTTCACGGCAGGTCGCGGCACTGCGCTGCAGGGTGAGCCCCAGGGTGTACGGGTTACGGTGGCTATGTCATTTTTTCATGGTGAGCCATGTCGTCCTCTCTGCCTGCCCCCGCTTGCAGCTGGGTGCCTGCGCTGGCGCCCCGACTCCTGCACGGCCAGCTGGTCGCGGTGCCAAGGGCGCTGCCTGCATGCGTTAGCTCAGCGCTGGCCGCACGATCGCAACACTGGAGGCTCATGTCTCCTCTTCGTCCTCCCTCTGAAAGAGACGCAATAAACAGGAACAAACCTCCCCTTGCGCACGCTGCGCTTGGGCGCGCCAGCGACTGACAGGAATGGCTGCGCGCGCGCAGGTGGACGAGCTGGAGGCCGAGCTGGCGCGCGCCGACGAGGCGGCCAGCGCGGCCACTGGGCTGCTGCGGCGCGAGCTGGCAGAGGCGCGCCCCCGGCTCGCATATGGGCTGCCTGCAGTTTCCCGTTGCCAGGCCTGGAGCGGCATGGCGGTGCGTGCGTCGTGCAGGAGCGCGAGGCGGGTGAGGCGCGCGAGGCCGCGCTGGCGGCGCTGGAGGAGCGCTGCGTGGAGCTCGGCGCAGCCGCCGGCGAGGCCGGCGCTGCTGGCGGCGCCGCGGGCGAGCTGGCGCGCGCGCAGCAGCGCCTGCGCAACATGGAGGTCTGCGCCATGCCCTGTTAGATGACTCACTGCCGGGGCCAGCGCTCGAAAGCTGTGCACGCGCAGAGCAAGTACCTGCCTGAGTAGCAGAGGCCCGTGCCGCCTGCCTGGGCGCGCTTATTTGCCCCCGGTTTCTGGTCGCAAGCGGAAATATTGTTGTCTTGTCATTGACCCCTGCAGCGCCATGCACACCACGAGCCGCAACACTGCCGGAAGTAGAGCTCTGAGACGCTTCCGCGTGCAGAGTGATGCACAGAACACAAGGATGCAAGGACACGTCACCCCGCTCCGCCCGCTGCTGCCTCCTGCCAGTGCCTGATCCGCGCGCGCGCGCAGGCCGACCACAGCGCGGCGGTCGAGATGCTGAGCGTGGAGCTGGCGAACCGCGACGCCGAGCTGGCCGCGCTCAGCCAGCGGCTGCGCGCTGCCGAGGCGCCTGCCGCCATCGCGGCCGGGGCTGCTGAACCCCCTGCCGGCGCGGCCGGTGCGGCCAATGATTACCGCGGCGCTTTGGCCGCGGCGGGGCGCGCTGAGGCTGACGCTGCGCCAGCCGCGCCACACTGCCCTGGGCGGCAAGAGCGGGGCGTGCCTGATGGCGGGGCTCTCGACCCTGGCCCTGACCGGGACGCAAATCAGGACCGCCGCCTCACCGTAGCCGCGCCCGCCACTGCTGAGCAGGGCGCGCCTGCGACAGCCGCACCTAGTTGCTCCTCGCCGCGTGCGGCACAGCGAGAGGCAGCGATGCGCAAGGCCGCTGCACGGCGGGAGGACGAGCTGCGGCGGGAGGCTGCCGCGGCGCGCGCCGACGCGGCCGCGCTGCGGGAGCAGCTGGCGCTCGCGGAGCTGCTGCGCGGTGCGCAGGCGGCGCAGCTGGCGGACGCGCGCGCCGAGCTCGCCGCGCTCGGCGCGCGCGGCCTGAGCCCCAGCCCTAGCAAAACCCTGGACGCCCGCGGCGGCGCCCCCGTCGACCCTAGACCTGACGAGGAGGGCCTGGCCGAGTTCCTGCAGCGGCGGCTGCGGGAGGCCGGTGCAGAGCTGGCGGCGCGCGACGCCGAGATCGGCCGCCTGCGCGCCGCGCTGGCCGGCCCCGTCCCGGTCCCCGCCGCGGGGCCGGCGGGCGCGGCGGCGGGCGAGGCGGCGGTCGCGGCGCTGCGCGTGCAGGCGCGCTCCCTCTTCTGACGCCCCGGAGTGGATGCGGCTGTGCGTCATGCTTGCTAGGCGACCTGCCTGCTTGCTGCCAGTGACCTGGCGCTGTGTAAGTGTCAGCAAGGCCGAAGGGGCATGCTGTCTGATGGCAGGGCGGTGGTTGTCGGCTGGGTGTGCGGCGGGCTCACAAGGCTTGCCAGTGCCAAAGGAGCGTGCTTTTTGAAGCATGCGGTGCCGCCGCTGTCTGCTGTCTCTGCACGCCCAGCAGCGCCGTGCCACTCCGCACGCACCGCCACGCTCCGCACCTGGTTGCACAAGCCAGATTGCACCAAGTGCACGCCTGCAACCTCAAGCGAGCGGGGGCCGACAGGTGGCGGCGCTGCAGCGCGACTGCGACGCCGCGGGCCGGCTGCGCGCGCAGCTGGGCGCGCTCGCGGCGGGCGCCGCCGAGCAGACGCGCGCTGAGTCCGCCCCGGCCGTGCGCGGCGCCGCGCTCGCCGGCCCGGCCGCCGCGCCGGCGCCGGCGCCGGCCGGCGCCGGCGCCGCCGGCGAGCGCGGCGGCGCCGCCGGGCCAGGCGCCTTGGGCGCCGCGGCGGGCGGCACCGCAGCCGAGCCCGACGCGCCTAGCGAGCGCGCTGGCAGCGGGGCCAGCGCGGCGTGCGCCTGGACAGGAGCCGGCGGCTTTGAGCTCCTTGACGGCGGCGGGGACAGGGCCACTGACGAAGAGGAGGCCGCGCTGATGCGTGCGCTCCAGGGCGCGCTGGCGCAGCGGGTGCGCACTTTATGGGCGCGGATGTGCTGGCACGTGATAGCATGATGCTGCACAACACGGCATGCCCGGGGGGCGTGTGCACGTCCATGTCCACCGCACAGGCAGTTGCCTGGCCGCAGCAAAGCCATGCGGGAAGCCAGGTACATCAAAACTGTTAGCCATGCATGCATGTCGTGCTGTAACTTTGCAGCTTCTCATCATGAGCGGTGTAAGCCACAACGAGGCACATGGCCGCTACATTTGGCGCTCTGTGGCGGCGCGCCGCAGATGCGCGCGGAGGCCGCGCTGGCGCTCACGCCGCGCGCTGCCGCATGCCCCACGGCCCTAGCCGCGGGGCCAAGCCCGCCGGGCTCGGCCGCCGCGAGCTCCGCCACGGCCGTCCGCCATTCGCCGCCGCGCCCGGCCGGCGCGCCCGCGGCATGCGCGGATGCGCTCGGCCGCGCCCCCAAGCCTGCGCATGGCGCTGGCCGCGGCGAAGGGGCAGCGGCGACTCCGGCGGACGGCCGCGGCGCTGGCGCGAGCGACGGCGGCGGCGCGGGCGAGGCCCGCGGCCGGCGGCCGACGGCCAGCGGCCAGGCGAGCGCGGCGGAGGAGGGGCTGCTGCGGTGCGCAGGCTCGTGTTGGCTGCACCGCGTGCGGCCCCGCACCAAAGCACCCGCTTGAGAGGGGTGCCGGGGCGGTGCCTCCCGCGCGAGCATGCCAGGCCAGACCGCACGGCACCCCGCTGTTCACTGCTTCCACGCTGCCTATCACATGCTCCGTGGCCGCATCGCAGCGCTCGGCAGACGATGTGTCGCACCGCAGCGCTCGGCAGACGATGGGTGGCCAGCACCTCCCCCTGTCTGGGCCGGGCCTGAGCGGGTCGCGGCGCAGGGAGCGGTGCGCGGCGGCCGCGGCGGAACTGACGGCGCTGCGCGCGGACACCGCGGCCGTGGCGCGCCGCCGCACCGAAGCCCTGCGAGAGCTGCAGGTGCGCTCCTGCATGACCTCCAAACCCTACAGGCGCATGACCGCCGCGCGTGCTGTTGCTGCGCTGGGGCCGGGTGCGTCGGCTGCCAGATTGGGCTCCTGGCCTTGTGGGCTGCTGCGCTGGGTCATGCGTCGCATGACCCTGCTCGCGAACAACTCATGGCTGCCCCACATACAACTCGTGCCTGACGCGAATGTCTGAAGGCTTACACACACGCGCAGGTGCGGGCAGACCTGGCGCAGGCGGCTGCTGCGGCGGCGGAGCAGGCGCGCCGCCTTTTCCGCTGCCACATGGGGCTCGATACATGCCGCTCCTTTGCCAGTTGATCACTTGCTCCTGCATCACCTGCTCGAGACTGCTTGGCGCTGCCAAGCAGGCAGCTGATGCCGCGCTGGTGCACCCTCCTCCCTCCTCCCCTAACCCTATACCCAGCCGGCGCCCCCGCTGCATGCGCAGGAGGCGGAGGCGCTGCGCGAGCAGGCGCGCGGCGCAGCGGCGCGGCTGGCGGCGATGCACGCCGCGGCGGCCGCCGCCGGCGAGGAGCTCGCAGCGCGCCGGCGCGCGCTGGGCGAGGCGGGCGCCGAGCTTGCGGCCGCGCGGCTGGAGCTGGCCAGGTATGGGACGGGAGACCCGCTCTGCGGAACAGTGACTGACAGGGACCAGCCAATGCTTCTTTGCTGGAATGCGCACGCGCCTGCTGTCTCTTGCGAGTGGTCGCCTTAAAGGCAGCACCCTGCGCAGCAGCCCACTTTGGCGCACTCCAATAAGGGCTCGCTCCCGCCTGCAGAGTTGCGCCCGGCGTGCCTGCCTGCCTTGAGCTCTGCATCTGTTGTCTGGATGGCTCTAGAGCGCCCCAGCAGCTGGTGCGGAGCGCACATATGCATGAAGCGCCATAGTCAAAGCCTGTGATTGGCCGTCGCCAGGCTGGAGGAGGAGCTTGCGGACGGCTGCGCGCGCCTGCATGCGGCGGCCGCGCTGCCCGAGCTGCCCTCCGGCGGCCCGCCGGGCGCCGCTGGTGCCCCGCGCGGCCTCGCGGCTGCGAGCAGTGGCGGCGCGGCTGCCAGCGTGCCGAGCGCGCCGTCGACGCCCGGGCTGAGCGCAGCCGCGCATGCAGCGTCCGCAGAGTCTGCTCCCGCGCCAGCGCCGGCTGCCGCCGCGCCCGGCGTGGGTCCCGAGGCGGCGGCCGCGCGGGCGCGTGCCCCGGGCGCAGCCATGGCCTCGACCGAGATGGAGCCTGCTGTGGCGCTGCTGAGCGGGCCAGCAGGTCCTGCAGAGTCCGCCGCTGCAAGGCCGCCCGCGGCAGACACACCGGCGCCGGGCGCTGCGGCGGAGGCGAAGGCCGCGCTGGAGGCCAGGCTGCGCATGGCGCACGCTGCGGTGGAGGGGTGCGGCTCGGGAGGGCCCCCAGCGGGGAGCCTGCATGGTGGGCACTTGCATTGTGACATGTGCACATTTTGGTGCCTGACTTGAGCGGCGTTGGGGCCTGTGCAAATCCAGTGGCAGCAGGCGAGCTGTACACTCTTTTCCTCCCTCATATGAACAATATGTTGAGAGGCTTGCTGCCCGGCGGACAAGCGCACGCGAGGCAGCGCGAGCACGCCTTTCGGCAGCACGCCAAGCCTGCCTTTGCCTAGGGTCCTGAGCCCTCGACGCCGGCGCACAGGTTCAAGCGCCGCACAGCGGCGGCCGAGCGGCGCGTGGGCGACGCGGCGCGCGCGGCCGACGCGCTGTGCGAGCGCGCCGATGCGGCGGCGGCCGCAGCAGCCGCACGCGAGGGCGAGGTCGCCGAGCTGCGGCGGCGCCTGGCGCGCGCAGAGGCCCAGCCGCCTGCACTGCCGCACGCAGGCGCGCGCCCGGCGCCCTGGCTGTGCGGCGTTCCCCCCGGGACGGCCGCCGGCGGCGACACGCCGCAGGCGCCTCAGGCGCCAGGCCAGCCGCGCGACGACGGCAGCACTCGGGACGGCCGCCGCGCGCAGGCGGCGCGCGCGTGGCGGCGCTGGAGGCGTTGGCGGACGAGGCGGCGGAGGAGGCCGCTGCCGCGCAGGCGCGCGCGGCCGCCGCCAGCGAGCAGCTGCTGGCGCTGCACGCGCGCACGGCGGCTGCGGCCGCTGAGGCGCAGGCCGCGCTCCGCGCCCGCGAGCAGGCGCGGCGCGCCCCCCGCGCTGAGGTCGCGTCTTTGCTGACCCGTCGAGGCATGGCTCCAGTGGGTTGAATGAACTGCCAGACCCTGTACCCTAGGGTCTGATATTTGGGGTTGCTGCAGGCCGTGGAGGCAGCGCGCGACGCCCGGCAGGAGCTGCAGGATGCGCTGGCGGACGCGGCGGCCGCGCGGCGCGACGCGGAGCGCGCGCGCGGCGCCGCCGCGGCGTCGGCGGCCGAGGGCCGCGCGGGCGCCGCGGCGGCCGCGGCTGCCGCGGCCGAGGTCGCCGCCGCGCGCCACGAGCTGCGCCGGCTGATGGAGGAGGCAGCCGCGGCGCGTGCTGCGGCGCACGCGCATGTGCGCTCCGCGCACATGGCAATGGCCGCGCTTGCATGCGCCTGTGATGCATCTGCCCTTTCTCGGCTGTCCCTTGTCCAGAGCCCAGGCTACGGCGAGTGTTAGCACCACGCGCGAGTCAAGTCAAAGCTGTTTTGGTGCACGGTGGTTGGCTTTGGTGTACCAGGTGCAATGGCCACACTCCTGCGCGGGGCGCTGCGTATTCAGGCGCCTCACCCTGGACTCACATGCACCCCCGCCTCTGATGTGCAGGAGCAGGCCGGGCGAGCTGCGCGCCGCGATGCAGACGCCGCCGCCGACGAGGCGCGCAGCGCGGCGCGCGCGTGCGACGAGGCGGCCGCGGCGCGCGACGCCGCCATTGCGGAGCACGGCGCCGCCGAGCGCGAGCTGGCGGCGGCGCACGACGCCGCGCGCGCGGCCGCCGCGCGGCAGGAGGCCGCGGAGCGCGCGTCTGCAGCGGCGCGCGCCGCACCAAGGGCCGCCATGAGTGCCAGCGCCGGCTGGTCTGGATGCAATCGCAGTGCTGGCTGTCTCAGACATGACTTGCAGCCGTGATTCAGCAAAGAGGGCAACCATGGCTCCTCGTCACCCATCAGGCAGGCCGCGAGGTGCCACGCCCGTCCGCGCAGGCCGAGGCCGATGCCGCGGCGGCTGCCGCGGCGCTGAAGGCGCTGCAGGGCCGTCAGCGGGCCGCCGCGGGCGACGCAGAGGCGGCAGCGGCGGCGGCCGGGACCGCGCGCGCCGAGGCGCAGCGCGCGGCGGCGGACGCCCGCGAGCAGCGCGCCGCGCTGGAGCGCCTGGCGTCGGAGCGCGCCGCGCTCGAGGCGGAGGTGGAGGCTGCTCGGCGCGCCGCCGCCGCGGCGGCCGACGAGCGCCGCGCGGCGCTGGAGCGCCTGGCGTCGGAGGAAGCGGCGCTCGTCGCGCGGGCGGAGGCCGCACGAGCCGCGCAGACGGCGCGCGCCGCTCCGTGCCTGCCTCACTGCGCATGATGCATCACCATTGATGCATCATGCGCAGCGGCTCTGCCGATGCCCCCTTTGCATGACTCTGCCTGCCAGCGGGGGGCGGCGCAGGCCGTGCAGTGGTGCAGGGTGGGACTGGGGTGTGCCGCATGCGCATGGGGGCTGCCTGGTGCTGCTGCTGCCAGGCTCAGGCTGCACTGCGTACAATGGCATGTTCAGACCTCAATCTAACAAAGCGCACCTGAAGCTACTCACGTCATTGTGTGGGACCGGGGGCTGCAGCACCGTCGCGGCGCGCAGGCGGCGGCAGCAGAAGCGGGCGGAGCTGCTGCGACGATTGCGCGGCATCCGCTCGGGTGCGCGCGCGGCGTCCGGCAACGCGCTGCTGCGCAGAGCGCTGCCAGCTGCTACACGCTGCCCATGAAACATGGCAGCAGTGCCACGGCTGGCCGGCCCGGCGTGAGGGTGGTGCCCTGCGGGGTCGCGTAGAAGGAACAGGAGCTCCGATGCATGCGCCCTGGTAGATGTGCCAATGTGCTTCCCGCATGTTCCCTGTCCGGCCTGCCGCCACATGGCGGACGTGTGGGAGTGGCGCCCCGGCACACGCGCGCAGCTTCAGCCCCCGGCTGGAGCTGCTGGGCGGCACCAGCGCTCGAGCAGGCGCCGCGCATGCTGCGCAGGTGCGCGACGCCGCTGGCCTTGCAGCACGGCGGCGCCTCCCCGCGCGCTGCAGCGGGGCCGCAAGGGCGCGCCGGGCGCCACGGCGACCCCGCGTCGCCCTTCCCGACCGCGGCGGCGACGACGCCGGGCGGCTCGGCGAGCAGCGGCGCGGCGCGCGCGTCGCCCGTGTCGGGCCCAGCGGGCCGCGAGGGCGCGGCGCCGCCGGCGGCGCTCGGGGCGCCGGCGGCGCGCGGCACGCGGCGGGCGCTCGTTGAAGAGCTGCAGAGCGACCTGGACGAGATGCAGGCGCGCCGGGCGCGCGGTGCCGCGAGTGCCGCCCCATTGTATCACTTTTGGTCTGTCACGGCCTTGTGTGTATGCAAGCTCACACCAGAGCAAGCGTCCTCGACCCACACATTGTTGTATCTGCCTGCACACCAGTTGGCGAGATGCCTCCGAGGCATGGGGAGGCCTGCCGGTGGTCGTCTGGTTTGCTGCTTTCAAATAACGCCGACCCTGCCGGCGCCTCATCGCACAGCACCGCCGCAGACAGAGCGCAGCAGTGACCAGCGCGGCCCTGTCCTGCAGGCCGCCCTGCTGCGCGAGAGGCAGCGGCGCCGGCGCGCCGAGTGCGCGCGGCGCGGCAGCAGCGCGGCGCCCCCGCGCGCCAGCCAGGAGAACCGGCCGCCGGCGCGCCGGCGCGCGCGCACGCCCCCCGCGCACGGCGCGCGCCCCGACGCGCCGGCAGGCGCGCGCCAGCGGCGGCCGCAGCCCAAGGCGGCGCACGGGGGAGCGCCGTGCATGGGCCACAGGCGCGGCGCCGTCCTGGCGCCCTGGGCCGACCCCGAGCTGGACCCTGCAGGATCCTCCACCGCCGCGTCCGCCTGGGAGGGCGAGGCCGGCGGCGCGTGCGCGCGGTGCGGGGCGCTGCGGGAGCGCGCCGCAAGCGCCGACGAGGAGGCAGCCGCGCTGCGGCGGCGCTGCCAGGCGCTGCAGCAGGGCCTGGCGGGGGCCGCCGCGGACGCGGGCGGCCTGCAGCGCCGCTGCGACGCGCTGGGCGGCCGCCTGGCCACCGCCGAGGAGGAGGCCGGCGCCCTGCGCGCGCGCTGCGACGGCCTGCGCACGCAGGCAGCGGCCGCTGAGGGCGCGGCGCGGGCCGCGGAGGCCGCGGGCGCGCGCGGCGCGGCCGACGCCGCGGCGGCGGTGCGACGGGCAAACGTCGCGGAGGCGCGCCCCGCGAGGCGACGCTGTCAGCTCGTCATGAGCGGCGGGTCATGCGCTGAGCGCAGAGGGCACGGCTTGTGCCGCAACGAGGGTCGCCATGCTGGGTTGCCGGGCACGTGACGGTAATATGATACCATACCCTAAGCCGCATCCTACAAGCTGCCAAACAGGCCATGTGTGCGGTCTACACTAGGCAGATGGCACTCAGTTCTTAGTGAGCAGAGCGCCACAGGGCCCATGCTGCGGCCCGGGCGCCCGCAGGCGACGCTGGCGGCCGCCGAGGCCGAGCGCGCGCTGGCCGCCGCACGCCTGGCCGAGGCTGCGCACCAGCAGGTGCCGCGCACTAAGTCTGTAATGAAGCTGTCTGTAAAGCAATGGTGCAGCGCACTTGTGTTCAGCCAAGGCTCCGGCACACACTGCCAGCGTTCAGCCTGGCATGGGTGCCGATTAGGTCGTATGTGGTGGACGTGGGGCGGTTTGGCGGATTTTGGCTGTATGCTTTTGTGCAGGCTCGCAGCTGATGCAGCAGCATGCACTGTTCTGGCTGTGTCTGCTGGTCCAGGCCCCCGCTGTATTACCTGTTCCAGCACTGCCCAGGTAAGCGGCCAAGCGCCTCGCTCCCCTTGCATGCATCATGCGCGGATTCTGCAGCCCTGACCGCTTCGCGCCGTTGGCAGCCGCTGGACGAGTTGCGTGCCGCTCGCGACGCCGCGCTCGAGGCGGCGCGCGCCGCCGCGCGCGACCGCGACGCCGCCGCCGCCGAGCGCGGCGCCGCGCTGCGGCAGCTGGGCGCCGCGGCCGCGCAGCGCGACGCGGCCCTGCTGCAGCTGGACGACTCGGCCGCGGGGCTGCGCGCCGCGGAGGAAGCCGGCGAGGGCGCCGCCGCGGCGCGCGACGCCGCGCTCGAGGCCGCGCGCG
>JAABUO010001641.1_pt1 | contig 28574 bp, 15 predicted proteins | sample 5559291 | NCBI WGS metagenome assembly JAABUO01 (sample SAMN10711878, study PRJNA513372) | rock metagenome | isolation source: Antarctica rocks | place: Antarctica: Victoria Land, Finger Mt sud | reverse complement strand
GAATCACGAATGTTTCGTTTAATTAAAAAACATTTCTTCATTAATTTACGATTTAATTCTTATACTTTTTAACTTATATTAATTAAAGTCGAGTAGTCTTAAATGTTAATTTCGATCGCTTAAAAGATAATTAGTAAGATATTTTATGAGCTCGTAATGTAACGTTAAGAGTTTTAAAGTTTAAATTAATTTAAATGTTTCTTTTTAACTGTCTTTAAATAACTTTTAACTTTAATCGTAACTAACGTAATAGTAATCTAGCGTTTCAAGAAGTAATTAATGAAGATCTTCTTAATCTAAGTTTATTAACTTTAAAAAGAGTTATTTAAAGCCTTTTTAAAAATCTCTGAACGATGATTCGAAAAACGTTTAAGTTACGATTAATTTAAGTGCATGTAGCTTTTAGCTCAGCCTTCTTCGCAATTTTTCCTTTAATTAGTAAATTAAGCTTCTTTTTAATTATTTTGTTATTAGAAATAGTAGTTAACGAAGTTTTTCTGAGCATGATAAATGTGATTAAAGAAGGTAAGTTATTTTAAAGATACGCGATTTTACGTATTTTCGCGATTTTGTTAAAGACTTAATGCGAAGTACTGTACACGTTTTAAACTTACTTACATACACGTTTTAAACTCATTTACATACACGTTTTAAACTCATTTACATACACGTTTTAAACTCATTTACGTACTTATTTATTTACACGTTTTAAAATCACTTACATACACGTTTTAAATTCATTTACATACTTTATAGCTTAATTCATAAATTAATTCATTGCTTAATATAAAGTTTATAACTTAGTTTGCTTCGTAACTAAATTTAATAAAAAAATTAATAAAATCTAACATAAATTTAACATAAATTTAAAAGAACTTAATGCGCTTAATGCGCTTAATGCGCTTAATGCGCTTAATGCGCTTAATGCGCCCATGAATAAAAAGTTTACTAAAATACGCTCACGAGTAAGAAGACTTATTAATTTACGCTATTCGCTTACTAAAATATTCTTTTAACGAGAATATAAAATTTTTCTTCTTAATTAATTATTGCTCGCTAACGATTATTTAAAGCGCTTAAAGCTAATATACGAGATTTAATATTATTTTAAATATTAAATTTAAAATTAAAAGTTAAAATAAAGTAAAATAAACGAATAAAAAGATAATTTATAGTAAAGACTTGTAAATCTGTAAGAAATGATGTATAACAAAAGATGTAAATGTAAAAGAAGATGAAAAGTTAAGAAAAACATGAATAATAATAAAATGACTTTTTTACATCTTTATCATTAACTTAACATGTTAATTAAATCTTATACGAAATTTAAAAGCAATCTTTAAAAATAAATAACGATTAATGATATTATGTTATAATTTTTATAATATAAGTTAAAATAAGTAAGTAAGTTTATAATAATTATATATTAAAAGAAACTTTACGATTTCTTTTTATTTATATTAATCTTTAAAGCACGACTTTATAATATTAAACGAGTTATTTTTCTTATATTCTTAATAAGATTTAAAGATTTTTATTAAACTCTGTCTTATATATCGCGAATTTTTATATTATTTAAATTTCTAAGAATTAATTTCTTAAAAGAAAAAACATTGTTAAAATTAAAACTTTTAAGAAGATTAACTTAATTAAATATAAATCACGTGTAAATTACGTAACTAAATAAATTAACTTTCTCTTGTAAATTATGTCTTAACATTTTCTTTATATTTAAGAAGATTCTCGAGCCTTCGAAGTTTTTTAATAATTAGTCTTTATTTATATATGAAATATATATACTGCTATTTATTTAATATTTTACATTATTATACAACTTTATAAATCTTAATTTACTTCGTGTAAACCTCGTTTAATAAGAAGAAAGAAAGATAAATATAAAAAAAGCTTAAAATATATATACTTTCGCGAAAGCGCTAGACTTAATATAATTTAATATGTTTTACTTAAATCTGAATTTAAATCTGAATTTAAATAAGAGTTTTAATAAAGTTTAACGCACTAAACTTCATTAAGCCTAGTTATTTAATTATTTAACTTAATTTAATTTAATTTCATTTAAAATTCAGTCTTTAATCGTAATACTATTTTTCTTCTGTAATAACGATGTTTTCAGCGTTAAAAAATAAATTACAATTTCGATTTAAAACTTTATAAATAACGTTTATAAAAGTTCTTTATTAGCTTAAATACATTTTTAAACTTATTATCATTTGCGTTATATTAGTAAAGATTTCGTTACTTATAATCTTTTCATTTAACTTAATACTGTAAACGTTTAAATATTATTTAATTCTTATTTCTTCTCGTCGTTAAACTGATCGCGACGAGTTAATACATCGAGCTCGAGTTAAGTTCTCGACTCGTTAAGACTCGATTCGAGTTAAGATTTTAAATTTAAGTATTCGAGTTAAGTCATAATATTAATATTAAGTATTCGAGCCGAGTTATACTGTTAATATTAAGTATTCGAGCCGAATTTTAATGTTAATATCGAGTATTAATTCGAATTCTCGACTCGACTCGTTAAGACATGAAGCGATATAATATTTAACTTGTTACTGTTAAATATTAAAGTCATTACATCGTACGACGTAGTTAATTATTTTTCTTAAAACTAGTATCGAATGTAAAGTTTTTATCGTATCTTCGTACGTTACAAATCGTACTTCTTACATACTTTAATGATTACATACTAAATACATAATACATACGCTGTATGCTAGCGACATCGTTTATTATTACTGTTACTTATATATAACTAAATTCTCGTCGTATATTTAATAGTTACATAATAATGTAAAAGAGTAATGTAAAAGAGTAATGTAATTAATTAGTTAAATTATCGAAGATTTTAATAATTCGTATATTTTATTAAAATTAAACATTTTGTAATATATATTATTAATAATGTAACAAAATAATGCAAATAACGAAAAGATAATATAAAGCTATAAGTCTTTTAATAATAATGACGTAATAGATTTTTTTAATAAATCTTAACATTTAACGTCATTTTTAATTACTTAACGAATCGAGTCGAGAACTTAATTATAACTCGACTCGAGATTAATATCGAGTCGAGTTACGATGTTAAAATTAAGTATTCGAGTCGAATCATGATGTTAATATTAAATATTCGAGTTAAATTCTAATGTTAATATCGAGTATTTAATTCGAGTTAAAATGTTAATATTAAAACTCGACTCGACGATTAGTATACTCGTCGTTAATGATTATAAGTTTTAAAAGCTTTTACATTTAATTTAATAATAAATTTTAAACATTCTTACGAAGTAAATTAAAGTAAAAGACGTCGTACATCTTTATTATTAATTAATAACTTTAGCTTATACGATAATTCGATTAAAGTTTTAATTTTAAAAAAACTCAGCATTTTATTCTTAAGCTTATTAATTAATTTAGTCGTTTTAATATTACGACTTAATAAAAACATCTGGTTATCTTTTTTATAAATAATTTCTTTTTAATGTTTATTTATTATCTTAATCATTATATTCTTTATCGTCTTTACTTTAATTATTATAATCTTTAAAGTCTTTTACATTAACTTCATAATGTTTTTAATCTTTATTATTTATAATTATTTACGTTTTAATACATAAATCGTAAGATTAAAGCTAAAGCTTATACGAAGATGAAAGTTCTTATTAATAAAGAAAGAAATCATTTTAATTATAACTAATAAAGTGTTATTATTAATGAACTTTATTATAAATAAATAATTAACTTAATTATTTTATATAATTATAATAAATACGTAATTATCTTTTAACATTTTAATTAACTCGTTTAGTATATTCATTAATTTATAAGTGTTAGAAATTAGCATAAAGCGAGTTATATGAGTGTCATTTAACTAATAAATAAATGCTAAGAAAGAAAAGTATGTACAGAAAAGAACTTAGTTCTTATATGTGTTTCTGACCTCGACGCTAGGCTCGAAGAGAACGTGTTGTAACACAGACAAGATGTTAAAAAAGAAATAAAAGAGGCGAAGTCATCGTGTTAAAGCTGTGTTAGAAAATGTTAAAATGTGTTAAAGCTTTTGCTCGTGATAAGCTCGATTTAGCTTTAATTAATTTTAACATACTTCTTAACTAGCTTTATTTAATTTAAATAAAGCGAAGGCTAGAATCGTAACATTACTTTTCCCTTTTAATTATTCATGTTCGCATGAATATATTATTTTAGTGCGCTTTTGCTAAATATTTAATATGAAAGTTATTAATTACTTTTTAAGCGTTTATAAATTCATCGTCGTTAGCGTTATATTAGTTATTATTATAATCTTTTTATTTAACTTAATATTAAAGTCGTTTTTAATATCGTTAAGAATTCAGTATATTATTAATCTTTTATTCGTTTTCATCGTTTATTATTAATCTCGAAAATTCATTCTTTTAATTAAATAATAAGTCATTAACGACAGATTAAAGAAGCTCTGAATGAAACACATCGTGTATACGTATTATTTCTAATAATTTTAATTTATAAAAAAAGTTTACAGAGTCTGTAACTTTAAATGACTTAAGCATTTTATCATTCAGCTTTTTAAAGAGTCTTGTTATAACAATGTTTCGTTCGTTTAAAAACATCTTTAATTTAATCTCGTAATTAATCTTCTTTCTATACTTATTAATCTAACTTATTATTTATTCTCGTGATTTAATTAAAGCTTCGCGAGCGAAGATTAATGTTTTATTCATGTAATTAAATATATTCTTAGCTCGTACAGTTTATAAGCGTTCGCGAATACTTTTATACTCGATGATGTCGAGATCGAAGCTTATACGAGAATGAAAGCTCTTATTCATGAAGAAAAAGATTATAAATATTATTAAAAACAAAGTATTATTATTAACAAACTTAATCATTAATAATTACTTAAATTAATCATTCTGCATATACGAATAAAAGAATTAAAGATATCGCTTAACATTTTAATTAACTCGTTCGCTTTAATCGTTAATCTGAGAATGATAAATGATAAATAATCGAAGAAATATGCTTAATCGTTTGCAAAGAAACTTTTATAAAATAAAAATGAACTAAGAATCTCGATTAAACATAATAAAGCTTAATAAATTATAAGTACGATATATTCATTACATTAACATTTTAGCTGTTTTCTTAACAGTAATATCTTTAACGTTAGCGAAGTAAGAAACATAGTGTCTTTCTTTTAAGAATCTGTAAATGATAGTCAGAATAGCGTTATAATCGTATAAATTAAGTAAATTAATAATAAAGTTCATCGCTATATTGCGTCATCGTTAATTAAATATTAATAAAGAATGTAATAGTTTATTCGATTTATCTCTAACAATCTTTAAACGCTAACATATATAGCAGTTTCTTATATAACGTTTTATTATTTCTCGCATCGAAAGTTAATAATAATGTCGCTTTATAATCTTTATAATTTTAAGAATATTAAAATAATTTACTAAGAGTTAATCGTGCATCTTACGAATTAAATTCATTTATAAAAGCTCGTTAAACGAAATTCATATTTGATTATTATGAAACAAGACTTCATTTTAATTTTAATAATTCTTCAGCTTAATATCTTTACATTATGTCTCGTCTTTAATTATTGCTTAGCGAAATAGCGTACAATTCTCGTTAACTTTATTTGCATTAAGAATTTATTTATAAATTAACTTATTATCATCTTTCTTTAAAACAGTAATCTTTATTTAATTCGACGTTAATATTTTGTTTACTTAATCGATACATTATTTTAAAATTAAAATTAGCGAGCTTTTATACTCAGCGCATCTGTCGTTTATTAAGCTTCTTATCTTTCATTAATAACGTAAACGCTTAATGATTAATGAACATCTTAATAAAAATGTTAATTAGCTTCAGCTCAGATCGTTAATGCTCGAATGCTCGAATAATGATTAATAATTTCTTATTGTATATCTCGTAGTTACATTTAGTAAAAGATATGTTCTTACTATAAAAGATAATCGAATGTAATATCTCTTCGTCGTTATATTAAAATAAAACTTTATCGTTAACGTAATTAAATAAGTTAATTTTAAGAATAATCTCGCAAGTTTAATTAAAGTAACGAAGTATAAAAGTCTCAGTCATACGTTTCTTCATGTGATTAAATGCGATCTAACACGTTTCATTTTATTTAAATATAATCTTCTTTTAAGTAAGTTAAATCATTAAGCGAATAATCTTCGAAAAATTCTTAATAAAGCGTTAATAAAAATTATAAAAATTAATGAAGAACTGTATTTAAATAAGATTATTAAGAATAGATTAATTTACGACTACATGAATCTTTCGAGAATTTATCTTTAATTTCTCGATTAACATTAAAAGTTTTAAAAAGATAATTTCTTAAACATGAAACTCGCATTTGTTTATGTTAATCTATAAGTTAATCTTTCGTAGTTAATATAAGATTAATCGTACATGTCGCTTATGTTTCTTTAAGATTTTACTGTAAATAATAATATCATTAAGATAAACTTAACAAAACTGATATAAATATTTAAATAACACGTCATTCATGTAATGCTAATAAGAAGCAGGCTCGTTAATTAAATCGAAAGACATTACGTAATATTTATATGAGTCGAAAAAGATAATAAATGTAGTTAAATTCTCGCTATTTAAATGCATGCGAAGTTTGTTAAACGCAGCGATAATGTTTAACTGAGTTAGATACTTGTTTTCTTGTATACGAGTAAAAGTCTCGTTTATTAATGATAAAGAATAGCGGTTTCGTTTAATTAAAGCATTAAGCTTTTTATAATTTACACAGAAACGTAAACTTTCGTCTTTCTTTTCAGCGAACAGAATGAGCGAGGCGTAAGAAACGAAGCTTAATAAAATGAATTCTTTGTTTAAATGTTTAATTAGATACTTCTTTATCTTCTGAAGCTTGTAATTAAACATTTAATATAATCTGCTTTAAGAAAACGTTTTCTCATTAATTAGCTCGATTTTGTAATCGTAAAAACGATAAGACGATAGCTAATTTGTTATCGTTTAATTAAACACGTTTAAATAATCGTAATATTCAGAAAGAAGCTTAATTTTAACTTGCTCGAAATCTTCGTCGTGAAAGAGCTCATATAGATTTACTTTTTCAGATTTATTCTTAACTATAATTATTAGTTAATTAATTTTTAAGACGATAACAGTAAAAATCTTAACGTTTAATCGCTTAGCTAACATTTTATATGTCGTTACTTTCATTATTTAAATGTTAATAATCTTTTTAATTTTAGTAAGTTAAAAAGATGAAAGTTAATTAAGATTAACTTAAGTGCTTTACTTTAATGCAGAGACAGATTTAATGAACTGATTCATTAATTTCGAATTCATTAAACTTAACGTTAATTTAAAAATTTTAGCGCTAGTTAAAGCCGTTTCGAGTAATTTTAACCGTTTAATTAAGTTAACTAACTTCTCTTTTAATTAACTGAAGAAGAATGATTTCGAACTAATTTAAGAAGCAGCGAAAATGATAAATCTTTTCAGTATACGAGTAAAATTTAAGCTCGTTAATTTCGTAGTTAATTTAGTACTTAATAATAAAATAATTAATTTCTGACTAGAAGTAATATTTAAAAACCGAAGAAAGTTAATCTGCATAGTTATAACTAGATTAATTTTATTCATTCATGTTTTTTCGAAAATCATTTAATGTTAACTTAATTAAGTAATTAACATAAAAGCTGTTTTAATCGTATAATCTTAAACTGTTAAGTTCGAGTAAATAACATGAATAATGAGTTTTTTTACATAATGATCATTAAATTCTCGTATAAAATTTGCTTTAATTAAAGCTAAGAGCTTAATTTGTAACTAATTATAAACATTCTGCGCGATTACTTCATTAATAAACGAATAATTAGCAGCTTTAATGTTAATTAATGACTTTAATGAGTAACTAATTTCATTACTAAAAAGTATACATTTAGTAATTAAAGATTCAGAAGTAAAAGAATCATTTAACATGCTCGTCGTTAAAGAAATTAACATCTTTTTCATCGCGTCTTAAGTAAAAGTCACTAGTTTTTTGCCTCATTCTTTTCGTTAAACATTTCTTCATTCTCTTTATCTTTTAAAATGACGATTTTATATAAACGAAGAATGAAAGTACGAGAAGCAGAAGTGTTAATCTTGTTTTAAGAATAATTCTTAAACAAGTAACTCGAAGCCTTACAGATGTAGCAGATGATAAGCGATTTAACGAGCTCAGAAGTAAAAAAGATAATTAACTTAACATAGTTAATAATCGAGACTAATGTTAATATTAATGTTAACGAAGAAACAAAACTCTTTCTCGAAGCTGCTATCGATCTGCCTGTTCGTTACTCGTTACGTAATTAATAATTAACTCGTTAATTATTATTCACTTTCTGAAAGAAAGTTTTAAATCGATTAAGCGATTTAAACTTTATAAAACTAACAGACAAAGCGTTTTGCAGACGATTATTAATTTTATTCTGAAGATCGTTCATTAATATGCGATCGTTATAGTTAAGAAAGCTAAATAGCTTTATGAATTTAAAGTAAAAAGCGCTAAACGACTTGCTAAGCTGCTTTAATGCATTATATTCGCGATGACACTTTCGATTTCTATTTTAATCATTATATATCTCGTTTAAATGTTTTAATAGCTTAATTAATAATTAATAAAATGAAGAAGCATTAATGCGACGCTTTACATAAGTTTACTCGTTAGCATCGCTTTTTAATTTAATGATTATATAAATAATACGAAGCTTTTTAATAAAGTAATAATTCGCGTTAACGTTAAGCTTGTTAAATATCTTAATGATTTAGCTTTTTTAAATAAAATTATCTATTTTAATGAAGATAAATAAATTCGAAAATTTAACTAACTTGTAATAATCATTATTAAATAGAGTAAACGACTCTCGTAAGCTTTAAAAGCGTTCTTTTTAATTAGTTAAATGCTCGATTAACAGAGTCTCTTAACGAAACATGAGTCGATTAGCTTAACGTTATTTCGATTTAGAATTTAATTACTTACTTTGTAACTAATTAATTTTTTCTTCTAGCTCATCGTTCTTTTTAAAAGCGATCTTTAATTATTTCGCTCTCTTTTTATAATTATCTTATACGAGAATTTAATGCTCGTTAAGCTGTAAAATTAAATCTCGTTAACTTTAAAAAAGCTCGTATAACATATTAATAATCTTATCGGGTTAATTATTAACTTAATGAAATAATTATTTTTTAATATTTATATTTCATAATGTTATAACTTCTTCAGCTTTAATTAAAACATTAATGAGTAATCGTAAGATTCTTTTATTAATAATGCTTTTAAGCAAACGAGCTATTTAAGACTTAACTAATTCAGTATCGCGTATCATTATAAGAAAGATGATTAAATATTAATTTAAATGATTTAATGAAAGTAATTTAAAGAAGCTCTTGTAAATTTTCTTAATAATAGTTAATTATAATATTCGAAGAATTTTTTACGAATAAAATAATGAAAATGAGTATAAAATTAAAGAATTTCTTGCGATTTAAAATAATAATGCAAATTTAAAGAATCTTTTACAGATTTTCTGAATAAACGACATTAATAAATTCTCGAGTGTTAATTAATTAATCATCTGCGACTAATCATTACGTTAACATCGTTAGCATCGTTAACAGATAATTAAATGAAGAGTTCATTTAATCATTACTAAATTACGTTATTTATCTTAAATTATTATCTGTTTATTATAATTATCATTATTACTTTAACATAATTGTAGCTTTAAATTTAAACCATTTATTAAACTATTTATTAAATCATTTCACAAATCATTTATTAAATTATTTTACAAAACACTTATTAAACCATCTTACAAAACACTTACTAAACCACCTCACAAACCATCTATTAAACCACCTTACAAAACATTTATTAAATTACCTTACAAATCATCTTTTAAACCATTTATTAAACTATCTTTCAAACCACCTTTCAAATCATCTACACGCGTTAAAGTCAGCTTTTACTAACAACACACGTATTATAGAATCAGGTTTCATTAAACCATTTATTAAACCACCTTACAAATCATCTTTTAAATCATCTATTAAACTATCTTTTAAACCACCTTTCAAACCACTTACACGCGTTAAAGTCAGCTTTTACTAACAACACACGTACTATAGAATCAGGTTTCATTAAACCACCTTACAAACCACCTTCCAAACCACCTACCAAACGCTCTATTAAACGCTCTACCAAACGCTTTACTAAACGCCCTACCAAACATCCTTCATGACTCCCTTCATGACTTCCTTCATGACTCCCTTCATGACTCCCTTCATGCCTCCCTTCATGCCTCCCTCCATGCCTCCCTCTATAGCTCCCTCCATAGCTCCCTTCATAGCTCTCTACCAAACACCCTACATAGTCAATAATTCGTTTAAATAAATGATTAAATAGCTAGTTAAATAATCAATTCATTAATTCATTTAATGATTAATTTAATGTTAAAAAAAGATAAAATATTGCGCATTAAACGGAACATTTGCTGTCGAGTATGTTATTTTAATAATTCGTGTTATTTTAATAATTCGTGTCATTTTAATAATTCGTGTCATTTTAATAATTCGTGTTATTTTAATAATTCGTGTTAATGATGTCATTTAGACTATTAAGCATGCGTTCGCAGCTAATCACGTCAAAGTGATCTTACAAGATAAGAAGTTAATTAAAGTAATAAATCATTTAATTTATTAATTAATTACGTGATTAAACATTCGTCAAGATTTATTAATGAAAGTAAATTATTTCGTATTTTTTACACGTCGATAGTAAAGTAATTAATGAGCATTTATTTAATGTTAAAGATTAACATAAAGCGAGTTATATAAATATTATTTAACTAATAAATAAATGTTAAGAAAGAAAAGTATGTATAAAAAAGAACTTAGTTCTTATATATGTTTCTGATCTTAACGCTAGGCTCGAAAGAAACGTGTTATAACACAAACAAGATGTTAAAGAAGAAATAAAAGAAACGAAGTCATCGTGTTAAAGCTGTGCTAGAAAATGTTAAAATGTGTTAAAGAATGTTAAAATGTGTTAAAGCTTTTATTTATAATAAGCTTAATTTAGCTTTAGTTAATTTTAACATACTTCTTAACTAGTTTTATTAAATTTAAATGAAGCAAAGACTAAAATCGTGACAATAAGTAAAAAGTCGTAAATAACTTATTATTAATCTTTAAGCGTATATAAAATGATTTTAAAACGATAATTACAAATTAAAATGTTTAATTAAACATTATAAAGCTTAATAATTCATAAAGTTTAATAGTTTCTTAATTAATAAATTAGTTATAATTTTAATTATAATTTTAACTATAATTTTCTTATCGCTTATAATGCACGAAATATAATAACGTTTCTTTAACAAAATGTTAATAATGATTAAAATTATATTATAATTCTTTATATTAAATAAATTAATAATAAAGTTCATGAATATATTCTTTCATCGTTATATAAATATTAATAACGATTTTAGTATATCATTATATTTATTTCTTAAAACTTTAAACCTTTAATAATCGTAGTAGTTACGTATATACTAACTTATTTTCATTCGCATGTTAAGCTAATAACAATTTCGTTATAATAGCTTTAATGTATAATTTACAAAAATGTTTATAAGTAAATGAATTATAAGCTTCGCGAATTAATAATATTATTAAATTCATGTCATTAAATACTTAAAATTTATTATTTTAATAAAGTGTTTCTTTGTAAACATTATAATTAAATAAACAAATTTCTTTATATGTTATTTTATTCTTATTAATGATTTAATTAATTATTATATATACTTTATCGTTATTATTAATTAGTAATACTTAATTAAATATAAAGATTTTTATTAAATTCGTAGCTAGTATTTTTAATTAATGAAGAATTAATATTATTTAATATTAATAGTTTAGTTTATTATCGTCTTTATTTTTAAAAATGATATTTAACATTTTAATTAACGCGTTCGCTTTAACATTTCTGAGTTTAATTTAATATATGATTTTAAAATTAAACTTTAAAAGCTTTTAAGATTAACGAGCTTAACGTTTAATAAGTTTCTTATTAATTATAACGTGTTTTAAACTTTTATAATTTATATAAATTTTTATTAAAAAATTAATAATCTTTAGCTTTAATCGTTAATACTTTAAACATTTAATAACAATTAATAGCTTTTTATTATAAATCTCGTAATTGCATTTAATTAATAACATATTCTTATTAAAGAAATTTATTAAATGTAATATTTCATCGTCTTTATGTTAAAATAATACATCTTTATTAATATAATTAAATAAATTAGTTTTTAATACGATTTTACAAAAATTAAAATTAAAATTACGTTTCTCTTTATAAAATTAAATGTTTATTAACAGCGTTCATTTTATACGAAAGAAACGTTCTTTTAAATTAATTAAATTAATAAACGTATTATTTAAAAGAAATTCTTAATGAAGCGATAATAAAAATTACAGAATCTTATAAAAGGTTATACTTATTAAAAATTAATAAGTTTCGCTTAATTTATTATTATTTTAATTTTACGCGAGTTTATTTTAATTTTATTTATTAATAATAATTTTTTTAAGAAGATTGTTTTTTAAACATAAAATTCGTATTTATTAATGTTTATTTACAGCTTAATTATTTAACGTTTAACTAGCATTATATGAACATTATTAATAGTTTATAAAGTGAACTAAATTTTAAATTTTAGCTTAAGTAACATTCGTCGCTTAAAGTTAAATAAAATCCGAATTTAAGCTAATCTCGCTGAGCTGAGTTTTATTTTTATTAATAAAATCTGCGTTCGTTTATATATCGCTGAACTAAATTTCGCTTTTATTAATATAATCTGCGTTCGTTTATATGTAGCTGAACGAAAGTTAGCTTTAATCGCTTATGTCGCATATGTTATTTATGTCGCATATGTTATTTATGTCGCATATATTAATTCTTCTTTTTATGTTTATTATATATATTTATAAAGACTTATTTAAAGACAGATTATAATATAAAGCGTCGCTATAATAAATGTTATCGTTATACTTAAAAGCATCATTACTAGTACATGAACACTCTTTACTTTCGATCGTTCGTCTTTTTAAAATATACATTAACTCGAATTAAAATAATTTAAAAACCGATTTAATTAATTATAATTTTAATGACGATTCGCAGATCGCATCTCGAGCCTTGCGCGAAGTATATAAAGATAACATTATTAAAAGTTGTCTGCAAGCGCGATCATTAAGGCATTAAGCGACATGATTCGAGTAGTTTTATTAAGAATTCATTACAAACGGCTTAAAAAACGGCTTAATTAATTTTAATTTTATGAAGATTAATAATTTTATCTGCATACAAAGTATATGTTATGACTAAAGATGACTCGAAATTAATAATTAAGAAAATGAAATGAATAATTTCTATTAATGTAATATCTTTCGATCTTTTAATTTAAACATTAATTATTCGTGCATGTATAAATAAAATAGCTGCTTCAGTTTTTCAGTAATGACTCGTTCTTTCATTTCTTAATCTTATATAAGTAATAATCTTAATTCTTCTTTTATTAATTTTCTCATTCTCATTATTACTCTTAACTTCTCGCAGCCTTTATAAAGCTTAAATTATTCGTTATGAATGTATCGCAGTAACTTGTTAAACTTAACGCATTAACATTTTTTACAATATCTCGAATTAGTTTAACATTATTTAACATGTTTAATAAAGAAACTTTAATTATGTATCATTACACAGACGTCTTTATTATTATGTTTAACGAGTTTATTCTTATTTTAAACTTATAATAAGAATTATTATTAAAGAATAAACATCGTAAACGCAAAGCTAATGTTAAGTTATCTTTAAGAAAAGCTCATTAATTATGTTTCGATTAGCTTATATCTTTTCACGATCTTTGTTATTTCTTAAAGAATCTTAATTATTATAAGAGCATTCTTTTTTAACTATTTTTTAAAGTCTTTAAAAAGAAGATAATTCTTATTAATAATGTAATGTTAATGAGTTTAAAGATTATTAAAATTCTTCTGAAGAATTATTTCTCGAGTACTCGTAAGTTTCTTCTCTTTTTATATAACGTTAAGTTAATTACGTTTAATATTTAAAATTAAACTTAATGTATATAATTAGTATTAGTAGCTCGCTTTAAAGAATTTAAAGATGACATTTTTTAACGCTTAAAACTATTAGTTACACAGCACAGTTAAAAACTCTTTAAGAAAATCTAACGAGTTAACATAATAAACATAATAAAGTCTTCAGTTATTCATTCTAAAAGAGAAACTTATAAGATTACTGAATGTAATGTTACAGCTTGCGTATCGCATTTTAAAATTAATTAAAGAGTCTTTTACAAGCTCTTAACTCATTATGAATTACGGCTTTTAATCTCGTTTTATGTTAATTTTACGATAACTAACGATTAACGAATAATTTCTTAAAAGATTCAGCAGAGAGACGTAACTATCGCTAAGTAAAACTATTAATTGCTTATAAGCTGTATTTTGAATTTCTTTCTGAATTTTCTTAAAGATCTAGTACTAAATCAGAGCACGATGTTAAGATCGTGCCTAGAACTTAATCATTAATAAATGAGCTGAGTAAAATGTTTAATCTATAAAGATAGCTATGATTAAAAGTTTAAGAATACAGAAGAAAGAAAATTTCTGAAGCGATATTTATGTTTAAAGACTCAGAGTTCGTGCTAAACTCGAAAGAAAAATTTTATAACTTAAAGAAAATGTAATATTTAAAAGTGTTAATTAATTCGTGTTAAAGCTATGTTAGAAAATGTTAAAGTATGTTAAAGCTTTTGCTCGTGATGAGCTCGATTTAGCTTTAATAAATCTTAACATACTCGTAACATTACTTCTTTTCTCGAATATTCATGTTCGCATGAATAAAAGAAAAGATATTAAATTTAAAACGTCGTGTTTGTTTAATTTAATATGACTTGTTCGAATGAAGTTTATAAAATTTAATTAAAATCTTTTTAAAGCTCTTAAATTCTTCTTTATTAACATAATATCATTCGTCGTCTCGATTTAAGTCTGTTTATTTAATCTTGTATTATAATTAATCTCGATAGCGTTTAAAGTTCAGAATGTCGTTTATCTTTTAGTAATTTTCGTTTTTAATTATTAACGATTAAGATGATTTCGAATGTTAATCTGATAAAGAATCTTAATAATAAGAACGCAGTAGCTTAAGACTAAAGATTAAATGAAGTAGCTTCATACTTTTAAATAAGCGAAGCTAATAAAAGATCTTTACATTAGCAGTAATTTAATAAAGTTCTAGCTATTTATCTTTTAAATTCTTGCATGATTTAGTTATTTTAACGTTTCGAAAAAACAATTAAACTTAATCGTTTATCTTATAAATTACGTCTTAACGATGCTTATTAACTTATGCTTTAATAATTATCTTAATCTTTTCTAGCTATTAACGATCGAAAATTAAAAGCTCTTTCATCTTAACTATAATATTTCTAGCTTTAATGCGTGCACGAGTCGTTTCGTAGTTAGTCGTATTTAGATCGAAACTCATTCGTAAGTAAAAATTCTTATTAAAATAAAACGAAGTCATTAGAATAATTAAGAAGATATTAAAATTTTTACTGAATTTCATCATTGAAAGCCATTTTGCTTAATCATTCTGCATGTAGTTGCAGTAAATTCTTAACTCGCGTTTAACGTCTTAATTAGCTCGTTTTAATTAATTATCTGTTTCGAAATAATAAATTATTAATAAACTAGCTTTAATTCTTAAACGTTTACAAAGACGTTATCATATTGTTAATATGAATTAAAAGTCTCTGTTCGAAATAATAAAAATGAGTAAATTATAAAGTTAATAAACGTTTCATAACATGATTTAAACCGTTTCTTTAGTTAAGATTTCATCGTCTTTTTAATGACAGAATACGTAATGACGTTTCTTAATGAGACGATTAATTATGATGCAAATCGCGTTATAGTCTTCGAATAAAGATAATTTCGTGATAAAGTTCATGATTATATTCTTTTAGCGTTTTTATAAAATTAAAAAAGATTAATAAAGTTCATTAATATTATCGCGAGGCGTCTTACTTCGTTAATAAACATGATAGTTTTAAATGTATTATTTAATCGTAGCTTCATGATTTAATTAATAATAAAATCGTTAAATTAAGTTTATAATTCTTTAATTATTAAGATTAAAAGTTAATAAATGATCGTGAATTTTCTGTAATAATTTCGTATGCATATTTTTAAGAACTTACAGTAAACTCTTTCTGAATAAAGCTTCGTTAACGATTTAACAGTTCTTTAGTTTATTATCATGTAGTTTAAGCTTATTATCGCTTATTACTTGTCGATATTTAATGCACAGCTCATTAATTTTGTTAACGTTTAATACTCGTTAATAAAGATTAGCTTTTAATTGTTAAGACCGTGCCTAGAATCTAATCACTAGTAGAATAGCTAAGTAGAATGTTTAATCTATAGAGATAGCTATGACTAGAAGTTTAAGAATACAGAAGAAAGAAGATAACTGAAGCGATATTTATGTACTCAGGGTTCGTGCTAGGCTTAAAGAAGAGATGTTATGACATCGAGAAGATGTGATACTCAGAAGTGTTAATTAGAGTATGTTAAACTGTGTTAGAGAATGTTAGAGCTCTTGCTCGTGATGAGCTTAATCTAGTTCTAGTTAATCTCGACATACTCGTAACATTACTTTCTTTTTCGAGTATTCATGTTCGCATGAATGAAAGAAAAGAAATTAAATTTAAAACGTCGTGTTTGTTCAATCTAGTGTGACTTGTTCGAATGAAGCTTATGAAATTCGGCTAGAACCTTCTTAAAGCTCTCGAATTCTTCTTTATTAATATAATATCATTTATCGTCTCGATCTAGATCTGTTCATTTAATCTTATATTATAATCGACCTTAATAGCGTCTGAAGTTTAAAATATCGTTTACTTTTTAATGTTCTTCGTTCTCGATAATTAGTGATCGTGATGATTTTAAATGTTAATTTAATAAAGAATTCTAAGAATACGAACGCAGTAACTTAAGACTGAAAATTAAATGAAGTAGCTTCATACTTTCGAATAAGCGAAGCTGATAAAAGATTTTTACATTAACAGTGATTTAATAAAGTTCTAGCTGTTTGTTTTTTAAATTCTTACATGATTTAGTTGTTTTAACGTTTCGAGAGAATAACTAAACTTAATCGTTTATCTTATAAATTACGTCTTGACGATGCTTATTAACCTGTGCTTCAATGATTATCTTAGTTTTTTCTAGCTATCAACGATCGAAAATTAGAAGCTCTTTCATCTTAGCTGTAATGTCGTCGGCCTTTTTAGCTTTAATGCGTGTACGAGTTATTTCGTAGTTAATCGTATCGGGATCGAAACTCATTCGTGAATGAAAACTCTTATTAAAGTAAAACGAAGTCATTAAGATAATCGAGAAGATATTAAAATTTTTACTGAATTTCATCATTGAAAGTCATTTAGCTCAGTCGTCTTGCATATAGTTATAGTAAGTTCTTAGCTCACGTTTAACGTTTTAATTAACTCGTTTCGATTAATCATCTGTTTCGAAATAATAAACTGTTAATAAACTAGCCTTAATTCTTAGTCGCTTGTAACGACTTTGTTACATCGTTAATATGAATTAAGAGTCTCTGTTAAAAACAATAAAACTGAGTAAATCATGAAGTTTATAAACGTTTCATAACATGATTTAAACCGTTTCTTCGGCTGAGGTTTCACCGTCTTCTTAATGACAGATTACGTAGTGACGTTCCTTAATGAGACGACAGATTATGATGCAGATCGCGTTATAGTCTTCGAATAAAGATAATCTCGTGATAAAGTTCATGATTATATTCTTTTAGCGTTCTCGTGAAATTAAAAGAAATTAATGAAGTTCATTAATATCATCGCGAAGCGTCTTACTTCGCTGATAAACATGATAATTTCGAATGTATTGTTTAATCGTAGCTTAATGATTTAATTAATAATAGAATCGTTAAATTAAGTCTATAATTCTTCAATTATCGAGATGAGAAGTTAACGACTAATCGTGAATTTTCTGTAGCAATTTCGTATGCATATTTTCGAGAACTCATAGTAAACCTTTTCTGAATAAAGCTTCGTTAACGATCTGACAGTCTTTTAGTTTAATGTCATGTAATTTAAGCTCATTATCGCTTATTGCTTGTCGATATTCGATGCATAGCTCATTAATTTTATTAACGTTCGATACTCGTTAATAAAGATCAGCTTCTGATTTAGTTACTAGAATATTTATTTTATTCGAGATTAAAATAATCTGATAGCGATTCTCGATACGTTTAACGTTTTCGAAAGAATCGATTATAAACATACGTGTTAGCGCATTAACTTTAATAGTGTTCTTGCCGAATCGAAAGATGATTTAAAAATTAAATTATGATAAAATATTCAGATAGTTAACTTAACGTCTGATTAACTGTTTGTTTTTCATAAAGGTCTTTAAGGCCTGATGATTCGTGAACATCTGAATTAACAGTTTAATGTCTTTCAGCTCGAGCCTTCAGTGTTTAAAACATTGAATGATGACTAGCAGTTTCTTATCATAAATGTGATAATTGCACTTAACAGAAATCATGCTCTTGCTGTAAAAGATTATCGAATGTAAAACATTTTCGTTATCGTATTATAATAGTATATCATCTTTAACGTAGTTAAATGCATCGATTTTTAAGATAGCCTAACGTTTAAGATCGAAATGCCGGAGTATGAGGGCTAAACTGACTTATTTCTTTAAATCTTTAAAAGCTTGAACACAAGCCTGATTTCATACGAAGGGGATATCTTTACGAGTGAGCTGAGTGAAGAATTTAGCCAGCTTCGAGAAGTCTTTAATGAATCGTTAATAGAAGTTAACGAAGCTCACGAAGCTCTGAACCTCTTTTAAATTAATTAAAGAGACTTAATTAATTATTACTTTCATCTTAACAGAGTTCATTCGAAGATTCTGTTCTGACACGATGATTTTTAAAAAGACTGTTTCTTTAACGTCGAATTCACATTTTCGAATATTTATTTATAAACTCGCTTCTCGTAGGCGATTTAGTATTAATTTAACGTGTTGTCGATGCTTTTTATGAGTTTTATTATAAATTAGAATGTCATTAAGATAGATTTAATTCATTTAAGAAATCTCATAGAACATCGTTCATGTATTATTAAAACGAGACAAAATCATTAATAAGCTCGAAGAAAAGAACTCGTGATTTATAAACTTTTAAAGCGATAATGAAAATCGTATAATCTTCACTATCGAGATGCATTCGAAGTTTGTTAAACGCTGATATGATATTTAATCGAGTTAAATGTTTATAACTCACAATTTTATTAATAATCTTCTCGATTAAAGGTAGCGGGTAACGATTTCTTTTAGTGATAGCGTTAAGCTTTCGATAGTTCACGCAAAATCGTAAATCTTTATTTACTTTTAGAACGAACAGAATCGATAAGAAATAAAGAACTTTACTGAAAGTAATAAAACTCTTAAAAAGGTTCTCGTTTAAATATTTCTTTATCTTTTAAAGCTTGTAAAGAGACACTCGATATGCTCGGCATCGAAATGAAACGACGTCATTAATAAGCTTTATTTTGTAATCATAAGAACGATGCGAGAATAGCTTATCGACTTAAGCTCGATTAAAGATGTTTAGAAAATTTTCATATTTCGCGAATAGCTTAGCTTTAATGTCTTCTAGATTTTAAGTAGTCTCGTTAATTAAGAATAAACTGACTGAATTTAAATTGCACTGAGTGTTATAAATTAGCTCTTTATTAATGTCTTTAACTAACATAGTAAAAACCTCGATGTGATTCTTCTTTAAACGATTAACTAGAGTCTGAAAAGTCGCAGCGCCTATACTGTAAATTAAACAGACTTTTTTCTCTGAGATCGAAACTGAACGCTGCAGAATCTTAAGTGCTTTAAAAGCGTTTAATTAAGATGACGTTTTTAATTTATACGGGATTAACAGAACTGATATAAGCGAATCTAGTTAACTAGAAAAAACGATAATATCGCGACTCATGTTTAGTAATACTTCGTTTTTATTCATTTAAGGTTTTTTTAATATCGCCTCATGATGTTCGATGTTAATGATTAGCATTAATATCGTAAATTCCTTATGATTGTTAACGATTAGAATAGAAAGAATCTTATAAATGATTGTCTTCTTAGCTAGCTTTTCATCGTAACCGCGTATGAGCTTTTCTTTTAATAGAAAAATAGATTACAAATCGAGCTTCTTACAGACTTCCGTGACTAGATTCGTATGTATTAGAATGTAAACAGCTGATCCGCTGTTTACTAAAGGCCGAATGCTAAAAGACTGGTCTTGCGAGATGAGAAACGCGTTAATCAGAAAGAGCTTTTTAAAGTAATCATCTTTCGAAAAGATTTCGCTCTTATTATATAAAGATATTACTTTTATTCTCTCGATGACTTTTAAAGAAATAATTAGTTTTTTAAGTCGAAATTCGAATCAGAACCGAAACGATTAAACTTATCTGCATCATCGTTTAAAGCATTAATTCTCGAAACTTAATGAGAACATTCTTTAAAGATATAATCAGGTTTATGATAAACGAAACAGTTTTCATCTTGTATGTTCGTTTCTTTCGCGTCAGTTAAAATCGCGTCGCGCTGTTTTATCTGATTTATTAAACTATTAACTTTTTTTAACTAATAATGAGATTTATGAAGATCTTCAGCGAAGATAACTTATTTAGCTAACTTTATCTTAATTGATTTCTTTTCCTTAATTTCTCGCATTGCCCGATGATTATTATTCAGACGTATTAAGTAATTTCGAATTTCGATTAAAAAACCGAGTTAAATCATTTAACTACTTAAAGCTACTCGAAGACGAGGGGTCATCTTATCTTTTAAATCGACAATTAATTGCTTTTCTTAATATTTCAGATAAAAAGACAGACGCTGAAATATGAAATAGAACTCGCTAAACTTCTTAACTCTCTGCGTAAGGCCGTTGTATTCTCTTCGAAAGTTCGTCTCTTTGTTTAAATTCTCATAAAGTTAAGCTAGCTCGTTAAGAAGATTCTTAATGATCACATAAAGATTCATTAAACCTCGTTGTCTTCGAGTTAAAGTTATTTAAGATGTCTTTCCGGCTATTCGAAAGTGAACATAAGCTAGTTAAGCACGATCACTCTCGTAGTGATCCGCGTTTATTTTTAACTTATTTTAAATCTTTTTATATCACTCGTTTCAGAAAGGTTCAATGTCGTTAATTAGCTGAGATGAATTTAAAAGCTTTTAAAAGCGTTTAATTAAATTGAAATAAGTGAAAATTAATGATGTAACGTCTTTAAACTAATGTAATTATTGTTTTAACTGAGTCTTTGCTTCATTTAGTTACTTTATAACCTTATTAAAGTAACGAAAGAGTTTGTTAAAATGATCGCAGGCTTTAACACTTAAGTCGCGTTAAACTCGTAGCTCGTTAAGAACCTTCATGATCTGATTCGAATCTTCTTTAATTCATCTCTTTAGTTAATGAATATTCTTAATGTTTCAGAGCGAGTCAACGTCGTCGAGTTCATTAAAAGCTGTAAAAATAAATACAGATGTGCGTCGTTTTCGAATTACATCGAATCGCAAATATTTAAAGACTTTAACAGAGAGTTTAGAATAAATGACGAAGTCTGCTATTAACGAGCTTTAAAAGGGATCATTAATATCCTTTAAGTTTTCGAATTAATTAAACTCGTTAAATTAAGTCATAATTTAAGAACGATCGAGGGACGACGATCGGCTAGAAATTTTCGTGAGTAATTTATCGAAATTTAGAATAATTTTCTTCTTTTACTAAGCGAAGAACGATGCTTAGCAGTACTGTTAAAATAGAAGCGATGTTTAATGAGCTTTAGTTTTTTAAGAAGGATTTTTGTAATCGCTTCGATTAATGGCTCTCTTAACCTAAACCGATGCTACTGAATGAGCGATAAGTTCTCTAGCAATTTAACAGCAATTTAAACTCTTTCAGCTTAATCCTATTAATTTTATTAACTCTCTAGTATTATTTTATCTTTCGGTTTCGTTAATCATTAAATAAATAAATTTCTTTAGACTCGGTTCGTTATTAAACGAGTATCTTAAATGAGTATAGAAATTAATATCGTATGATTAACGAATTCTTAAACTAATGTTAAGATCGTGTCTAGAATCTAATTACTGATAGAATAGCTGAGTAAAATGTTTAATTTATAGAGATAATTATGACTAGAAGTTTAAGAATACAGAAGAAAGAAGATAACTGAAGCGATATTTATGTACTCAGAGTTCGTGCTAGGCTTAAAGAGAAGATGTTATGACATCGAGAAGATGTGATACTCAGAAGTGTTAATTAAAGTGTGTTAAACTGTGTTAGAAAATGTTAGGGCTCTTGTTCGTGATGAGCTTAATCTAGTTCTAGTTAATCTCGACACACTCGTAACATTAATATTATTACTAAAATATTTATTTTATTCGAGATTAAAATGATTTAATAGCGATTCTTAATACGTTTAACAGTTTCGAAAGAATCGATTATAAACATGCATGTTAACGTATTAACTTTAATATTATTCTTGCTTAATCGAAAGATAATTTAAAAGTTAAATTTCGATAAAATATTTAAATAATTAATTTAACGTCGAGTTAACTATTTATTTTTCATAAAGATGTTTAAAGTTTAATAATTAGTGAACATCTGAATTAATAATTTCTTATTATAAATATGATAATTGCATTCGATAGAAATTATACTTTTACTGTAAAAGATTATCGAGTAAAGAATATCTTCGTTATTATATTGAGATAAAATATCGTCTTTAACGTAATCGAACGCATCGGTTTTTAAAATAATTTAGCGTTTAAGATCGAAATAACGTAATATAAAAGTCGAGCTAATCTGTTTCTTTAAATCTTTAAAAGCTTAAACACAGGTCTGATTTCATACGAAGAATGTGTCTTTGCGAGTAAGCTAAGTAAAGAGTTTAATTAGCTTTAAGAACTTCTTAATGAATAATTAATAAAAGTTAATAAATCTTACGAAGATTTAAATCTCTTTTAAATTAATCGAAGTAGCTTAATTAATTATAACTTTCATCTTAACGAGATTCATTCGAAGATTCTGTTCTAACACGATGACTTTTAAAAAAACTATTTCTTTAACGTCGAATTTACATTTTCGAATATTTATTTATAAATTAGCTTCTCGTAAACGGCTTAATATCATTTTAACATGTTATTTATGTTCTCGTTAAGTTTTACTATAAATTAAAATATTATTTAAATAAGTTTAACAGAGTTCGTTTAGAAAGTCTTATTAAACATCGTTCATATATTACTAAAAAAAAACAGAGCCGTTAATAAGTTTAAAAGAAAGAATTCGTAATTTGTATGATTTTAAAGCGATAATGAAGATCGTATAATCTTCGCTATCGAAATGCATGCGAAGTTTATTAAACGCTAATATAATATTTAAGCGAGTTAAATGTTTACACTTTACAATTTTATTAATAATCTTCTTAATTAAAGATAACGAGTAACGATTTCTTTTAATGATGACGTTAAGCTTTCGATAATTCACGCAAAATCGTAAATCTTCATTTACTTTTAAAGCGAACAAAATTAATGAGAAATAAAAAGCTTTACTGAGAGTAATAAAACTCTTAAAAAGGTTCTCGTTTAAATATTTCTTTATCTTTTAAAGCTTGTAAAAAGACATTTAATATGCTTAACATTAAAGTGAAACGACGTTATTAATAAGCTTTATTTTGTAATCATAAAAACGATGCGAGAATAGCTTATCGACCTGAGCTCGATTAAAGACGTTTAGAAAATTCTGATATTTCGCGAATAACTTAACTTTAATATTTTCTAAATTTTAAGCCGTCTCGTTAATTAAGAACAGATTAACTGAGTTTAAATTACATTAAGTGTTGTAAATAATCTTTTTATTAATGTTTTTAACTAACATAGTAAAGACTTTAATATGATTCTTCTTTACGTAACTAATCAGGGTTTAAAAAGCAGCAGCGTTTATATTATAAATGAAACAGACTTCTTTTTCTGAGGTCGAAACTGAACGTTAAAGTACTTTAAGTGTTTTAGAAATGTTCGTTAAATCTGTCGTTTTTAATTCGTACGAAACTAATAATACTGATATTAACGTTTTCAGTTAACTAGAAAAAACGATAATATCGCGACTCATATTTAGTAGTATTTCGTTTTTGTTTATTTAAGGTTTTTTTAATATCGTCTCGTGATGTTTAAAGTCTGTAATTAGCATTAATATTAAAGATTTCTTATGATTATTAACGATTAGAGTAAAAAAATTTTTATAAGTAATTGCCTTCTTAGCTAGCTTTTCATCGTAGTCGCGTATGAGCTTTTCTTTTAATAAAAAAATAAATTACAAATCGAGCTTCTTACATACTTTCGTGACTAGGTTCGTATGTATTAAAATGTAAACAGTTAACTCGCTGTTTACTAAAGACTGAATACTAAAAGACTAATCTTGCGAGATAAGAAACACGTTAATCAGAAAAAGCTTTTCGAAATGATTATCTTTCTGAAGAGTTTTTGTTTTGTTACATAAAGATATTATCTTTATTCTCTTAATGACTTTTAAAGAAATAATTAATTTTTTAAGTTAAAATTTAAATTAAAACCGAAACGATTAAACTTATCTGCATTATCATTTAAAGCATTAACTTTTATAATTCGATAAGAGCATTCTTTAAAAATATAATCGAGTTTATAATAAATAAAACAGTTTTCATTTCACATGTTCGTTTCTTTCGCGCTAGTTAAAATCGCGTCGCGCTGTTTTAACTAATTCATTAATATATTAGATTTTTTTTAATAATGAGATTTAAAAAGATCTTTAACGAAGATAACTTGTTTAGTTAACTTTATCTTAATCGATTTCTTTTTCTTAAGCTTTTTCATAGCTCGATAATTATTATTCAGACGTATTAAATAATTTCGAATTTCGCTTAAAAAGCTGAGTTATATAACTTAATTACTTAAAGCTACTCGAAGGCGAGAAGTTATCTTATTCTTTAAATCGGTTATTAGTTACTTTTCTTAATATTTTAAGTAAAAAGACAGGCGCTAAAATATGAAATAAAACTCGTTAAACTTTTTAATTTCTTAAGTAAGATTATCATATTTTCTTCGAAAGTTAGTCTCTTTATTTAAATCGTTATACAGCTGAGCGAGCTCTTTAAAAATTTCATTAATTATTATATAAAGATTCATTAAATCTCGTTGTCTTCGAGTTAGAGTTATTTTTAATATCTTTTTAATAATTTTAAAGTAAACATAAGCTAGTCGAGCACGATCATTCTTATAATAATTCGCGTTTACTTTTAGCTTATTCTGAATCTTTTCATATTAATCGTTTCAGAAAGATTTAACGTTATCTGTTAATTAAGATAAACTTAAAAGCTTTTCGAAGCGATTAATTAAATTAAAGAAAATGAAAATTAAAGATGTAACTTCTTTAAATTATTATAATTATTGTTTTAACTGATTCTTTTCTTCATTTAGTTACTTTATAACTTTATTAAGTTAACGAAAAAGAGCGTCGAAACGATCGCAAGCCTTAATATTTAAATCGCGTTAAACTTGTAATTCGTTAAAAACTTTTAAAAAATTGTTTCAATCTTCATTAATTCATTTCTAAAGCTGTTAAATGTTTTTAATGTCTCAGAATGAATCAGTATCATCGAGTTCATCAGAAGCTGTAAAAGTAAACACGAATGTACGTTATTTTCGAACTGCATCGAATCGTAAATATTTTAAAACTCGAGCAGAAAGTTTAAAATAAATAATAAAATTCGTTATAAATGAGTTTTAAAAGAAGTTATTAATAACTTCGAGATTTTTAAATTAATTAAACTCGTTAAATCGAGTCTTGTTACTAGAAACGATTAAAGAACGACGATCGTTTAGAATTTTAAGTGAATAAATTTTAAAAGATAAATAAATTTACTGAGCGTAGAGCGATGCTCAGTAATATTATTAAAATAGAAACGATTTCGAAGTAATTTAAATTTTATTAAAAAGATTTTTTAGGATTATTTAATAATTTAACAAAGATTCTTTATTATTAATTTTATTAATTAAGTAAACGATGCGTACTGAATGAGCGTTAGATTCTTTAGCAATTTAACAGTAATTTAAGCTTTTTAAGCTTAATTTTATTAATTTTATTAATTCTCGAGTGTTGTTCTGTTTTTCGATTTTGTTAATCATTAAATAAATAAATTTCTTTAAACTCGATTCGTGTTAAACGAGTATCTTAAATAAGTATAAAGATTAATATCGTATAATTAACGAATTTTTAAAATAATGTTAAAATCGTGTCTAGAGTTTAATTACTGATAAATAAGCTGAGTAAAATGTTTAATTTATAAAGATAATTATGACTAAAAGTTTAAAAATACAGAAGAAAGAAAGTTTCTGAAACGATATTTATGTTTAAAGACTTAAAGTTCATGCTAGACTTAAAAGAAAGATGTTATAACTCAGAAAAGATGTAATACTCAGAAATGTTAATTAGTTCGTGTTAAAGCTATGTTAAAGAATGTTAAAGTATGTTAAAGCTTTTGCTCGTAATGAGCTCGATCTAGCCCTAGTTAATTTTAACACACTCGTAACATATGAATACATTTAATTTTTAACTCTTTACTTTTAATTCATTCTTTAGCTCTTTGTTTAAACTTGTAACGAAATCTTTTTAAAAAAAGATAATGAACGATCAGCATATTACTTATAAACTTTATTTAAAAATTATTTCCGAATCTTTTCTGCACGACTTTACTTTTATAATAAAAAGAGTTAATGAAAAGTTTAGAAAATTACATGTTTAACATAAGTTATCGTATTATTAATAATCTTATTCTTAATTATAATGTGTAAGATCTTAAGTAATCATATATTTATCGTTTACAGCAGGTTTAACAGCTCATTTAGCTTTTTCGCGATTTCGTCATTATTTCTTAAATTATGAATTTAAGATTAATTAATTATATTAATGTACGCGAAATTAATCATTTACGAAAGCGTCGTAAATGTCATTTTTTTAACTTGTTTCTTCGCTTAATATGTAAATAAACGATCTCACTCATCAGAGAACTGAGCTTTGTAATAATTTAACATAGCTGTTAAAAAGATTTTGTAAACTAATTTCTTACAATCTTTAATCTTAAGTTAAACTAATTACGTGTGCTTAACTAATTTTAAAGCAAATACGCTGCTACTTTTTCAGCATTTTAACAGAATGTTAAAGTTTAACTCGATTAATTAAATTATTATCGTACTCGAATCGTAAAAGCACATTAAACGTAATCTTCGAAATTAAAAATCTTTGTTAACTTAAAAGATTAAAGGCTAAGAAACATTCAGTATGTATGAAAAGATTATGAACATCGCATTTTATAGTAAAGAAAACGAGTCGTATACTTTATACGAAAAGTAAATAAAAAGATTCGTTCTTATGATCGTATAATGACATTATTTTACATAACTTTTCTTTTCGTTTAACGTAATTATTATTAAGAATTTAATATTATAATTTGTAATTTCTTAAATAAACGCAAAGTATTCAGCGATAGAAAGTTTTCTTTATGTTTATAAGTTCAGTATCTTAAATGTATTACATTTTAAAGACGATACTCGAGTTATTAAGCATAAATATAAGCGACTGAACTTTCGTCTGACATAAATTAAAAGTTAAAGTTAATTTATCTTTAATAATGACGTTTTGCGATCGATTTTTATATATAGTAACACGATTAAAGATTAATGATGTTAAGCGTAATGTTAAAATTCATTAATTAAGTTATATATATATAATATATAAAGAAAGCATTTCATTTTCTAATGTGCGACTTTAACGATTAAGATCTTATAGCTTTTAATGAGATGACGTTTAAGAGTCAGTCTGTTGTTTTCACGAGTTTAAATAATGTATAATTCATTAAACTGCGAAACAGATTCATTAAACTTATAATGTTTAATTTAATATCATTAATCATTATATAATCTTCGAAATATATAAAAGTAATTAAGTTTAACATCTTTCGATCGCATTTAATATTTTAATAATAATCGCTTAAAGATTATAAAACTCGATTATTATAATCGCGATCGAGCGAAGTATATTTATATCTCATTTAATTAAGTAACTGCATCGTTAATCTTGTTTATAATTAGTCGCGATGATTATAACGCGTACGCTCTTTAAGTTATAATCTTTACAAAGAATTTTCGTGAAATTAAACTTTACAGATTATAACTTTTATATTCGCGATGATGAGCTTTAGTTAAGTCGTCGTTATTAAACGTGAATTATTTAAATT
>JAABUO010001640.1_pt1 | contig 28581 bp, 23 predicted proteins | sample 5559291 | NCBI WGS metagenome assembly JAABUO01 (sample SAMN10711878, study PRJNA513372) | rock metagenome | isolation source: Antarctica rocks | place: Antarctica: Victoria Land, Finger Mt sud | reverse complement strand
TTACCCCTTACTCCATTTGAAATAATTGCAGCGCCATTCGGGATTAACTTGGTCTTTATGACGAGTAGAATTCTCATAGCCGGGACCGACTGGCCTTGCATGAGTAATATATATGAATGAATACGTACCGTGAGCAAATCCAAAAGCGACGACCTTCATTCGGCCCATGTTTTTTAGTTGTCAATTCAACACACCTGTGATGTTACAAACCTGCTAAACTAGCAGACTTACGGCTCTTTATGCTTATCGCATAGAGGGGATTGCTGCTTTGCAAAAAGACTTTTCCATAAAACTTTGGTTGTATTCTCATCAGAAATTGCTCTGTAGAATTCATTCCCGTCAACAGATTTTAAATTCTCGTCCCTGTCGATTCCTACAGCTTCCTCTTCTTTCGGTTTCTCCCCCTGCGACCGTTTCACGAAGGAAAGTAGATTTCCCGAATCTGGTTGGGAGCTTGCGCGACGCTTTCCCACGCGGGCTTCTTTCAAGAGATGCACTGGCTCGGAGGACTGTGGTGAATTGCGCATGACTGCTGGTTCCTTTTTGCCTGCCGTCATGCTTGCAAACATGGAGCCGATAGTTTGTCTGCCTGCAAATGCAGACATGAAGCGCGCAGCAAGCCTCGGCGGCTTGGCATTCTGAACTTGGTCCGCAGTCTGCAGTGAGTCGATTGGTTTGTCGTCACGCGGCACTCTTAAAGTTGCAAAGACAGGACAGTGATCGGAGCCTAGCAAGCCGGGGTAAATATCAGCCGCTTCAATTTGAGGTAGAAGAGAAGCTGAGCATAAGATATAATCAATGCGGGATCCATAATTTCCAGGTCTCGCATTAATCTTGGTATCCCAATGCGTAAACATTCCTGTTCTCTCGGGGAAGAGATGACGACAAACGTCGGCTAAAATCCCATCCTCATGCGGCAGCAGCATCCTGTCGAGCAGTTGCCGTGATGCTGAAGACTTGAAGTCTAAGTTACCCGAGGTACTATCAGAAGGCTCGGCCGTGTCGATGACATCTCGCACGATATTCAAATCTCCGACTAGTATGATATTTCTTCCCAACGCATGCAAATTGCGCACTCGTTTTTCCATGGCCTCCAAAAAGGCCATTCGATAGGGTTGACGTCCTTCATCAGTCATTGCAGGGCAATACACATTTATGAGGATGAATAGTCCAAAGTCCAAAAGAATACACCGTCCTTCGCTATCGATACTCAGCGCATCAGCAGGGGCGTACTGTAAGTAGCCATCAATATTGTTTCCTGAAGCTGGTGTCCAATACGGCGACTTATCAGGCATTGCACTTGGCAGACATCCCGTCAAGCCCTCCTCTGCCTTGTATGGCATACACTTGGAGTCTCTTGTGTAAATGGCTACTCCGCTATAGCCCTTCCGAGCTCGAGGTAGGGAGAAAAAGACATTCCAGCCAGGGATTTCCACCATGTCCAGCGTGATGTCTTTCCTTTGGATTTTGACTTCTTGCATACAAACGATGTCAGCCTCTAAAGTTTCAAACATGCCAGCGTAAGACTTCTTCTCCGACCATGGCTTATAGCCAAATGGGTTCTTGATGCCATTCACGTTCCAAGAACATATTCGCAGACTGTTTCCATCCATCAACCGGGCATCTATCACGTTTCATCTGATCCTGTTCAGATTTGTTGCTGACTTCATCACAAGGGAGCAGCACGCGAAAACGAAATCAAGGCAATGACGAAGAAAAAATAAAAATTCCTACGGAGCATCGCATTTGCATTCAAAGTACCACTCTTGGCGGAGCTTGGCGTGGCGCGCTTCTCTTCTTAATTCTTGATGTCCATAACTGATACTGAGCGTCTCTCCTTTTGCAATATCCCGGTTGGCGTAAAGCTGCATGCACCGACCATGGCGCAGTTTTCGGACATTGAAGTGACAGTCTTGTATTAGTGACACGTTGGGAAAGCGAAGAATTACCATGATTGAAGAAGGACGCGCTGGGATAGATGCCATAACCCAGCTGCTCGCTCTCAGCAGACAGCGGCAGCTCCCAGATGCCAAACGCATTGGCCGCCTCCTTTCCCAGAATGGAACGAACATTGTCAGTTGTGCACAGTTCGAGAAGCGGAGCAGGGAGTATGGAGCGCAGAAATAGATAAAGCTGACAGTATCCATTGAGGAGATCTGGGAAGCTTCGGCTGACTTGCACCTCGTTGGATTGCATTCGACCATAGTCTCCCATCTGTAGATGTCTAGCAATACCGGCGAGCGTACTGGCTACGAATCTCCCGACATCGAACAGGCCAGTATCATCCAAGCTTGTCAACTTTGGGGCGCCAGAGAAGTCTAGTGCGTTCCATATCTCGTCAAGATCTACCTGTGAGGTGATGGTCTTGTTCCCCAAGCACTGGCCTGGTCGCGCTTCTTCGGGCTTCTTCCTTCTTCTGGCCCTTTCTATAGCCTCCAAGGCTTCCAATAGACATGTATTCTCATAAAACCTCTCCCATAATTCCCGGCATTGCGGCGAGCAGAACCTGATACAGCCGCGTAGTATGTATTTGAGATTCGGGGATCCGTAGCCGTACGTATAGCACCATCCGCACACTTGCCTCTGGAATGGCTGGAGGATGACTGAGGCAAACGGTTCAGCGTCGAGAATCAGCTCCCCATTAACTATGTCTCTAGATGCAATACACGTTCGGCCACACTCTTGTGTTTGCTCCTCCTTGATTGGCCATTCCCTGCCTCCCATCCATGGATGACTTTATGTTTACAATTCTCAACCCCAAAATCGATGCAGTGGAGGCACTCATCGTCAACTGACAATTCTCAACCCCCAAAATCGATGCAGTGGAGGCACTCATCGTCAACTGACAAGAACCCAAATGAGAAAAAAGATCTAGGGTTAGATATACACCCTGCCAGACGTACGATAATGACACCAAACATTCGTATCATGAGCCAGCGATTGCTGCTGACCCTTCCGTAGTATTTGAAGAGCTCGCGCTGTGCTCCTCCAACGTTAGTGACCACATCCTCCGTGTTGGCATCGATACGCTGTACGGTATCCCGCTGCTCTGCCACCATGTTGGCGAGCTGGCTGAAAATAGACCCAAGCTCGTGAATGGTTGATTCTATCGCTTCGATAGCCGCCCCACGTTGATCGATGTACGTATTGTTCTGCTCCAGTAACATCTGTTGCTGTTGCTGCTGCTGATCCAGTCTTCCGTCAAGATCGAGCGTTAGGAGATCATTGCTAGGTTTGCTTGGTTGAGTCGTATTGAGGTAGAGAGGAGAGTCTGAGCGCAGGGAGGACCGGTCATTCGAGGCAGCCGAGCTGGCCGAGGCAACAAACTGTTCCGTCCGACTTCTCGAAGCCTGTATATTCTTAGTGCGGACTTCGAGCACATCCTTAAACCCCATGCTCACCTCCGCAAGCTTTCCCTGAAGTAGGACGACCACGTTCTCACTATGTTCTCCTTCCTCCTTGCCATGTTTCCGCTTGCCCGCTTTGACTGTTGCCTGCAGGTCAGAGATAGAGGCATTCAGACCTGCTAAATCCTGTTTGATAACGAAGGTCAATTCTGATATCTCGATTGGTTTGTCATCGAACAGGCTTTTCCTTTTGGCAACTGCAGATGGTTCAGCTTCTACGCATTCAACTCAAACTTACGTTGTGCCAATCGTTCCAGCTTGCGCGTCGTCTCACCAAGCTGTTTGCTTATTCTGGATGCCTGTGCCGCGAACGTGCTTGCAACAGGTCGATCCCTGGCCTTTGGGGAAATGGACCTCGGACCAGGTGCTGTTCGCTTGTGCAGCTGCACGCACGACGCAAATTCCGTCGTTCTATCCATCCCCAATCTATCGTAAAAGTCGCTGATTCCCAACCACCAATTAAGCATGCTGGGGGCATGGGCATGGAACCTCCAAAACCAGCATTCACAGTCTACCTAAGATATCCATACAAGCGAGGGAGCTTCCAAGACACATCCGTCGATGCGTGGGATGAAGAGAAGGAGCAGAAGCTATGGAGAGTTCTCCTGCAAAATTCAAGTACGAGGCAGCAGCCCTTCGGCAGGCAGAATGAGACATCCGTCAACTGGGGAGCCCTTGCAGAGGACTTCCAGGTGACGGAAAGGTACCTTTTACAACAGGCAGCCTGGCTCTACAACCATCAGTTGCAACAAGTCCGCTCACAGATCCAACGGGGTGAAAGCACAAACAGCCTAGACACCACTGGCAGTAAATCTGCTGAGGAGGTCAGTGGCTCAATAGAAGCAAACCAGCTTTATGTACAAGAGCGACAAAAGCGCGAGCGTCAGTTTGGACAGCTCAACGAGCCTCAAAGACAGCGCGGGCAAGCGTCGGGTGTTCCAGGACTTTCCCATCAATCACACATTCACAATGAGCCAACCTTCCTTCCGTTGAAGTCCGCTGTTTCGGAAGACTCGAGTTTCAGTAATCTGTCAGACGCCAGCAATCTATCCGCCTTGGAAGAAGCTTTGTGGAGCAACGTGCACGGGCTCAGCGGCACACGTTGAGCCTTTTCGCCCGCTTTGCGTTCTTCCATAGACTCCAAGCGACCCATGCAGTTTTTGAGAATGAAGCGATCGCAACCTCGACTACTCCTTTAGTCGCCCGGTAACGAATTCAAATCCCGGTGGCAGTTGTCTTCCATCCTTTAAGAAGTTGAGTTTCAAGTTACGTGCCTTGTCCTTCAGCTCAACTTGACCACGCTCGCCTAGTATTTGATGTGGATTGCAATGATCAGCAGCCAGCCCGGCCCAATGGTTCCCATAACGTCCGATTAAACGGATCAGCTCACCTTCCTGTTCGAGAGTCCATTGCTTCCGAGGCCCTCGGCGCATCCTTTGATGCCGCAATCTTGCTATTGCAGCCTCTTTGTTCTTTTGCACAATTTCTGAAAACATATTTCGCTTCTGCAAAATGACTTCAACTTGCTCATCTCGTGCCATACCATTGAAGCCATTCGTCTCTTCAATTTCGCTCCCATAGCCATTGGTAGGCGCACTATCTTCAGCAACATACTGTTGTGTGTCGGTTCCACCCAAAGAAGGCGACCCCTCAGACAGATATGAGGTCGTCACATCTCCAACTCGTTCGGCACCAGGCTGCTTATCAAGAAATGCCTTTGATGAATCCTTCTTTCCATCCGAGCTTCCTTGAATTCGCACAGATGCCCTCGTGGACGCCTCCTTAAGACGCACTGCAGCAGTATTACGCGGTGTGGGTTTCCAGTCCTTTTTCATGACTCCTGCCACTATGTGATCGGTTGTAACATCAATAAATTGTACGCTACCTTCAACCGAAGAAGAGCTCTCGTTTTCCACATCAAGTCGTCCGTCGGGTAAGGACAATTTAGCCAGTCGTCGTTTAATAAAGAGACACATTTCCTGTAAAAATTCGTGAAATGGATATCTGGCTTCGAGGGACGCTTGATTGCCTGAAAGTCTTCGTAGTCGTTTCAACCTGGCTGTGTGCGCCTTTGCGTAAGCCTTATTTTTCAGAGGACGATCACCGGCGGTTGCAAAGACATTTACCAAAATTCCGTCAGCATCTTCTTCCGTGCTTACACCACTGAGGCAGATTATGTAGACTTGAGTGAGAATTTCAATAGCCAGTTCAACTCCGTCTTCCAGGGAACAATCAAATTGAGTCGGAAACAGCCTTGAGATCTGCAGGAGATTCATCTCTCTATCTTCTATGGATGTTTGCTCATTCCTGAGTGCAAATAGAATATTGGCCAGCTGAGCCAGATTTGCTTTCACCACCGTGCAAGTAAAGTTGGGTGTTTTGAGAAGCTCATAGATGACAGACTGGTCGATGAAAGCTTCATGTGTCAGCTGATCCAACTCCACCGCAAAAGCTCTTCGAAGGTAAGACAGACTGTTGCGAAATTTGGCGCTTTGACTCAAATTCTCAAAGATCACGTTCGGCGAAGCATCCAAGATCAGCAATGACAACATCTTTTCTGCAGGCTCCAAAATCTTTTGAATACTCGAACCTGCCATATCGGGATCCAACTCTTCCGCTTTTGCTCGCGCATATGACTTTTCCTCGCCCTCCTTGACAGTACGTTGGCCACTGTCCACACGTTCCTCTTCTTCCTCCACGTTAGAGGAGGAGGAGGACGACGGAGACGGAGGAGGTGCCGGCCGCTTAGCCGACCCGGCCTGAGCAAGTTCTGCTACTCGGGCTGAGCTGCGCACAGGCTTAGCTGGAGCCATGCCGGTGAAAGAGAAGCTTGTTCTGGTCGTGCGGTGGTGGGCTGGGGGGTTATAAATGGATCGTGTGTTAGGGGTTCTTCGTTGTTTATCTTCTCCACTCCGCCAATCACAGCCGTCGCAACGCCAATTGCAGCGAAATCCGAGAAAATCGTCGGGACAGGACAGCGAAAGAGGGAGACAGAGACTCGACATCACGCAAAACACACGACGAGAACATGCAGGCGAATTCTGCATTCCATTCCTTTGCTCTGTCATGGGTCATGATTGTCATGTCGGAGGTCGGCGACAAAACGTTCCTTATCGCCGCCCTGATGGCCATGAAGCACTCGCGAACACTAGTCTTCACCGCTGCATTCTCCAGCCTGGTGGTGATGTCGGTGCTGTCTGCTGTGCTTGGTCATGCAAGCTCGAACCTCATTTCAAAGACATACACGAATATCTGCGCTGCCGGCTTATTCTTTGTGTTTGGTACAAAGATGGCGTTTGACGGGTGGAAAATGGAGCGAGGGAATGCCAGTGTGCAGGAGGAGATGAAGGAGGTCGAGTTGGAGATGGAAGAATCACACCTCAGCCGGTCGGATGACGGCTCCATGCTCGAGGCTGGAATAGCCCCGCGGATTCATAGATCCAGTGCGCACCTCCAACGAACGACAAGCTCGCCTGCATCCTCAGAAGCTGGCGACGAATATGAGGACACGTGGACGGTGACAAAGCGCACTGTCGTGGATGGGGTGCACAACTTGGCTTCACTTCTCTTCTCGCCAGCTTGGGTGCAGACGTTTGGCATGACCTTCCTCGGTGAATGGGGAGACCGCAGCCAGATTGCAACGATCGCCATGGCTGCCGGCCAGGACTACGGGTGGGTCACTCTCGGCACGATCACGGGCCATGCGATGTGCACGTGTGTGGCTGTCATTGGAGGGCGACTTCTTGCATCGAAAATTTCCGTACGCAATATTACATTAGGGGGAGCTGTGGCATTTTTGACATTTGGCTGCATTTACCTTTACGAAGCATTCATCTGACGACATTTACACACTTCAGGCTGGCGACGCCAGCCAGCCCTGACCTTTTTAGGCGCCACGCGTTCTCTTCTGACCGTGAGGATTACCGTCCGATGCTGCGTTCGGGTTCATCTGCCCAGCCTGACTGCCTTGATTGGGAAAGAATTGGGGATTGAAATGTGGAGCTGAAAATCCCTGGGGAAATCCTCCCGGAAACATCATTGGATTAAAGACTTGGCCTCGACCAGGGCCTTGAGGAGTTTGGTTCGCACCTCCTCTCCCTCTGCCCATCATCGGGTTGAACATCATGGGGTTGAAGTTCATACCACCTCCCATACCCCTACCGCCGCCTCCGTTCATCATGCCACCACCTCGCGGTGCGCCACTTCCGCGTGGTGCGGTCGGGGGAGGTGCACCACGACCAGCTCTTGGCGGAGGGTCTTTTGGAAGAGTTTTGAAGGGGTTTTGCTGAGGAGCCGTATAGTTTACCAGGAATCTAGAGGACCCAGCTTCCCTTGCAATCTGTGCCCGAGTGGCAGCAGCAGCATGAGGGGATTGGAATTCCATGTAAACAGCACCTTTGCTCTTCCCATTGACCTTGTGTTCACTAAACGTCACTTCCTTGACCTGCGCCTCCATCCCAGCAACTGCAGCCCATCCACGGACACTCTCCTCCGTCGTCCACCAATTCAACTCGCCAATGTGTAGTGCGCTCGTTGCATTCGGATCCAGCTGGTACTCCATTGGCTCCGGTGCACTCATGCGCGGCACAACACCCGAAGCGTCCTTTTGCTCCTCTCTCGGACCCCGTCTGCTGCCTTCGTCCCTCTTGCCATCCTCAGGCTTCCTCACAGGATCACCGCGCGGTTCTTCGTCGCCATATATATCGATGTCAAACGTATCAGACATGTATTATTAAGTACAGCGGGGCGCCCAGGCCTGTAAGTTACAAGGACCCAGATTATATTCTTTCCCACCTTCTTATTGCTGGCCCACAAACAAGTACAAGGGTTGCGATGGGTGGGTGGGTGGTTGGTTGGTTGGTTGGATATTTGCAAGAAAACCGCACAACCCACCAAAACGTACTCCGTCCAGCAGAGATAATTACGGTCGGAATGTCCGAGCAGGTGAAGACCATGTTGGAAGTGCCACGCGAGTTTATGCGGGAAGGAACACTCTTCATCAACCGATGCACGAAGCCCGACCGGCGCGAGTTCATAAAAATCAGCCAAGCGGTTGGCGTTGGCTTCTTGGTCATGGGATTCATTGGATACATCATCAAACTGAGTAAGGCGCCTACCATTCGTGTAGCTGACTAAAAGTTCACATTCCTATCAACAACATCCTAGTTGGCGCCGCCTAGTGCGTAATCATGGCCTTTCGATTTGCTACCTAGATATACTCCGTCTATGTACATTCAAAAGGATGCTCTTTGTATTCGTGCAACATAACCGTACCCTCCTCTCCGTCTCCCCCCCACTCCGTGCTGGCAATCACAGGCAAGTAAGGGTGCCACGACACGTCTCGCACGGTTGCGCGCCCCGCCCCTCTGCGATATCTCCCGCGGGGGAGGTACGCCAGTATGTTAACTCCGTCACCCATATCAAGTCCGCCTTCAAGCCCGGACCCTTCAATTTCGTAGTCTCGGGTCGTGTTGAGGATGTTCTTGACCGTTCCGTCGATATTCCATATGTAAACTCTACCATCATCACTCCCAGAGTAGAGGTACTGTTGGCCAGTTGAGGCAGGTGCAAAGTAGCACCGGATGAGTGTTTTAAGTACGGAGTGTCCGCGGTAAGTCATCACACTACAATCATAGGGATGTTGATCAACTCGTGGCCCAGGATAAGATTCGAAGCGATAATCAAAGCCAGTGGAAAGATTGACATCGGACCCAGATAGCCTGTCGTACTTGCCTGTGGACATCATTTTCCTTATGTCCCAAAGCTTCATTGTCTGGTCCTTGCCATTGCTCACGACGTAGCGCCCGTCGCCTTTGGAATCAACAAAGGTAATTCCCTCGGTATGACCAATAAGTACACCAGACTCTCGTCGAGCAGACATGCTTCGACGGTCCCATACCTTGATTTGAGAATCGTCAGAACCAGATATGAGAACATTTGTGGACTCGTCGGCAAAGCACACCGCGTTGACATCATCGTCGTGACCAGGCAACCGCAGAAGCACCCGTCGAGACTCTATGTCATATACGTATATGCTCGCATCCGAAGTTCCAGCAATGAGCTCCCTTCCATCCGAAGAGAACCTTACACTCCAAATACCACTATGGTAATTTCCCCCAGATCTCGAGAAGTCGAGAGGCACCTGACCACTCGAATCTGGCGAGGTGGAAGCCAGATATACAATTGGCGTAATACTGCTGTATGCTAGGTACTGATTGTCCTTGCTCAGCGTAGCATCAGTTACAGTCCATCTTCCCATTTCGAGTCTGCATGTCTTGTAGAGCTTTGGCCTTTTAAAGGCATCTCTTGTATCATACAATCTGACTTTGAAATCTTGAGTACACGAATAGAAAAATGTGCCATCCACGGAAAATCGACCGCAGTAAGCTCTTGTGTGGTACTTTAGTACCGTTTGCCCATCACAATTTGGTAACAAATCATTGACGAGTTCTGCTGATTTGGAAGCACCGACTGGCTGCATTTGGCGCTGCAGAATCTTCTCTCGTGTCGTAAAAGGGATCTTTCTTCGTCTGTGTCGGGAACATGTATCCCCAAATTCCCCCGAATTCTGCAAAGATCTTCCATTCTGGTGCTCACGAGGGTCCAAAGAGTTATTCAATTCAAGAATTCTCTCCGCGGCCGATTCCCGGCGGTCTTTGCTCCCTCTTTTGAGCTTCTCCTGCGCCCCACCTCTAGACCTACTTGCCTGTACAGCCCGAGACATATAATTTGCAGCAATACTCATCCAAGTAGCGCCCGATTGCAGTGTCGTGTCCATTTCTTCGCCCATTTCCTCGTCATCATCATTGGATTCGCCTTCTTCCATCTCCGCAACTTCAAGGTCGTCATCCATACTAACTTCCTCTTCATCCTCTTCTTCATCGTCTTCTCCTTCTACATACTCTTCGTCCTCCTCCTCATCGTCAGAGGTAATATCTTCCCATTCGCGGTCAGTGGAGACCGGTTCCATGGTGTTTGCTGGATTTGCTGATGTCACTGTCGGACCTCCACGAAACCTCGCCTACATGGAGACCGCTGAGACCTTACATGCAAATGGATAGTCTACAAGCTAAACAACAGACAACCTTCCCCCCTGCAATCCCTCTAATTTCTCCGTGCGCCATCGCTCGTAGTATGCATCTTTGCTGGTGTCCCTTAACGCTACTCGCCACTCCAGTTCTCGAATTAGTGAATCGAGCTTCGAGAAATCGCAGTGCTTGGGGTTAAGTGGATCCAGCTGGCCCCAAGCATAGGTTCTCGTGAAGTCCAATGCTGTGTTATCCGCGTTTTCTTCTGGCGATATTAGACTCCAAGGAAGATCAAGATCTTCACAGTCCTCGTCTGTCGCCGATATATGAACCAGTCGATTTTTAATTGTCCTTCGGAACAAGCTCAACTCCCGGATCGTACATGTGTCTGCTTTACTCACTGCTGTAAAAACACTGGCCCTCTTTGACACTTCAGACAAGATCTCAAAGTGGCTTTTGCTGATTTGCCCGTTGAGCCAACTTACTGGATCGAAGAGGTAAAGCACTGCATGAATGTGAGTATCCACAGAGAGGGAAGGAGTGCGAATGATCCTATTTTCCTGAGCATATGTCTCTTCAAACTTATTTTCGAGAAAGGATATTACGTTGGCCAGATCTATGTCAATTATCGAGTCTGCAAATCCAAGAGAGTCCCAAAGCGTGAGCTTTACCTTTTCTCCACAACTCTCAAATTCACTGACGGTTGCCACAAATTCGCCTTCACATGATTGCTGCGTAGAGAGTGAGGTGCTTAGATGTTGGGTGAGAAAGCGGATAAGGGTAGTTTTGCCACAGTTCTTTCTTCCCAGAACAAGGATATTCAAAGGTAAGGCTTCCTTTCTCTTACGCCGCACTCTGTTTACCTTATTAGTTCCGGTCGCTGACCCGTTGGGAGAGCCCATATCATCTCCACTTATTGATGAAACCATGCTTGTTTGACGAGAATGAGCTGGACCTGGGCAGTCGGATCCAGCATCGTAGATGTTCAGCTTAAGTCTTTGTCGAAGGTTAAGCTCCTCCCCGAAGGAAATTGGACGGTGCAGCATTTTATATGGAAGCATCGGAGGCCAGTCTGATTATTCGGCGTGGTTCGACGCACAGACCAAATTAAGCGACCCTTTTGGCCGGAAAGGGTCATTGGTAAACAGTTTCGCCGGGAAGGTCCATCCATAAAAGGAATGCCTACGCAACAAACGTCTTAAAAATAGATTAATAGGATAAGGCTCGTTCATGAGTCTACTGTTTCGGTGTGGGTTGCAATCACCAGCGGGACTATCTGACTTTCGATTTGTCCAGGTCCTGTTTGCTTTACCTTCCTTATTTCCTCCTTGGTCACAAAGATGACCTCTGTCTGCCTCGTTGACAAGAGGTTCCCAATGACTAGCTGATGCTGGTAATTTTCTAAAGACTGCCGTGCCTTCTCGATGAGGATAGATTCATCCGTCTCGAGTTTGAAGGACACAACACAAGCCTTTGTCGCCCATCGTAGCACTAACCTACTGAGAAATTTCGGCACTGGTTCAAGTTCGATTACCAGCCGCTTCCCGCCACCCTCACTTTGTATCTTGTGCTGAGACATTCGTTCACTCGGTATGAAGAAGTCTGCTACAGCTGCTGCAAGATAGAAGAGTGCAGAATGACCTAGGGGTGCCATTTTTAGAGCCAAGAGCCGCAGAGAAAACAAGTACTCGGTAATTGTTACAAAAGGCAGTAGGAGTAAGGTATTATTATGCCTGGCCTGCTCGTCAGCTCGAATGACGAACCCCCACTTTTTTGTATTTTTTCAAGACGGTCAACATTTCTGCTTGGTAAGCCGAATCGATGCTTACCTGCTCGGAACCACTTCCCTCGCTCCTTATCTGCATAAAATCGAGAAAACAGCGACGTGAATGCGAAAAGTGTCGGGAATAAGGCTGGAGGGAAAATTCTCTATGGAGGAAAATCACAGCATAGCCAGCCTCCAGGAAGTACTCTGCTGAAGTTGCTCCTCGTGTCCCTGCTGAGAAATTGTCAACAAAGCGTACAGTTTGCCGCTCTAATGGGACAGTTGTCCCGCCAGAGGTAATCAATACAACTCTACGCTGTGCACAAGCGTGTTGTTCAATGAATCGCGATGCGATGGACGCTACTTCCTCCAGATTATCCGGCGCAGGATTGGCCGAGAAATAAGCATCGTCATTCGCTACGACGGAATCAGTTGCGCTCCGATCAATCAACGGTAATGGTTGACTTGCGCGTCGTATCATGTGCTGTCGGCCATCTCTAAATCTAAACAGTACTGGAAGGGAGGGCTACACTTTTAAAAACCCAGAGCTATAGGCTCATATGTATTCTTTCTTAGACTTTTATCTAACGTAATCATTGCTGCCTTGCGCGCTTACGATCCCGCTCCTCTGCAATGGTGAGCTTAACGCCTTTGCCAGAGGGAAGCGAGACCCATGGCTTCGCACCTTCACCAATAATGAAAACATTGCTGAGCCGGGTCGCAAAGTCGTTGTCGAGTACGTCTCTTAAATGGACAATATCGAAGCCACCCTCATGACGTTCTCTGTGCGTGATTATTCCAACACGTCCCATGTTTCGGCCACCCACGATCATGGCAACGTTGCCAGTATCGAATTTGATAAACTTGTCAACCTTACCCGTAGTCAGGTTCAGTTGAATAGTGTCATTCACTTTTATAAGGGGGTCTGGGTATCGGATTGTACGCCCGTCATGAGTTACAATAAATGGGACGCCTTTCTGCCCAAGTTGCGCTCGCTTGACCTTGCACAACTTATAAGTAGCCTCTTCACCACTGATTCGGTGAATCGTAAAACGTCCTTTGACATCGTAAACTAATCGGAAATTCTCGCCTGTTTTCTCCAAAGTGATCACATCCATAAAGCCCGCAGGGTAAGTGGTATCTGTCCTGACCTTGCCATCTACCTTAACGAGTCGCTGCATGATGATTGAATTGACTTCGCGACCATTCAGCGCATACTTCAGGCGATTGCGCAGAAATATAATTAGAGGCAGGCATTCTCTCAATTTGTGCGGGCCAGGCGACGGACGTGGAGCATAAGTACCACTGAGCTTGTCCAAAAGCCAATGACTAGGCGCCGCGAGACGCTTCAAATGCTTTTTTGGGCCTCTTCTTGCCATTGTCGCTGGTCAAGAGTGGTGGTATTGGTTTGCAGATTCCAGTGACGGCGAATCCGAGTTATGGTTGTAACCCTAGCAAACTACAAATCAGACTCACCACCAAGAAACTCGCGATACCAGGCAAAGAATGACAAAATAGAATTATGACTGAAGTTCCCTGAAAACTTGAAATCCAACTGCGACAGATTCTCGACAGAATTACGGGAATCCCAATGCTCTTCTGCATACTTCTTGTTGATCCATCTCAAAGATAGCGCTGCACATATGGAGTCTATTGCAACCGTCTCGATCATAGCAGTCAAGGCTCGGGAATAGTACTGCGGAGACATTGTGAATTCTACCGTATTTAGAGGGCAGTAAGTGGTGTGATACTCGACGGGTTGAACCCAGGAAGGTATGTACATAAACGGACGGTAAGCCACCCAAGCAGGGGAATGAGAATAAGAGCAATTCTCATATTGGCCGTTTTTAATGCCCCCTGCATACCTTCTCGCGGATTTTTGCGGCATTTCCCTGTTCATCAATGCCATTATGCCACCCCGCGGCCTTGTGATCATCGTTCTCGTCCGGGGGGTTGCCTCACTGGTCTCCTCTGCGCCGCCCAAATTCAGCTGAAATGTCGCCCTGCTCAACTTAAGTATTCTGGGAATGTGTGGCGGCTCTGCTACCTCGATGGATTGTTCGCGAATTCTCTCCAACCAGCCGACAACAACTTCAAAATGTTGGCTTTTGCTGGTTGCTGGAATACACTGCTTCCACAAACACCGATGAATGCATAAACCGGGGCGAACTTTGCCACTTAAGGCAGGACAACAACGCCGAGATATCGGCGTCTGATTATTGGGGCAGAGGATGGCGCTCGCAGGGGCCGAGTATATGATGCCAGCCTCAGACGTTGGCTGCTAGCATGGGAAGAATGGGATCTGCTGTTGTCCTCATTCCAATTTACTCTCCAGCCGCTTTTTTCCCGCGCTCAAAAATATGATCTCCTGCATCAGAACAGAAAACAAGATATAGCCCGTATTTGTAGGGCAATAGCTTTCCTTCTCTAAAAGAAGCCTCTACTATTACACGGTACGACAAACGGTTCCGTTTTAGAGATGACGCTTATGGGCACAGCAAGGCCTTCATGCACTGCTTGGAGCTTATTTTGTCATAATCTTGTCAAGATCTTTGCGCATGCCGGTAAAATACCAAACTTGATGCATATCGTAAGCCACTATGCGCCAACCTACGCTGTGCCAGACGTTGGTGATTCGAATGTTCCTTCTTAGGAAGCAAGCAATCATGTGGTTGCCTTCGGCAACAATCAGAAAACGCTTGGTAACCACAACACAAACGTCCTTCCCTACATGTTCCCCTCGTCCGGTCTCTGCGTGTACTCGTTGCAGCCAACGTGCGAACCCACAGGTAACAAGATGCCGAAATGATGGGACTAGGACTCGGAACCATTGCTTCTGTTGGATTGAAGAAAGTGCACGCTCAAAATCGCTCTGCCGTTTACGTTCGTTCATCTGAAACGCTAGTCTGTCGACAATTTCAAACGCCTCGATGCCAAGTTGTGAGAGCAATAAGCGATATCTTGGAATTCGTTGAATTGGAAGGAGTAAGTACGCTGACAAGTCAAGCTGTGTGTGACGACGGTGGTTTTTACAGCTCTCTAAAACCCTTGGAGAAAACCTCGAGAGATCCAGCTGGTCCAGTTGCGTGACATATGACAAATACACGTTGAACCATGGAGTGAAACGCCGGAAGACATCATTAATACGGCTTAGTTCCTCTTGTTTAGGCGCAATTGAATCACTCAAAACCGAACAAGCCTGGCTGACATTGTTCGAGAACGAGTAATCTTCATGAACTGCTTTTGAGAGCGCAGGTAGCAGGTATTCGGAGTGAAATACAGCCATATGACGTAAATTGATAAAGAGAGCCTTCGCACTTAAAGGAGCTCCTGGAGCATAAATGTGGACGCATGAACGAAGATTCTCCGTGAAAACCCGTTCCGTTTGAATCAGTTCTTGTGCAACGCACAATCTCTGTTCAAAAGACGGCTGTAGAGACGGGAGATCTTTGTGTGCTTGTGGAGTGTCACGCAAAAGAAGCTTGCAAGTCTCTAGCTCAAACACGTCTCGTAGAAGATCAATTATTTTCTCGGCTGGGAAGGTATAGCCGACTGGTTGCCCACGCTTGATAGAGCGGATCCTACATAACGACTGCAAGCGAGATGAAGTTTCTTCATACACCAAACGAAGGCACGGGTTGTGATTGAGATTCACATGAGATAATGTTGGAAAGAGTAGTGCCAGGTGACCAGGGAGAAAACCAATCTTATTTTGAGACAGCGATAATATGCGCAGCGACTTGAGCTCCTTTGATACAAAAGACGGGACGTATTCGAGCCCAGTATTGTCCGCAATCAGCACCTGTAATTGTATACAGCTTGCAACGACGACTGGAAGTACTCCGATTTGGAGATTGCTGATGTCTAAACAAGTCATCGACATTCTTAGCGACAGTTCAATGCCTGGAATCGGCTCCAGGGTTCGCTGAGACAGATGTCTTTTTGAAACAGTTTTGCGCAAAGCCGCTTGGAGGAAGCCTAGTTTCGGGTGCTTCGTTTCCTGATCTGCGAGCTCTTCGCGCACAGTTGGTGCCATTGAGTCTCTCGAAAGCGATTTTCACTGGAAAATCAAACGTTAAAGAGGAGATGAAGTACATTGTGAATCTGCAACGTTCAGACTTATACATTGCATCGCATGATTACGCTTTTGCGGTTCTTCGGACGGCGATTCCGCTATCCCAAAAGTGAATGCAACCTTTAATTTAAAGTAAGGGAGCAGTATTATACATTCTAAATGCTTCATCTTTAGCTGCTTTCATAAAATATTTTTCTTGGTTTCATTCTCATTCGTCCTAGGTTATTATTGGGCGAGGGAGAAGGGAGAGTGGGGTAGAAATTATCCAACCACCTAAGCCACAACATCACCCCTCTCCTCATCAAGACCACCAACGGTTGCTGCGCTCACCACGCTCGACGCTGCGTGGGGTTTCGGTTTGGAGGCTGCCGCATTCTTAGGTTATGGCACGGCTACACGCGGCAACTCCACTGACAGTTGTTCTTGTGATAGCATTAGCTCTGCTAATCTTGTCCATCCTGTCGGTCCCAATAACTGGTACGATTGTTCTTGCTAGCAATCAGAGTTTCAAGTTCGGTGTCTTTGGGTATTGCAACGGAGATAGGTGTACACCAGTGGTGATTGGATATGACGTAGCGGCACTCGATACAAATTCAGGGAGCTTCTCCCTACCATCAAGTGCTCGTCACTCCTTATCAAATATACTTGTGGTGCATGTTGTCGCTGCTGGATTAACACTGATATGTGCGGTATTAGCCATACTTTCTCACGTTCGAGGAGCTGCTCACTCTCCTCGATTTCTACTCGCCCTCACCATTCTCCTCCTTCCGACTTTTATCCTCACACTTCTCTCATTTCTTGTTGATATACTTATGTTTGTGCCCCATCTATCGTGGGGAGGCTGGATTGTTTTGGCTGCCACAGTACTTATTGCGATTGCTGGGATAATTACGTGTACAATGAGGCGGACCTTGGTATCGCAGAAAGCAATGAGAAAGCGAATTGCCGAGAACGCGGAGATGAACGGGGCAAATTATTATGCACGGCAAGCGGAAGAGAGAATGGCGATGGACCATCGCAAGCAGCAAGATGTTGTACCTCAATTCGCTGAATTTGAGGTTCGAAGGCCTGAAGAGGAGATTGAAAGAGTCCCTTTGAATTCCATGAATAACGGGCAATATCCAGCAACATGGTCTCATTTTGCTGGGACGCGTGATTATGGTGGCAATGGCTTTTCGGAAGGCGCGACATACGCAGGAACTAGCTCGTCGAGTACAAACGGAAGATCAAGGAGAGGAGAGCTACCTGCAATGCCCGTGAATCCGCAGGACGGCATGAGGCAGCTCGACAGGCCGAGGGGACCCAGAGACCTACCCCCTTTAACCATCCCTTACAGAGACGACAGCCGGTCTCCTTTCCAACAACCTTCTCAGCAGTCATATGGTGCAGCACCACCACAGTATGGCCAGCGAAGGCAGCCAACTCCTCGACAGCCCCCTCCCGGCGAAGAGTACTCTGCAGCCTATCCCGAGCCACATATACCTTCCACTGAGTATCCAATTGCTGCGACTCAAAGAAAGGCCTCGGGAGACTCCCGCGATGAAGATGCTTCTATATATTCCGATTACGTCGCCCCAAGGCAAGCTTGGAGAACTCAAGAACGACAACCTACTTCTGACTCGCTAGATCGATCTGTAAGATCGCCGCGCAGCGAGGCATACTACGAGGATGCGGACCCTCGATTTTCTGAAGTACGTGTTGCGCCTCCAGTCGCATCCTCCTTCCGTCGCCAACCACCACCCCCCAACCAATCTCAGCAGATGCCACAAACGCAGCGTTACTACGCACCGCCACAACCAGTAGCTTTGGGGCGACCCGATGATACTGAAGCTCCTCTCGGATCTCGATCTCCCGCTCCTAGCGTCTCCTCGCACTTCACCTCTGTCTCCCAACGCGGTGTCAACCCTCGGTATCAAGAGACTGGCTACTACAATCCTCCCCGGCAAAATGTTGCAAATGTACGACGGCAACGTCAGCACGATATGATTTTAAGTGGGAATCCAGATTTCGAGCTGCCTGCTCGCGGTGGTGGCGGGCGAAGGAGGGGACCGGGGGCGTCTCCAGGAATGTTCTAATGTTTTTATGGAAATAAGAAATGAATTCGTACATACTAAAGAGGTTCAATTGCATATATTTAAGCAAAACATATGTGTATTAGGTTCCTTTGGTGAGATCAATTGCTATGAAATTGCAGCCTTTTGTCGTCGGGCTACTACATATTGGTGCAAGTCTGGGCTCAACAGATTTTCGTCGGGCTCGATTAGAAACGGCAGTAGATGTTCTCGAAGAACAATTTTTTTCTCCGACACAGGGAGCCCATCCGTCTGCCATCGACTGGACTGCTGCCACTATCTTTACGGTTCTCGGCCAAGTCTTTGAGCTTACAGGATCACATCGCTATTTTTCCCATTTGATTTCTTTCTACTATTGCCAGAATGTCACCTCTTTACGTACGCAGGCATACGATGACATGCAATGGGTTGTTCTCTGCTGGCTCCAAGCCGCACGCTACGCGAAGGGAGTAGAAATTGAATGGGTCCAACCATTCCAAGCACGCGCGAGAGAGTTCTATGGCCTCGCGTCTGCTGGCTGGGACGAGTCAAATTGCGATGGAGGAATGTTATGGCGACGCGACGGTATACCTTACAAGAATTCAATAACCAATGAGCTCTTTATAACCACCAGCATCGAACTCTACCTAGAGTTTCCCCAGCAGGCCGAATATATTGACAATGCAATCAAAGCATGGAGCTGGATGAGTGCCAGCCGACTGAAGAATCGATGGGGACTATGGGCAGACGGTGTGCACGATTGCACAGACATCGATGCCACAGTCTGGACGTACAATCAAGGCGTTATTCTTAGCGGTCTTGTGGGCTTGTTTAGCGCTACCGGCAAAGCTACCTTCCTGGAGGAAGGCCATGCCCTAATTCGATCTGTGATGGGGTCTCCACTGGTAAGAGATGGGATTTTATTCGAGCGGTGCGACCCTGCAGGCGCTTGTAGTCAAAACTCCCTCACCTTCAAGGGGATTTTCTTCCGACATATGCTGCGCTTCTGCCAAGTGGCCAATTGCACGCATTATGTAGCGTTCGTTGACCGAAATGCCGAAGCTGCTTGGAACACCCGCGGAGCGACAGGGGTGATTGGTGATCATTGGGCGTCTTGGCCGTCGTTGCGATCGGTGGAGACGCACGCTGGCGGAGTGGCCCTGCTCTCCCTCAGCTATTTCCTTTCCCCACTTGAGATACGACCATAGGGAGCCTGAGTGTCGGATTGCTCATGACCATTCCCGATGTCAGATCAAACGAAAGGAAGCGCCTAGGGCCGAATATAAAGTTTACGTGTGCATAAGGTCTACATTGTCCATGCGGGATTCTGCCAGCCGCCAATTTTGCGACTTCGTATGAGTAAAAAATCATAGAATCACCGAGGGACTGAATATACATAAATGTAGCACAAGATCAATTTGATTTCCGTTGTGGCAAATTTTCGATAGTTTTTCAGACGTCACAAATCGGTCGGCGATGCGCCACATTATCCCATCTCCTGCCCGCCAATCACAACGCAGAATTCCAGAACACGGGGCAATTAGGCTATTTCCGATGCACAAAAATCCCAATCTCTTACTATCTGCATTTCTGTCCCGATTGCGCTTCCATCTACCCCTCTCCCTCCTCAGCCTCTCCTCAGCCTCTCCTCAGCCTCTACAGACCCGCAGAACATATTGCTTGTCGACACCCTATAGATGCCTGCTTGCTCTGAAACCTAGATGCTCACTCTTGTACATCTACTACACGACGGAAGCATCCTGCCTGCAAGCTAGGCAAGTTCTTGCATTCGGAGCCTTCCTGCCTCGATCAGCGCGGAAGTTTACTGAAGAAAAAATTTACTCTGCACCATTTTACACGCATCTACTCTGCGCTGCTGTTGAACAGGACTATTGCAGCGAACGACTGAAGTGCAATGGGTTCTCGTGCAGGGACCTCTAATCCAACCAGAACGGCCATTCCAAAGCCGCACCGTTCCTCCGCTTCGGTCTCATCTTACCGCGGAAATAATAGTAGGGTGGCTCACGCGTGTGAATCCTGTCGGCAACGTAAAACAAAATGTAACGGGGACCGACCAAAGTGCACTTATTGTCGAAACTATGGAATACCATGTATATATGTGGAGAATAGAAAGGAGAAAACGAGGCAAGAGCTGGTGGACTCCAGCGAAAAGTTGAGGATGTATGAGGGGCTAATGCAAGACCTTCTCCCGAGGCTGGACCCTGTTGCAAAATCCACTGTGCTTGAGCGCCTTGGCTTGATGAAGTCTTCCGACACAATCGAAGCGCCTAGTACTGACTCGATAGGTGAAGAGAGGCTGGAAGCAGACGATTCGTATGGTAATTTCAATGAAGATTCCGACAGCGTTAGTCGGAGTGCCAGCGGGCTTCTAACGACACAAAGATTTCTTGGAGGACACAGCGAGCGTACATGGGTGCGCGATTTGAATCAATCACTGCTAGGCTCTCCGCCAGATGTCGAGACATTCTTGGACGAGGCAAATTTTGATCTTGACGACATTGACCCGCAAATTGATGCAAGCGTGGATGTATACAAGTTACCGCTACGCGAAGAGGCCGACGCGCTTGTTGACATCTTTTTTGCCAAAGTGCATCCTGCTGTAAAAATCCTCAACAAGCAGCTATTTATGAATGACTATGAGAGATTTTGGATAGGCATACCACACAAGAGTGACCCACACTCAATCGCTCTACTAAATGCTGTCTTTGCGATCTCTGAGCTCTTCAATTGCATGAATACACGAATGCAGGAGACGCATCTCGTGTACGCACGCCGAGCCAAACAGCTGGTTGGCGATATGTTGGTTATGGGTGATCTTGTGCAAGTGCAAAATATGGCTCTCTTGGGATTCTATTTCCTTGCATCAAACCAGATGACTCGTGCCTATCTCTACCTTGGTGCCACAGCAAGATGTGCTGTGACGAATGGACTCCATCTTCCACTCTTAAATGCCGGATTTACCAGGGCACAGCAAGTCGCTCGTACTCGAGCGTGGCTTACAATTTGTCAATTAGAGCGGGCAAGTAGTCTCGCAACTGGCCGGCCAAGTGCAGTAAGCGACGAGCACTGTTGCCATCTGGAGGCCGAGGATGTCGTTGACGCTGCTGTTCATGGAAATAGCTGGGTCAAAACAACAAGCCTGCGGGCGTCTGCAAGTGTCTTGCTTTTCAATGAACAAACGAAGCTTTTGGCGATTCACGCTCGGGTTGTCAAGGAAGTTTATCCTTCGCATCTTGGGGCGATGTCTCCTTCCCGTGAAGACAATATCATCAAGCTCGTCTCCTTGTTGAACGTTTGGCGAGCTGAACTGCCACATGAACTGAACATCGCATCTATTCCGCGAGGGGACAGCAATGAGTTGCAAAAAGTACTACTCGCTCTATCATACAACCACGTCAAAAATTTTGTGACACGGCCAATTTTGCTAGGAGTAGAGGAGCCTGCAGCGTCTAATATCTGTCTAAGTCATGAGTGCATAGGTGCCGCACAACACATGACACTTTTTTTGTTTGAACGTTCGCATGATCTACACACACTATTACACAGCAGTCCATGGTGGTCTGTTCTCCAATTTCTCATGTGCGCTGGTTTGACTCTTGTTGCTGGGAGTGTACATTTCGCCAGCAATAGCGACCAGCGAACTTCTCTCATATCTGATGCAGAGAGGATATTGAACATGTTTCAGTTGCTCGAAACATCTGGCAATTTGTCTGCACGGCGGTGTGTGAAGATCATGACCGATCTTGTATGTGTCGCAGACCCCTCTCGGGAGGAATTTATAAGGGGCCAGCGGGTGAACTGGAAAGATATGTTACCATTCCAGCAAAAGACCTTCGAGCGCGAACCTGGCCAGGACCTATTGCAGCCGTCTCGGATGGATGGACCACACGATTATTACATGTTTGATCCAAATTTCCTACACATAGAACCAAAAGTTCGAGCAAGTCAGAAACGATTCTACGACAACCCGTTTGATTGGAGGCAAGGCGTTCGAAATCAATTGAGCGAGCGGGTTGTGGACATGCTGAAGGAAGGGGTGGTCGACCCGCAGCAATTGTAATGTATGAGAAGGAGGACAGGAATGGGAATCGGGGAAAAGGACGTTCGTGGTGGGTAGGCCCACAATGGCCAGGCAGAGGCTTCAAGTACGTTGTATCGATGAATCTCATCTCTACGTATTTCACACTGAAGTTACAAGCGCCAGGTTCCGACCGGAACACGCCCTTCTAGCCATGGGCGAAGTCCTCGTTGTACTTGTGGCAGGCTAGACAACCTACGAGGTAGGTCCTGATGGATCTACCAACTATCGCTGGAAGACTCGTTCTTCCCACTTGGCGAGTACCTCTTCGTGAACAAAGTCGCCGTTGTGAAAGAGGTTTGTCTTTGTAAGCTCCCCACGCAGCAGCCTAAGCGTCTCGTCGTCTCCACGCGCCTGCAGGATCCCGCATAGACGGCCGACGCGAGCACCGACGCGCGCGCCGGAGGAGTAAGAGGCATCGAATCCCTGCTGCACCCAGTCGCTCTTGCCACGCACAATGCCTTCGCGATACCCGTCGGTGTACAGTGTGCGCTCTACCTTTGCCGTCTCAAAAACCTCCTCATCGTGAAACACAGGGTCGTGCGACATGAATCGTGTGCACGAACCACGAGGGAAGGGGCCACGACAGTACCTCTTCACTGGCGCATGCTGTGCCGGACTGGCCGCCTCGAGCCTGCTCTACGCACGCTCCATGCGCCATCGGCTGCGGCCCACACCGCCAGCACAGTTCTTCCCAGAGCTGGAAGCGCTGGCTGCATTCACGCTGGCTACGGCAATTACAGCGAGCACTGCCGGCGTTGTTGCCGGCGCATTCTCCATCTTGACGGGTGTCACCTCCGGGCCAGAGTTGCATGCGTACTTGAGAGGGAAGTTTGGCAGCTCATGATTCCCATATACGATACATGACGTTTACAGCAAACGACGGTACGCTCTTTCCGCCTCCCTGGTGCGCTTGCCGGAGCCGTCGAGCGCGATGAAGTTGTCGATGCCCTCTGCGCCCATAACAATATAACCCACCCTGCCCGATCCTGACTGGAGCGTCAGCTTGACGAGTTCGGCCTTGTCATCCGTTTCCACCAACGAGATGCCATCGACCCGCCTCCACGACGCGATTCGCCGCTTGCGGGCAGCATGCAACAGCAGATCCCTCCTCAATCGGCGCACAAATCTGGAGGGGTTGGCGTTGAGGAGCAGGTGGTCGAGCGGGATGAAGGAGGGGATCGTGTGTCGCAGGACAGAGAGTCCTTTTGCTGTACGCGAGAGAATGAGATAGTGCGGGGCCTCAAAGGCGCGCTTGTAGAATACCTCCATCCGAATGCCAAACAGGCGCTCGCCGTTGCCTGGGTCGCGCACGGCAAAGGTCGTGACCCCGGCCATTCTGTAGAGACACTGCAAGTCATAGCGATCCAGCGCCTGGCCGCGCGTGAATGCGTGCCGCAGCAGCCGCTCCTCCTCCACGGCGGAGAGGGCATCTGGCTTCTCACGCGTCACCGCCGCCGTCGCCGCCAGCAGCCTTGCCCTCAGCTCGCTGCGCTGCACCTCTGCCTGCGCCACTAGGGGGGTTAGCACGCCATCCCAAGAGGCCACGTACGCCGCCGTCGCAACTCTCGCACTCGGTCGGCCATATTTAGTCGGTCGGTCGGTCGGTCGTGGAGGACAACAACGCACGAATATTTCAGTGGGTCGGTGGCCTCTCCCTCCATGGACCATGCGCGACACCGGGCACAAAGAGCAAAGGACGCAACGAGCGCAAAGGCTGGGGAAGCGACGGCTGTGAACGGGAGGCCGCCAGAGGAGTTCCCAGACGCGGCCATGGACCTGGACGCCGTGCTGCCGGCTGTCAGCGCGCGCAAGCAGGAGCTAGACGACATGTCGGGCATGAAGCTCGGCCACAACTCCGACAGACGCTCGCCCTCTGCCCTGTCCACCCGGGACCGGCGCAACTTCTCCCTTCTGTGTCTGCTCTACCTGCTGCAGGGCATACCGGTCGGGCTGGCATTCGGCTCAGTCCCCTTTCTGCTAAAGTCCTCGCTAAGTTATGGCCAGGTGGGCGTCTTCTCCCTGGCAAGCTACCCCTACTCGCTCAAACTACTATGGAGCCCAGTCATCGACGCCCTCTACACCAACCGGCTGGGCAGGAGGAAGAGCTGGATCATCCCCATCCAGACCCTCTCAGCAATCCTTCTCCTATGGCTTGGCCGGAATGTAGGCCGGCTGATGGCAGACGCAGAGTACTATCTTTACACCATCACCACCTGTTTCTTCTTGCTTGTCCTCCTTTGTGCAACACAAGATATTGCGGTGGACGGCTGGGCCCTGACGCTGCTTTCGGCGGACAACCTGTCGTATGCGTCCACTGCACAGACCGTCGGCCTCAACACAGGGTACTTCCTCTCCTTCACCGTCTTCCTTGCCTTCTACTCTCCCGAACTATCGAATAAATATCTCCGTTCCACACCAAAGGACGTCGGCCTCATCTCCTTTGGAGGGTACCTCACATTCTGGGGGTGGTCTTACCTCCTTGTTACTCTTGCGCTATTTCTCTTTCAAAAGGAGCCGCCGACACGAAAGGCACAGGGCCTCTTGTCTGTCTACAGATCTATGGGACGCATCCTGCGACTTCGGCACGTGCAGACATTCATTCTCGTGCACCTGGTGGCAAAAGTCGGCTTTCAAGCCAACGAAGCGGTCACAAATCTCAAGCTACTTGAGAAGGGATTCTCCAAAGAGGATCTCGCATTAACTGTCCTCATCGACTTTCCTTTTGAGATCTTTTTTGGCTACATCGCCGCGAAATGGTCGGCAGGTGGACGTCCGCTGCGCCTATGGATGCTGGCTTTCATGGGCCGCCTGTTTTCTGCATTTCTTGCACAACTCACCGTATGGGCCTTTCCCAAGTCAGGGCATGTAGGAAAGGCCTACTTTACGGTAGTGATCTGTCAGCACGTCTTTGGGTCGTTTATGTCGACCATTCAATTTGTTTCCATCAATGCATTCCACACGCAGATCTCAGATCCGTCTATCGGCGGTACCTACATGACACTTTTGAATACCCTCTCCAACCTCGGCGGGACGTGGCCTCGACTCTTCGTGATGGATGGCGTGGACCGATTTACACGTGCAACATGCCACATCCCGACCTCCTCGAAATCTCTGCCCTGTGGAACAGAGGCTGGCAAGGCTGCTTGTATGGAGTTAGACGGCACTTGTCACGTGGCAGTGGACGGATATGATGTGATGAATATATTATGCATCACACTGGGGGCCTTCTTATTTATTGGGGTCATCCGCCCTGCCGCATTGCGCCTGCAGAGTCTGCCAATCAGGGCTTGGCGAGCAGAATAAATAGACAGTAGATTAATGAATGATGGCCTTTTCCTCCATGCTTGTGCTTGTCTTTTCGTTCGACGCTCCACTTGCAGCTTCTGAATATTTACATTTGCAGACCTAGTTGCGTCCGACCCCTAGAGAACGCCCTTCAAGATGCAATACTCGGCAAGCAGCACACCTGATCCCGCAGCACCGAGCACCGTGTTGTGTGAAAGGGCAACAAACTTTATATCAAAGATTGGGTCTTTCCTTATGCGTCCAACAGAGCAGGCAAAACCTCCTTCTAGACCGCGATCAAGCCTCGGCTGAGGGCGATCTTGCGCTGAAAACACGTGTATGGCGGTCTTTGGTGCAGAGGGGCAACCAAGGATTTGCACTGGACATTTATACTGCCGTAGACACTCCTCCACCGCCTCTAAGCTCGACGGCGGTGTGGCAAATTTGACAGAAACACATTCTAGATGACCATCTAGCACTGGAACCCGATTGCATTGGGCGGATACGGTGAGGTTTGGCAAGTATGTAAACCTCTCCTGCTCAATCCCACCCAGAATTTTGGAGGTCTCATATTCGATCTTTTCCTCCTCGCCTGATATGAAGGGAACCACATTGTCCATGATGTCCATGGAAGCAACCCCAGGGTGGCCGCCCCCACTCACAGCCTGCATCGTGACCACAGAGACATGGATGATGGCACCAAATCTGTCTTGCAGCGCCTTCAATGCAACGACCAGTCCGGTCACGGAGCAGTTAGCATTCGCAACCAGTGATCCAGTCACATCCATCGTCTTCCGCTGAATCGGCACCATCTCATCAATATGATTGCAATTGACCAGCGGGACGACGAGCGGGGTCTGCTCCTGCCGTCGAAAGTTCTTTGCATTGGAGAAGATTCGGAACCCAGCATGTAGGAAGGTAGTCTCCAAAGCTCCTGCGACGTCGTCGCTTGATGCTGAAAAGACCACCTCGGCTCCTTTGAACTCCTCTGGCGTGCAGCCTACCAGCGGTAGTGCTGCAACCCGCTCTGGGATTGGTGAGGACATTTTCCATTTCGCAGCCTCTCCATACCGTTTGCCTTTGGAGGCTGGCGAGGCTCCCAGGAAATCGACGCGCAGGAAGGGATGGTCACGCAGGAGCAAAATGAAGGTCTGCCCTACTATCCCAGTGGCCCCAAGAATCCCGCAGGAATACGTCCGCGTCATTCCCTCGAAATGTGTCACTCGGGCGGGATCGGGAGCGTCACGTGCAACGCGCGGAATTGCCGCAGCAAGGAAAGCGCGAATTTTAGATCCGAGCGCGCTATGAAGATGAGCTGCACGATGCTGCAGTGTAAAGCACGCAGACTGAAGATGCCGGGAAGTGACCATATGGTCCGTGGGAATTGCTCACAGAGGGAAGCAGGGTATGGAATACCCATCCCTGACGAATGCTCCGTATCGTCTTCCAGCCGACACCGTACTCTCCGAGCTCAGGAGTAATGTCGAGGAGGGCCTGTCCAAGAGCGAAGCAGAGTCGCGGCTAAGGCAGTATGGCAGGAATGCTCTACATGGAGACGGCGATAACATTCGCGCATGGAGAGTCCTGCTGGCGCAAGTCTCCAATGCACTAACCCTCGTTCTGGCGGTCGTCATGGGCCTCTCCTTTGGCATCAAAGATTTTGTGGAAGGCGGTGTCATTTCGGCCGTCGTGACCGTGAATGTCGCCATGGGGTTCTGGCAAGAGTACCGTGCGGAAAAGACAATGGAGAGTCTCCGTTCGTTGTCATCGCCGACAGCGGCCATTCTACGCAACGGACTCACTGAACATGTACCAAGTCCAAGCGTTGTACCGGGGGACATTTGCGAGCTACATACAGGCGACGTGGTACCTGCAGATGTCCGCCTCTTTGAAGTCATGAATTTCGAAGCTGACGAGGCATTGCTTACAGGCGAAGCCGTACCTTCAATCAAAGACGCTTCTTTTCTCCCCAACGAGGCCGTTGGCGTGGGCGACCAGCAAAACATGGCTTTTGCATCTTCCACAGTCACCAAAGGTCGAGCAAGAGGCGTCGTAGTGGCAACAGGTATGGCTACTGAGGTTGGAGCAATAGCCCAACAATTGAGGCAAAAGAAACGCAAGGGAGGCCGCAGTATGAATGCAATGAAATACGGCCCTAGAGCACCCTTTCAAGGGTTTGCACTTCGTCTTTATGACTTTATGGGAGACTTACTCGGTCTTACTGGTGGGACTCCCCTACAGCGCAAGCTCTCACGACTAGCATATGCTTTGTTTGCGGTGGCATGTGTTCTCGCTCTGCTGGTTTTTGCAGTCAACCGCTTTAGCAGGTCCCACGAAGTCGTGCTTTATGCTATCAGTGTTGGTATAGCAATCATCCCAGAGGCATTGATCGCCGTGCTTTCTGTCACCTTTTCAGCTGGTACTAAAAGCATGGCACGCCGTAAGGTGATCGTGCGCAAACTGAATGCTCTTGAAGCTCTCGGCGGAATCACGGACATATGCTGTGACAAGACCGGAACATTGACACAGGGTAAAATGACAATGTGCAAAGCGTGGGTGCCTGGAACAGGTGTGTATACCGTACACGGCAGCGCAGAAGCTTTTGATCCCCGATACGGAGAAGTAATCGTGGAGAGAGAAGACGACAGCGTCACCCGAAGCTCGATGCAGGAAGAGATGATGGGGATTTTTGAGGGCCTGCAGACAGGGATTACACAACGTCCATCCTTCAGCATAGATTCAGCACTAGAGGCTGTCATTAGAGTGTGCGCATTTTGCAATCTCGCTTCTGTGCGTCGAAGCAGAGATGGGAAAGGGTGGCAAGCGAATGGAGATCCAACCGAGATTGCATTACAAGAATTTGCATGT
>JAABUO010001639.1_pt1 | contig 28593 bp, 21 predicted proteins | sample 5559291 | NCBI WGS metagenome assembly JAABUO01 (sample SAMN10711878, study PRJNA513372) | rock metagenome | isolation source: Antarctica rocks | place: Antarctica: Victoria Land, Finger Mt sud | reverse complement strand
GGTTTATACATGTATGTTCTTCTATATACATATGTCTTTTTTCTATGTACATGTATTTCCTTATAAACGACTGATGCTGTGATGGATCTATGCCTTTTCCAACCTTCATGTCGCGGTGCCACTATACGCTAGTAGCATCGAGCCTGAGCCCTTTCGTCTTGGGCTTTCTAACGCTGTTTTATCCTGTACGCCGTTACCGAACCCGTTTGTACACTCGTTTGCAAACCGACTCTATGTACTGAACAAATATTCGTCTTACTTATGCTCGGTAAACAGTTGGGAGTTTACGCAGGCACCACGTTTCCTGTAACGTCATCAGTAACCAATCCGATCCATCCCACAACGAGAAGAACCACTTACAGCAATATACTGGCCCCCCTCCCTCTTCGCACTCCAGAACGCCTCCGCCTCTTCCTCGTTCAACCCTCCCATCTCCACCGCCACATCCACCGACGCCCTTCCCACACCCTCACCCATTCCCTTCCCCGCCCCGCAAACAAAAATCCACCCATCTACTACGTTAATCATATACCACACCAACTCCGCCTGCCGCCTCACCTCCTCCTGCACATACCTGTCCTCCCCACGGTGGCTCTGCACGACTTGTTTTACTTTATCCTCTTCGACGCCCCACTCGCCGCTGTAGAGTTCGTCGAGCAGGGAATCCTGGATGCCCTGTAGACCCCAGACTTTGCTGGCGCAGGTTGTGGATCTTAGCTTGCGCTAGACAAAACCGCGGAAGGGGCGACGCCGACGCCGGCGCCGATGAGGAGCATGGGACCGTCGGTAGCGAACTCGCGGGCTACGCGATTGGCCATAAGCCCGCGGAACATTGGGACTCTGATATCAAGGTCTTGCGGATTCTGGCCATTTTTCTCGGCGGTGATGAGCTGCTTGGCGACGCGCTCGAGGTAGCGAGAGCCGGCGCCTGTGCGGGGGCCGTTGCGCCAGTTGGGAATTTTGTGGACGATAACGGCGATTTCGATGAGGCGGCGGCAGGTGGAGATGTTGCTGGAGCAGGATATGGAGGGGTCCTGGGAGAGGGAATAAAAGCGGGGCATTAGGGTGTTGGGGACGGAAAGTAGATGATGGATTGGAGGTTTCGGGGATGGGAAAGCGTGGAGGAGCTGAGCCAGGGTAATGTGAGGACCGGTTCGGAGGTTGCAAAAGGCAGCTTGGCCTTGAGCAGAAGAGATATAGAAGAGGCTTTTTCTTTCATTAGGCGCTTCAGCGTACTCGGTAAGAAGTCGTAGGAGCCCCTTCGGTGGAGGGTACCTTTGCACGTTGGAGCACCAAGTAAGGGGTCCTCTGCGGGTGGTCGCTAACTCTCGCGGCATGTCGTCTCCCTAGATGGTTGGCCATCTTCGGCTTGTTGTATGCCGAGGGAGTCAAAAATCTCTTCCACCAATCCTTCTAAATTTGAGGCGCAAATCCCAACAGCACCACCAACGACAAAATCAATTTCGCCACTTTCCTTGGGGTAATCAGTGACATCAAGATCGAAATGATAGGTGCGTTTCTCTACACACGGCTTCGTCAATTCCCACGCATGATGTACTTTTGCAGGGTATACCTCATAGGGAAAGTGTGGCGTGACAAATTTTGGATGTCGCTGGACACTCAATGGTTCAGGCGTAGCATCAGGGGGCATATGAGTGAAATAAACTGTTTCAGGAGGGACTTCAGTTGTTTTGGTAAGCTCGCTATCGAGGCTCAACGGACCCAGTTTAAGCCCTAGACTTCGAAATGGATCGTTGTCCGGCACGATCATAGGAATAGAGCATTTGAAAGTTGGCTCATTTTCTAATGCATCTAGAAAACAACAGCCACCCCCGCAGCAGACCCTCAATCAGCTTCGTATTTGCGTCGCCTTTCCCGATGAGTATATTCCGACCATCTTCTGGACCTTGTGATATTGGGATTTTGGATCATGCCATCCCTGAGGCCTAGTAAAGCTGTCTCAGAGGTGTTCTCTTCCTTGGAATGATCAAATACTCTATTGATTTGTGGGTCTGTTTCCGGTGTTATAGGCGTTTTCGAATCTGATGAAGAGCCGTATTGCAGGGAAGTGGATAATGGCTCTCGGGCGCCATTGGCCGCTATGGATGGGTAATGGTGCTATGGTATCGACCTTGACGCTTTCTGTATAGGATTATCAGGGTAATTTCTTGAATCTACCTCGGATCTGAGAGTGGAAATGATTTTCGGAACTCAGCATCTTGGGTGACGGGCTGTCGAGAATCAGAAGCAAGAGCAAGTGACTGTAAATAGTAATCAGTAAGGTACAGGCCACCAGATGGCAATGTCGAAGTCCTTGAGCCGATGCTAGATATCTTGAGAAGGCCGAATTGTGAGCGATACTTTCTAATCGACACACATCTAACAATTAAAGGTGAGCAACGCGTGCTTCTCAAAGAAACCATTGATACATTAACGGTATGAACAAGAACCTCTAATTCAGAGACATCGGGACTCCCATCGCGTATGGCAAGATCAATGCTCATATCAAAAAGTGATATGTACACAAATGTTGAGCTAAAACGAGAATGATGCGAGAAAGTATTCAATATGTTCTTCTTGCAACGTGATGAATCTTCTCATGCTTACCCATCGAACCTCAATCAAGCTCTCGCGCAGCAAGAATGGTATAACTGTTCACCGAGGTATCTGATCTGCTGAACAGCTTCCTCCCTTTCTCTCTCTTTCTCTCTCTCTCTCTCTCCTTTCTGCTGTATTCTCCGTCTCTCTTTCCTTCCAACTTTGTGCTATGTCTCCGTCTTCGACTCCGAGATTCCTCTCTCATCTGTTCTCTGTTTTCCGCTTCGTTTTTCAGTGTCGAGGACTCTAAGAAAGATGATCACTCGGTAATGATCGCAACGATAAACAAACGTTTTTAACCATCTGTTTTCTCTCTGCCCTAAATACTGCGATTATGTTTGTCGGGATCGTCTAAGATTGCTCAAGTTCTGTTCGGTGACATGTGCATTTCGATCACCATGATCGGTATGATTCTTTTCGATGTTCCATGATTCTCTCGCATTCGTGTTACGCGGGTGGGAAACCCAAAGGCAAAAACGACATGCAGAGTTAGCCATCCTCACACTTGAGAGACCATTGATCAAACACCAGTCACACCCACCTACTAGTACATCCATCATTGCTATACTGATCATGACAAGTCGCATAGACCCTGAGAGACTGATACTTCGCCTTCAAATAACACTCTTGCTGAAACGCAATCCCGCAACTCGAGTTAAAGCTTCCCTTGTCTCCATTACACACCGTGCTCGTCCAGAACGTGATGTGATTGTTGTGCGCTTGATACACCGTGACGGTATTTCACACGCAATGCTCAGTAAAGCAGCTGCCCGAGCTCGCGCAACCGTCGTAATGGTTACCACAGCGATTCAGGCCCGTGACGTCGAACGTGATCGATTCGCAGCGCTTGCGCAGATCCCGTACACCTCTGGCAGTCGCCGGCTAGCCCCATGGCGTCAATTCGAAAGGCGTAACGGGGCGGTTGGAGGCTTCTGATGCGAAGTGCTGTCGTGTCGCTCCAAATGCGACGATCGGACTCGCCGTGCAGAGCTCTAGCATGACTACGCCGAGAAGGATTAACATGATGTGACGAAAGGCGAATGTCAAACTAGTGCAGAGGCAAACTCTCAAAGAGTATTCGGGTGGTAGCTGCTACTCGAAAAAGTGCTCGCGAAGGGTCAGAAACCGATTTCTGCCGCAGAAGACGACACGAGAGAACGGCGAAGGGGATTCTGATTTGGCTATCCATCTGTGGGTTCGGCTGGCTCTTATATACCTCTGGAACCATGGCCCGAAGAAAAGACGACAAGAAACCCGATTACTGAACGAAGCGCATGCACTTTGATTTATTGAGACTCTGTAGAACCCTCATATCAGAAGAAAAAAACATAGTTCTGTGCGTTCTACGCGATAAAAATGCGGTCATCGGTCCTGACTGTGTTCTTTTTGGAAATTGTGTTGATTTATAACGTCGTAGCGCCCTGTGTATCATCGATGATCAGTTCGTATGTCACGGGTTGAGACAGATTTCCCCCGCTTCAATAGGAGAAATGTTGCTGCTGGAATGAGTAGCTTGATACGAGGCTGTCAAGGGTTTCTTGATATGGGTAAGGTTAAAGTAAAAGTATCCAGGAAAAATAGAATTAATACCGCTAAGCTGTCTACAGATCAAAGATAAGTTGAAAGATACTCGATACTCGAAAACGCAAAGATTAGAAAGCCTCGATTCCCCCTCGCTCAAGCCTGCCCTCGAACCCTCGTCAGCAGTCCTCTATCCAAGCATCTTCTCAGATAATTCAATCTCCGATCTCTCGTTTTCCTTTCTGCGGACCACTAGGCGAAAACTCACACGTTTCCTGTCGCACGTTCTGCGTGAGTTCGCTTTTGGTCCGCAAGCTCGTTTTGAAGTGCAACAGCCCCTGCCTTTGCAGGCTATCTTTTTGGTATGGCATCCCTTGGGTCTGCACCGCCCATACTCCCTTTCACTAAGAGTGTTCTTCTCCGTCATATCTTCTCCCTCCACCGCTATATGCGTTTCTTCCCCAACCTCCAATCCAACCGTCACGCCCATGCCGGCCCATTTGTCGTTCCACTTCTCCATCACGGCACCCACGGTCTCCTTGTGCTTGCAGCAGCAATTTTCCTTGCCGTTCTGCGTCAATCCCTTCACCGCATTCTTCTGCACCTGCTTGTTCCACACGGATTTCGCAACGCAGGTTGAAGTCCACAGATCGATAATCACGGCCGCCGTTGCGATGCCGCTGAGCACTGCCAGCATTTTCTGGCAAGGAGTGGCGGCGGCGGCTTTTTGGAGCTCTTTTGTAAAGGCTTCCCATCCGGCAGGGAGTATGTTGAAGTCCGCGAGGGAAGGATGGTAGGGAAAGCCGGAGGATAGAGTGGGTCCTGCAGTGGGGATGAGAAGGGTGGTGCTAGAGGTGCTGGTGGTTGGAGCGAGATAGATAGGAGGCTGGGCTTCTTCGGTGACGACCGAATTGTACGAGGGAAGGGTCTCGTGGGAGGCAGTAGCGACGGGTTCGAAGTGCTTGGAGTCCATGGGTTTAGAGTCCATTTCTGTATCGAGTTGATGGAGACGTGGTAAGTTGGTATAAATGATTGTATATACAAGAAGGTTTGAGGCTGTAGTGGATACAGGCTGATGTGGAATATTGCAATTGAGCTGTGGTGATTCAAAGCAACGAGGACCATGCCTCTATTTATCTTCTTCTTCATCCTCCATGACTTCAACCATTCTCCACCTCATTACGCACGAAATCTCTAACTCTCGCTTTCGTAGGCCGTAAGGCCGTAGGACCTTCCAGCGCACTGCATCATGGTGTTTTACGGCGTTGCTTGTCTAAGTACGCAGATAATTTAGCCGTTGACAGTTTTGGAGGTTCGCAAATGCTCGCAAAACTTTACAAACGACAGGGATTAGCGGTAGTGAGGGCTAAGGGGCAGGCATACGCCCGCAACTTTCAAAGAATGCTATGGTCGCTGTCATCAACAGTACATCGCAATTACTATGTATATTCTCGCATTACATACTTGATTTGGCATATTTCAAGCCTTTCATCTACTACGGTAAATCTTCTGTTGGAGCCAAAGCGGCACAGACCAAGCTAGCATGTTGTTCTTTCCCTTCGTACGGAGTGAAGACCATGTTGATTTCCTTGATTCTGTTCTCCTCGTTGACTGTTGTGCCTTCGTTTGAATTCAAGGTTTATACTTGTTGTTCCATGCAGTTTTTGCAGGTTTCGATGGATGTCGTATCCTGCAGAAGAATGACGATGACGACGGATCTAGCCACGTGCGCAAGTCGGCCTCAGCGTCTATTAGCTTACTTGATATCAGTCGCTCATGCGACTTCATTGAGGCTCCTCAACAGCCCGATCTTCCTTTACTAGCAGGACAGAAGTTTCCGATGGTTTTAAACATGTGTGTGTGTGTGTGTGTGTGGGTGCGCTTGTGTGACTTGAATAGTTATTATCTTTTGATTAAAGAGACCAAAGCCTCGTTTAGATACAATAAGTAATCGCGATTCACAGGATATGAATACTACCGGAAAGTGTACGTCGAAGTCACATGAGGACCCAAGACCAATTACGCAAGGCTAGGTGGTACTCCTGTGATCACCACTAGTTTTCTTATAACAAAAGCCATCGAGGCAGAGAAGCTCTCCGATTAGCTTGACGAAATGGATAGGCCCAATGATCAAGCGGCAACGATCTTTCGAGCTCGAGCGTTCTCTCAAGCTAATCCTGCAGTCATCTCATCTCCCATCTTCCCCCCGAAATTTAGTGTAACAGAGCACGAAAACCCTGAGATCCCGGAGTTCCATGTTCCAGACACTGCTCAGTGTACAGGGCAAGAAGACAGCACTGGGCACACCAGCATTGTATGCGATCCTGGTAAACTCCAATGAGGTTATCGAGACATGTCTCTAGATTAGGTCGCGAAAAAGCAAAACCCCCATCGAGGTAGAGTGTGGTCTCGGAAAAGAAGGCATGACAAGGGAGTAAACCACGAAACAGGAAGTCAGCTGGTCACACCAGATATGGGTAAACAATGCAGATCAAGCACATCAAGCCACGAAAAGTGAAACAGCATTTGATGAAAAACAACAGTGTGTGCATCCAGTACCTTTGCCTTTTATACTCCCCCTATTCGCGGGCCACAGACGTATTGAGCACGGCCTGCAATTGGCCGCCCGGATTCGGTTTGTTGCAGGACTCTTCGGGGATCTGATTTGGGTCGAAACAGTGCTGCTTTAGAGCCGTAATGTATCCTTGTCGGAAAAAGCGTGGGTGTCGCATAAGCGACCCTAATGGTGGGAGTGTTGGAAGCGTTGCTGAGTGGTTAGCGAATCTTTGTGGAGAAACTTGGATGGTATGCAGTATCGATGTCTATGTCGTGGTAGAGTTACACTGTTAGACTGACCTCTTTACAGGGGAAATATAAGTTGATGATCATGACAAAGGATACAAGTAGCAAGACTACCTTAGCGACTCCCGAGTGTTTTCAAGCCAACCGTCCCCGATCGTCCGCCAACTGCAAAGCGTGCACCCAAAACACAGAACGAGGGCAGGAACATTGATCGCACACGAATTTGTAGTCCTACATGTATCAATATAGATATTACCACTCACAGATTTGCTGAAAAAGTCACGCACGTTGTGCTAATTTACTGGTAATCGTGTCAAAGAAAGTTTGCCAGCTGGGATAGAAGTTAGTGTTCGCTGAACTCGCGAATGCTTTGAATACGTGATCGAAGGACTGGTTCATCAAATCAACAGCCATCCCACTGTCATCCTTATTTGGCTCCAGTGTATGCTTCTCGGAAACAGCAGAGATTCCCAAAAGGGTGGTGTTAGTTTCTGCTTCCGAAGAACCAGAGTTAGCAGAAGCCGAAGCATGTTGTTGGTATGCGGGAGGACTGTGGGATGAATGTACTGCGTGGTCTTGTACTGGTTGTTCAGGGACCTGATTTTCGGAATTCAGGTTCATCAAATCAATACGCGCTAGATTCTCTTTGTTGATATTCGGCTCCAGTACATGCGTATTAGGGATCTCAGGTGTCCTCGAAGAAAGGGTGTTCGTGTCTGCTCCAGGATGAACAGGACCGGCAGAAGCTGAGTAGACTGTTTGGTCTTTGTGGCGACGGTGGCGCGAACGTCCTGCGTGATCTTTCCCCCAATATACACAAACTAAACGGAGCCAGGTTGAATCATCAAGTTCCGGGTCGTCCAGCATGGCTTTGTGTCTTACTCGTTCGAGTGGAGAGTTGGTCAACCTTTCGAGAATCCAGCGATTGATACGCCCACGGGAACTCGAGCTAGCTGTGCGGTTCTGAGAACCATCTGAATCACTGCTGCGTCTAGCAGATATCGGGACTTGTGAAGGATCAAAGTAATGGGATACATTTGGGAGACTAGAAGACTTTGCCGGACCATCGAGGTTTGTGGCTGATGAGGACCCTCTAGTCAGCGCATGTTCTGGAAGGCCTGCGTCAATGCGAAACGCGGTCAGGTCATCTTCTATTTGTCGTAGCTGCTCAAGATATCTGGCATGAACATCAGGGAATGTGTTCAGAAATTCTACGTTTGGCTGATATAGTGGGTGACCCATTGCATCCCGTTCTCGCTCGAGGTCGAGATAGTGAGACCGCTCCGACTCAAGTTCTGACAGTCGTTCCCTTATTATTCTTGCGTCACCGATTTTCGAGAGGTACCTGTTTGAAGGAGAAGAGCTGTTGTCAGTGTGTTCCGAGGCGCTGCTACTGGACCACGCTGGGCCGCTTCCGTAAGACGAACCTGTGAGGGAAGGTTTGAACTTTTCGTCCCGGTGGGTATTTGCAGATTGGCTATAGAAGCGACTTTCCTTTTTCTCCAGCTTGTACTCCATAAGATTCAGATCGTCTTCCAGATCGTCGTAGTTCTCCTCTTTAGGCCCTCTTATATCACGTGCCTTTATTACCTCCAAGTAAAGCCTATTAAGAACCGCTTGATCGAACGCTCCATCGCCATCCCAATGACCCTGTAAATTTCTCCATAGTTGAGCTTCTAGCTCGAGGAGTTGGGCACGCTCTTGCCGTAGCTCAAACCTACGTTCACGAAGTTCGAGTCTGCTCCTTGTGACTAAGCCACGAAGCTCATCAAGGTCGTTCCATGCAGCTCGGACGCGTTCCGCTGTGTCAAGTTCTCTGTTCTTCCCAACTTGGTTGTCCTGAATGTTGCCAAAGGGTGAAATCTCATTGTCAGACTTGTCTGGCTTTGATTGATGCACCGTCACTTCTGACATACCCCAGTCCATTCCCTCTAAAAGCTCAGATTTGTTATATAAGAAGTATAGCTTTGTTTTTCCTTTTCCTTATATGGACATTACCCCTCGTTGATCTCTGAGCGTTCCACTTCGAGGGTTAGCCAGCAGTACCACGCACATTGACATGTCATTTACCGATTGGACATTTGCAAGCCAGTTCAGAACAGCATAACGTCAAAAGTGAGGATAGAAAATGTTCAACTGCCGGTGGCTGAGATTAAGAAAGGACACATAGTATCAACAGAACTTCAGAAGAAGTTAGAAAGAACAGGGTCTTTAGTGCACGTCAGCTTTTTCAACGCGTTTGTGCATCGTCCAGCCGCATTCCTGGCTGGCCTCTTTCATTAAATCTTGAGACATGCAGGACCGCCTCGACCGCTTTCCTGGGCTCATGGATCACAGTCCCGGCTTTTGGATGCCTGTTATAATAGCAGCGAGAAGTCAAATGCCACTTTTACCGTTACCGAGCAGCATGCAATCAAAGAGACCCGTGTGTGTAACGCCAACTGCAATGATATGATAATTTACTTGTTGTCGGCTACGTGCAGTATCTATCAGCCTATCATGTCTCGCGCAATGTGATATTGGTGCAGCTCCGATCCGTTACATGTGTAAAGCCACACAATTTTTTGCAAGCGCACGATCTGTCATCGACAATGGTCGACACAACCAACTTGAGCCGCACTGGGAGATTATCGAATATGAATTGAAGCCCAAGAATGGCCATGTCACCAAATTCTCATCTGTTCTATAGTACGCCGGAAATTGTTATGGTCATACCTCATTGGCATGAACATGATCAACTCACAGAGATCCGAGTATTGGACTTGGGATAAAACTCGAAATAACCATTATCACGCTGAATATGATCAAGGTACTAGTGAGTCACCCTTGCCATTATTGATATTAATTTATTTCCTTATTGCATCTCGATGCCTGCAAAGGCTCATGGCTGATCTGTTCCAGAGCAATGGAGTTACACCTGGGCCGGAGGACAAGAGTAGGTGCCATAAAACTGGTTCAAATGACAGATGAAACTGTGGAGCACCACTGACGTGACTAGAACACCTCGTGTCATTTACAATCCAGTCCCTGAGATACGTTCAGCGCCTCAAACGCAGCCCACATCAAGTACATGGAACTATACCCACGCATCGGCTCCGAATCCAGGGCTGGGTTCACCCATCCAGGGGATGGATAGGACTAGCATCGGCCAACCTCAGAGCGTGCAGGGTAATATCCATATGATATCAGCTTGTGTTTCATCTGCAATGCTCAATACCCTATCAAATAGCAGGTCCAGCTCGAGGAACTTCATACACAGCTCTAGGGGCAGAGCCCCCTCGTCGTAAGTAGGATCCGTTTCGCTCACGATGACTGAGTTATAATAAGGATAGCAGCTCCACACCTCGCTCGAACGTCGACGTACCCCGCAACGCCTAATCAGTCTACTATTAGCCCACTGTATCCAACATCAACTGGCAAGGGACCGGTGCAATGTAGTCTGCCCGTGCGATGAAGCAGGACTTTCTGACCAACACTAGATGCTCAAGATCAGACTCCACAGTCGTCAACGGGGACACGAACCTTGGGCGGATATCATCCATATCAAAACAGCAATGGGCAAACTAATCATGTTACAACTGGCGGGAGAAACAATTTAGACTCTAGTACATACTAATAACTATCTCCTTGAGTCTATCCTGCTGACTGAGAGAAGAACTTTACAAAACGATCAAGCATAAGACTCACAAATTTTTTGTAGTCGGGAAGGTTCGTATGCATTCTCACCGTGATGATCTGATGCTAATCATTATAGGTTTTTATGATGCTGCATATTGAAAATGCTGGGCCAATGGAGAAGAAACCCATGGGCGGGTCAAATTTCACCACTGTCGCCCATGGAGAAGTCGCCTATTCTCAATTCAGGCGTTTCATCGTGGTGAAAGAAATGCCGGGACAAAAATTCTGTTATTGCTGGTAGGCCTGTCTGCAATACTACCCCACGCCTTTTGCTGATCTATCTGTCAGTCCCATTACGACATATGGTGGCCGAGCAACGACGAAGCCTGGGGTAGATCAAAGCGCCCATACGATAGTGTATACAGAAAAGCCACCGCCGGAGAAGCTTAAAGGGGAGGAAGGTATGACTAAAGAGCCGATACAGATGGTTCCAGTGGGCCCGGACGAGAAATTGGATCCTCTATCACGCATAAATCTAGCAGTAGTCCAGCCTATTCAACACAATTGGAAGATAAGAGATATTGGGAACGTACACGAGAAGTCCCTACAAAAGCTCCTTCACTACCGAAGAACAGTACAAGACCAGTCGACCTAAGACGAATCAGCACAAACACAAATACGTTGCATCGCCAATTGGCGGTGTTCTATATCAGTTGACGGCCTTATCCACTAACGATTACAGCCAGAAGCTGGGGACACTGTGTTAACAATCTATTTGGGCTCTTGGGAGCAAATGATATTGGTTGATTTTATGATTTCGAATCTTCAATTTGTTTATTATTTTGTAGCCAAGCTTGCCTTTGCTTTGCTCTTCGGCTGTTGCCAATCGTGCTAGCTGGGTTTTCTGAGCGTTTATCCATAACGAGAATTCTAATGATTACGACCATAGCTATGAGAGTTTTTGGAAGTTCCTTATGTAGAAAGGTGATATACTTCAACATGATTGCGAAGACTCAATTCGGGTCAATTCCGATATCCAAATCCTCGACCGAGAAGCTCTTGCAACAAATGAGGGAATTGGTTCACAGTCCATATTGGGTTGGAGCTCTTATTTGCCATTCAACTTCATTGAGGTACACTGTTGCTGGGGTATTATTCCCTAGTATACTACTAATTTTTAGCGTCGCTTTAACCGGATCAATATTAGCTTATATGCAGTTTATCTACAGCTCCTTGAATATACACCTAATATTTGATTTGTTTCCCCTCTGCTAATATAACAGCTTCGCAACGAGCATGCATTTCGTTAACAAGAGCATCTAGCTGCTCCGGTGTGATAGCATCTTAGACTTCTCGTACTGCTTTTCTTAAAATATTATAAAAAAGCTTGTTCTGATCGTTATAATGCTTCTGAATTTAATCCTTCATGATGTTTTATACGACTTCGATAAGATTTAAATCAGATGAATATGAAGATCAGTTTATAACGCGTATATCTTTATCCTTAAGCTCTTCTCGAGTATATTTTATTACGTGCTCGAAAGCGTTATTCTGCATGAAGAAAAGACTCTGTTACATTCTCATTTAGTCGTGTATAACAGGTACAATATGCTCACAATAAGATTCCTTGTTAATTTTATCTTAATCTTTCTCTCATAAAACACAGAATTCTTTAATTAATCTCGAAAAACACTTTTAAAACATTTATTCATTCTTTTTCGAAAGACGATGCATAATACAAATAAGATCGTATTCTTCGTGAAATCGTTTAATAATTCATATTTTGCGATGACGACTGTCATTAACTCACGTTTCATCACTTCACAGTATAATTTATCACTGTTTCTTAATTCAGTTAAGATGCTCGTGTGCTTAAACTAGTTAAAGTAATGTTACGAGTGTGTTAGAATTAACTAAAGCTAGATCGAGCTCATCACGGGCAAAAGCTTTAACATACCTTAACATTTCTTAACACAGCTTTAACACGAACTAACTAACACTTTTAAGTATAACATTTTCCTTTCGAGTCTAGCACGAATCTCGAGTCTCTAAGCATAAATATCGCTTCAGAAACTTACTTTCTTCTGTATTCTTAAACTTTTAGTTATAATTATCTTTATAGATTAAACATTCTACTCAGCTCGTTTATTAGTAATTAAATTCTAAACATGATTTTAACATTAGTTTAAGAATTCGTTAATCATACAATATTAATCTTTATATTTATTTAAGATACTCGTTTAACACGAATCGAGTCTAAAGAAATTTATTTATTTAATAATTAACGAAATCGAAAGATAGAATAATACTCGAAGATTAATAAAATTAACAGAATTAAGCTAAAAGAGCTTAAATTGCTGTTAAATTGCTAGAGAATTTAACGCTCATTCAGTACGCATCGTTTATTTAATTAATAAAATTAACGATAAAGAATCTTCGTTAAATTACTAAAGAATTACAAAAATCTCTTAACAAAGTTAAAACATTTCGAAATTGTTTCTATTTTAATAGTATTACTAAGCATCGCTCTTCGCTCAGTAAATTTATTTATCTTTCGAAATTTATTTACGAAAATTTTAAACGATCGTCGTTTTTCGATCGTTTTTATTAATCATGACTTAATTTAACGAGTTTAATTAATTCGAAAACTTTAAAGTCATTAATAACGTCTCTTAAAACTTAATCATAACGAACTCTGTCATTTATTTTAAACTTTTAACTCGAGTTTTAACATATTTACGATTTAATATAGTTCGAAAACGACGCACATTTGTATTTACTTTTACAGTCTTTAATAAACTCGACGACGTTAACTCGTTCTAAAACATTAAAAATATTCATTAATTAAGAAGATGAATTAAAAAAGATTCGAATCAGATCATGAAGATTCTTAACGAGCTACGAGTTTAACGCGACTTAAGTGTTAAAGCCTGCGATCGTTTTAACGAACTTTTTCGTCACTTTAACAAGATTACAAAGTAACTAAACGAAGTAAAGACTCGATTAAAACAATAATTACATTAGTTTAAAAAAGTCACATCTTTAATTTTCGCTTTCTTCGATTTAATTAATCGCTCTTAAAAGCTTTCGAATTCATCTCAGTTAACAGATAACGTTAAATCTTTCTGAAACGACTGATATGAAAAGATTTAAAATAAGCTGAAAATAAACGCGAATCATTATAAGAATGATCGTGCTTGACTAGCTTATGTTCACTTTAGAATTACTGAAAAGACATTGAAAATAATTCTAACTCGAAGATAACGAGATTTAATGAATCTTTATGTAATCATTAATAAACTTCTTAAAGAGCTAGCTCAGCTGTATAACGATTCGAATAAAGAGATTAACTTTCGAAAAGAATATAATAATCTCACTTAAGAAGTTAAGAAGTTTAACGAGTTTTATTTCATATTTTAGCGTTTGTTCTTTTACTTAAAATATTAAGAAAAGTAACTAATAATCGATCTGAAGAACAAGATGACTTCTCGCCTTCGAGTAGCTCTGAGTAGTTAAGTTATATAACTCAGCTCTTTAAGCGAAATTCGAAATTATTTAATACATCTGAATAATGATCATCGAATAATGAAAGAGTTTAAGAAAAAGAAATCGATTAAGATAAAGTTAACTAAACAAGTCATCTTTGTTAAAGATTCTTCTAGATCTTATTATCAGAAAAAACCTGATGTATTAATGAATCAGTTAAAACAGCGCGACGCGGTTTTAACTAGCGCGAAAGAAACGAACATGCAGAATGAAAACTGTTTTGTTTATCATAAACTCGATCATACTTTTAAAAAATGCTCTCATCGAGCAACAAGAATTAATGCTTTAAATGATGATGTAAATGAGTTTAATCGTTCGAGTTCTAATTCGAATTTCGACTTAAAAAACTAATTATTTCTTTAAAAGTTATCGAGAAAATAAAGATAATATCTTTATGTAACAAAACGAAAACTCTTCAGAAAGATAATTACTTTAAAAAGCTCTTTCTGATTAACGCGTTTCTTATCTCGTAAGATCAGTCTTTTAGTATTTAATCTCTAGTAAATAACGAGTCAGCTGCTTACATTTTAATACATATGAATCTAGTCACGAAAGTCTGTAAGAAGCTCGATTTACAACTCATTTCGCTATTAAAAGAAAAGCTTATACGCGGCTACGATGAAAAGCTAGCTAAGAAGATAATTATTCATAAAATTCTTTTAATTCTAATCGTTAACAATCATAAGAAATCTTTAATATTAATGCTAATTGCAGACATTAAACATTATGAGACGATACTCGAAAAATTGTGAATGAACAAAAATGAGATATTACTAAACATGAGTCGCGATATCATCGTTTTTTCTAGTTAACTAAAAACGTTAATATTAATGCTATTAGTTTCGTACGAATTAAAAATCACGAGTTTAACGAATCTTTTTAAAGCACTTAAAGTACTTTAACGATCGGTTTCGACTTTAAAGAAAAAAGCTGATTTAATTTTTAACATCGGCGCCGCGGCTTTTTAAACTTTAGTTAATCGTTTAAAGAAGAATTATATTAAGGTTTTTACTTTGTTCGTCGAAGACATTAATAAAGAGCTAACTTATAATACTCAGTGCAATTTAGATTTAGTCAGTCTATCTTTAATTAACGAGACGGCTTAAAATTTAAAAGACATTAAGATTAAGCTATTCGCGAAATATTAGAATTTCCTGAATATAATGATAGCAAGCGCTAGCTTTACGCTAGCGCTCACTAAGAGCAACGTTAAATGACTTATTAAATGATCTCGAGTCGCTTAATAAGTTAACGTTTCTTATAACGTATTAAGAATGATTTATTACGATTAAATAGCGAAATGTTAACGAAGAAGTCATTAAGAGTATTAAATAAGCTGAAACTTATCTTCTTAATGTTCTTCAGCGATTAATTTTATATATTAATATCATAGTAACTAAGTATAATCATAGTAAATTTATTTTGTCTTACGTCTTTTATATTTAAACGCGCTAGCGAATAGCTAACGAAGCTAATCTTATAGTTTTAATCGCTTTTCTTTTAAGAGAAGGCTCGAGATATAATATAACTATAACAGCCTTCAGATCACATATCGATTATGATAATGATAGCGACTTTAAAGAACTTAATACTGAAGCTTAGAATATTTTAAGATCATTAAAACGATCTTAAGCAAATTCATCATCAGCTCGTGCAGTTAATAATGATAGAAAGTAAAGTTCGAAAAATACTTTACGTAATGAATTCGTGAATTAAATGCTAATTAAGACGCAAGCGAAAGTTAATTATTTACGTGCTTTACGACGAATCGCTGAATTAAAAATTAAAGCTCGTGAATTACGATTAACATTGCTTATTACGAACGTTAACGAAACACGAGCGAAATCTCGAAATTAATTAATTTCGTCTTTTAACGATGATTTAGCGACTGAATAATTATTTATTAACTTTAATATATCTGTCGTATCGAAAGCAATGACGTTTAAGTTATTATAATTAATTCAAGCTCAGATAAAAGCGTAAATATTAATTAAACTAACGTAATAATCGCGCACTGCGAAAATTAATAAGTTAAAGACGATGCGTCTTTATAAAGATCACAGTGAAAACGAGCATGAAAAATGATTTCGAGAAGTAGAAATTAAGTTTTAATTAAGCTCGAATTACTTTTTTAATTATATAATAAAAATTCTTTAATGCATGCAGTTCATAATGAAAGATCTTATGAATTAATAATTTCACGAGATAAACGCAGACGTTAAGACGACGAATTATACTTTTACAAAATTTCGTTAATTCTTACTTAATTTAATAATCGATTCAGTTAATCTGAAGCTTAAAGCTCATTAAAGATTTAAGAAAGTAAAACAAAAAACAGAATAAAGTGTAACTAGCTTTAAGTCGTATTTAAAGAATATTAAAGCTCATTTACTCGAAACATTCTTGACGCAGAGAACTAACAGTTTCTTTACTAAACTTCTTTTAAAACTGCGTTAGAAGATTCTCGTCATTAACGATATAATGTTAAAAAATCGAGAAAAGTTTTTAATAAAAGTAATAATGCTGAAAAGCATTAAGTCGCGTAAGCGTAACGATGACGCTTCGAATTCTACTAATTAAAATAATTAACGTAAGTTAAAGAATCAGAAATTCTTTTCTAATAAAGAAAATCGAAACTCGCGAAGAGATAATTAATTCGATAAAAATTTAAAGTCGCGAGCGAGTAACAAGCGCGTGTTTAAATTAATTAATTTAAATGATAAAGTTAATCATTGTTATAATTACGATAAAAAGAAGCACTAAAAAAGAATTATTTTAAAAAGAATAAGTGAAACACAGTTATAACGATGACTAATGTTTTTAATAAGAATTTAAAAAATGATTAAGCTTCGCTAACGCGTAAGCGAAGCAAGAAAGATTAATAAAGACGCGTGACTTAATTATTACTAAGAATTAAGTTAAACTTTTAAGCGAAGAGCGCTTATTATTCGAGCTCGTTAACTCGAAAGCAAAGCTAAATTTAATTAATTAAATTTACGTGATACAGTGAAAGTTATAATTAATAAAGCGCGCTGTCTTATCGTTATCGAGATTTTTTAATAATTAAGATCGTTATTATTACGACGTTTATGAGCTTACATATAATATAATTAACTTCTGAAAGTAATATTAAGAATGTATTACTCTTTTTTACGCTGTAAATTACGTCGAGCTCGATGCTATTTTTAATATGTTAATATTAATCGATTAAAAGATTCTTATAAACTCGTAAACAACAAGTTAACGCTTTAAGATAAAATTCGAAAATCTTAAAGTATTAACATCTCAGAAGTTTTTAAAAAGTCTTTTCGAGCAAAATAAAATCTTTGTAATTATTTGCGCTGACGTCGCAAAGACGTTAAATAAATAAATTATAATATTTAAAGTTTTAAAGAAATTAATAAATTTTAAGAATGTCTGCGATGTAGAAAAGATTAATATTTTATTAAAGCAAAATCGAAGAGATCATGTTATTAATTTAGTAAAAAGCGCGAAGTCGTCATTCATGTCTTTATATAATTTATTATAAACAGAGTTAACGGCGCTTTAACGCTATCTCGAAGATGCTTTAGTTAAAGATTAAATTAAGCATTTCGTCTCGTTAGCAGAAGTCTTTATACTTTTTATGTTTAAAAAGAATGATAAGTTACGTTTATGCGTTAATTATCGAGACTTGAATGCGATTACGATTAAGAATCGTCATTCATTATTTTTAATTATTAAGACGCTGAATTAATTAAACGAATTTAAATGTTTCATTAAACTAAATCTTAAGAACGTTTATCATTGCATACGAATTAAGCAAGATAATAAATGAAAGACAACGTTTCGCACGCGCTATGAGCATTTCGAATATTAAGTTATGTCATTTAAATTAATTAACGTCTCAGTTACTTTTTAAGTTTATATTAATAAAGCGTTAAGAAACTTAATTAATGTAATCTGTGTCGTATATCTGAATAATATCTTAATTTTTAATAACGATTCAACGCAGCACTAACGTCATGTAAGAAAGATATTTTAACGTTTAAAAGATTATTAGCTATATGTTAATCTTAAGAAATGTTAATTCGTCATTAATGAGATTAAATTTTTAAACTTTATAGTATTTATAAATAAGATTAAAATGAATTCAGCTAGAATTAAAATGATTAAAGAATGATTTAAATCGAAGATTTATCGCGAAGTTTAAGTGTTTCTGAGCTTTATTAACTTCTATAAACGCTTTATTCATCGCTATTTTAAGATAGCAGCGTCTTTTATTAATCTGCTAAAAAATAGTAAAGACGATAAGAAATCAGAATCTTTTAAATGATCTGATGCAGCGAAGCAGACTTTTCGTTAGCTGCGTGATATTTTTATGTCGGCTTCACTTCTTACTCATTATAACTCAGATAAAAGAAGTAAAATGAAGATTAATGCTTTTAATTTTGTAGTCGCAAATATTCTTAGTTAATAAAATGTTAACGATTATTAGCGATCGATAACGTTCTGATCGCGCAAGATGATATCAACGAAGTAAAATTACGAAACTTATAATTAAAAGCTCTTAGCTATAGTAGTCGCTTTTAAGCAATGAAGACATTATCTGAAAAACAGTTTATATTTTATTAAGATCTAATCAGATTACAATAATTTAAGAGAGTTTATGAAGCAGAAAGAGCTAAACTTCAGGCAAGCTCGCTGAGCGCTGAAGTTAACTGCTTATGACTTTAAAATTTTTCATCGTTCGAGTAAACGAAACTTAGCGAATAAGCCTTTTAAGCGTTCGAATTATGAAAGAACATCGCTCTTTAATATTAAATTGCTATTAACGTTGCAGAATAAGCTAGCGCTGTCGTCAGGCGAAAAAACGCTGACGTAAAGCGTGCGAAACGAAGCAGATGAGCTAGATTTCGTATCTTAATTAACAAAAGTTTAGTTAAATGACACAGATAAATAATGTCGCTGTCGTAAAGAAAGCGAAAAATACTAAACAGTTTAGTCTCTGTATTTTAATTAATTAATATTTAAATTCTCATATCGAGAAGAAAGGCTAAAGATGTATTTAAAAGTTTTTATGAGAAATCGCAAAGATTTATAAAGTTCTTAATAAAGAAGCTTCAGACAAGAAACGATTAAACGAATGAAGTTCGTGTTAAACTAGTTAAATCTTTTCATCGTCTGCGTAAGCGAAATGAGATTTAAGCTTTAAACTTTAAGAATCTCGTTAAATATAACGAACGTCTTTATGTTTTCGATAATGCAGCAATTAAAGAGAAGCTTATTAATAAGAATCATGACGATTTCTTAGCTGAACACTTTAAGATCGATAAGACTTTAAAACTTTTAAGAAGAAAGTATTATTAATTCGTCTGCTTAAAGTAAATTACTTCGTATATTAAAATCTATGACGTTTATTAGCGAATTAAAATGCTTAAGTATAAGTTATATAATAAGCTTAAGTTCTTATTTATATTTACGAAGTCATGAAAAGAAATCATTATGAACTTCGTTACGAGTTTATCGTTAAGTAAGCGTCGTGAAGTCGTTTATAACTTAATATTCGTGATTATAAATTAATGTACTAAAATGATTAAATACATATTAATAACAACACGAATTAACGTCGCAGAGTTAACGAAAGTGTTTTTTAAGAAAATTATTTTACGCTTTAACATGTTAGCTGACATAATGAGTAATAAAGACTCTGTCTTTACTAGCGCGTTCTGATTAATTATATGTTATTATGCACGCATAAGACGACGATTAAGCACTGCATTTCATTCGCAAACGAATAACTTAACTGAGCGTTAAAATTAAATCTTAAAGCACTATTTACGTACTTTCGCTGACGCAGAGCAAACGAGTTAAGCTAATTTATTATTAATGATTAAATATGCTTATAATAATAATCGTCACGTCTTTATTAAAGTCTCGTCGTTCTTTTTAATATATAATTATAATTCAAAAATACATTACGAGATTAAGAATAATCTCGCTGAAAAAAGAATATTATCTGTAAAAGATCGAGTTCAGCGATTTTAAGATTTAAGAAATGAGCTTACGAAGCGTCTTATTAACGCTGTCGTTTAGCAGGCGAAGTATTATAATCGCAGTCATAAAGTTAAAACTTATACTGTTAATGATTTAGTTATGCTCTTAACTAAAAATTTAAAACAAAAGAAGTCTAGTAAGAAATTATCGCATAGATTTATTAATTCGTTTAGAATAAAGAATAAAATTAAAACTTAAGCTTATTAATTAACGTTACTTAATATTTATCGTATTTATAATACTTTTCATATTTCGTTATTAAAGTTATATTAAAATAAAGTAAACGATCAGAAGACGAAAGCTCTTATGCAAGCTTCAGAGCTCATTAACGATGAGAAGTAATGAGAAATTAAGAAAATTGTGAATAAAAGTAAAAGTAAGAAAAAGCTATGATACAAGATGAAATGATTAAACTAAGATCATATATATGATTAATGATTATTTAAAGAAGAGCTAAAGCTTACTTAAGAGCTAAAAGAAAAATTCGATGATTAAATAACGTTGCGTAAGCGACGACGAAGAAATAAGTAAGCGAGTATCGCGATAATAATATTTAATTATTAACGACGTTAATTCGATACAATAATCGTCTTCGCGTCGTTATTAATTATAAAATTTTAAATAATAATCTTTTCATTTCGTTATATAAAGTGTCGATAATGATAAAGCTGAACGCTTAACGCGCAGCGCTTAATCATAAAAATTTATTTACTTATTTATTTATTTATTATCGTACATATCGAGCTCAGATATTAAGACGACGACTTCGAGTCGCTAGTAACGTTCGAGAACGTTAAGCTAGAGCTCGTTCAGAAATCGTCTTTAATAAACGAAGCTTTAAACAAGTTAACGTTAATTCTTATGAAAACTTACTTCGCGAGCTCGCGCTTTCACGTTATCTTTTCATTCTTCTTTTTACTCATCATTACATTCTTTTCTTGCTTCATTTTTTTAGTCGTCGTCTCATTCATCATTCTTTTAACTTCATCGCGCTTAACTCGAAATATTTTACGCTTCGTCTGCGTCTTATCGCGCTTTCGTTTCGCCTTCGTTAAACGCTTAATCAGTTAAGTAATCTCGCGCTGATCACGTCTGATCGCGAGCTAAGCTTTATGTGCGATGTTAAAGATGTACTCGTCGACGCGACGTCATTTCTTTATAACTATTATTAGTCTCTTTCGTTTATTTTTCACGTTAACGAAAATGATACGTTAATGTTAATCTGCGCGAGTAAATTCACGAATAACGCGTTTCGTCTCGTTTCGAAAACGTTTAATAAATTAAATAATTTTTAATAGCTATCGCAGCGTTAACGAGATAAAACTTATCGTAATATAACGATTCGAGTCGTAACGTTAAGCTCTGCACGATTTACAGACATTTAACTCGCGCACGTACTCGCGTTTATCGATGCAAATTATACACGAAAGATCTTTACATTTTAAAAAATAAAAGATTAGCTTTATATTTAAATTAGCAGATGTACATATATTAATCATGATCGTTATCTCGTTATTAGTTCGTGTAATCGTTAAGATCATGTTATGTTTATTAATATTAAAAAACATACACATGAGTCTGTGCAGCGCTTGCTTCATGTTTTTAAGTATATACAAATTTATCTGTATGTACTTAAAAGCACATATCAGCATACGTATCGCCTGCTCGCTGTTATTAAATACATACAAAAAGTATTTAATTAAAAGATGAAAAGAAAAAGAGAAAAAAAGAAAAAAAAAAAGAAATGATAATATTATATATGATAAACAAGCGTCATCGTAACGATAATGTTAAATAAACATTAAGTTCGCGTCATCGTAACGACAGCGCGCTAGCAAGCACAGTAATAATAATAATTAAAATAATCGATCTTATAAAATTTCATGAAAAGACTACAGACTATAGTTAATTACAAGATAATATTACATTTAAAAGACTCTTTTTCTTTTATTAACTTAAAGAGATTTAAGAGATTTTTAATAAGCTCTAGAAAGCTGCGCTTAGCAGACGCGATTAATAACTGTCTTCACTTTAAGAAGTTAATATAGCTTCTTTGCACTGAAAATCAGTGCTCTAAAAGAGAAGGCAATTGTAATGATAGCAAGCGCTAGCTTTACGTTAGCGCTTACTAAAGACAAGATTAAATGACTTATTAGATGATCTCGAGTCGCTCGATAAGCTAACGTCTTTTATAACGTATTAAGAATGATTTATTACGATTAAATAACGAAATGCTAACGAAGAAATCATTAAGAATATTAAATGAGCTGAAGCTCATTCTCTCGATGTTCTTCAGCGATTAGTTTTACATATTAGTATCATAATAACTGAGTATAATTATAGCAAATTTATTATGTCTCACGTCTTCTATATCTAAACGCGCTAGCGAATAGCTAACGAAGTTAACCTTACACTAAACATCTTTAACAGAGCTCAGATCGATAAGCTACTCTCGCATCGTTTTTATGATCACAAGATAAAGCTTATTAATAACGCCGTTTCACTTTAATGTCGAGCATATCGAATGTCTTTTTACAAGCTTTAAAAGATAAAGAAATATTTAAACGAGAATCTTTTTAAGAGCTTTATTATTCTCAGTAAAGCTCTTTATTTCTCATCGATTCTGTTCGTTTTAAAAGTAAATGAAGATTTACGATCTTGCGTGAATTATTAAAAGCTTAACGCTATCATTAAAAGAAATCGTTACTCGCTATCTTTAATTAAGAAGATTATTAATAAAATCGTAAGTTGTAAGTATTTAACTCGATTAAATATTATATTAGCATTTAATAAACTTCGAATGCATCTCGATAGTGAAAATTATACGATTTTCATTATCGCTTTAAAAGCTTACAAATCACGAGTTCTTTTCTTCGAGCTTACTAATGATTCTGTCTCTTTTTAGCAGTATATGAATGATGTTTTATAAAACTTTTTAAACGACTTCTGTTAAACATATTTAAATGACATTTTAATTTATAGTAAGACTTAACGAAAACATTAAGAACACGTTAAGATAATATTAAGTCGTCTGCGAGAAGCTAATTTATAAATAAATATTCGAAAATGTAAATTCGACGTTAAAAAAACAGTCTTTCTAAAAGTCATCGTGTCAGGACAGAATCTTCGAATGAACTTCGTTAAGATGAAAGTCATCGTTAATTAAGCTACTTCGATTAATTTAAAAGAGGTTTAAAGCTTCGTGAAATTTGTTAACTTTTATTAATAATTCATTAAGAATTTCTTAAAGCTGATTAAACCCTTCACTTAGCTTACTCGTAAAGACACATTCTTCGTATGAAATCAGACCTGTGTTTAAGCTTTTAAGAATTTAAAGAAACAGATTAGCTCGATTCTCATACTACGACATTTCGATCTTAAACATTAGATTATTTTAAAAATCGATGCGTTTAACTACGTTAAAGATGATATACTATTATAATACGATGACGAAGATATTTTACATTCGATAATCTTTTACAGTAAAAGCATAATGTTAATTAAGTACAATTATTACATTTATGATAAGAAATTACTAGTCATTATTCGATGCTTCGAGCACTAAAGACTCGAGCTGAAAAACACTGAACTGTTAATTCAAATGTTTACTAATCATTAAACTTTAAAGATCTTTATGAAAAATAAACAGTTAACTTAACGTTAAGCTAATTATCTGAATATTTTCTCGAAGTTTAATTTTTAAATCATCTTTCGATTAAGCAAGAGCAATATTAAAATTAATGCTTTAATTTAAATGTTCGAAGTCGATCTCTTCGAAACAGTTAAGCGTACTGAGAATCGCTATCAGATCATTCTAATCTTAAATAGAATAAATATTCTAGTAACGAAATCAGAAGCTGATGTTTATTAACGAATATTAAACGTTAACAAAATTAATGAGCTGTGCATCGAATATTAACAAGCAATAAGCGATAATGAGCTTAAATTACATAATATTAAACTAAAGAACTGTCAGATCGTTAACGAAGCTTTATTCAGAAAGAATTTATTATGAGTCTTCGAAAATATGCATACGAAATTACTACAGAAAATTCACGATCAGTCGTTAACTTCTTATCTCGATAATTAAAGAATCATAAATTTAATTTAACGATTTTATTATTAATCAGATCATCGAGTTACGATTAAACAATATATTCGAAACTGTCATGTCTGTTAACGAAGTAAGACGTCTCGAGACGATATTAATGAGCTTCATTAATTTCTTTTAATTTTACAGAAACGATGAAAGAATATAATCATGAACTTCATCACGAGACTATCTTTATTTAAAGGCTATAACGCGATTTGCATCATAATCTGTCGTCTCATTAAAGAACGTTACTACGTACTCTGTCATTAAGAAGACGATGAAATCTCAGCTAAAGAAACGATTTAAATCATGCTTTAAAACGTTTATAAACTTCATGATTTACTCAGTTCTATTATTTCTGACAGAGACTCTTAATTTATATTAACGATGTAACAAAGTCTTTGCAAGCGATTAAGAATTAAAAGCTAGTTTATTAACAGTTTATTATTTCGAAACAAATGATTAATCGAAACGAGTTAATTAAAACGTTAAACGCGAGCTAAGAATTTACTGCAACTACATGCAGAACGACTGAGCTAAATGACTTTTAATGATGAAGTTCAGTAAGAATTTTAATATTTTCTTAATTATCTTAATGATTTCGTTTTACTTTAATAAGAATTTTCATTCACGAATGAGTTTTAATTCAGATACAACTGATTACGAAATAACTCGTGCACGCATTAAAGCTAGAAAGATCGACGACATTACAGTTAAGATGAAAGATCTTTTAAATTTTAATCGTTAATAATTAAAAAAGACTAAGATAATTATTAAATCACAGATTAATAAGCATCGTTGAGACGTAATTTATAAGATAAGCGATTAAGTTTAATTATTCTCTCGAAACGTTAAAATAACTAAATCATGCAAGAATTTAAAAGATAAACAGCTAGAACTCTATTAAATTACTGTTAATGTAAAGATTTTCTATTAGCTTCGTTTATTCGAAAGTATGAAGCTACTTCATTTAATTTTTAGCCTTAAGCTACTGCGTTCTTATCATTAAAACTCTTTATTAGATTAACATTCGAAATCATCTTAATCGTTAATAATCGAGAACGAGAATTATTAAGAGATAAATAACATTCTGAACTTTAAACGCTATCGAGATTAATTATAATACAAGATTAAATGAACAGATTTAAATCGAGACGACGAATAATATTATGTCGATAAAGAAGAATTCGAAAGCTTTAAGAAGGTTCTAGTCGAATTTCATAAACTTCATTCGAACAAGTCACACTAAATTAAACAAACACGACGTTTAAAGTTTAATTTCTTGTTTTTTATTCATGCGAACATGAATATTCGAAGAAAGAAATAATGTTACGAGTGTGTTAAAATTAATTAGAACTAGATCGAGCTTATCACAAGTAAAAGTTTTAACATACTTTAATATTTTCTAACACAGCTTTAACACGAACTAATTAACACTTCTGAGTATAACATCTCCCTTTCGAGTCTAGCACGAACCTCGAGTCTTTAAGCATAAATATCGCTTCAGAAACTTACTTTCTTCTGTATTCTTAAACTTCTAGTTATAGCTATCTTTATAGATTAAACATTCTACTCAGCTCGTTTATCAGTGATTAAATTCTAGGCACGATCTTAACAAGTAATCGACTTTTTTTTAAAATTAAAAATTTTCTTCGTGCTATTCGTCTGAAGAATTCTTCTTTTTTTAATGCTAAACGTATGACATTTTCAGAAACATTTCATTTAAGCTTTTAAAAGATTTAATAATACGAAAGCTGTCGATTCTTTTACGAAGCACATATAAAATTAACTAAAATTTGTAAAGATTCGACGTCGATAGTCGATTTTCGTCCGCATTAACGCTTTTGTAAAGTAAATTTATGTGAACATGCGTATTAAATCTAATAAAAGATTATTTTCAGAAATTCAGCTATTTAAGAATATTTTTAACCAATTTCTTTTAATGTTTAAGCCTGAAGTTAAAGATCTTTAAATAAATTTAACTGTTTAGTGAGTGTTTTCGAAGGCTTCATTTGGCTGATAAGCTTCATTTAGCTGGTAGGCTTCATTTGGCTGATAGGCTCCGTTTGACTGATAGGCTTCGTTTGGCTAATAGATGAGCTGATAGGTGTTTAAAATCTGATGTGAAAGAAAATAGGGGCCGAATATTCTAACAAAACCCAGTATTAGCTAGCAGGGGTACTTTTAGCGCGTACTAGGGAATAATACCCCAACAACCGTAGTAAGTCTGCTAGGTGTACACTAGGCCTAATGGGGTTTAGGTCAGAGGTGTGCAAAGCTTTCATCGACGTATCCATTCTTCCAGTTGGACTATCTGCTACATAGCATGTGCCTTACCTCCGCTGTAGACTACCTAGATACCCATATTCACAGTACCTACGTACCTGTTCCCCAACTCCTCGACAACGGCACCCGGTGTACGACCCGAGAAAAAAGTCTTCGCCAGGATGTCGTCTCGAACAGCGAGTGAATCCGAGCTGTGAGCCAACTCGAGGAGGATCAAGGACGCAAAGTGCATCGAGTATGCGGTGTGAGGTGAACGATAAGCCTACCTTACTGACCGGATGGAATGACACTTCCCAGCATCGTGGCACCCTACTGGTTTGTTGCATAAGTTGCCGCTTTCGTTTCTTGTGCCGCTTTACAGTCAAATGTGTGGTATTCTTCACGACAGGTTTAAGCCTGACGAATCCGTTGTCGCCTTCTGTTACCATATCTGACCATCAAGATCTTCGAGGGCTTTTTCGTTGGGCACACAGAGCAGCTTGATTTTTGTGCAAAGTCTTTGGAAATTGGCACTCAAATAGTCCAGTTGGCTAATCTGACCCTGGAAGGGTAAACCCCTCTGTGGGCCACACCTGCCAGTGGGCCACTCTGCTTACTAAGCAGCCTTTTTTCCCTCATGGTACGTCTGAGTACTATATAGCTATTAGCTATGTACCTTATGCCTTCTACTATCGATACTGCAAAGTCGTGTATTAGCGTATTTAGTGTGGCCCATAGAAGGGTGTAGCCGGCAGAGGGGTATACTCTTCTAGCGATATGCAACACACGTACTGTGGGTTTTTCATTGTTAGTACGATCTGCAAATTCAGGGGATTTGAAAGGTTAGTACACCAAAGATAATCCCTATTTTGTAATTGTTAGATCGTACTAACAATTAAAACCCCAAATACCACAGTAGTTAGTCGTATAATCAAAACGATCTTCACGGTAGAAGCACGTGTGACTGATCTGACGGATTATTCCCCTGTAAACGTACCTCCGCACTGCTAAGATTTCATAGAAACATTTAGAAGGATTATTTTGAGTGTACACTGAAGTCTTACATTTTCATTTACTTCGACATCAGCGTAACATAGAAGATATAGAATCTTCAAGGATCAAGGGTCCATCCTAAGGGCTCTGTATATCATGCGAGTCGGTTCTCGAAATTACAATTGTAAGGTAAATATTGGTGCTCCGGTGGTACATAAGTACTGTCCAACTTCCATATTCTCACTTCCATTAGCGCAGATATTAGTAAGCGACCTAAGCGATCATAGCTTAAGACTGTTCGCCTTCCCGTAGTCCCAAATTTTACACCCAACAGCCAAGATGAAGCGTAAATTGGATGCAGAGGACGTTCCAGTACCTGCATCAGCCCCTACTACTGGTTCTGAACATGTGGGAACAGCGTTCAGTGCTTTCGGACTCGATCCAAGGCTACAACAGGCAATTATGAAAGAGCAATTCTCGACTCCAACCCCAGTCCAGTCAAAAGCCATACCCCTGGCTCTCGAGGGAAAAGATATTTTCGGTAGGATTACCTTGGTCGTTGAAGGTTTGACAGACTACTTACTAACAATCCCAGCTTGTGCTAAAACAGGGTCAGGCAAGACTGCTGCTTATGTCATACCAATCCTCGAGTCGGTACTTCGCCGAAAGACAGTAGGTTAACGTGCACTCTTCTGAGTTACAGTACTTAACCCGAGCATAGATTGATCCATCCAACAATTTAACCTCGTCCCTCATCTTAGTTCCTACCCGAGAACTGGCCCAGCAAGTCTCGAAAGCCATTGCGACTTTTTCTGTATACTGCGCTAAAGAAGTCCGGACTATCAACCTTACCCAGAAGGTCCCTGAAGCTGTGCAACGCTCGCTGCTTGCTGATTTTCCAGACATTGTGGTTGCAACTCCGGCACGAGCCTCCCTGAATATCAACACATCGGCCCTCTCTACAGACGGACTACAACATTTAGTGATAGACGAGGCGGACCTTGTTCTATCGTATGGCTACGATGAAGATTTGCAGACTGTTGCAAATGCTATACCACAAGGTGTTCAGACCTTCTTAATGAGCGCCACATCGACGACAGAGACGGAGACACTCAGAGGGC
>JAABUO010001638.1_pt1 | contig 28598 bp, 34 predicted proteins | sample 5559291 | NCBI WGS metagenome assembly JAABUO01 (sample SAMN10711878, study PRJNA513372) | rock metagenome | isolation source: Antarctica rocks | place: Antarctica: Victoria Land, Finger Mt sud | reverse complement strand
AGAACAGCTACTCCTTCGCGCGGCTGACCAACCTGGGCCGGCTGTTCGGCAGCTTCGGCAGCACGTCCGGCATCTCTTCCGGGGCCGCGCCGGCGGAGGACCTGCGGAGCGAGCAGCTCGCGCACGTCCAGGCGCGCCCGGCGCATGGGCCTGCGCGCGCCGTGCATGCGCGTGTGCAGGCAGCATGTGTGACGATGTCATTAGGGGCGTGCTTTCACGTGCCGTGACCTTTGTCAATGTGAACACGGTCCGCTCTGCTCGGGTGGGAGCGCGTGAGCTGCTGCTGGCCTGAGCCATGCAGGCCAGGCTAGGCTTGTTCAACCCTCCGTGTCTGAGCAAGCACATCTCATGCGCAGGCGGAGGTGTGTCCCACGTGCGCCGACGCAGCCGCCAATGCCTCCGTGGTCGTGCCCAACCTGGCCCTGCGCGGCGTGTGCGAAGCGCAGTGCGGGGCCAGGTACTGAGTGGGCAGCAGGCCCTCTCAGATTTAGCAGGCTTCATTCTATTACTGCGCATGCCTGCAAAGCTGGGGCGCCCATGCGTGCGGCCCATGAATGCCATGACCTGCACAGCAGACGGGTTTCTGCTGTACAGGTCATCGGTGTCTGTTTCATTCATTGATCAGTGAAGTGCGCTTGCCCGGGTGTGCCTGCTTTTCGTCTTTGCATGCGCTTTGCATCTACTCAACTCTGGGTTTGTGATCTTGTGCATGCAGCTTTACGGGGCTTGAACGTCAGCACATGATGCTGGCATTGTTATGGGAGTATACTGCCAAATTGGTCAGCAGGGCATCATATGTAGTGAACGTATGGTGTACTTTTCTGTAGTAAACTGTTCCCGTGCCTGGTGAAGTCGTGCAGCACGACACAGTCCATCCGTCTGCCTTCATTAGGCAGCAACACACTTCTTCTAATGCTTCAATAAACCCTGCGTATAACCCCATGCGCTTGATTTTGAACAGCGCAGGACAGCAGGCCTGTTTGACAGCCCGCTGCGCAGATAACCAGCGCGCTCCTGTGCGCCTGATGCCCGCGCCGGCACCCCGCTGAAACCCAGGCTTGCCAGTCACAATGCCTGTGCGCGCTGCGCTGGCGGGCCTGCTGGCCCTCCTGGCAAGCGCGAGCCTGGTGGCATGCAGTGCCGCTGTTCCTGGCGCGCCCCAAAGCGCGCCCGCGCCCGCGCTTGGGCATGGTGAGGGAATACCGCTCAAGACTCCACCGCACGCCTCGCATGCGCCCTCGCCCGCGTTCAGCCTGACCGCTGCCAATGCGACGTCGCTGCAAAAGCTGGAGGCTGCAAAGCCGCCGCCGCCGCCGCCCCATGTCCTGCCCAGGCGCGGGACTGGCGAGTATGGCCCAAACGTGCCCAACGAGCTGGCCGTCTACAGCCAGAACGGCATCACCTGGTGCGCTCACAGGCGCTCTCGTGCGTTGCATGCTTAGGCGCTTTCTGTATGCAAGAAGTTGCAGTCCCTCGACATGAATATATGAGTGACATGCTGGCCTGGTGTGGGGGCCACAGGTATTATGACTGGACGTACGCCCCGCGACCCTGTGTGCACATGTCCTGGTGACATGCCTGCTCTGCCAGGGTGCGTGACCGCGCATGCCTGCGCAGGTTGTACTCTGACCCGGCAACGCTGAGCATTGCCCGGACATACAACACGGAGTATGCGCCCATGGTGGTGCGCGCACCCGCCCCGCTGCGCTCCCCTCTGCTGTCAGCGCCTGTGGGCCTGCCCCTATTTCGCCGACCCTGTCACAAAGCTCCTTTGACCCGCGGCCCTGCGGCTGTCGCAGTGGGGCAACATGTCACTGCAGACGATGGCGCCGGTGCTGAACAAGAAGCCCTACCAGAAGGGCGCCTACTTCCCGCTCAACACGCAGTACCTGCTCGGCTTCAACGAGCCCAACAAAGCGTGCGCTCTGCGGCCCCGTTCTGCACGTCGGACGGCCTCCCGCGCGCGCGGGGCACGCTGGGCCGTCCTCACGGCTCCGGCGCCTGCGCGCAGGAGCCAGGCGAACCTGACGTCCATGCAGGCGGCCCAGCTCTGGCCCCAGGTCGTTGCGGTGCGCGCGCCCACCAGGCGGCCGCCCCGCCGACGCGTGTGGCGCTGTCCCACCAGCCGCGCTCGCACGCGTCCGGGTGCCTTCTCTTGTGCTGGCTGGAGACGCAGCGAGTCCCACAGCAAGTCCCGCACGAGTAGCTGAGCGCCTGGAGCAACAGGCCTGGCAGGCCAGCGCCTCCGCGTGCTGGTCGAGCGTGCGGTGCCCGTTTGCCGGGTGCGCTCGCCAGGCGCCGGCACTGCCTGACGCGCGATGTGCGCCGCAGACCGCCAAGAACTTTGGGCTGAAGCTGGGCTCGCCGGCGCCCGCGCACTGTGGGCAGCCGAACTGCCTCACCCCGAAGCAGGCCCCCTTCGACTGGTGCGCCCCCCGTATGGCCCCATGCAGGTCAGCACGCTCTGCTCTCGGCAGCGGGAGGGCAGGCTGGACCACAGCAGCAGCTCGCTGCCATGTGCATGGGCCCCGGCTGTCCTCATGTGAGGCTCACCTCAAGGCACGCGTGCACATGTACATGTCGACATGGCGGTGCTCCGGCGGCACGGCGCCAGGCTGGACGACTTCTTTAACAACTGCACCGCAATGTACGGCGCGCCCTGCCAGGCGGACATTATGGCCGTGCACTACTACGGCTGCACGACGGCGGACCTGCAGACGTGCGCGCCCTGGCTGGGCACGGCGCGCCTGTCCGCCACGCTCCGCCAGGCGCCTCCTCGCCCGCGGCCGTCCAGGGCGCCTGCGCCTGCTTTTGCCGCGCGCTCGCTCGCCTGGCAAGTGTGTGCTCGCAGCTGGGCCGCAGCCGGTTCATACAGGGCAGCTGCCGGCACCGCCGGCAGTGAGGGAATGTCGGCAAGGGTGCGCCGCGGACGCCCCGCGAGCGCGCTGAGGGCGGCGGCCGCCGCGCGCAGGTTCATGGTGCAGATGGCGCAGAAGTACAACCGGCCGATCTGGCTCACCGAGTTTGCGTGCGGCGGCGCGGGCACGTACGACCAGATTGCGCAGGTCATGCAGTCAATGCTGACCATGCTGGACAACCAGGCCATGGTCGCCCGGTGCGCCCGGGCGGCCCACGCGCGCGTTATTCTGGCGCCGGCGCGCCGTCTCATGTCCGACCAACATGTTCCATTGCGCGCTGGGTCCGCATCCTGCCTGCCGCCAGAGTGCTACATGATAGCCTACCCATAACCTATCATCTCCTCACGCCTGGCTGCCGGGCCCGCCCTCTGCCTCGCACTGTCGGCGCCCGCGCTCGCGCCGAGCGCTGCGCTCCGCTCAGGTTTGCATGCAGTCCATGCATGCCAGTGTGGCGCCGCCGCGGCGGTGCAAGGGCTCACGCGCCGCTCGTGCCCGGGGGCGCAGGTACAACTGGTTCGCCTCGCACACGCAGGGCACCTTCCTGGGGCCGCTGGCCTCGCTGATGCAGAACAGCTACTCAAAGGCGCAGCTGTCGCCGCTCGGCAAGCTCTACACCTCGTACAAGTCGAAGATCAGCAACGCCGCGCCGCTCCCGGACCCGACCAGCGCGCTGCACGACCACATGCAGGCGCGCCCCCGGGCCGATGCCCCGGGCCGCGCCCGGCCCGCCATGCCCAAGCGCGCCCCCGGTGCCGCCCTGCCGTGGCGCGGACGTGCCGCCGGCTGCGCCGCGTGTGCATGCCGCCGCGTGCGCACGCCGCCGCATGCGCTCCACATACCCGGCCAAGTGGGAAGTTCAAGGGGCAGGCAGAGGGTCAGCGCCCCGGTTCGCCGCGCTGCTGCGGGGCACCGGGCTGGCGCGGGGCCGACGGGCGGGGCGCGCGCGCGCAGGCGGAGGTGTGCGGCACGTGCCAGGAGGCCGCCGCCGACGCGTCCGTGGTCATCCCGGACCTCGACCTGCGCACGCTGTGCATCGAGCACTGCGGCTTCAAGTTCTGAGCGCGCGCGCCGCGCGCGGCCTGCGCTCCGCCGCACAGCCCGCCCGCGCGCAGCTGGGCGCCAGAGCTGCAAGGTGTGGCAGCAGAGCGCTGCCTGTGTGTCGGCTCTGGCTGCGCTCTGCAGCAACAGCTGGCGGCGCTGCCTCTGGCCCCCAGGGGCCAGAATTGATTCAGCAACATGAGTAGTGATGTCCTGGGCGAGGAAATGTGGCCCGCCAGGGAGCTGTGCGGCCGGTGGCTGAAGGTTGCTGTAGGTTGGAAAGGCTGAAGTGCAGTGCTTTCCTGGGGCACACCACTACAACTGGCCATGCAGTGAATGTTCGGCTGCTGAACGCATGTTGTCAAGTGAGGTGCGCCAGGAAAGCAGGCTGTGTGGTGAAGTGCGCTAGGGTTGCTTTGCCCTGCTCTTAGCTTACTGACCGGGTTGCCAGCCGCTTTTCATTTCATGGGTTTGCATGTTGTGTTGTCAGCTGGGGTGCATGGGTTTTCAACCCTGACGTGCACCGTAGCACTTTGTAGTGTTCAAGGGTCTCGAAACATGGATGCAGCAGCTTTTGGGCCTCTGATTTGATGGGGTACGCCCGCGAACTTTGATGGGTGCGCCCGCGAACCGCTCATCACGTCGTATGCTGCATAGAGTGACGATGACGGGCGACACCGACACGCGTACATGCAGCTGTTGCGCGGATGCTGCGCAACCGTGCTGGCCGCATGGTGTGCTTGTGCGTGCTGCCAGCAACAGCTATCTATCTGCATTGCGTTGATGCCTTCCGGGATGCCTATAGCCCCGCGGTCCTCTCCTGATCAAAGGCAGCGTGTAAACCATTGCAAGACGTAGCTCTCGTCAACGCCTCGCTGCCACGCCCGGGCGCCTGGACAGTTTTACTCTGTCACATACTGCCACCGGCCTCACTGCGCGCAGACCTGAGCTGGTGAATGGTAGGATTAGGAGCGAGGCCCCGCTTACCCATGCTGCTCATCGCCCCATGACGACGCCCTGCTTGCCGGAGATGGAGCGGAAGAAGGTTGACCAGCTGCCGCAAGAAAAGTGCTGCACGACAAGGTCCTGCGCCTGCCAGCCCACGACACACCCATGTCTGCCGTTGAGTTTATATCCGTCGCGAAACGGACGCGGGTGCGCATTTCGTCCAGGCGGGGCAATGGACAGCCTGAAGCATGCATGTGCGCTCCGTCTAAGACTACAGCATGCGCACTTGCAGACAGTTGTGTGCTCCGCAGGCTGCAGGAGCGAGAGCGCGCCTGCATGCACATGCATGCAACTTCTTGCATCCGCACATGCATGCAAACTGATGAAAGCGCAGCCAGCATAAGCGATGCACCCGCGCACGACACCAGCTCCCGTGAAGGGTGCGGGATGCAGGACTGCAGGTGCGCCTGCTCCGTGCGGGTGGTGGCCCGGAAAGAATCTTCGGCGTGTGGCCGCAGCCACTACGCTCTGGAACGCAGGCCCGCACCGCCAGGCGCTGGCCAGGCAAAGGCGCTGGGGCGGCGCAGGGGCGGGCGCGCGCGCCTGCTCCGCGCAGACAGTGGTTGGCGACGCGCACGTGGCGCGCCCGCCGCCGCGCTTGTGGAAGCAGGCGCGCAGCTCTTCGTTGTAGGCAAAGGATGTGCAGGCCGGCTGCGCCATTTCGCACGCCACCTGGCAGTCCTGTATGCTGGCGGGGCGCAGCGAGCCCAGGCCGCCCTGCGCCCGCGGCAGGGCGACAGTCTGTCACGGCATGCCTGGTTGCTGCCGCGGGCGGCGCCGGCGCAGCTGCAGCCAGCCACCGAGGCCCATCCCGCGCGCAGCCACGAGGACCGGCACGGCCGCGCCTCTGGGGTGGCACGCCGGTCTAGGGCCGACACCCCCTGCGGTCAGGCTCAAGGCTGCATAATGGAAACTGCGTGGCGGGTTGGCAAGATCCTACGCTGCAAGGTACCACCACGGCGTGCATGCAAAGCAGACAGGACGCATGCGCACAGGGCCACGATTGTCAGCACGGCTTTCCAGCGCATGAGCTTTAGCCCAGGGGCGCACGCTGTGCGGGGACCCAGCAGCGCTGGCGGCGCCGGTGGGGTCGTAGGCGAAGCCGGGCGCGCCGGCAGGGTAGGCCACGCCCGCGCCCTCCCTGCAGGCCACGCGCGCCGGGCCGTCGCTCACGTAGCGTTCGCCCAGCGTCGCCAGCTGCGGCTTCGCGCTGCAGCCACTGTACCCGTCGCCTGCACGCGCACGAACGGCATCAACACTCCACAATTGCTCTGTAGCGCCCTGTCTCTGTGCACCAGTTGCATGGCTCGCCAGCTTAGGCCGCACGCCTGGCCGCGTGCATGTATGAGCAGCAAACTACGTAACAAGAAGGCTGTGTGTGACGTCTCGCCCTGCCCGGCGCACCACGACTGGCCTACTTCAGACTGGCTCTGGCTGGACCGACTGAGACTGGAGGTTTGTGACACCCGAGGCCGCCGGGGACAGAGGGCTGCGGCACCTGCGTAGCCCCAGTTGCAGGCGCAGGCAAAGCCGCCGGCGCTGTTGGTGCAGCCGGCGTTGGCGGAGCAGCCGGCGGTCGCGCGCACGCACTCGTTGATGTCGATGTCGCAGCGCGGGCCCTCAAACCTGCACGCACCCCCGCATGACCCACCATGCTTCTGCTGCATAGCAGGACTTGCGCCAGTCATGCCTGCTGCGGTCCAGGCATGCCTGGGCCGGCACGCGCATGCGGGTTCAGGCCATCAAAGTTGGTTTGCGCGTCCAGTGCCAGCCAGCGGGCGATCTCCCGCTCATCCCGCGCGTCTGCTGCACAGAGTGTCCCGTGCAGACGGAGGCTGATGTAAACATCAGGGAGCGAGCGGTGTCCAGGTAAGTGGTACGCACCCGGTGCCAGGCCTGCCGCCTACCCAGGTGCTGCTGCAGTCTGGAACAGGAGGCGTAAAAGCAGCCCCGCTGCCGCCGCTGCACCCCGCGATGGGCCCGCTTGCCCTGCGCGTGACCGCCACATGCATATTCACATGCACCATGATTTCAACCCTGACTGGCGGTTGCCGAGCAGAGCATGTGCCGCGTGCATGCGACTCTTGCGATAGTAAGCAGCGTAGCCGCCAGCAACACGGGGGCCGCAGGAGGGCGCAGCACATCCGCATCGCCTGCGCAAACTGCTGCACGAGGCTGAACACGGCGTCCGTGCGCCGCACGCCGTACAGGCCCGCGCCGCCGCCTTCCGCCAAAGGCGCCACCTGGGCAAGCATTCGTCTTCACCGCTCCGTTCCGGAGGCAGACAGACTCCTATCCGGAAAACGATGCAGCGCCGGACGGCGGCTGGACCTCCTAGCCTGTCTGCAGGGCGGGCTGGGCGGGCCGGGCCGCGGCGCGCTTGCCTGGCCGTCGTGGATGTACTGCCAGAAGGCGGCGCCCTTGATCAGCCCGCCGCGCCTGGCGCCCTGCGCGCGCGCGTCAGGCCGCCGGCGCGGGGGCAGCACGACGGTCGACCACGCGCATGCATGTGGAGCGCGTGCGCCGAGCCTGCAAGCTGGCGGCGCCTGCGCACCGCCTGCACAGCCGAGTACGCGGCGCGTAAGAAGATTGCGCGCTCCTGCGGCCCCGCTCGGGTGCCTGCCTTGACCCTGCGCGCACAGCGGCGTTGATGCTGCTGCGCGCGCACCACTGGCCGCGCGGGCCTGCCGACAGGCTGGGGGAGTCCCAGTAGCGCGGGCGCCGCACCATTTCCCGAACTCCTCGAGGAGCACCTGCGCGGCCGCCGCACCGGCCTCACTCCCGGCCGATGAGGCGGCCCGCTGGCGCGGGGACTAGCCCGGCAGCACTCGCGGGCGCGGCGCGCAGGCCGCGCACCGGCTTCCTCAGGATGCGTTTACCCTGGGCGTAACCTAAACCTACCCTTGGCACGCAGGCCGCGCACCGGCTTGCCCAGCGCCGCCGCATCGGCCGCGTGCTGCCTGAGCCAGTTGGTCTGGAATCCAAGGTCGTCATCCAGCCAGCTGCGCGCGCAGGCGCTGAGTGAGCGCGTCTGCGCTGTGAGCCGCCGCCCAGCCTGCCCCGGCGCGCGCGGGCGCACTTGTCCACCCAGCAGTGGATCGTGACAAAGTCGATGGCCGCGACGCGGTGGTTGAGCACAAAGTCCTGGCCTTCGTTGAGCGCCCACCTGCCCATGCACCCAGCACGCGCAGAAGGTCTCATGTACGAGCGCAGATAGATTGTTCATCTGCATGAGTGGCCGCATGTGTGGCCACAAGGGCTCGCGAAGCATTTCATCCAAACTACAAACGACTCCCATGTGTCGGTATGGCGCCGAGCAGCCATGTCTAAGAGACACGCTGCATGGGCTGCCGCAGGCGCTGCTGCACGCGCGGGCGCCGCGCGCACGAGGCGGCGCCGCCCGGGTTGCCCGCGCCGCGCGCGTAGAAGCCCTCCTCGCCGATGGCGACCAGGTGGTTGCCGTCCAGGGACTTGACGAACGGCGCCATCTCCTCCAGCCAGGCCTGCAGCGGGCCCGCCCCGCAGCCGCTGCAGCGCGGCTCGTTGATCAGGTTCCAGCCTGCGCCGCCGCGGCGCGCAGGGCCTCATCACTCATCAGGCGACGAAGCCTTCATGCCTGCACAATGCTGCGTGCCGTCGTGGCGCGGCCAGGCAAGGCCACCAAGCATGCATGCAGCATGCAGCAGGGCGCCTGGCGGGGAGGGCTGCGCGCGCACCGAAGATTGTGGGGTCGTCGCGGTACCTGCGGCGCGCGCCGCAAGCTGAGGCGCTGTCGAGGCGGGGCCTGCCTTATTGACTGGTGGCTCGCGCAGAGGCCTTGCGCATGCGCGTCGCTCGCGCCTGCGGCCATTGACGGTGTTCACGCGGCCGATGACGGCGGCGGCGGTCGCACGGTACATCGCGCGGCAGGCCGGGTCGGTGAAAAAGTGCTGGTGGACGGCCGCGGTCGGGCTCCAGGCGACAAACTCGTCAACGCCGCCCGTGACCCCCCAGTTGTTCACGAGCGACAGGAGCACCTGCGCGGCGCACGGCCGCCCGCAGCCTCTGCGGCCGCGCGCGCGCCGCAGCCAGGCACATGCGTCCCTCCGACCGCCGCCCGCCCCGCGGCTGCGGGCCCGCTCATGTTCACAGGCATCGCCCCGCAGCGCCCGACATGCTGACGTCTCCGCCTGTGACCGCCACCCTAATCCTAGCTGTCGTGCCTGGGTTGCGCGCGGCGTAGACCGCTGTTGACACAGCGACATGTGCAACACTGCTGCTATGTGTGACACGCTCCTGCCGGAGCCGCACGGCGCCAGCAAGGCACCCGGGACGGGCGCCAGGGCGCTGCCAGGGCGCGCCTTGATGCCGCGCTGGCGCGCCTGGTCGAGCGCGTAGTCCAGCCCGCGGAAGATGGGCTCGGAGAAGCGCCCGGGCGCCGGCTGCAGCGCGTACTCCGGCGAGGAGCCGTGCGCCCATGCGCGCACCAGCGTGAGCCCCGCCGCGGCGGCCTCGTCCAGGATCGCGCGCACGAGCTGCACGCCGTGAGCCACCCGTCCTGATGCTTGCATGCATGCCGGCCATGTGCTGAGCTTGACGGATCAGTGCCGCAGTATGTGGTCAGGCCAAGCCGATATGCGCTTCATGAGGAGGGAGCACACATGCAACCATGGTCATCAAGATGTTTCCGTACATGTAAGCAGTCTGTATGCAATGCATGCTCTCGGGCGCAATTGCCTGCGGGCCCGTCATGCCGAGAGGCAGGGTGGCGCCATGCAGCACGGGGGCGCCTGCCCCGGCCTCAACCAGCTCCCACCTGCAGCAACACTGATCACGTGTTGAGCTCTGTTTACAACACGCCCATGCATGCACCTGCATTGCTAGCGAGGCGTGTGACTTGCTAGCATGTCATTCTGGAGTGCCATCATGTGGCCCGTTTGCAGCGCGGGTTGTGGATGTCCTTGCTGCGCTGTTGCAGCGCAGGAGCTAGCGCTTTGCTGAGCTGCAGGCATATATGCAACCTCAGCGTCCGTGCGCCAAGGTCTGAACACTGTCCGGCCTGGCAGGTGCGTCGTGACCTCATCCAGCAGCCCGCACTGGTTCCATCCGGCCACCATGAACGTGTTGCAGCCAAGTGCGAAGTCACCATCTGGCGTCACGCGCACAAACTGCTCCTGCGCGTCCGCGGCGCTTGCAGGCCCTGCTGCCGCTGCCAGGAACACAATGACACTTATAGGGCCTATGGCACGCATCGTCCCAGCGCTCTCTGCGCTGGACACTCGCAGCTTCAGGCCGAACGCCAGCCAGAAAGTTAAGGAGACATCCAAGGTGGATCGAGATCCTAAATGGGTTCCAGTTGTGATAATCACACAAGCGCGCGAAGTGGCAGCCCCTTGTATGCGTCTGGGGTAGCTGACGGCGCCGAGCGGTGAGCGTGCAGCAACACATTGCGTGAACAGTTTGACTCGGCTGTGTGGCAAATTCAAGCTGGCGCGTCTTCAACGGCCCGGTAGACCTGCGGAGAACCAGGCCTGGAAGGAGTCGTGCGGAGCGGCGAGCAGCGCTGCTGCAGCTAGGCTCACGGTGCAGCAGCAGGGCGAGGAGCGTCTTGCAGAGGCTGGGCAAAGGCACCGTGGAGCGGAAGTGCATGGGCGATACTAGCCTTAGGTAGGGCAGCTCCGCGGAGGGCAGCAGTGAGCCCTTCCTGGGAGCAGCAGAGCGCTGCGCAGCGGGTGGGCGCACGCGCGTGCTGACTGAGGGCGTGCATGGACATGCGCTGTTGCTTGGGAAGGATGTTGCGCGCTGCCAGCGCTGAGTGCTAACAGTGGTCTTGGGCTGAAAGTGAACTGTGCATGCTCTCTGGAGTGCAGACTCTGTAGGCGCTTGCTGTGTGGCCGCGCTTCAGGGTGCACAATCCCCGTCGTAGGTGTTTTAACAATGGGAGCGGGAGACTCGGGCAGGGCCAGTCTTGCTTGCTGACTGCAGCTTCACTTGCTCGGCCAGCTGACGCAGCGTCTGCTTTGCAGGCCGCCGAGCTACGATAAGGCGGCGTGCTGCGGACGCGCACGCTAGCCTTTAGTAAACACCGCTAGAATGGCCCTACTGGCCAGTATATCCGCAGCTAGCGAGCAGCTGTGGGAGGAGCAGGTCGTCGCTGAGGTGCGCACACCTTGTGACCGGCTCAGCTGCCGAGCCTCCGCCGGCTCCGCCTCTGTTGGCGCTGCCATGGCGCCGCGCTTGCAGCACGCAGCACCGACAGCAGGCAGGGCGAGCTGTCAACAGAGGGTGCGGGGCAAGCAGGTGAGCATTGGCAACCTGATAGCGGCGGCGTGCATGCTCACCGCGATTATGGTCGCATACGTCGCGAAGCGCGCGCGGCCCGTGTACCTGCTCGACTTCCATGTGTTCAAACCTGCGGACGAGCTCAAGATGACACACGAGGTGTTCTTGCAGCGCACGCGTCTGTGCGAGGTGCGCGGCATGCGGGCCGGCCTGCCGCCTCCCCCCAGGCTAAGCGGCCTTCCCCCAGGCCATGCGTCTGACAGCGGCGCCCGCCCTGCCAGCCGCGCGCTGCGCGCCCGGGCGGCGCCGCGCCGTGGCAGCGCGTCGCACATCTGCTGGCCGCGCGGCCAGGGAGGCGCCGCGCTGACGGCCGCCGGCCGCCGCGCCGCGCGCAGGGCTTCTCGCCCGCCAGCGTGGCCTTCCAGGAGAAGATGGTGGCCAAGGGCGGCCTGGGCGACGAGACCTACCTGCCGGACTGTGCGGGCCCGGGCTCCCCGGGGGTCGCACACGCGCGCGGCGCCCCTGCTGAGGCCCCCCCGCGCCTGCCCCGCCGGGCGCCGCTGCCGCCGCCCTGCCTGTGTCGGGGCGCCTGCGCTGCGCGCTGCGGTGCGAACGCCGGCGGCGGCGCGAGGTTCCGGCCCGCCCGCACGGTGCCAAAGCGCTGGTGCTTCCTGGTGCCTGCCGGCTGCTGGCGCTGACGCTTGGGGCTGCCGGCGCAGCGGTGCACGCCCTGCCGCCGTGCCCGACCATGGCGATGGCGCGCGCGGAGGCGGAGATGGTCATGTTCGAGTCCGTGCGCCAGGTGCTGGCGGCCTGCGATGTTGCCGCGCGCCAGGTGCGCCGCCTCCGCTGCCCCGGCCTCTGCGCTTGGAGCACTGCTGCGAAACGAGCGCGCTTTGCTATCGAGCCTCGTCGGCGTGCTGCGTAACGTTGACAGGGAGCTGGCCATGTGAGCGCGCGCGCCGTCGGGGGCGCCACTCCGGGGGGTGGCGCATGGGACGCGGCCGAGCGGCGCGCGCGCGCGCAGGTGGACATCCTGATCGTCAACTGCTCGCTGTTCAACCCGACGCCGTCGCTGGCGTCCATGGTGGTGAAACACTTCCGCATGCGGCCCAGCGTCATCACATACAACCTCAGCGGCATGGGCTGCAGCGCCGGCCTGATTGCCATCGGCCTCGCGCAGGAGCTGCTGCAGGCGCGCGCGCGCACGCGCGGCCTCAGCCTGCCTCTCGCTGGCCTCGGGTCCGCAGGCCGCGCCGGTTCTGCATGTGAGACAGCTGGATCAGGCAGAAGCATGCGCCTCTGCCGAGCTTGTGAGCAGTGACTTTGCAGACCCTGGTTGGTCATGGAACGGGCAACACCCGCAGATGCACAGCCGACAAGTCAAGAGCCTCATTGTCTTGTGCTTGCACTGGAGAGCCGCGTGCCAGGCACGCGCCTCCCAGTACTCCTGCTGCAAGCGCGTGAGGGGCCGAGGCTCCTGCCGCCCCGCGCAGCGGTACCCGAGCGCGCGCGCGCTGGTGGTCTCCACCGAGAACATCACGCAGAACTGGTACTTTGGCAACGAGCGCTCCATGCTCATCCCCAACTGCCTGTTCCGCGTGGGCGGCGCCGCGTGCCTGCTGTCCAACCGGCGGCGCGACTCCTGGCGAGCAAAGTGCGCACCCCCGCCCGCGCCGCCCGGCAGAAGCTGCTCGCACCACAGGGGCGCAGCGCGCCGCGGCTCCCGGCAAGCAGCGTGCGCCTCCCGATCTGCGGCCTCAGGCACGAGCTGCCTGCGCAGCAGGGGCGCCGCGCACAGCGTGGGGGGACAGAGGCATGCGCGCCCATGGTCATGCTCGCGCCTGCCTGCGTGCACACGCCTGATTGGCAGCTCCTTGCATAGCCGACCTGCCACAGACTTGCCATTAGTCGTGTATGTGTGCTGTAACAGGCTTGTCGTCAGTTGTAAATGTGTGCTGTGTGCGGTGCGTGCTGCAGCTGGAATTGAGGGCGCGTACGCACGGCGCGCGCGCAGGTACGAGCTCAGCCACGTCGTGCGCACGCACATGGGCGCCCAGGACGCATCCTACAGCTGCGTGTACCAGCGCGAGGACCCGGACGGCCAGGCGCGCGCCGCAGACAACCCGGCCCCCTCCAGCGCTGACGCGTGCTCATCTGCATGCTGCATGCACGCAGTCTCAGCAGAGAGACTTGTGCATCACCGTAACACAGCACAGACAGTGAAGGAAAGGGTTGAAATAACCCTACCCTACCCTAGTATGACACATGAGTGCGCGTCTGCGGACGCAGGTGGGCGTGCACCTGAGCAAGGACCTGATGGCGATCGCGGGGTACTCGCTCAAGGCCAACATCACGACGCTGGGGCCGCTGGTGCTGCCGGTCTCGGAGCAGCTCGTGTTCCTGGCCAACCTGTTCGCGCGGAAGGCGCGCCCGCGGCTCCCTATGCCTCGCAACAGGCTTGCCATTACTGCAACGCCCATCGCCATGCTGCTTCTCAGCCTCGCGCCGCTCTCACCCGCCTTGGCTTGTGTAGGGACGAGCGCCAGCGCTGCGCTCAGGACGCAGCGCAGGCGGACAGTCGTGCAGCTCTCGCAGCGTCGCGCCTGCTTACGAGGCGCCTGCCCTTCGGTTCACGCTCGCGCGGCAGCGCGGCGGCGCAGGTGCTGCGCGTGCGCTGCAAGGCCTACCTGCCGGACTTCTCGCTGGCCTTTGAGCACTTTTGCATCCACACGGGCGGGCGCGGCGTGCTGGACGAGCTGGAGAAGCAGCTGAAGCTGTCGCCGGAGCACATGGCGCCCAGCCGCGCCGCGCTCTGGCGGTGCGCATGCTGCCGTGAGCGGCACCGGGCTGGGAAGGGTGTGCTGGCGGGGCCGAGCAGTGGTGGGATGCTCTGGAAGCCCTGTTATGCACCCCGCGGCACAGGTACCGCTTGTGTTGCTGCGGGACGTGTGGAGGCAGCGGCGTGAGCTTCTGTGTGGACGCAGGTATGGCAACGTGTCATCTTCCTCCATCTGGTATGTGCTGGCTCAGATCGAGACCACGCAGGTGCGGTTTCCAGGAACACCCTGCACCCTCTGGCTGTGCATGTGAACGACAGAGTCAGACAGTTCTGTGCATGCATGCGTTGCACGTGCTGCTGCACAACAAACGCTGTGTTTAAGAGCCTGCACGCTCGCAGTCTGTTGAGGTCCTTTGAGATCAGGGACTGACAGTGTGTTTGTGCAAGCACGTGGTCGGGCCAGATTGAGAGCGCTCTGCGCTGCCGCCGCCGCGCAGGGCGTCAAGCGCGGGGACCGCGTCTGGCAGATCGCCTTTGGCAGCGGCTTCAAGTGCAACAGTGCGGTCTGGCGCGCGCGCCGCGCCGTCCGCACGCAGCACGAGGCCTGGCTGGACCGGCCACACCCCGGCTACCCCTCCACGCCGGCCGTGTATGCCTGACGTGTGCGCATGCGGGCTTGCGATGCGCTCTCCGGTGCATGCGCAGCCGGAGCGCTAGGGGCATGGGCGGCACCGCGCGAGCCGTGTGCGCGCACCCACGGCCCGGCTGAAGCTGCTCCTGCCGCTGCTACACAGCGAGCGGCACAGCCGGGGCCTCGGCAGCTGTGGGTGAGCATGGTGCAGCGTGTGGCCTGGCTGGCTCATTGATGGAGCCTGCTGCGCCGGTGCGAGTGCGCACGGGAGTGGATGCTGAAAGGGGTGGTGAGACGGAGGTCCACACACCTTTGCCTGCTTGGCAAGCTGTGGCGTGGAGAGCGGCAGAGCGCAGCACGGGTTGTGCAACCCCATGTTGCCCTGAATAGGTTCTTGAGTGTGTGAGATAGGGTCTGGGCGCACTTTGAGGCGCGGCAGCGGTGGGAACAGTCATGCGCGCTGTCCCGGGCACTTGCGAGCGTGAGGTGTTGTTGCGGGCGGATAAGCCGCTCCAGCTGCTCGGGCTGCATAGGAGTGTGCATGCGCTGTTGGCACACTAGGCCGGTGCGCCCGGCAGCAATAAGCACAGCACTGGCTGCGTGCTGCACATCTGTGCGGCAGCCAGGTGTGTGTGCATGTTAGGGAAGGTCCGTACTCCATACACAGTGTCTGCCTGTCTGGCGAGCGCGCGTGCCGTTTGCACACTGGGAAGGACACAAGTGTACATTGGGACGGCCCTGCTTCTGCCAGGGGTGCGCCAAGTTTTGACAGTGACCATCTTGGGTACTCGCTGCGACTGGGCCAACTGGACAGGCACGCTGTCTGGGTACTCTTTCTATTGCGTGCGGTTTTGGACTTGACTTTTTGGAAATGACTGCAAGATCAACACGCACAATCCTTGGAAGAAAAACATGCCGCCGGTGGCAGAGTCGTTTGCAACCAGCGCCAAACTTTTTGGGCGCAGCAGCAGGCACTAGAAGCAGCGGGATTGCGAGGCTGGTGTGCTACGTCGCGTAACAGTTGAGAGTGCAAGGCGCGCATACCATCACCGCACTGGCGACGCCTGCCACATACAATACCATTGGCACGCATCGCACCGCATGCAAGCACACTCACACCCTCCCCTCTCCTAGCCGCTGTAGGAGAAGGGCACAACCCAGGCCTAACTACACTGCATACTTCCTCCACCTCCCCGCGGCGCGCCAGCAATGGAGCATGTAGCGGCACCGCTCACAGTGGGCAAGCTCCCTCACTGACAACTCAGCCTGGCATTTGTGTACATGCATCACATGCTAGGCGCGTATAAGCGCAGCTATGCTAGAAAGGATATCGATGCATGCATAAAGTTAGCTAGAACATTATATCATCACAGCAACCTGTGCTGTTGTACGCTTAATGGCGAGTCTAAATCCAGAATAGGTGCACAATAGTTCATCATGGTTATTTGGTACACAAGTTATCAGGGAGCCTGCATGGGGCTGCTGCACAGCTATGGCCGTGCGTCGCAGCATGCCCAGCGGCACAGCAGAAGCTCTGCTGCAGAACATAACATGGGCTAGTAAGTGGGGAACGCAAAATTAGAGCAGCCAGAAGCTGGCTGCCCGGGGGACGAGCACAGCTATCCCCCATCCGCACGCTGCGCCCGTAGTGGCGCACCATGCGGAGCAGCCCGCATGTCGGGCAACGTAGCTGCCCGCCACAGGTTACAGGCCATTATGAGCAGCTGACAACCCCCAAAATGCATTGCCACATCCAGCGGGCCGGCGGGTGTCGCTACTGTGCGCCTATGTGCACACCTGGTTAAGGGGATATGGGAGGGCCTGAATTCTAAGCAAGCGCGCTAGCGGGCGGCCCCCGCCCAGGGGCGCTGTTTCCCTTGACTACAAATGCCGCACGCGGAAAACTCTAGGGAAAAGCTGGAGGTGGGGGTATATGCGTTCTCAACGCTGCCTGCTCATGCACACGTGAGCCTGGCCGCACTGTACCTGCAAGCCGCCCGACAGCTGTCACCGCCTTCTGCGCTCCCTGCACAGGCCTGCGCCTGCTCTTCAGGCGCGCGTTGCCTGCGCCACAGGCCGAGCCGCCAGGCGTGCCCTTGTACAAGCCTCGCAGCCGCCCCGCACCCTCCTGCCCCACCGGCGCACAAGCGCCTACACCTGCCGACCTCACCCTCGCTTTTCGCCGCCCGTCACCCTCCTGCTTATGCGGCCACGCACCTCAGAAGCCTCGCCACCCATGGTCAGATCCCCTTGGCGCGCTAACCACCTTATTTGCCGGAACAACATTCACCGCACTGGCATCTGACCATTACATCCACCGCTTCTACGTCAAGACCGCCCTGCGCTGCGGGCGTCGCACATTGGGCCCTGCTGGCCGCGGGCAGGAAAACCTGCCCGCTACCCCGGCCCCTGATGAGAGCCTGTCAGGCTGTCATACGTGCGGGACGGCCAGCCCGGGCGGCCAGGGCGCCGCTCCTCGGCAGCCGCACGCCAAGGCGGAGCGGCGCCCCCCCCCCCCCCCCCCCGGGAGCGCGGCCCGCCGACCGCGGCCCTGCCGGCCTCATGCGCCGCCGGGCGACGCGAGCCCGGGCGGCACGAGTGCCGGGCCGGCCGCGAAGGCGGCGCCGGCGCCGCCCGCGCTGAACATGTGCCCGGCCTTGCCCAGGTCGGTGACGACGCCGAAGCGGCGGTAGTGCAGCAGGAATACCTGGTCCTTGGGCACGCGCTGGCCGCTGGCCACGTCCAGCAGCTCCGCCGCCTCGCGCACGTCGCGCACCCAGACCTCCAGCGAGCGCGTGTCCAGCTGGTTGCCGTCCAGCGCCATGTGCTTGACGACGCCGTCCACGACCACGCTCAGCACCATCGTGCCGGCCAGGCTGAGGCTGGGCCGCACGACGAACGTGCCGCTCGGCTGCGGGCCGAGCAGCAGCTCGGCGTGCGCGCGGTCGACGCCGAAGCCGCAGATCGCGGTCGGCGCGCGCATCATCCACAGCTGCTGGTGGCAGCGGAACAGGCGCAGGTAGGACATGAACCAGTTGCCGAACGCCTGCCACTGCCCCGGCGACAGCTCGAACGGCACCAGGCACGCGGCCTGGTTGCTGAAGAAGCCGGCGACCTTGGCCAGCATGCGCAGGTCGTCCTTGTCGAAGGGCCGGATCAGCGCGTAGTGGCGGCAGTTGCGCTCGATCATCTCGCGCCAGCGGTCAAAGTTGAACGGCCCGGACAGCGGCCACTCGCCGTCCAGTGCGTCCTCGGCCGGGTCGGCGAGCGGCGCGGGCGCGGAGAGCGCCTGGCGCAGCGGCGGCGCGCCGCCGCCGCCGCCGGGCGGCGAGCCGGGGCCCGCCGGCGGCGCGCCCGCGCTCAGGCCGCCGCTGCTGGGGTCGGGCCCGCCGCTGCGCTCGCCCTCCAGGCGCGCGCGCTTGCGGTACGGCTGCTGCCCGCGCAGGATGTACAGCGCCTGCGGGCCGCGCGCGCGGGGCCCGACTCAGCCCCCTGTCAGCCCCAGGTCACGGCCGCCACGCTGTGTGCGCCCTGCATGCGCAACTGCCCGTGCGGGAGCACACCACCGCTTGCGCATACCACATCTATGCCAGGCTGAGGCAGGCAGCCGCAGGGCTGCTCAGGTGCGCTCTCTCCGGATCGAATGTGGCAAGTCAACTTCAGACGCGCCCGAAACGTGGCAAGTTTCATTGATGGAGGCAAAGACGCATGCAAGCAGCGCACGGACCCTGCCCATGCAGGCGGCCGGCAGCGCGGCGCGGGCGCGCGCGCGCGCGCCTTGGAGTGCTGCTCGCACTGGCGCGACATGATGATCGTCGGCACCGTGTACTGCACGAACAGCACGTCCTCGGTCGGCAGCGTCAGCGCAAACACCAGCCAGCGCGGCTTCATGCGGCTGCTGCTGTGGAAGCGCAGGTCTGCGCGCCAGGCCGCGGCAGGCGCTGCCTCAGGGCGCAGCTCGGCGCGCGCGCTGCATGCCCTGCGTCTCTAAAGCTCGCCCAAAGCGCAGCCTGCATGCAGCTACATGTGGACCGCGACACCACACTGGCACGACGGCGCAGGTCTGCGCGCGCGCGGTCGGCCGCGCGCTGCCTCAGGGCGCAGCTCGGCGCGCGCGCTGCATGCCCTGCCGCTCTAAACCTCGCCCAAAGCGCAGCCTGCATGCAGCTACATGTGGACCGCGACACCGCACTCGCACGACGGCCTTGCCACGAGCGAGCCCTGGCCCCCATATGTACACCGGGTCTGTCCACCACGGATATCAAGCCCCCGGCGTCACCAGAGGCAGTCTTTTGCCCGGAAACAGGTGCCTCCTTCTTTAAGCACATCCGTGGCGAGCGCCGGCAGCGCGGCGCACCGCTGAAGACGAACTCGGCCACGCCGGTGTGCTTGCCGGGCGAGGGCTGCGGCAGCTTGGGGTGCGAGGGCCCGTGGCAGATGATCGTCTGCGTCACGATCGCGCCGCTCAGGCTCTCCGTCACCACATGCTGCCCCGGGTTCCAGCGCTCTAGCGCGCCGACCTGCCGCCCCACCCCCGCGCGCGCCCCATCAGCGGCCGCCCCGCACACCACTTTTTGTCAAGCACCATTTTTTTATGCGCCCTCCAGTGACCGGCAAAGACAGAGACTCGCGGACAGGCGGCGGGGCAGGGACGCCGGGGGGTTGCGGGGCGGGGCGTCAGGTGGCCGGCGGGGGATGCGCGCGCGCGCCTGCTCCTTCTGCAGCACGTAGCCGGCAATGGTGGCCTTGATCTGCGTCGGCACGGCCGACACGACGCCCACGCGCACGATGAACGGCGGCGCAAAGCCCTTGTTGATGCAGTTGGGCACCGCGAACATCGCCGGCGTCTGCACGAGCGCCATCATAACACGCTCCGGCAGCTGCATCGCCGCCTTGTTCGCCGCCTCCGCGAGCGGCGCGCCTGCGCAAACATAATGTTAGTCAGGTTCAGTAGCCTAGTCCCCGCCCCCAGCTGGCAACCTGCACCATTGGCCCTCTCCCACTTTGCTGCTGTACCGACGGGGGACGGGGCTGCATGCTGTGAGCTGCAGGCATGTGCAGCCCTAAATTGCATCATGCAGGGCGCCGTCCAGGCTGCAACGCCAAACGACCTAATGCTGCCCACCGCGGCAGCAGCCCTCGCCAACCCCACCGGCCGCGCTAGTGCCCGCTGAAGTGGCGTGCTCACCATGGCCTTCGCGCGCTTGTGAATGCCCAGGCAAGTGTCAATGCCGGGCAGCACACACCGGGCGGCTGCGAGGGCATGGCGAATCAGGCATGGGGACGCGGCAGCGCATCCGGCCGCGTGGCGTAGGTACCCTCCGACATGGCCGAGTCTGGCGGCAGGTACGCGGGCGGCGCGGACAGGTGCGAGTTGGGCGGGCTGCCGCCCACATCCGCGCCCACATACATTGTGCGCTCCGCCCAGCCGCTGCCCTGCGCAGCGCGGCGGGGCCCCAGCGGTCAGCCCCGGCTGGTTTGCGCCTTGTATCGTCCCACAACAGGCCGCGTCTCTTTTACATGAGCCCAGACTGCCGGCACACGCACGGCAGATGCTCAAAGCAGCCCCGCGATGCTCAAAGGCCCAGCGTGCACTGCATGACGCTGCATGACCCAGTGCAGTGGCTGGGACTCTAGTGCAGAGGTCTCAGCCGGTGGACAAACGCGCTGCAACAGCTGTGAACGCCCAGGGGGCGCACCACGCCATTGACATCGCCCTCCCAGCCATCCGTGTCCATCTGGCTCCGGGCCTGCAGGGCCACGGCCGAGCATGAGGTCCCCTCACAAGCCCAGAGTCACGCGGCGGCAAGTCCCGAGCACACTCCTGCTGGCACCTCTTGAGCCAGCGTCGCAGACAGCCTGCACAGAGCTCAGTTTCGGATGCGCGCCTTCAGGTCCTGACTGTGGAACACAAGGACAGATGCAAACCAACCATGCACAACAATGCCGTCCCATCTGTCCCTCAAGCTGCGCACACAGCAGGGGCATGCACGGAGCTGCCCCGCCTGCCGCGCCCTGAGCACAGCGGGAGCCGTAGCAAGTGCCGCGCCTGGCGCCGCGACAGCTCGGCCAGCAGGCCGTCGCCGGGCGGGCAGCTGACGCTGCTGACCAGCGCCGTCTGCGTGGCGGCGCCGCCGTACGTCCCCTGGCTCAGGTCCTGCGCGCCCGAACAGCGCCGGTCGGGTCCAGCACGACTGGCTGCCTGCGTAATCTAAGCCAGTGCACCCCTCAGGGGCTGTGCAACAGACAGCCGCGACCCTGTCACCACACCCTGCACGCTCTCCATACGTCACCTCAGCTGCAAGGCCTGTCCGGAACGGCAGCTGGACAGCCGTGCAGGCGAGTGCGGACACAACGCTGCATGGGCAGGTGGCAGACCACCCCGGGCGCCAGGAGCGCGCCTGCAGCATCGCCTGCTCCATGTTGTCGGGGTCGGACTTGAGCCAGTCGGGTGCAGGCTGCCCGAACGGGCTCACAGGGCTCTGCGGGCCGTCCTTGAAGCCGGCGCCGCCCAGCAGGCGGCTCAGGTCGCCGCCCAGGCCCAGCAGTGGCGACGCCTCGCGGCCGGGGCCGTCCGACATTGTGCGCGTGAGCGCCTGCGCCCGCCGTAACCCTCTCAGCAGGTTTCCTCCTGCTCGCCCGACGCTTTATGCGGCGGACCTCCCTGGGACGTACAGCACAGGCATACTCCCCCGCCCCCGGGAAAGAAGGTGCTCTGCTAAGCTTGGCGTGGCGCGCTGTCAGGCAGCATAGCCAGGCTGCACACTGTCGTGGAGCGCACCTGCACCATGATTGGAGGAACAGCCGAGGCAAAGCACAGTGAGCAGAGTCCAGTGCGGTCTTTAATACCCGCAGCCCTGTGTGGCTGGGGGCCTGTGCAGGCTGCAGCCCCGGCCGGCGCCCGGCGGCGCGCCTGGTGCGGCGACGACATTGCGCGCGGCAGCTCGCCGCCAAAGCCGTCGCCGGGCAGCGCCAGGCGCGGCCGCGCGGCCTCCGGCGTCGGCGGCCCGGCCACCGCCTGCCCGCTGGCGACCAGGTCCATCGCGCGCGGGCTTTGCGTGAGCAGCCAGACGTTGGTGCGCTTGGCGCCGTCCTGGCCCGCGTATCGGCACCAGCCCGTCTGCAGCGTGTGCACCTCCGCCTCCGGCATGCCCTGCGCGGCCGCGGCGCCGGGTCAGCCCGCCTGCGGCGGGCGCGCGCCCGCCTCGCGACACGCTGGGCAACTCTGCCGCTCGTCAGCGCTGCAGTCTGCGCGCCCCGCTTCCCAGCAGAATCCCATCGAGGAGTACTGCAAGCTCGTTGTCAGACAGCTCTTCACACTGGACAGACACACTGCAGTGTCACGCGCCCGCAGTGCCAGGGTGACACAACTTACTGCAAAACAGGAGCACGTGCAAGGCAGCACCTTGACGTACAGTTTCCAGAAGCGCAGCAGCCAGAGGCAGCCACAGGGCGAGCCATTTTGAGGCCAGACCGGGCACGGCAGGGGCTGGGCGCGGACCGGCTGCAGCGGCTGGTTGGTGCGCCACAGCGGCGCGCAGAGGCCCTTGGCGGCCAGGTCGCGCAGGTCATCCGCGGCGGCCGCGCCCTTCTCGGGCGCCTCCTCCTCCGCGGGCGGGCTGCCGCTGGGGCCGCCGTCCTGCGGGCTGGTGTTCTCCGTGGTGCCCGCGCCGCGGCTGGTCGAGCCATAGTTGGCCGAGGACGTCTCCTCCTCGCCCTGCGCGAGCAGCGTCGGCCGCCAGTGAGCGGCGCGAGCGGGCGCGGACCGCTGCCGCGGCGCTCAGCAGACGCAGCGGGGCGCCAGGCAGCGGGGTCACCGGGCGGCCCGGCCTGCCAGAGGCCGGCCCCAGCGCATACCGTTGCTGTGCGGCAGGCAGCGCGCGAGCATGCAAGCTCTGCAGCGCATGCCCCGCCTGTATGCGCAACCGTCAGAGTGAGCTGGACCAGGTGCGACGGAAGCCAGGCATTGCAGCATGCACCAAAGCCGCACTGGGTGGCGAGAAAGCTAACAGAGAGGCAGAGAGGCCCAGCAGTGTAATAATCCGAGCACCCATGACAAACATGATGGGAGCGTTGCTAACGCAGCAGGCTCGGCCTCCCTTGCATACGGAGTAGCCTGGCAAGCTCGCGACTGACATCTGCCGGCTACCGGCCAGGCACCAGAGGCGGTATCGGGCGTAAGCCAGTCTGGCAGACCGGCATGCACCCCCGCCGGTGCTGGGTTGCCCCTCGCTCGGCCTCCAAACGACAAACAGGCATACTTGGCCGCGGCTGAACGCCCGCATCAGGGCGATGGCGAGCGAGAAGTGGCGGGCATCGGGCTGGCGTGCCGGCAACCCTCCGGCCAGCGGAGCTCGCAGCGGCGCGCGCCCAGGGCCGGGTTTGGCACGTTCCGGGAGCTGCTGAGCTCACCTTGGGCTGCGCCTCGTCGCCGTCCATGGCCTCGCCTCGTCACGCAGCAGCACAGACGGCTCGGACGTACGCTGCGCTGCCGACGCCAGTCCCCTTCCTCACAAACCACGCCGCCCGGCTTGGTGCACGGCCATCGTTCAGTCCCTAAGCACGGCTTGCAAAACGGCCAGGCACAGCCCCAGAGCCCAAAACCAGAGTCCTGTCACTGACGCAGGCTAAACAGGCTTGAGCAAGCTGAGCCAGCAGCAGAAAGGGGCATCAACAGGTACTCACTGTGCACCACTGTGCGTGCACAGCCCAGCAAGCAGTGCAGCCTGGGCGCGTCCGGGGGGTTTGGCAGGGTACTGCCCATTCAACTCAGAAGCTGTCCAAGGACGAAAGGTGCAGAGCTCCTGAGCACTCCCCACGTCTCCGTCTTCGCAATGTCCGAGCCTGTGTCAGTGGCGCTGCTGGGGGCGGGTATCTTTGCACGAGATGCATACCTTCCACTGCTCAGGTGCGCCCCCACCTTGTGAGACGCCCTCTGCATTGATAAATATCTAAGCTTTCTTTATGGTGGGGCGGGGGCATGCAGGCAGTCGAGGGATGTTCAGCTCGTGGCGGTGTGGAGCCGCAGCGAGGGCTCAGCGCACGCGTTGCTGCCTGCTGTTCATGAGTGCGGGCCCTCCTTGCACCCCCGGACGGGCAGATGGGTGCCCCATCTTGCAAACTTCAATCCCACCCACGACCATGCAACACCAATCAATAATTTGTCAATGATGGCCGTCCCGCTGAGCACCAGACAGTCCTTGTCTCACATCGCAGTCTTGTCAGGGATTGACAGGTATCGTGTTGTGCCTACCACACGCGCTAGCCTACCACACGCGGCAGTGTTTGGCCAGGCAGGGATGCTGGCAAGGCTGGGCGTCGCCGTGCATGAGCTGCCGCAGGCAGACGCGCAGCACGCTGTGAGCCCGCGCGCACCGCCGACCTGCTGACTGGCTGTTGGCGGCCCCAAGAGAAGCAAGCACGGCCCCGTCTGCGCCCAGGTTCAGCCCGGACGCGCGCGCATTTGCCGGCGAGGCTGGGCTGCAAGAGCTGCTGGCAGCGCCGGGCATCGCCGCCGCGCTGGTCGTGCTGCCGGTCGACGCGGCGCCCGGCGTGTCCCTGCGCTGCCTGCGCGCCGGCAAGCACGTGCTGCAGGTGTGCACACCAGCTTGTCAGGCGCCACAGTATCACCACTCTGTATGCGGCGGGTGGACACCTGTGGCGCTGCCTGTATACACCTGCGCGCATGCCTGCATGCCGTCTGCCTCAGGCCAAGCATGGTGCAGCTGGGCTGTAAGGAGGAAGAAAGCGCTCTCATTGTACAATTGTTCAGACGGGGTCCTAAATCTCACTGCAACCTGTGCAGGAGAAGCCGGTCGCGCCGGACGTGGCGGGTGCGCTGCGTCTCGCGCGCGCGCACGCGGCGCTGAGCGCCGGGCCCGGCGGCCGGCGGCCAGTCTGCGCAATCGCAGAGAACTACCGCTCGGAGCGCGCGTTCCGCGAGGCAGCGGACGCACTGCGCGCCGGCACGGTCGGCGACGTGATCAAGCTGGACCTGGTGGCCGACATGCCGATGAGCGCCGGCAACAAGTACTTTGGCAGCGCCTGGCGCCGCGACGCGGCCGCCTGCCCCGGCTGCTTCCTGATGGACTCATCGGTGCACTTTGTGGCGGCGCTGCGCGCGCTGGCGGCCGCGGCCGGCTTCGGCGAGGCCGTGTCCGCGGCCGGCGCCGCGTACGGCACCGCCGACGCGCTGCCGGCGCCGGACGCGCTGGTGGGCCACGTGCGCTTCCGCGGCGGGCGCGGCGCGGGTGTCAGCATCTCGTTCGGCTGCGCGCTGCCGCGCTTTGCGCTGACGGCGACCGGCACGCGCGGCGCGCTGGAGGTGCGGGCGGCTGCCCGCATCTGGGCTGGGTGGCACGGCAAAGTTCACACGTTTCTGCTGGAGCATGTAGTGCTGTGTACTTGGCGAGCAGTACTGCAAGCACGGCTGCCGCCTGCCGGCATGCGGCTGCACTGCGAAGAGCGTGGTGAGGTTTCACGCTGCATCCCAGGGGCATGCAGCTCACGCATGCCTGAACCAGCCATAGGAAGGGCATTCCCGCTGTACTGAAGGCATGTTTGTGTGCGCGCGCAGGTGCAGCGCGGGGGCTGGGCGGGCGGGCGCGGCGAGTACCGGCTGCTGCGCCAGGCGGCCGGCGAGGCCGCGCCGTCCGTCGAGACGCTCGCATTCAGCGGCCTGGAAGACGAGCTCTCGGCGTTTGTGGCGCAGGTGCATCAGCAAGCTCGCATTCATTGCTTTTCCTATGGGGTCCAGATGCACAAGGCGATTTTACACGCTGGTGTCAATATCACATGATAGCCTTTGACTTCGATCACTTTCTACAATACACCGCGGGCCTTGCCACGCATGCGCGCCAAGCGGTGCCACTGAGCATTGAGCTGGCTCTCACATGCACCTTGCAGCAGCACAGCCCTTTGCATGTCGTAACCGCATGTCGCTTGCCGGCTGGCTATGCGGTAGCACACCGACCCCTCGCCATGTGCCTGCTTCAGCACACAGCGTCTCACCCAGGTGGCCCGGCACGTGCAGCAATGGCGCCACATGCAGGACTTCTTTCAACGTCTCTCAAGACTTCTCTTCAGCTTTCATGGCGGGCTCCACTTAATGAGGCGCCCCGGGCAGGTGCGCGGCGAGGCGGACGCCGACACGGCGTACAGGACTTCGCTCATGGAGGGCGTGCGCGACCTGGCTGTCATAGAAGCGCTCCTCGCCTCCAGCGCGCAGGGCGGCAGCGCAGTGCCGGTGCATCAGGGTGAGCTAGAATAGTAGATTGCATGCCGCGACATGGCAGCTGCGTTGGAGGCTGGGGCAGGTTCAGCGTGTGTCAGCGTGGGGGCCATGCCTCGAACGCATTGTGGCCTGTGAAGCATGCCCGTGCTGCGCAGTGCATTTTGAGCATGTTTCCTTGTGTGCATAGGGTGCAAGGCATACTGCGCTGACGGGCGAGGCCCTGAGCGTATATTCTGCGCTTTGACTGCTACCTAGAGGAGCTCACACGCATGCAACCTCTGCCGACGGTGCCTTGCGCTCACAAATGGTGTGCCGCTGACCTCAGTGAGGTCACCTCACACCATGGTAGACCAACCAGATGCTGTATATCATACATGTCGAAATTATTAACAATCAAGCTATTACCCAGTAGGGTTCTCTGGTGCCCCAGCAAAAGCTCAGATGAGTCTGAAGTTTTGCCGACCAAAGAGGCACGCGATGGGCCTAGCGCAGCGCCTGACAGGCGCCCTGCTGCGACGATGCGGCGCGCCCGGCGCGCCTGCCGCCGCGGCGCTGCCCGCTGCCGCGCAGCTGCTGGGGCGCCGGCACCAGCAGACCGAGGCCGCACACGAAGAGGACAGCATCGAGCTCAAGGTGCGTAGCTGGCACTGAGTCTTCTTGCGCCGGTCAGCGAAGACCGCTCTGTTGCCTCACACAGGATGCGCAGAGCCGCGCGCTGAAGCAAGGCGAAGTGCAGCGGCCGCAGCGGCTCCCCTGACCTAACTGACGGCGAATGACGGCGGAGCAGGTGATGGAGTACAAGGCGCACCGCATCGAGCCGCCCTCGCCGCACGTGACCACCAGCAAGGCGGAGCTGATGCAGTTCTTTGAGACAATGTACCGGATGCGGCGTATGGAGATTGCCGCCGATATGATGTACAAGGCCAAGTTCATCCGCGGCTTCTGTCACTTGTGCGCGCTGCACCGCTGCCCCCAGGTCGCTTGGCACGTGTGCTGCAGGCTGTCCAGCAATAGGAGCAGAGCCCGAGTGTGCCAGGCAGCGCGGGTGTTTTCGGGCCCGTGGCGAGCGTGCCGCGCCACGCGGCAGGTATGACGGCCAGGAGGCGGTGCTTGTGGGCCTGGAGGCGGCGTCCAACTTCAAGGACTCCATCATCACGTCCTACCGCGACCACTGCACGCACCTGGGCCGCGGCGGCACCATGCTGGAGGTCATGGCTGGTGCGGGCCTGCGCCTTTGGTACCGTGCTGCGTCACGGCCTGCACACACACTGGCCGGCACAGTACGTGGGTGCGTGTCTTCACAGCTGTCCAGTCACCTTCGAGGCGAACACTTTCTCGCTGGAAAGTGCTGCGAGAGTCGAGCGTGTGCAGGTCCGTGCGCGCGGGGACAACTGGGTGCTGCACCGAGCGCAGTGGGCGCATGTGGGAGCTGGTCAAGCGGGACCAGGTTAGGGCTTGTGTGGCGCTGCCGGCGCGCGACCCCCTCCAAAATGGTAACCATTGGTGCAGCACAGCGGCGTGCAGCAGGTGACGGGGGAGGGCCGGCGCGCGGCGCGCAGAGCTCATGGGCCGCACGGAGGGCGCGAGCAAGGGCCTGGGCGGCAGCATGCACATGTACAAGCGCGAGCACAACTTCTTCGGCGGGCAGGGCATCGTCGGCGCGCAGGTGCCTGTCGGCGCGGGGCTCGCGTTCGCGCACAAGTACCGCAATGACGGCAGCGTCGCCTATGCCATGTGCGCCCGCCGATGCCGCCCCCCGCTCTGAGCGGGTTCCCTGCCATCCTTGCAGCGCTCAGATCGCGGTCGTGCGGCCAAGGAGGTCTCCAATGGCGGCGGTATTGTCGGACTCACCCGTGTCGTCACTGTGCACCTGCCGCACTACGATAATACGTTCGTTTTAGGCCTGGTGATCAGGGCGCTGCCCTGCCTCAGGTACGGCGACGGCGCCGCGAACCAGGGCCAAGGGTTTGAGGCGTTCAACATGGCGGGCCTGTGGAGCCTGCCGGCCATCTTCATCTGCGAGAACAACCACTACGGTGCGCCTCCGCGCCCTTGGCCCCTGCTGTCGCTGCGGCCCATTCGTTTGGCAGAGGGTGCAGTCGCTGCTTTCAAGGCGCAAGGTTCAGCCAAGACATGCCCGTGCGCCAGAGCAGGTCTGGTCGTGCTGCATACGTGCGTGGCAGCACCCCACTAGCCATTTTTGCCATCCAGGTGCCGTGCTGTTGCACAGAGAGCAGCTCATCTACTGAAGACCTTATGCCGGCCTCAAGTCTGCCAGGCAATGAGCAGGCGGGGCAGGGGGAGGCCGGAGGGTGCGGCCGGAGGGTGCCGCCGGGCGCATGAGGCACCCGCCGCGCGCAGGCATGGGCACGTCCATCGCGCGCGGCTCCAAGAGCAGCGCATTCTACACGCGCGGCGACTACGTGCCGGGGCTCAAGATCGACGGCATGGACGTGCTGGCCGTCAAGCACGTGCGCGGCCCTCCGTGAGGTACCGCTGCGGGGAGCCACTAGCCGCTGCGAGGCCTTCGGGTGTGCGTGTGCAGGAAAGACGGCCGCAGGCGTCAGAAGCTATCCGGCCGTTCGCTTCTCGAAAAGCCGCGACAGGCTCTCGCAAGGACATCAGGCATCATCACCTCTGCATGTAAATGTGCAATGTGCAGCAGGCGGCGCGCGCGCGCGCCGACGCCGCGCGCGCCGCGCGCGTGCAGGGCGTCGCGTATGCCAA